>Ga0206847_10116_pt1 | contig 27362 bp, 28 predicted proteins | sample Alteio_BWOrgCont_17_FD_152880 | JGI IMG/M metagenome (GOLD analysis project Ga0206847, IMG submission 152880) | Enriched cells from forest soil in Barre Woods Harvard Forest LTER site, Petersham, Massachusetts, United States -... | ecosystem: Environmental > Terrestrial > Soil > Temperate forest >... | reverse complement strand
CCCCCTGCCGCTCCATCCGGTCAAACGGCGCGAGCGTGGATTCAACCAGGCGGAACGGCTGGCAGGGCATTTAAGCCGGGCGGCGGGTATTCCTTTGAACGTCCGGTTGGTCCGGCGAGTCGAAGCAACACCAACCCAGACGCATCTGAGCCGGAAGCAAAGAGCGGCCAACGTGGAACGCGCCTTCGCCGCCGGACCGGGCCGGATGGCCAAAGACGCCCGGGTGGTGCTGGTGGATGATGTTTTGACGACCGGGGCCACAACCAACGCGTGCGCGGCGGTGTTATTATCGAATGGGGCAAAAGAAGTCTGTGTTTGGACCGTAGCCCGTGGACTCTGAAGAAGATTTTGATGAAAAATAACGATCCGTTTACGTTAAAGCTAACAAAAACAGGTGTAATGAACTGGTTTTGGCTGACCGGTCGTTAATTTTCACCCTTTACCCACCATCATGGCGACAACAACCTTCACCAAGAAAACGCTCGGGTTGGAAACAGCGGAACCGGCGGTAACGCCTCCCCCAAGTCCGGCGACCGAGACCACCTTCGTCAAGAAGCCCAAGCTGGGATCCAATAAATCCAAGAAGCGGGACATTCCGGAGGGTATCTGGATCAAGTGCAAGAATTGCGGCACCATGGTGTTGAACAAGGAGCTGGAGGAGAACGTGCGCGTCTGCCCCAGTTGCCAGTTCCACTTTCCCATTCGCGCCCGGGCCCGGATTAGTTCGCTCGTCGAGGCGGGTTCGTTCGAGGAACTGGACGCGGAAATGTCCAGCGTGGACGCGCTTAATTTCGTCGGCTTGGCGTCGTATGCCGATAAGCTGGCTGAAAACCAGAAAAAGACCGGTCAAAAGGACGCGGTAATCACCGGGATCGGCAAGATCGGCGATTTCCGGGTCGGCATGGGAGTGATGGATTTTTCGTTTTTGGGCGGCTCGATGGGCGCGGTCGTCGGGGAGAAACTAACCCGAATGATCGAGCGCTGCACCGGAGCCGGCCTGCCGGTCATTATTATTTCCACCAGCGGCGGCGCGCGCATGTACGAGGGCATGTTCAGTCTCATGCAAATGGCGAAAACCTGCGCCGCCCTCGCCTACCATGCCCGGCGGAAGCTCCCGTACATAAGCATCCTCACCAATCCCACCTACGCGGGGGTTATGGCCAGTTACGCCAGCGTGGGTGATATTATTATGGCGGAGCCCGGCGCGGAGATTGGCTTTGCCGGCGCGCGCGTCATCAAGGACACAACCCAGGCCGAATTGCCGCCGGGTTTCCAAACCGCGGAATTTCTCCTCGATCATGGTTTGATCGACATCATTGTACCGCGGCGCGACCTGCGGAAGCAGTTGGTCAATTTCCTGGATTTTACCACGACCGGACAGAGAAGCCTGACGGCGATGGCGGGTTAAATCCACTATGAAACTTGTCTCCGGCGGCGGCTTGGTTTTAAATTGACCGCTTGAACGAGCTAACTGAAACCGCGCCGACGACCGGCGCGCCTATTAAAACTTTCCAGGTTGATGCCCTGTCCGTGCGGGTTTACGCCAGCCAGGCGGATTTGTCGAACGCCGCCGTCCATATCGCGCACGAGCATCTAACGGAGACTTTGGGTGCCCGGGGAGAGGCGGCGGTTATCCTCGCCACCGGAAATTCGCAAATAAAGTTTCTGGAAGGGTTGATCCGGCTGGGCGGCATCGACTGGTCGCGGATCACGTTGTTTCACATGGATGAATATCTGGGAATACGCGGCGATCATTCCGCCAGTTTCCGGCGTTACATGCGGGAACGGGTGGAAAGCCGGGTGCGGCCCCGCGTGTTTCATTATCTCGAGGGCGACGCCCCGCTGCCCATCGACGAGTGCGAACGCTACGCCCGCTTGCTTCAGGCGCAACCGATTGATCTGTGCTGCCTCGGCGTGGGTGAGAACGGTCATCTCGCGTTCAATGACCCACCCGTGGCGAATTTCGAGGACGCGCGTTCGGTGAATATCGTTGAACTGGATGAGGCGTGCCGGATGCAGCAGGTGAACGAAGGGCATTTCCCCAACCTCGCAACGGTTCCGCAATACGCGCTGACGTTGACAATTCCCCAGCTTTGCGCCGCCCGCAAACTACTCTGCGTTGCTCCCGAAAAGCGCAAAGCGCGGGCGATCAAGGCGGCCCTGCAGGGACCAATTTCCACCGCCTGTCCGGCGTCCATTCTGCGCCGCCAGGCGCACGCCACGCTGTTGCTGGATGTCGATTCGACAAGTTTGCTTTAGGGTGCTGGAAAGAAAACTCGGGAGCCGGAACTTTCACCCGGCAACACCCGCCGACGGACGCCCAACGAACCTCAAGGTGGGGATACATTCGAGTTCTCCATCCTGGCGCGGGCGTTCGCCTCCGGGTATGGAGTTCCGCCTTCAGGCGGCAGGGCGGTGGCATGGTCCGGCGAGTTGAAAATACTTCCGTCCACCGGGTCTTCCCCCGCGCCGCCGCCTGAAGGCGGAACTCCATACCCGGAGGCGCCATATCACGCCGGTTCAGAGGCTCAATGCGCGAATGTTTCGGGGCATTCTTTTCCTGGTCCGCTGATCGCTACGGACCCGCCAGCCAATCTTTCATGATGGCGGTTTGCAAAGCGGTGGGGTGGGATTGGGGGGTAATGGCGAACGTCGAATCCCCCATTTTGCGGCCCAGGATGACTTTCGCGCGGTGGGAGGAGCCGGCGCGGGAATACACGATTTTAATCTCGTCACCCGGTTTCTTGGAATCAAGGAGTTGCGGAAAGGAATCAGCGGTGACGGTAGCACCATCGGCGGAAACAATTTCGTCTTGCGCGCGCAGGCCGGCTTGGGCGGCGTTGGAAAGGGGTTCGACGGCGATGATGACGGGCTTGCCGTTGATATCGCTTACGAACGCGCCAAAATCACCGCCCGGAAGTTCCCCGGGCATGGCGATGTCCAACCCGGCGTAGTCGAAATACTTGGGATAGTTTACGGGCTTGGTGGTGTAAGCGTAATCGAACAGTTCGTCCAACGTGGTTCCGGCCATGCGCTCACACATTTGGCGGAACTCCCGGGCGGTGAAGCCGCGCTTCTTTTCGCGGTAGTATTCCTGGTAGAGCCCGCGCATGACGTCATCCAGGGATTTTTTGTTTTGCGTTTCGTGGCGGATTTTCAAATCCAGCAAGGCCCCCAGCACCGGACCTTTGTCGTAATAGGTGATCGTCGGTCCGCGCGCGGCGCGGTTGGTGGCGCCGAAGGACGGTTGGGTCCACTCGTTCCAACTTGCCTCCGCGGCGGATTGGTAGAGATGGCCGGGGGCGTTTTCGTAGGCGGCGATGGTTCCGGACAAACCGCGAAAACCCCGCTTGCCGCCCGAGCCGTTCAAGACATCCTCCCGGTCCAGCAAGCCGGCGCGCCGGAGGATGATCCATTCGTAATAGACCGTGAATCCCTCGGAAACCCACAGCATATAGGTCCGGTTTTCATGCTCGTAATCAAACGGGCCGAGCGCGATGGGCCGGATGCGCTTGACGTTGAAATTGTGAAAATACTCGTGCGCCACAAAACTCAGCCATTTTTTGTTTCCGACCGCGTTACTGATGCTCGAACTGTCAAACGGAAGCGTCGCCTCATCCAGATGCTCGATGCCGCCACCGTGCCCGGCGACAATAAACGTATAATGCTGGTAGGGAATATCGCCCATCAAAGTCGTGGCCGATTCGACCATCCGTTTCAGCTCGGAGACGAATTTGCCGCGATCAAAATCACCCAGGTTCAGGCCATCGAATTCATGATGGACGCCCCGCACCTCAAATGGCAGGACATCAAGTTTGCCCAGCAACATCGGGCAATCATAAAGTATATCGAAGTCCGGGGCGTAAAACGTATTGGTTTGGCCCGGAACCGGGTCCAAGCCCGTGGCCACGGTGGTCCAACCCTCCCCGGGCTTTAACTTGACCGTAACCGGATGCAAAATCTGGCCTTCCAAGTGCATGAGGGTCGCGGTCGGCGCGACATAGCCACTATCCTCGCTCAAGCTGCTTTGGAAAATCGCCCGCCCGGTGATGATGTCGTAGGCCACCGTGAGGTCGGCGGCTTTGCCGGATTGGACTTGCCAGGTGTTCGCGTCGGTCTTTCGCCAAGGAAGGGCGTGGCCGGCGGAATCGAAAACGGTGAAATTGGTGACGTTTTTGGCGTAGTCCATGATGCGGTAATAGCCCGGGGTCCAGACCGGCATAACGAAGTTATGTATCGCGCCTTTCAGTCCATCGCACTGGAACTCAACATGGAAGAGCTTGGTGGCGGGATGTTCCATGGAGACGGTGAAGGCGAGAACTTCCGGCGACGGCTGGGCGCGAGCCAAACCGGCGGTTAAAACCAACCCCGCCAATAATGCGAGCGCGTTTTTCATAAAATATCATCAGGCTGCGGAAACAAGCATCGATGCCGTCCAGGCGCACGACCGCGTCACGGCGATTTTGGCCTGATTGCCTTTCCATCGCAAGCGCGGGAACTTAAAGTTGAAACGAGCGAGGTTGGACCTGACTAAAGGGACGCAATTCCCGGCCGGTGCGGTGGTAATCGAGTCAAAAAATTCGGGAGGTATTCCGGAGCGAGTTATTCCAACAAACAACTTGAAAAAGCTCCGGGCGTGAGCGAGATTTTCGTTATTCGCGATGGAGAATTCTATGGATAGACAATTAATCCTGCTGGCCGAGGATGATGAGGACGATTTGTTCCTGATGCGCCGCGCCGCCGTCAAGGCGGGGTTGGCCAATCCGCTGCAGGTTGTCCGGGACGGGGAGGAAGTGCTCGCGTATCTCAAAGGCGAGGGCGTTTATGGCGACCGGTCCCAATATCCCTTCCCGACCTTGCTGCTTCTCGACATCAAAATGCCGGGAATGAACGGCTTGGACGTTTTGGGCGTCATCCGGCGGGATCCGCAACTCCGGCGGTTGGTGGTGGTTTTCCTTACCTCATCGAACCAGGAACAGGACATCAACCTCGCGTTTGATTTGCAGGCGAATTCTTATTTGGTCAAGCCGGGCGACACGGCGGCGATGACCTCCATACTCGAGAAGTTCAAGGAATACTGGCTCATGATGAACCAATATCCGAATTGCCCGGCGCTGGAAGCGGCGTAGGTAGTTGGGGCGGGGTTTTTGGAAACGCCGGGGATATTGATGGGTGGCGCGAATGGCTCGACGCGCGATGAGGATCGTTGCGAAACCGGCCTGTAACCGAACCGTAACGTTTTTGTCACGCGCCCGTGCTTGTTGTAACTCCAACGGCATGTTATTCACAAACCGACCGATGCCTAAAATTCTTGCAGTTGACGACGAACCGGATGCGCTTGAGCTGCTCAAGGTCAATCTCCGCACGGCCGGCTACGATGTAACCACCGCCGCGGACGGGGATGAGGCGCTGAAGAAAGCCCGCGCGATCGTGCCGGATTTGATCATTTTGGATGTGATGCTGCCCGAGGTGGATGGCTTGGAGGTTTGTAAAATATTGCGGCGCGACAAGCAAGTATCGGCCATTCCCATTATTATGCTCACCGCGAAGGCGGCGGAAATCGACCGGGTTTTGGGCTTGGAACTGGGCGCGGATGATTACGTGACGAAGCCCTACAGTCCGCGGGAACTGGTGTTGCGGGTAAAGCGGCTGCTGCGCCCCGAGCCGGCCACGACGAAGGGCGATGAGATTTCCTGGAAGGAGTTGCGCCTCGATATTCCCCGCCATCAGGCCACGGTCAAAGGGAAGACGATCGATCTCACCGCGACGGAGTTCAAGCTCCTGACCGTACTGGTGCAACGCCGCGGACGGGTGCAATCGCGTGATCAACTGCTCCAGGATGTCTGGGAGTACGACAGCGTGATCGACACCCGCACGGTGGATACCCACATGCGCCGGTTGCGGGAAAAGCTCGGCCTCGCCGCGAAGTATCTGGATACCGTGCGGGGTGTGGGCTATCGCTTTGTCGAAGGCTGAGGGCCGGGTTTCCGAACCCGTGTTCAAGGTCGGATTTTCATGCCGTACCTGCTAACCATTCTTGTGCTGGCCGGAGCCGTGGGGTTGCACCTGTGGTGGCGGCGGCGTTATGACCGGTTGGCGGCTGAGGTGAGGCGGGAACGGCAATTGGTGGAGGCGGCTCAAAAACAACGCCAGCAGCAGTCGGCCCAAAACGAGGCGGAACAACAAGCCCTTTTCAATAGCATGGCGGAGGGGGTGCTGATCTTGGACTCCTCGGGGCGCATTCAATTGGTCAACCGCTCCCTGCGTGAATTCTTCGGTCTGACGGCGGATGTCACGGGCCGGACCATCATGGAGGCATTCCGGCTGCCCGCGCTGGTGGAGATGACCCGCCGGCTGCCGCAGGAACGGTTCGTGCAAAATCTGGAACTGGAGCTGCCGGGCATTCGCGTCCGCTGGTCGGAGGTGAACGCGGCGGCGGTGTTCGACCGCGAAGGCACCCAGCACGGCTCGATCATCGTGTTTCACGATTTGACGCGGATCAAGCAATTGGAGAACACCCGCCAGGAGTTTGTCGCCAACGTCAGCCACGAATTACGCACACCGCTGTCGTTGATCAAGGGGTTCGTCGAGACCTTGATCGATGGCGCGAAGGATGATCCGGAAATGTGCGCCCGTTTTCTGCGAACCATCGAGAAGCACACCGACCGCCTTACTTATTTGATCGAGGATTTGCTGACGGTTTCGCGGTTGGAGAGCGGGCAAATCATCATGAATCTCCACGATCTGGATTTTCACGACGAGGCGGCGCGGGTGCTGGATGACTTGCAGGCGCGCGCGGCGGAAAAACGGGTCACCCTGCAAAATGATGTGCCCGCCGGCTTGCTCGTGCGCGCGGATGCCGACCGGCTGCAACAGGTGCTGTTCAATCTCGTCGAGAATGCCATCAAATACGGACATACGGCGGGAACCGTGGTCGTCGGCGGCAAATCCGGCGCGGAGGGCAAAGTGGAGGCGTGGGTGCGGGACGACGGGCCGGGGATTCCGCCGGACTCGGTAGAGCGGGTTTTTGAGCGGTTTTACCGCGTGGACCGCGCGCGCTCGCGCGAGACTGGCGGCACCGGATTGGGACTGGCGATCGTGAAACATATCGTCCAAGCCCACGGCAGCGAGGTTTGGGTCAAAAGCGAATTGGGTCGCGGCACCACCTTTTTCCTCACGCTCCCGGACGGAAAATAGCCCAGGCATTCCAAATCCTCGCCTAGAAAATGCAACCGCGAATAGACGCCAATGAACGCGAATGCGGAGAGCCGATCGGAAACAGCAGCCGTTCTTTTGAAGTTGTATGGAATGAAGTTTGCACGGCGAAATCACTCCAGCCACGCATTTATTTGCGTCCATTAGCGTTCATTAGCGGTTCAATATTTGGCAGGTGGGGATCAGGGGGTATTCAATCGACTGGACTTTTGGGTGGATGAACGTTAGCAGTTTTGGCCGGAATGTTATTTAATCCGCGCCATATTCCCGGCCCGCCGTTGTCGCGCTACGTGGAGAATTTCTGGATGGTCCGGGGCACGCTGCCCTTCCGCTGGCGCAACCTGATTCTGCCCGATGGCGCCATGGAGTTGATTCTGAATCTGGGCGATCCCCAAAAACTCTGTCATTCCCCGACCACCGGCGCCCATACGATTTTTAAACGAAGCTGGATTTCCGGCGAACGCTTCGCGCCGATCGTGGTGGAGGAAACCGGGTTCATCCATCTCATCGGCATCCGTTTCAAGCCCGGCGGCGCGCATCCGTTTTTTCGCCTTCCCCTCTCCGAACTGGCCGGACGCGTGGTGGAATTAGAAGCGGTTTGGGGCGCGGAAAGCGAGGACTTGCGCGAACAACTGGCTGCGGCGGCTGATGATCAGGCGGTTTTCACGCGACTGGAGCAATGGCTACGACAAAAGTTGGCGGGCCGGGAGATTCCCAACCGGTCGGTGGCGTTCGCGCTGGACCGAATCAAAAATGGCGGACCGGGCGTGCGCATCGGTGAGATCGTCGAGGCCACCGGCATCAGTCACAAGCAGCTCCTGCGCGAATTCGACCGGCGCGTGGGCTTGCCGCCGAAGTTGTTCGCGCGCATTCACGCGTTTCAGGACGCGATTACGTGGATCGGGCACAAGCCCGCCGTGGACTGGGCGGATGTGGCGGCCGCCTGCGGTTATTACGACCAGGCGCATTTCATCCATGAATTTCGCGCGTTCACCGGGCTGACGCCATCCGCCTATATGGGCCGGCGCGGGCCGTTCTTGAATTATTTGACGGTGGATTGATCCGTGGAAGCGAATGTCAATTTTTTACAATATTCATTCCGGCGTGACGGGCATTATCACGCGAAAAAACGAACCTATGAATTCAATAAAACGCATTTCCACGCTCGCCGCCATTGCGCTGGCAGCAACCCTGTTCATCGTCCATGCCGGTCGCGCGGATGATCCGCCCGCCCCCGCAAAAACCGCGCCGGAACCGGCCAAGGCCGCGTCACCGCTGGAGCCGCTGGCGTTTCTGGTGGGTGGCGAATGGAAGGCCAAACTGCCGGGCAAACCCGACGGCCCGCAGGCCGCCATTATCGCGCGCTTTTCCTGGGCGCAAAACCACCGAGCCATCCGGATTAGCAACTCATTTGTCGTCGGCGATAAATCCATGCCTTACATTGACGGGATGTACTTGTGGCACCCGGGGAAGAAAACCGTGGTATTCTCGTATATCGATGCCGAGGGCAGCCTGTCCGAGGGCACGGTCAAATCAGAATCGGGCGTCCTATTGCATGAATTTCAGGAGACGGACGAAAAAGGCGCGGTCTCGCAGTTCACCGCCCGCGTCACGCCCCTCCCGCCGGACGCCTGGGACAACGAGATTTTTGCGCGCAAAGACGGGCATTTGGAGCCGCTGGTGAAGGTTCATTATGAACGCGTGAAGTGAGCGGGGCGCGGGGCGTCGCGCCAGCGTCTTGGACTGCGGCTGTCCGCTGCCGCTTTCAGGCGCGCAAGCCGGCTCTGATAAGTTCAGACCTCGCGGAAAGATAAACACGCCCCGCACGCTCTGGCAAAAGGCCGTCAAACAACGGCGCCACGGCAAACATCTCGTTCGGCGCCTGACGACCGCCTTAACATCTTGGGAGGCGGACGTCTGCCCACGCCCTCGAAAGCGGAAGCGGACTTCCGCACTCCAAAACCTGGCGGTATTGATCAACTTCCGGGTACAAATTTGGGCGTCGGCGAAATTTAACCAACTCCCTCTTTACACGGTTGGGTGATAGGTCTAAATTTTGACCATGTCGGCTGAGTATGACGCGACCGAATTCGTGGATGGAGACTTTCAGGCCCCGCCCAAGGGGGCCTATGCTGGTTCCGCTTCCGCGTCGGGCGCGACGTTGAGCCGCGCACCGTCCCGCGAGGAGGTTGACACCCGCGTGGGCGAGGCGCAGCGAAAACTCGCGGAATTAAAACGGGCGCAGGAGGAATTGGAGCGCGAGCGCGCGGGACTCGAGGAAACCCGCCGACGGCAGATCGAATACCAAACCGGACGCGCGGAAACCATTCGTAATTTAACCCGCGCCGTGGGATTGCTCACGGAGGCGGAGTTCACCGCCCGCCGGGACGCGGAACAAATCGCGAAAGCGCTAATCGACTTGCGCGATGGACTTTCCAAGGTCGAGGCGACCACCGATCAGCACTGGACCCAGGACAATTTCAACTCGGAACTCACCAAAGCCCTGACGGTGATCGAGAACGCGCGGATGGAATGGAACGCGGCGCGTTTGAAATTTCCAGCGCTTTCGGATACCGCGGGTGGTCCATCCGGCGGCTCCGGCGGCGCGCAAACCGCCTTGGGTTTGATTGATGGCCGCGGATTTGGGGAGTTGTGCAAGCTGGGGTTGGCGCTCACCTGGCCGGTGGCGGCCGTTCTATTTTTGCTCGGAATACTCATGCTCGTTTTACGGCATTAACCCGTCGCGCACTGTATGACCAAGACCAAAAAGAAACCCGATCCACTGTCCGCCCGCGCCCGGACGCTCAACGCGGAGATCGCCGCGCTGGAGGCGCAGATCAAGAATCTCGGCAGCCGGATTGAGGCCACGCCACCCCCGTCCGCGCCGAAATTAAGGTCCACCACCATACCGCACAGCGGGCACGCCCACGCGGCCGCGGCGCGCAGCGAGCCCATTTTTGAAAAGATTGATTACGAGCGGTTGAAGGAACAGACCGAGCCCGCCACGACGCCGGAGCATTTTAATGAACTGGGCGTGCGCAAGTATGATCTCGCGGCCTGGTTCGCGCGGTTCAAGAGCCATTTTCACGGCCCGTCCACGTCCAATCCACGGTTGGTGCATTATCTCGCGGCGGGCAGCGTCCAGGGTTTGCGCACGATGCGCTACGAAAAGCGGGTCGCCCGCAATCGTTTTCTCACGTTTGCCGGTATTTTGCTGCTGATGATGATCGGTTTCTTCGCGTTTTTTCATCATCTCCGCTAATTCACGTCATCATGCCGGCCTTGCGGACGATTCAAACCGCCGGATACCCCGAAAATTAATTTATTGAATGGACTACGAAGCGGTGATCGGACTGGAGACGCACGTCCAGCTTAAAACCCGGTCGAAAATGTGGTGCGGCTGCGCCAATGAATTTGGCGCGCAACCGAACACGAATGTCTGCCCGGTGTGCCTCGGCCTGCCGGGTGTTCTGCCGGTCGCCAACGACGAGGCCCTGCGGCTCACAGTGCTGACCGGTTTGCTTCTCAATTGCTCCATCCCCCGCTTCGCCAAGTTCGACCGCAAGAATTACTTTTATCCCGACGCGCCGAAGAATTACCAGATCACCCAGTATGACAAACCGTCCACCATGGGCGGTTACCTGGACTTTGAGTTCCCCGTTGAGATCGCGCGGGTACGCATCACCCGGGCGCATCTGGAGGAGGACGTGGGCAAGAATTTTCATTTCGACCGCAACAGCGGCGTGGATTTCAACCGCGCGGGCGTGCCGTTGCTCGAGATCGTTTCGGAGCCGGACATTACCAGCCCGGACATGGCTTACGCGTATCTCAACGCGCTGCGGGACGTTCTGGTTTACGGCGGCGTGAGCGATTGCGACATGGAGAAGGGCATGGTGCGCTGTGATGTAAATGTGAGCGTGCGGCCGGTCGGGGAGACGCAATTGGGCGCGAAGATCGAGATCAAAAACATGAACAGCTTCAGCGGCGCGCGCAAAGCGCTGGAGTACGAAATTCCCCGCCAGATCGAGACGCTAAAGCGCGGTGGAAAGTTGTCGCAAGAGACACGCCGGTGGGACGACGTCGCCGGGATCACAGAGACCATGCGCAGCAAAGAGCAGGCGCACGACTACCGTTATTTTCCCGAGCCGGACTTGATGCCGTTTGAACCGACGGACGCCTGGCTGGCGGAAGTCAAAGGGCGCGTGGTGGAATTGCCGCTGGCGCGCAAACGCCGCTTCATGACCGATTACCAACTGCCATTGCCCGACGCCGAGACGTTTGTGAACGATGTGCCACTGGGCCATTATTTCGAGCGCGCGATCACCGGCGCCAAAGGGCGCGAGAAGGCGGTGGCGAATTGGGTGATTAACAATTTGCGGGCCCGAATGACGGAGACGCGAACGCCGCTTGAGGCGGTCAAGATTCAACCGGCCCAAATTCTGGAATTGATCACGCTCGTGGACAGCGGAAAAATCAGCGGAAAAATCGCCCAGGACGTTTTTGCGGAAATGTTCGCCGCGGGCGAGACACCCTCCCGAATCGTGGAAAGCAAGGGGCTCGGCCAGGTTAGCGATACCAGCGCGATTGAGAAGTTTTGCGATGAGGCCATCGCCGCCAATCCCAAGACGGCGGAGGATTATCGCGGTGGAAAAGTAGCCGCGCTGAATTCCCTCAAGGGACAGGTCATGAAGTTAAGCAAGGGCAAGGCAAACCCGGCCCTGGTCGGCGAAATCTTGGAAAAAAAACTAAAAGCCTGATTGGTGGAATTCGTCGCGCTGCGACGAATAGTGCCGCGTTCAGCGGCGCAACTCGGAGGCGTACGCGGCCAGCGTAAATATTTCCTTCGCGCAGTTTAATGGCAATCACCTCTTCGCCCGGGCGAGTTGCTGGGCGAGTTGGATGGCGGAACGCATGCTGGACGGATTCGCGACGCCCTTGCCGGCGATATTATAAGCCGTTCCGTGGTCGGGCGACGTGCGGATGAATGGCAGACCGAGCGTCCAATTCACGCCCGTCTCAAAGCCGATCATCTTCAGCGGAGCCAATCCCTGATCGTGGTACATGGCCACGACGATTTCGTAATCACCGCGAAAAACATCGTGGAACAAGGCGTCCGCCGCGAACGGTCCGGCGACATCCGCACCCCGCGCGCGCGCGGCTTGAACGGCCGGCGCGATGATTTCGATTTCCTCCGAGCCCAACTCGCCGCCCTCGCCCGCGTGCGGATTTAGTCCGCAAACCGCGACGCGATGCCGCGGCAAACCAAGGTCCGCGCATGCCTGGCTGGCCAGTTCGATGGCCAGCTCCACTTTCGCACCCGTGATGTAATCAGCGACGAACCGCAGGGGCAGATGCGTGGTGGCCAGCACCACGCGCAACCAACGCCCGCGATCGTCGTGCCCGAGCAGCATCATGCCGGTGCGTTCGGCACCGGCGAGTTGCGAGAGAAATTCGGTTTGTCCAATGAACGGCTGCCCGGAACGGATAATCGATTCCTTGTTGACCGGTGCCGTGATCAGCGCGTCCAATTCCTGCCGCAAACATCTCGCCGCCCCGTCCGCCAGCCAGGCAACGGCCGCCTTGGCCGCGACGGGAGAACCGGCCGCCAAATCATCCGGCAAGGACTCCACGAATGGGTTGTGAACCAGAAATCGTTCGTCGCCGGATGATCCGGCCAGCGGACGCAGGGGCAACTCCAAACCCAGCGCGCGGTTAAGCCGATCCAGCAGCGCGGGGTCGCCGATAAGTAGATAACGCCAATCATCCGCGTCCGCCCCGGCGGCCAGCGCCTTGAGCGTTACCTCGGGGCCGATGCCGGTGACATCCCCCAGCGAAATTCCAATCCTGCCAGTCATAGCGGGCCTGAAACGGGCGGCGGCTCCAGGGAACCGCTCCGCAAAACCGTTACGATCTCAATAGAACCGAATCCAGTATTTTTTCTTGAGCCGTTCGATCCATTCCTTGTGCCGGCGGCTTTGCTCCGCGACTTTCAAAGTCTTTTCGATCTCGTCGCGGACCTCGCTCAAGGGCTTGATTTGCGCGGGACGGCGTTCCTCCAGCAGGATTACATAACAGGAGTCCGCCGTATCAATGACGCCGCTGTGCTGGCCCGGCTTCAGCTCCTTGAGGGAGGCCTGCAAGGTCGAGTTCACGGCCGAAACATTTTGCCATTCCCGTTCGCCACCCTGGGCCCGCATGGAATCCTCGGAATAAACCCGCGCCAGCTCGGCAAACGAGGCGCCGCCGTTAAGCAGGGACACAATTTCCTGCGCCCGCTTTTGCGTCTGCGCGGCCAGCGCCCCCTTGTTGAGCATAATCATGCGCATCCGGACCTGATCCTCCAGCTTGTAATCCGCGCTGTGCGCCACATAATAATCCTCGAGCTTCACCGGGGAAATAATCGGCTCCGGCACAAACTTGCGCACCATTTCCGCGACGATGATCCGGTCGCGGACTTCGTTGCGAAAATCCTCCATCGTCGTCCCCTGGATCTGGAGCTTCTTGTAAAGCTGGGTGCGGTCGGAACCGTATTGCGAGTGGATCTCGTCCTGCACGACGTCGTCCAAAATACTCTCGGGAATCTTCACCGTGTCCCGGAACTCATGCACGATGAGCTGGTTTTCGATCAACCCCTCCTCGGCCTGGCCCTGTAATTCGTTCCGCTTCTGGCGCAACATGTCGGGATCGTTGCGGTATTGCGACCGGAGAATTTCGTCGTCCATCGCAACCAGCCGGTTGACCTGCTGGAAAGTGATTACGGATTCATTCGCGACGGCCACGATGCCGTCAATCAGGTCGGCGCGCGCGGGAATAACCGCGCCAATCGTTGCCGCCACCAAGGCCAATGTGAGAAATCGTTTCATGCGCAACACTGTGGGCAAGTTAGGGGGGCGGCCAACGCCGGTCAAGAACGAATGACCCGCGACACGTAATCCCTCAGTGAATGGTGGCACTTGTCGCGCCGCGACAAGTAGCGCCGCGTTCAGCGGCGCAATTGGCAAATCCGCAACCCGCACCGGCCGACGCCGCCCGGCCAGCCCGGGAAGCCCGCTGAACGCGGGCGGTTTGTCGCGGCGCGACAAACCCCACCTATTCACTCCCCACCATTCCCTGAGACATTACCGCGTCATAGAAACGGTCAAGGCTTGTATCCGCGTGTTGGACGGTTATCCTCGGCTTTCACTTGTCGATGGATACCACCGATCAAAATCGCGCGGAGCCGGCGGGGGTAACTGTTTTGCCCGCGACGGCGGCGAATCAAACCATCATCGTTACCGATCTCACGAATCGGGAATTTCTTGAACGTTACGCGGGGCCCGGGCGCGTGGGGCTTTCCGGCGGCGTCACCTTGATTGACAAGGCGATTTCCCGCGCGGAACGGCACCTTGACAGTGAGGGACGCTGGGGGTCGTGGTCGCACGCGTTTCTGTTTCAGGGCTCGCGCCATGACGGGCATCACTGGGTTATTGAATCGGATTTGCAGGTCAACCGGAAACACATCCGCCTCGGCGTGCAGGAGAACCGCGTCTCCAAGTATTTCGACGAGGGATACTACACCACCCTGGCGGTGCTGGACTTCGGTCTGGCGGAGGCGCGGGTAACCGCGCTTTTGGGCGAGGCGCTTGAACTCGTGGCCACCCGCACCCGTTACTCTTTGCGCGAACTGGCCGGCACGTTGATCGCCCTGCGCGATCCCGAATTGCGGTCGCGTGAAAATTTGCTGGCGCGGCAAAGCTGTCTTTTTTGTTCCGCGTTCGTTCAGCATTTGTTCCGCAAGGTCGGAATGGATTTGGCGCCCGGCATTAATGCCAAGAACACCACGCCCGAGGATATTTCGCTGACCCATGTGCCGCACATTACGTATTTGCTAAAACGCGAAACACCGCAAAATCAGAATTCAGGAATCCGGGCGAGAATCAAGCGGCGGGTTCGGAGCCGGGTGGAGAAATTGCGGGCGGCGCGGAAAAATGTGACGGCTGCCGGGTGATTCGCCCGATCGATCAAGCCGGCTTTTGCTCCCCGCCGGTCACGCCGCGATAATAAGTCACCCCCAGCGTGGCCCCAAGACTCGAGATTCGCTGTAACGTTCTGGTGCGCAGGGAAAAACTTGAGCAACGCTCGGTTGGTCGCAAATCGTACCCGACATTAAATTCCTTGCCGACGGCAGCGTCCCAAACTTGCCGGCCGGCCGGCGAAAGCCGCTCCACAATCCCGCATAGCGCGTGAATCGTCACGTCCGGCGCCCGATAATAACGGGAGGTTTCGAGATGGAGATGGTTCCTCCGGGGACGTCCGTATACGCCGCAATAGAGCACACTCACCGCGTCGCCCATCTCCGTCACCAACAAATCGAGTTTGGCCGTCGATTCAATGTCCAAATCCACATTTAGAAACGCGGCTTTCGCGGGTGGGTTGGGTTTCTTTGCTTTTTTCATGGTTTGCACTCCCACCTTAACCACGATATCGACTTTCATTCAATTTCCGAAATTGAACCATCGCGCCGCGGACGTTAACAGATAGGCGCGCCCGGCCGCCCGCCAGGTTTTGGACTGCGGAAGTCCGCTTCCGCTTTCGCGGGCGTAAGCTGACTACGATTATGCCTAAACCTCGCGGAATCGTTAAATTGCCCGGCGCGTCCTGGCCGGGGGGCGTAAAACACGGTGCCACGGCAGGCGTTTGGTTTGATGTCTGATGGTCGCGTGCCCACCTTGAGTTGCGGCCCGGGACTAACGCTCCCGAAAGCGGAAGCGGACTTCCGCAGTCCAAGACCTCGCGGATGTATTATGGCGCGCTGTATTCACCCACGCGGTTCGGAGCGGAATCGCTGGACTGGCACGGGCGGCGTTTGATCGACTTTGGCGTAATACGTTTCCTCGCCGAAACGCTCGTCGGCCGCCTTTTGCAAACGCAGCGATGGTAAAACGGAGTAACGTTCGTGCGCCTCGATGAATATCGTTTCCCCGGTTGGCCGCATCAGGCAAAGGATAAACGGACACTTGCCCGGATGGGCTGTGGCCACATCAAAAACGGACTGAATGCTCTCGGGGGTGAGATGCGCGGTGTGCAATCGGAAGTGGACCTGCTTCGTGTATTTTCGCGGCGCGTCCTCCAAGGGAATGATTTCCTGGGGGAAAATCTTGGGTTTGTCGTCGCCGCTGTTGATCTCACCGGAAACGAGCACGGCCTGATTCGGCTTCAGCAAGTCACGGTATTTCTCCCAGTTTTCGTTCACGCACAAAACCTGCACGGAGCCTTCCAGATCCTCCAGCGTCACCATCGCGTAGGGCTTGTTGCTCTTTTTAGAGACGCCCGATTGCACCGCCGCGATCATCCCGCCAATCCGTGTGGTGGCGCGGTTGGGAAGTTGCATAAGTGTCGTGGTCGTGGTGAGCCCATATAGTTTCAGCAACGAGGCGAGAGGTGTCAGCGGATGGCCCGTAACATAAAATCCCAGCAACTCTTTCTCGGCCGCCAGCAGTTCGTGCTGGGGCCATTCGGGCAGCCGGCCATTGACTTCCGCGCGCGATTCGACTTTTTCCTCCAGCAGGCCGAACATGGAACTCTGGCCGCGCAGCCGGTCCTGATTGATAGAGGCTGCGCGCGTCAGGGTACGATCGATTTGCGAGAAGAGCGTGGCGCGGGTTTCCTTGAAAGCATCGCATGCGCCGGATTTGATCAGCGCCTCCAGCGTCTTGCGGGTGACCGCCCCGGTATCCACGCGCTCGCACAACTCCGCGAGCGACTTGAATTCCCCGCTCTTGGCCCGCGCGGTCAAGATGCTTCCGACCGCCCCCTCCCCCACCCCTTTGATCGCCGCCAGACCAAAGCGAATCACCTTGCCGCCCCGCGCCGGGCCGAAAACCACGCGGCTTTCGTTGACATCCGGCGGCAGAACTTCGATGCCCATGATGCGCGCCTCGGCGATGAACTCGCCGAGCTTCTTGGTGTCGCCCATGTCGTTCGTCATCATGGCGCTGAGGAACTCGACCGGGTAGTTCGCCTTTAGATACGCCGTTTGATAGGCGACGATGGCGTAGGCGGCAGCGTGGGATTTGTTGAAGCCGTAACCGGCGAATTTTTCGAGCAAATCAAAGATCGCGTTGGCCTTGGCGGTGGGAATGCCATTCACTTTGGCGCAACCCTTTACGAAGGTGTCGCGCTGCTTCTGCATTTCCTCAACCTTCTTCTTGCCCATCGCGCGCCGGAGCAAATCCGCCCCACCCAGTGTGTAACCCGCCAGCACCTGCGTCGCCTGCATGACCTGCTCCTGGTAAACCATGATGCCGTAGGTTTCCCGGCAAATCGGCTCCAGCAACGGATGCTCGTATTCAATTTTTACGGCACCGTGGCGGCGCTTGATGAATTCCGGAATCAGCTCCATCGGTCCCGGCCGGTACAGCGCGATCAACGCCGTGATGTGCTCCACCGAACTGATCTGGAACTTCCGGCACAAATCGCGCATCCCGCCGGATTCCAATTGGAAGATTCCCAGCGTATTGGCCTTGTTCAGCAGGTCGTAGGCTTTGGGATCATCAAGGGGCAGATGGTCGATATTAACCTCAATCCCCCGGCTGGCTTTAACCATCTCGCAAGTATTGCGAATCACGGTCAGGGTCTTGAGGCCCAGAAAATCCATCTTGAGCAGGCCCAATTCGCCCACCGGATTCATTGCGTACTGCGTCACGAGCGAACCGTCCTCGTCCCGCTTGAGCGGCAGAAGATTAACTAATGGCTGGTCGCCGATTACGACACCAGCAGCGTGGACCGACGCGTTACGAGTCAGATCCTCCAGCGCAAAAGCTGTGTCGATGAGTTCGCGCGTGACCTCCTCGGTGTCGTAGGCGGTTTTGAGTTCGGGCGACTGACGCAGCGCCTTGGTCAAATCCATCTTCAACTCGTTCGGAACCATCTTGGCCAGCCGGTCACAATCGGCGTAGCCCAGGCCCATCACCCGCCCCACGTCCCGCACGACGGATTTCGCGCCCATCGTGCCGAAGGTGATGATTTGCGCCACGGAATCGTCCCCGTACTTTTTACGGACGTATTCAATGACGTCCGCGCGGCGGTCATCGGCGAAGTCGATGTCGATATCGGGTGGATTAACGCGCTCGGGATTGAGAAACCGCTCGAATAGCAACCCGTAACGAATCGGGTCCACGTTGGAAATCTCCAGCAAAAACGTGACGATCGACCCCGCCGCCGAACCGCGCGCGACGCACGAAATACCATTGTCCCGCCCGTACCGGACAAAATCGCCGACGATCAAAAAGTAACTGATAAAGCCAGTCTTCTCGATGACCTTCAGTTCAATGTCAAGGCGGGTCAAGATCGCTTGCAAGGCGGCCGCGACCGCGGGTTCCGCAAGATCGGTGGCGGGCGCGTGACTGTTGCCGTTTCCATTTTGCGCCGGTTGATAAGTGGGCAGCACGCGGGCGTCATTAATTTTCTCGACGATAAATTCCGCGCCCTCCGCGCGGGCGTGAATGCCATAGCGCCGGAGCAATCCCTCTGCCACATGCATCCGCAAATACCCCTCGCGGGTGTAATGCTCCGGTGGATAAAACACCGGGTAATGGAGCTTGCCGAATTGAATCTCCACGTTGCATTTTTCGGCGACTTCCAACGTATTTAGGACCGCCTCCGGCGTCTCGCTGAAGCGCGCCTTCATTTCCTCCGCCGAGCGGAGATAAAACTGCTCCGGCACGTACGTCATCCGTTTCGTGTCGCTCAACAACGTTTGCGTGCCGATGCAGATTAGGCAGTCGTGCGCGTGGGAGTGGCTTTTCTCGACGTAATGAACATCATTCGTCGCCACCAATTTCAGTCCGAATTCCTTTGCCCACGGAATGAGATGCCGGTTCACGGCGGCCTGCTCGGGGATGCCGTGATTTTGCAATTCGAGATAAAAATTCTCGGGCCCGAGCGTTTGTTTGAACCAATCAATCGCCTCGCGCGCCCGGGGCAATTGCTCCTTCATGATGGCCTCGGGAATTTCGCTGGCCAGGCAGCCGGACAACGCAATCAAACCCTCCTTGTGGGCCGAGAGCAGTTCCTTGTCGATGCGCGGCTTGTAATAATAGCCGTCGAGATGCGCCACCGTGGTGAGCTTGATCAAATTTTTATAGCCCGCCTCGTCCTTGGCCAGCAAAACCAAATGATTGTAAACATCCCGTCCTCCGGAGGAGCTTTTTTTGTCCAGCCGGCTGCCCGGCGCCACATACACCTCGCAGCCGATGATCGGCTTGATGCCCTTGTTGCGCGCGGCTTGATAAAAGTCGATCGCGCCGTACATCACGCCATGATCCGTAACCGCCAGCGCCGGCAGTTTCAGTTCATGGGCGCGGTCCATCAGCCGGTCCAGCCGGCAGGCGCCATCGAGCAGTGAATACTCGGTGTGCAGGTGCAAATGGACAAAGTCAGCGTGTGACATGGGGTAATTTTACGTCCCGTCCGCGCGCCAGCGCAAGCCGCGAAAAACTCCGGTGGCGCCCTAATTTAGCGGGGATGGCGCGTGGTCACACGAGCGATGCGAAAGGTTTCGCGGTGGGACACTCTCCGAGCCGCCCGCTTCTGAACGCGGGCGGGGCCGTCGTGGCACGACGGCCCTACCATCAAAACTCCGCGCGCGGCATTGCTATCCCCTTGATTTCAAATCACGCGCGGCGTATAGGGGTACGCAGTCGCCGTTAACCGAAACAGTTTATGGAAATCAGCAAACGAGATTATTTCGCCGCCCAAGCCCTCGTCGGGCTGCTCTCCCGGCCGGGCGGGCCGATGTCGGGCCTCGATGTTCATGCCAATGTCGCCACCGAGGCGTTCCTCTACGCGGACGCCATGCTCAAGCTTTCCAAAACACTCTTGGATCCCGTTGAAATTGATCCCGATCAATTCGCGCGGGAGGAGGCGGCGGCGCAAAAGCGGACGTAGATCGACGATGTGACGATGTCCGCTCACGCGTCCCGGATTGTGGGTTCGAGCGTCGTTCCGGTGCGCGCAGTTTAGTTCGTTCCAAAATTATCAACTGGCGGCGGGACGCCGCCAGAACCCGCGGGCGGGGACGCCCACGCTACAGCGGCCGAAATATGTCAGCCGCGTCGGAAAACAAAAATCCTCACGGCGCAATTTGTGCCGTGGGGATTTGAAAACTGAGGCAGGATGGTTATTTGCCAGCCAGAACCATGGCCTTGGGGCTCATCAAAATCTTGCTGACGCGGGTTTTGGCATTGGTGTTGCAGGTGGATTTACCGGCCGCGCAGGTTGCGGGCTTGGAGCCGCTGCAACAATCCGCTGTTTTGTCAGCCACAACCTTCGAGTCTGCGGCGCAAGCGGATGGGGTGGTAACGCCGGACAGGCCAAAGGCCAGGACGGCGACGGCCAGGCAGGTGATTAATTTTTTCATAATCAGATGTGTTTGCCGGGTTTGTGGCCCTTGCGGTGTTTCTTGTGGCCTTTGTGATGGGCCTTCTTATGTTTCTTGCCGGCGACTTTTTGCACTGCGGGAGCCGCGGCGGTTTCGACCGCCATCAGGGGGCCGGAGGCAAAGGCCGCCAAAGTTAAAATCAGGAGGAGTTTTTTCATATATTTTTCGAGGGAACGGTCAAATTAAACTTGGTATTCGATTGATGCGGATTCTGTAACAAACCCCGCAACAATATGCAAGACGTGGCGCGATAAAACTTGGTTACAGGTTTCCCCTGATTAATCAGGCTGTTTATCCGCCGAAAGTCTAACTTCTGTGGAGCAATCACATCTTCGGCGCGTGATCCACGCGCGCAGCCGGGCCACCGAATGCGAGCCCACTCGTCGCAGCGCGACGAGTGCCACCTTCCATTTAGGAATAAGCCAGCAGGTTCAAACGGGCTTGGGACTGCTTGGAAAGACCAGTGAAGATCATCGAAACCGTGTAACCGCTGTGCCGGTTTCCGGTGCAGGCCACCACCACGCCGGTGGAATTCACCTTGCCGGAATCGCGGGATGACTGCAACACGACCGTCATTTCGGTCCAAGGCGCGATGGGAGTGTCCGAGCAGAACTCGACTCCGTTGCGGTGAATGCGCACCTCGTCCGGGGCCAGGGTAAGACGGGTCTGCCGGGACTGGATAGTCACCGGCTGCAATACACTAAGAGGCTGAATTTTTCTTGCGCTCATAAATAAGTCAATTTATCGAGAATCAGATAAGGTTCATTCGCGCTACCATTCGATGACCGCGGCACCCCACGTCAACCCCGCGCCGAAGACCACCATCAAGATCAGATCACCACGGTGGATCCGCTTGGACTCCACCGCCTCATCCAAGGCAATGGCGACCGATGCCGCCGAGGTATTGCCGTATCGATCCAGATTTATGAAAACCTGCTCCGGCTTTGCGCCAAGGCGTTCGCTAACCGCGTCGATAATCCGAAGATTAGCTTGATGAGGTATAATACACTTAATTTGGGAAATGTCAATCTCGCAACGCGATAAAGCCTCCGTCGCCGCCGTATGCATCGCCTGCACGGCGCTTTTGAACGTTTCTTTCCCGTCCATCCGGAGGAAGTGCAGCCCGGCTCCAACTGAGGCCGCAGTCGCGGGGCAACGGCTTCCCCCGCCCGGCATGGAAAGTAAATCGCCCTTTCGTCCGTCCGCGCCCATGCAGGCGGTCAGCAGGCCGTGGGAATCCGGGCGGTTTTGCAGGATCGCCGCGCCCGCGCCGTCGCCAAATAATACGCAAGTGTTGCGATCGGTCCAATTAACGATGGAGGAAAGTTTTTCCGCGCCGATCACGAGCACCACGTTGTAAGTGCGCGACATGATGAACTGCTGCCCGATCTCCAAGCCGAAGATGAAGCCGGAACAGGCCGCCTCAATGTCAAACGCCGCCGCCCGGTACGCGCCAATCTTCCGCTGCACCAAACAGGCCGTGGATGGAAACGGCATGTCCGGGGTGATGGTGGCAACGATGATCAAATCAATCTGCTCGGGTTTGATTCCGGCTTTTTTCATCGCCCGCGTGGCCGCGTGGGTTGCCATGTCCGAGGTAAACTCATCCGCGGCGGCCACCCGGCGGGCCTTGATGCCCGTGCGCGTGGTGATCCATTCGTCCGTGGTGTCCACCATCTTTTCCAAATCGGCGTTCGTGACCACGCGTTCCGGCACGTAGGAACCCACGCCGGAAATCGAGCAGGTGCGGCCCTCGAAATTGTAATTGGCGCGCGGGTTCTTGAACTTTTTGGCGGGGTGCGAACTCATGCGGGCTCGGCGGTCGGGCCGCCGGTTTTAAAGCTCGCGAGGCGCTCGTTCGCCCGCGCAATCTCGCTGGCGATGAGCTGGTTGATCCGTTGTTGCACCGTTTCCGTCGTTATGCGTATGGCATTCATAATGGCGCGTTCGCGCGCCGAACCGTGGGCTTTCATAACTATACCGTTCAGCCCGAGCAAAGGCGCCCCGCCGGCACCCTCGGGATCCAACCGGCGCTTGACCGCGCGCAGGGCGTTCTGGGCCAGATACGCGCCGATCTGACGTTTGGCATTGAGCTTAAGTTCGCTTTTTAACATGCCAAACATCCCCATGGCAAGGCTTTCGCAGGTTTTCAAAACGATGTTGCCGACAAATCCGTCGCAAATCACGACGTCCACTTTATTGGAAAACAAACACCGGCCCTCGACATTGCCCACGAAATTAATGTCGAGCAGCTTGCAAAGCTGGAAGGCCTCCTTGGTCAAATCGTTGCCCTTGCCCTCCTCGGTGCCGACGCTCAAAAGCCCGACGCGGGGACGCGGGTAACCCAAAATCTCACGCGAGTAAATGGCACCCATGATGGCGTACTGCGCCAGATGAATGGGTTTGCACTCGGTGTTCGCGCCGGAATCCAGCAGGACAAATTTATTGTCCTGCGCGGGAATGACGGTCGCGATGCCCGCGCGGTCCACTCCCGGCAGCGGGCGCAGTTTAAGCGTGGCCAAGGCGAGGATGCCACCGGTGTTGCCCAGGGAAATGACCGCGTCCGCCCGGCCATCGGCGGCCAGTTCGATGGCGCGGGCCATCGAGGAATCCTTCTTCTTGCGCAACGCGACCGTGGGCTTGTCGTCCATGGTCATCACCTCGCTGGCGGGATGAATATGAACGCGCGGATCAGTCAGGTCACCCGCCCGGCACGCCGCCTGGATTTCCTCCGGGCGGCCCACGAGCCACAATTCGGTAATCTTCCGATCCGCCTCCAGGGCGCGTTTGACGCCTTCGATAACGACCCCGCATCCGTGGTCGCCACCCATGGCATCCACTGCAATTCGCATATTTAAAAAGACCGCGGAAAGTCCGTCCGGGACTCCGCGGTCTTAAATCGCGATCAGGCCCCGGCCGTTATGGAAATGACCTGGCGGCCTTTATAAAAACCGCACGCGGGACAAACCCGGTGGGGGATGTAAGGCTCGGCGCACTGCGGGCATTTGCCCAATTGGGGGAGCGTCAGCACACTGTTATAAGCGCGGCGCTGGCGCATCCGGCTTCTCGATGGTTTGCGTTTCGGAACACCCATGATTCTTAAAATTTTAGTTTGTTTAACGCGGCCCAAGCCGCCGAACTTTCTTTCGTCCGGCCGGTACCGCCACTGCTTTTTATTTTGCCGGCCGCCTTCTTTGGCAGCCCCCGGCAATCCCGCTGACACAACGGATGTTGCGGAAACTCAAGGAGAATATCTTCCCGGACGCATGGCGTCAAGTCGATGCAATCATTGGTCACCGCCGCCTTTTCCTCCCCCTCAAGGGGAAGATGGCAGGCCCAGTCCGCCAGTCTGAGCGGAAATTTGAACGGCGTCAAGCACCGGGCGCACTCGCAAATGAGATCCAATTCCAGCGCGCCATGCGCCAAAACCGCCTCTTCCAGCATTTGAACCTCGAAGTCATAACGCAGCGGACCGTCCGGCTGGATCAACTCATCCACCCCGGCCAGGTCCAGTTCCGCCGCCGGAAGTTCTCCCGCAAGATGGAGGTCACCCCGTTCCAATTTCTGGATGTTGACAAGTAAAGGCATATCTATCCTTTCGCGATGCGGTCATGGCCATGCAACCGCGTTACCAATGACTTTCGGACGCTTTCGGGAACAAAGGCGCTTACATCCCCGCCCAGCCGGGCGATTTCCTTGACCATTCGCGAACTCAAAAAGGTGTAAGTGTCTTTGGGCATCATGAATATCGCCTCAATCCGCTCGTTGAGCTTACGATTCATCAGCGCGAGCTGAAATTCAAACTCAAAATCGGATACCGCGCGCAGGCCGCGGATAATGGCCTGGGCCGACCGCCGCTCCGCGTACTCCACCAGCAACCCGTCAAAAGAATCCGCCTCAACATTGGCGATGTGCCCCACGCAGCCACGCACCAATTCCACCCGTTCGGCAAGTGTGAACAAGGGGCTCTTGCTCTCGTTTTGCGCCACCGCCACGATCACCCGGTCAAAAAGCCGGGCCGCCCGTTGGACGACGTCCAAATGGCCGTTCGTCAGGGGGTCGAAGCTGCCCGGATAAATTACGGTGCGCATGAGTCGAGCCTAGCAAACCATTCGTGGGTATATCAAATCGCAAATTGCCCGCTATCCCACGTCCGCCTTGGTGAAATAGCCAGTGTTAAAGGTTCCCGCCGGCTCGATGGGCTTGAATTCGGCCGAGGGAACCGCCACGTCCACCTCGCGCCAAGGGACCTCGTAGATTTTTACGGCGTCGGCAATTCCCTTCACATGAACCGACTCGCGTTCGATACAGGACGATGCCAGCGTCGGATCGTCGCGGATTAGATCCGCCAGGGTCGCCTCGCTGATGATAATCCGGGCGCGACCGGATACAGTTTCCAGCCGGCTTGCCAGATTCACTTCGCGGCCGAAGACCGTGTAATTCAGCCGCTCGTCGGAGCCCATTAATCCCACGTTGACCACGCCCGTATTAATGCCGCTACCGAGCACCAGCAACGGCAAAATCGGCAGCAACGATTTTCCCTCGGCGGCGAGTTTGATATTTTCCGCCTCGCGCCGGAGGTTCTCCTCCGCCTGCCGGAGATTAACGTGATAGATAGCGCGTTGCGCCGCAATCGCCGCGCGAACACAATATAACGCGTGCTGTTCATTCGGAGCCGGCGCGCCCCAAAATGCCATCACGCAATCGCCGATGAATTTATCCACCGTGCCTTTCTCCTTTAGCACCTCATCGGCGATGATTTTGAGATAGCGATTAACCGTGTCGAGCGTCTCCCGGGCTTGGGCGGTGAAAACCGCCTCGGCAGCCTCGCCGGACAGCTTGTTCGCCTTAACAAAATCATCCGCTTTTTTCTGGTGGACATCGGTCATCTCCGTGAAGCCGCGAATATCGGCGAAGAGAATCGTAACCTTGCGCCGGGCGCCGGTCAGGGAGAGCGTCGGCATTTGGAGAAGCTCGGTAACGACATCGGTCGAAACCATTTTCGCAAATACGGATTTCACCCGGCGTTGCTCATGCTGCTCGAAAACAATGAGATAAGTCAACAGACAGACGTGGGTAAGAATTCCGCTGCCCACTGGAAGCACCAGGGAGATCCAGTATTCATATTTGACCGCCGCGAAAAAAGCCACGCCCACAAAAAGCACAAGGGACGCGAGCACCCAGGCGGTTGCCGCATAAGGACGCAGCGTTAACACAAAAAACGCGGCCAAAATCCCGAACGCCACAATTAACGCGACATTCGCAAATCGTGGAGTCGCGCCAATGAACTGGTTCATCAAGATTTGGTTGGCAATGTTCACATGTTTGCCCACCAGGAACGTGTCTTTCTCCAATGGCGTTGAACCGCGGTCGGTCAGGTCGTTTCCCGTGGCGGTTGACCCGATGACGACCAGTTTGTTGGTCCAATTGAAGCCCGAGTCCTCACTGTAGCTCGCCGCCTGTTTGGCCATCGCCTGGCTGACTTTCGCCCCGCTATTAACCTGATATTCGGCCAGCACAGCCTCAAACGGAATCTTGGGGACTTTCTCCTCGTTATAAGCGACCCGCCAGACAATTGTAAAATATCCATCGCGGTCGATCGGAATGACCCGGGTAATCCCCCCCCGGACCACGCAACGTGATCCGGCCTTTGTCCGGCTCGATCACCGGGTTCGCCAAGTCCAGTTTCAATTGCCGGGCGGCCAGCACAATACCCATATGCCACACCCGGGTCTCAGTGAACGGTTTCATGAAGCGGGTCATGTCCGCCGGTATCCGGTTTAAGAACTCGGTTGCGTCGAAATTGCCGTCCTGGTCCAAATTTACGACCACCGGCGGGCCCAAGCGTGAATCCCGCCCAAAAATCAAGGAGTTGGTTTCGATACGGGCGTCGTCCAGACTGATACCGTAATCGGCATTTTTCGCAATTTTCTTAAAGACGTCGTTCCAATCGCGGTACATGCGAAATGTTTTTGCCCGCCGCAGCACGCCGTCCGAATCCTTTTCGGCGGAAATATCGCCCAACGCCATTGCGTTGGTGCGAAAGAGTCGCACGGGAACAACGCCACGCTCGGCACCCAGGATCACATTGCCCGCCTCGTTCAAATAACGCGCGAATAGGTCGTCCGAGGGCACCGCATTGTCATCCTCCCCCTCCCGCACAAGCAATGTGCCATGATCGATGCGCAACTCGCCAAACATAACGTCGCACGCTGTCGCCAAGGCACCCCGCAATTGCAGCTCCCGCATCACGCGGCCGTACACGTGGCGCGGCCAATACAAGCCATAACTAAAACCAAGGGAACCGTCGCTGACGGCAGTGATCGAGGAATCATCAATCGGCACCAATACCAGATTCGTCGCAATCGGCGGGCCCAGCCGCGCCAGCCATTGCATCCGCTTGTCCGCGGTGAAATTCTCCATCCGGACAAAAAAATCCACAGGACGAAATTCGAGCAGACAAACCAAACCGATCACTCCGGCGACGATTAAGACCGTCGGCCATTTGATCCGGTTCAGCTTCATGGGAACAAGTGGTATAGGGAAATCGCGCGCGGCGCAAGCCAACTGCGGCAAAATCCATTGTCCGGTCCCGCTGGATACCCCCACGAACCGGAAAGGGAAAGCCCCTCACCCCGGGCACCTCCTTCGCGGGGGACGCCACGGCGGGCAAGCCTCTCCCCCACGTAGAACGGATTATACTTCCGAGGGGGGTGGGACTCGAGGC
>Ga0206847_10115_pt1 | contig 27451 bp, 23 predicted proteins | sample Alteio_BWOrgCont_17_FD_152880 | JGI IMG/M metagenome (GOLD analysis project Ga0206847, IMG submission 152880) | Enriched cells from forest soil in Barre Woods Harvard Forest LTER site, Petersham, Massachusetts, United States -... | ecosystem: Environmental > Terrestrial > Soil > Temperate forest >... | reverse complement strand
GCAGGAGAGATCCCGACCGGCGGCTCATACATGGGCGCGACCGATACACCCGGATCAGGATCGCGTCCCCAGCGATGCCACATCACGAACATCACCGCCAAAGTCCAGAACGGCAGAAACACAATGGGATTGCTTCCCAGGAACCACAAGAAGCGGGTGAACGCGCCGGGCTCTTGGAGAATGCCTTTGGGAATGTAGATGTCGATGGTCAATCCGCCGCGCATGGGCAACGAGTTGCTGGTCTCGAACGACGCCTGGGAACCGTGAACTTCAGTGCTGGCATTTTGCTCGGCCGATCCATAGACGCCGGTGAAAGCCTGTGCCCGCAGCGAACCGGACGCGGAAACCGGAAAAGTGACCACCGCCGACGCATGATCAATCGGCACCGGCCAATCGTTGCCGGTGACGTTCCAGTAGAACTCGTCGTGATCCTCGAAGAAGCGCGTGCCGTTGCGGACCGCATAGTCGATTTCGACGGTGCGCGTGGCGTCCACCGCGTTGGGGATATAGATCTTCAAATCGCGGAAACCGCTCGATATCGACGAGTCATATTTCAGTTGGTTGCCCTCGCCGTCGGTGACCGCGGTGACTTTCAGAAACAGCGTGAAGTTGGTGCCCTGCGGCCCGGGATATTCGATGGGAATGAAACGGTGAATGCCGTGCCACTCGCCGCTGAAGGCCAGTGTAATGCGCTCATGAACCACAGCGGAGCCGTCTTCGGCGACGGTGATGGTGTCGTTGAAATCAGAGACCCGCCAGTTCTTGGCGAAAAGCGGCGCAGCGGAAAGCAGGATCGAAAAGAAACCGGCCAGAAGCCGGTGAATCTGGGCACGCCGTCTCGTGCGCTTCCGGCAAACTGCAGATCCCTCGCGTTGCTCGGGACGACAATTCATTCTGGTTAACGGCATCCTAGAACTTCACCGCGACCGGTGCCTTGTCCGCTTCCGCCACTTCGAAGAATTGCCGCTGCTGGAAGCCGAACATACCCGCCAGAATGTTGGTCGGGAAGGACTGGACCTTGGTATTCAGATCGCGCACCACGGCGTTGTAATAACGGCGGGCGTTCTGGATGGTATCTTCGAGTTGGCTCAGCGAATTCTGCAACTGCAGGAATTGCTCGTTGGCCTTCAGCTCCGGATAATTCTCCGCCACGGCGAACAGGCTCTTCAGCGCCCCGGTGAGCTGGTTCTCGGCGACGGCTTTGTCCGCGGGCGCGCTGGCCTGCATGGCCTGAGAGCGGAACTTGGCAATATTCTCGAATGTTCCTTTTTCATGCGCGGCATAGCCTTTCACGGTTTCGACCAGATTGGGGATCAGGTCGTGCCGCCGCTTGAGTTGCACGTCGATGTCGGACCAGGCCGAGTCGCAGCGCACCCGCAGCTGCACCAGGGTGTTGTACATGCCGATGAGAACGAATGCGATGACCGCCAGAAGCGCGAGAAAGATCCAGCCCGCCATGGAGAATTCCTTTCGTCTGGAAGTGGGACTCAAGGGGACGGTACCACACAGGGCACTCCGGCGCAATGAGGCCGGGACATTTGAGAATCCGCTGGTTAACATGAGAGTAGAATTTTGAGCGGAGAACTCGGATATGAAATGGTTGCGAAGAGTTGCGTGTCCGGCGGGTCGACTTCTGAGTATCGCGTTAGCGTTCAGCCTGGCTGGCGCGGGCACCGCGTCCGCCCAGACCTGCTACACGGCGGACGATATGGAGGCCGCAACGCGAACTGCCCTGCTCAACACCGGTAAGCGCTACTTCGATCTGCTCGCGAAAGGCGACTCGGCATCGCTGAAACAAAGCGCCATTGCCACTCTCGCGTCGGATTTCTCCTCGGTCGAAACAGCGGTCAAAGATAATCAGGCAAACTTCGCGGCCGGCCAGGCCAGCCCGCGTGCGCCTTTTCTTTTGAAAGCAGACGGCACGGCTCCCCTGGCACGAGCTGAGTTCTTATGCGGAGTGTTCGGCAAGAACGGGCAAACCGAGAAGAGCGCTGAGTTCGTGATTCCCAATCTGCCGCCCGGAGACTACGGAGTTGTGATCGACGACCTTTCCACCCCCAAGGGGCCGTACACGGTGACCTGGGTTCTGGAGCGGGCGGGGGCGGTGTGGAAACTGGGTGGGCTGTACATCAAAGAAAGTCAGATTGCCGGACACGATGGAAGCTGGTACGCCGACAAGGCACGCACCTTCAAGAACAAGAACCAGAACCACAACGCCTGGTTCTACTACCTGCAGGCGCGGGATTTGCTGGTTCCGGTGTCCTTTATGTACACCCAGACCACCGACAAGCTTTATGACGAATCGCAGACCGTGAAGCCGACGGACCTGCCCGGCGATGGGAACACAGTCGATTTATCCGCCGCTGGAAAAACCTACAAGTTGACCAACCTGTTCCCGGTGGCAGTGGGTCAGGATCTCGATCTGGTGGTCAAGTATCAGGCAGCCGATATTTCCGACAGGGGAAAGACATTCGCCGCCAATATGTCGGCGATCAACGCGCTGGTGGAAAAGTATCCGGAGTTTCGCGACGCCTTCGCGGGTGTGATAGCGCGGGCCGTCGAACCGTCGGGGCAGGATTACGGTTCGCTGGCCGAGATGAAAGACATCAAGTGACCGCGCATAGCGGGCGTGAGAGGAGCGGGGGCCCGCTGCGGTCATCCCGAGCGAAGCGAGGGATCTGCATTTTGCGTCGCGCTCACGTCTGATCGGCGAAGGTGCACTCCTTCGGATCCTTATCCTCGCGCAAGCCCATGAACACGGGCGCCCTTAGTTTCATACCACCTTCAGCGGTTTCGTGCGTCCACTCGGTGAACTTGATTTCGGCCACACGTTGCGGTTTCACCCAGTGGGCATTCGCCGCATCGACTTCACCCTGGAAGGGATTTCGCTTGGTTTCCAGTTTTTTCAGCACCTGAAAAATCTGCTTCAGCGCGGCCTGATCGAACCCAGTCCCCGCTTGCCCGACATGAATGAGCTGGCCCTTCTTGTCATAAAGACCAAGCACGACCGATCCGAAGAACTGCCGGCTTCCTTCGGGATCAGTGTAGCCGCCAATCACGCAGTCGATAGTCTGCGTGATCTTGATCTTCAGCCAGTCGCGGGTGCGACGCTCCTCGTAAAGGCTGTCGCGCTTCTTGGCTAGAATGCCTTCCAACCCTTGCTGCCTTGCGGCTTCAAACAACTTAATGCCGCCGGCGGCGAAGTGCTCCGAATAGCGGGCGAGTTCGTTGGTTTCGACGACTTGCGATAAGGCGCCCTTCCGCTCCTCCAGCGGAGCACGGCGGAGGTCGTATCCGTCGAGATAAATAAGATCGAAGATGTAATAAACGATGGGCACGTCCGAGCGTCCGGCAACACGGCGTCCGGCGCTGCGGATTCCGGTACGCTGCTGCATGAGGCTGAAAGAGGACCGGCCCTGCTCATCGAGCGCGACGATCTCGCCGTCAAGAATCGCGGATTGCGCTTTCACGAACTTCGGCAGGTCATGTAGTTCAGAAAACTGGCCGGTCATATCGTTATGATTACGCGAGACCAGCCGGACCTTGCCGTCTGCGATAAATGAAATCGCGCGATATCCGTCCCATTTGATTTCGAAAAGCCAGGCTGGATCGTCGAATGGCTTTTCAACAGAAGTCGCCAGCATGGGCGTGATGCTGGTGGGCATCTCGCGCGCGATTGCGCCTTTCAGATTTTCTACCGCCGACGACGCCGAGAGCACAGAGGAAGTTTTTCGTGTCGCTTTTTTGCCAATAACGATATTTGACGAAACCTCAGGGGTGCGTCGTGATGTTTTTTTTCCCTTATTCTCGGCGCTCTTTGCGGTCTCGGCGGTTGATGTCTTTTTCTTATCCAGCTTCGCCAGGGTCTCAGCCAGCCACGGCGCCTTCACCCCGCCACGAGATACCTTGCGGCTGCTCTTCCACTCCGCCGAATCCTCATCGCCGGCAATCTGCGCCATCGATCTCTGGCTGAGCACCGACGAGTCGTACTTATCGATGTCGTAACCCTCGACCACTTCGTCATCGTGCTTCTTGATCAGCAGCCATTCGTTGCCTTTGCTTCCCGGCCGCCGGGCCTTGATGTGAACCAGCGCAAAATCACCTTTCATCCGCTGGCCATGCAGACGGATTTTGAAATCGCCTTTGTTCAGCATGACCGCAGCTTCGGCATCAGTCGTCGGCAGATACTTGCCGTTCACCGCTTGCGAAGAAAGCGGCTCCCACGCGCCCACATCCCACACCATGACAGTTCCGGCTCCGTAGTTTCCCACCGGAATCGTGCCCTCGAAATCAAAATACGAAACTGGATGATCCTCCACCTGCATGGCCAGCCTCTTATCCGCCGGATCGAGCGACGGGCCTTTAGGCACCGCCCACGATTTCAACACCCCATCCATTTCCAGGCGGAAGTCATAATGCAGTCGGGTCGCCCGGTGTTTCTGCACCACATAGCGGTGCTTGGATTTGGCTTCAAGCTTCGGCGGCGGCTCGGGCGTCTCCGAAAAACGCCGTTTTCGCTTGTATTCGTCAAGAGACATGGGCGACGTTATTGTAACCAGAAGATGCAGATTCGTGGAGCAGGGGATGTTTTAGAATCCTTGGATCATGAAACGGGAATACCCCGAAACGCCGCTGGTGGGCGTGGGGGCCATCATCATCGAAGGCGACCGGGTCGTGCTGGTGAGGCGCGGCCATGCGCCTCTGCTGGGAGAGTGGTCCATTCCCGGAGGCTTGCTCGAAGTCGGTGAGACCCTCCGCCAGGCTGCAACGCGTGAGGCGCTGGAGGAAACCAGCCTCGCCGTAGAGACCGCCGATCTGCTCGGAGTCTACGACCGGGTGGTGCGCGACGCCGACGAGCGCACGCTCTATCACTATGTCCTGATCGACTTCCTCTGCCATCGCATCGCCGGAGAGCCGCGCGCGGCTGGCGATGCCACAGATGCCGCGTGGTTCACGAAATCCGAGTTGAAGGCACTCTCGCTCGCGGCAGATACGCTGGAAGTGATCCATCGCGGATTTGAGAAGCTCGTAGCCGAGCCGGAGGCTTGAGAGTTGGCTCTTGGCCTTTAGCTTTTGGCTTCTAGCTCGTCACGGTAAGATGGATTTGCCGGGCCACCTCTCTGGGCACGAGCCAACTGTCGGGAGCGAAACATGAACGATTGTCTGTTTTGCCGAATCATCAGCGGAGAGATTCCGGCCAAGAAAGTCTACGAAGACGAGCACACCGTGGCGTTCGAAGATATCAATCCCCAGGCCCCGACGCATGTGCTGATCATTCCCAGGAAACACATTCGCGGTCTCAAGGAAGGATCAGCGGCGGACGCCGACTTGATCGGACGCTGCCATCTGGCGGCGGCAGAAATAGCTCGGCAGCGCAATATTGAAGATGGATATCGTACGGTGCTGAACGTGGGGCCGAAAGCCGGACAGTCAGTCTTTCATCTGCACGTGCATCTGCTGGGCGGACGCAGCCTGCATTGGCCACCCGGATAAAGAAACCGGTGCGCGCCCCAGGTCCCGGCTTCAGACTCCTTCGGCTTCGCTCGGAGCGCCGTGACGGCGCAGCAACTGCGGCAGGTTCTGCGAAAAAGCAGACCGCGGCAGCACCATGTCGGCGCCAACCTCGTGCGCTTTCTGCTTCAGATCGCCCTGCACATGCGAAAGGAATCCGATAATCGAGGTCCCCTTTTTCAGTTTGGCTTTAAGTTTGGGAATCAGGGTCAGCGGTTTCGCCGCTACATTGTTCAGATCGAAGATGATGAGCGACGGCTTATCCTCGCCATTGCTCTTCATGCGTTCGGTCAAGTCTTTTTCCGCCCGGAAGAATTCCACATTGACGTTGAGTTTACGGGCAGTCTCCTGAATCTTGGAGCGAAAGAAAAGATCGTCCACAAAGGCGAAGATGCGCGAGACCCCATCTCCCCCCTGAGGAAGCGGATCCGGCTCGGCCGGAGAATAAGACGGAGCGGAACCTGGGCGGCCGCTGCGGCCCCGATTCTCCCCGCCCATGGCTGCGCGGTAACTATGATCCATGGGCGCGGTGTAGATGCCATCGTGCAGCTGGCGGTCGCGGGCGCCAAGCGGCCCGCTGCGGTTCGACGGACGACGCCCTCGGCGCCGCCTGCCTCTCCCTCCTCCACCGGAGGGATTTCCGGGTGCAACATTCATATTGTCTCTTTTCTGAACTACCCCCGCATGGCGATCCGGACGGATGCCATGCGATGTATCTGTGTTACGGCTCTCGGGCTTGAATATAGCGCTCTACTGTGGTTCGACCTTTGCACGTACACCCCATGTGCAGGAACCCTACGGTGCAACAACCGGAATTCACTCAAGAATGATGTTCGTCCGTTTCAGGCGCCTGGAGCTTTATGGGCGCGGGAGGCCAGCCGGGGAGCATAGCCGCTGGGAACAAGACTGATGGTATCCCGCTTGGGCGGTTGAGCGCAAGTGCAAAACTAGCCACTTTTTTCCAGAGGTAACCGGCACACCTCGCCGGATCTCGCCAAGCCCGAGTATATCTGAAAGGGCGGAGCTTTCAGCAGCCTCACCAAAGGCTTTGAAAATATGGACGCGCTTTCCGCGTCTGGGTTAGCATTTCGTCCACTCGCCGACTTTTTCCGCAGCCGCTAACGCGTTACCTGAATCAGATTTCCCCCGCAGAATCCCTTACGCCGTGCTTACCTGGCGGGCCCACTGCACCGCTTCCCAGTAACTCTCCTCGACTTCGTTCCCCGTCAGCTTCAATTGCTCCGCCAGTTCCCCCGCCCCCTGCCACTCGCCGGACTCCTGCGCCAGCATCAGCCGGTAGAACGGCCGCAGGCTGCTGGCATTCCCCAGCAAAGCTGCTTTGCTTTCCTGGTCCAAAGCAAGGTGTTCCAGAATCTTGGCCATGGGGATCTCCAGAATTGCGTCCATCAGCGACATCAGGCCCATGAGGAAAAGATCGGAGCCGGTATGCTTTGTCTTCAGGGACAGCAGTTCGCAAAAGCGGGCGCGGATCAGCGCCGAAGTCACCAGTTCGCTGGACTTATCCTGGCCCGCGCTGAGAGTCGCTACCAGCCGGAGCCAGCGGCGCACCTCGCGCTCTCCCAACAGCGCCAGGGCGTGGCGCACCGAGCGGATCTCGTTGCCCAGGCCAAACACCGGAGAGTTCAGATAACGCAGCAGCCGATAGCATATCGACGCTTCCCGCTTGATCAGGTCTTCTATCTCCCGCACATCCAGCTGAGGGCGGGAAATAGCCTGCCAGATGCGAAGATAGTTGATGCGATTTTCCGGGATGTCCTGCGTCGACAGGGTTTCAGGCCGGCGGAAAAAATACCCCTGAAAATACACGAACCCGGCTTTCCGGACGGCGGTGAATTCCTCCCGAGTCTCCACTTTCTCCGCCAGCATCCGGCAAAGCTTCGAACCATGCCGCTTGGCGATCTCCGCCGCCTGCGCGAGGGTCGTCAGTTTGAGGTCCACCTTGATAATGTCCGCCACCTCGGCGAGGCTGGCGCGCGGATCATCCAGAACGAAGTCATCGAGCGCGATGAGATATCCGGCCTGCCTCAAACGCTGGCAGGTGGCCACCACCAGGTCGTCAGCCGGCACCGACTCCAATACCTCGACCACCGTCTGCGGCGCGGGTAGAAGCGTGATGTAGTCTTTCAGAAGAATTTCGCGTGTGCAGTTGAGAAACGCCCGTTGCCCATCGCAGAGAACATCCAGGCCAATCAGCATGGACGTGCTCAGGGTGCTGCGCGACGCCGTATCCGCATCCGACGCCCGGAAATAATCTTCGACGCCGTCACGAAACAGCAATTCGTAGCCAAAGACTTTTTCCTCGCCGGTCAGAATGGGCTGCCGCGCCACAAAGCGAGTACTCGCTTTAGCAACCGGTTTCGCCGAAGAAGAATAGATTGGGCTCAACCCTACTAAATCGGCAGAAGAGCGGGAAACTTCAACCTGCCGGATGAGCAGGCGGAAAACCTTGCCTGCGGCTCATTTCTTTCTTTGCGCGCTTCGCGAAACCCTGGCGACGCTTTGCGGCTAAAGGCGTTCTTGCCGGCGCTTCAAATGCCCCATTCAGCGCGACTGGGGCCGATCCCTCTTGAGCAGAGGCCTCGCCTTACCCTTACTCTTCCACCCACTCCGCGCCACAGGTATAGCACTTCCAATTGTCTTTGCGGATCGGCACCGGAAACTGCAGCAGCAGCCAGAGCGTGTAAGTCCAGAAGCGGTCGAGCTTTTCAAATCCGATGTCCAGCGAGTAGCAACTCGGGCAGCGCGGCTGCTGGTATGGCTCGCCGACTTCCTCCTCGCTGAACTCAAGTGGGATGGGCTCGGCCAGCAGAGCTCGCGCCCATTCGACATCCTCCTGGCGGACTTGCAGGCGCAGCCCGCCGATGGCGTTCGAGAGCAGCCAGTCCATGCGCACCAGATTGCCGTCCGCCAAAACGCAGGTAATGCCGGACCATTCCAGCTTGCCTTTGGCCAGCAACGCTTCCGGAACGTCCCGGAAATGCTGCAACGTGACCAGTGCGCTGCTTGAATCCGGCTCCGCCAGCTTCAGATCAGATTCGTTCATGCTGTGAATATTCTATGCCAGCGGCCCGGAAGTTGGGTTTCGAGCTTCGTCTTCGCCGCCCATCGACCGGAGGTGCCGTGCTTTGCGGCCTTTGCGGATTTCCTTAGCGGCGTTTGCGGTTAAATTCTGTCACCGCGCCGGCCAGGAAGCGTAACATGCAGACTCCACGCCAGCGGCGCCCGCTTCGCCCGGCAAGCAAAAATGCGCTCCGCGAATTAGCGGAGCGCACAAAACGGGGCTTCTCTAATTAACCGTCAAAGTGACCTGCACCGGGTGCTGCAAGCTGCCCGAAGACGCGGTCACGGTCACCGTGGTGTTTCCGGTTGGCGTTCCGGGGTTGTGCGTAACGCTGGGGCCGCCACCGCAAGCCGGCATCCATAGCGTCAGGCAAGCCAGGATCGCCATCAGCGCCACCAGCCGGATCATGCGTTTCCGGCTGCCCGCAGGCCACACCAGGCCAATCAATCCCGGCAGCAGCATGGCATAGAACACGCCTCCATGGCGTCCAAAGGGACTTTCCCGCAACTGCGTGGCCGCCGTGGTGGTAAAGGTAATCGTCTGGCTGGTTGCCGTACCAGACGCGGAGCAAGCCGCCTCGGAGGGCAAGGGCGAACAAGTGAACGTCGGAGTCTGACTGAATCCACCAAGCGGCGTGATCCCGATGACCGTGGTACCGCTATTCCCCGGCGCGCTGATGGTCACCGTGGCTGGGTTGGGAGCCGAAAGTGTGAAGTCCACCACATCCAGCGTAGCAGCCGTTGAGGTCGAACCAGCGAAGGAGGCATCTCCGTTGTAGGTTGCCGTGACCGTGTGCTGGGCCGCGGCTCCTGTATTGGGACTATAGTTGAAAGTCGCCTTGCCACTGCTCAAGGTCCCGCTCCCCACCGGCGTCCCCCCACCGTCCACAAAGAAGTCCACCGAACCGGTTGGCGTGCCGCTGCCAGAAGTGGGTTTGACGACGGCGTTCATTGCCACCTGGCTGGATGATCCCACGTCGACGAAGGTCGGCACCAGGGTGAGCGTCGTGGTGGTCGGCCTCGGTGAGCTGGAGCCGGACCAGTTAGCAACAAGAAGGCTCGCATCGACCGATCCTAAGCCCGTGGCTTCATCGTAACCAGTCCCGGTCAGGAAACCGAATTGGAAGGGGGCCTTGGTTGGACAATTTGGTTTTCCCTGCTGGCAGGGAACCATGTTGCCGCTGGGATTGGCGGCACCACCGTTGTTGTAATTACCGGCGGGGACGTCATGAAAGGCCGAGGGCACGCTCTGCACCAGCTGATAAAGGGTGGGATTAATGTTGCCCAAGCCTTTGGGTGGCGCGTTGCCTTGGGACTGGTTGAGTAACGCCATGAGGCCGGCAAAAACCGGGCATGACACCGAAGTGCCGCCGACGATGGAATTCCCGGCGACGATCGTGTGCAGATTCAAACTGGAGCAACTGTTCTGAGTGCAGAAGATATAGCCGTCATGGTCGGCGGAAGCTGGCATGGAAATGTCAGGCACGCTGCGGAAAGTGGCATCAAATTTACCCGGCCCGGTCTGCCACGACGGTTTGTTGAAGTAAAGGCTGGCCCCGCCTCCCGTGGAGCCAAGTCCTCCACCGTTGAGTCCAGTACCGGCGTTGCTGTCATCCCAGGCTAATTCCGGAATATAGGACTTGGCCGAACCCCCATTAGAGCCGTTACTGGAGTTCCAGTAGTTACCGCTCCCCTCATTGAACTCGGTGCCCCCAACCGCCGTGACTTCGGGCGGACTGGCAAGGCCGTTGACCGCTAGGCCCCCTGTCGCTTGGTTGTTCCCACTGGGATCACACCCGGCGGCGCCGCTGTCATCGGAAGACACCATGAGAGTTTGGCCCTGAGTGTTGGCCTGTTGGATCATGGGCCTATAAGTCGTGGTCAGGTAGGAACTCCCGATGCTCGACTCGCACGCGCCGTAACTCATGCTGAGAACCGGCGCGGTGTTGTTGTTCACGGCATACTGGAGGGACGTAACCACTCCACCGCTGGGCACGTCGCATCTGATAAAGATGATGTTTGCATCGCGCGCCACTGCACCCGACCACTCCAGATCCAGGTCGGCCTCACCTTCATCGCCGGTGATCCCCGGATCAGAGCAGCCCGTGGCCAGTGTTTGCGTGAGATTGATCGCGGGCAGATTAAAGACAGTACGGAACTGTGTGATGTCGGTGAGCACAATATCGGTCTGTCCCATGACCGCAAGCTTCATGCCCGTGCCGTTGGTTCCCGCCGTGTACAGAGGGCCGATGTCGTAGATGGTGGCGATGTCGTCCGGAGCCAGGAAGTCCACGCCGGATGCGAAAGTATAGTCAGGAGTAATGGAAGACTTCCTCACTATCATCGGCTTGAGTCTGAAGTCGTTGAGACCGCGGAAGCCCGTTACTACGCCGCCCAGAGCTTGCGGAATGGAAATCTCAGTCGCATTGGCAAAGCGCTCTTCCCCGTCCACCATGAAGCGATGAATCTCGGTGTGAAATGCGCTCTGGAATTGAGCAACCGTCCCACTGACTGCGATCCAATCCTGTCCACGCGCTACTTCCGCGATGCTGAACCCCTGCGACCGCAGCCATGCGCTGATCGTGTCGATATCGTTGTGGCTCAGACCAAAGCGCTGGCCAAATTGTTCCGGCGTCAGCCACTTGTGGTATTTCGGCGATGTTGGGTCCTGTTGCTGAGCGAGCAGTTTGTCTAGCGCGGCCTGCTGATGCGCCGAGGGCGGGACTACCAAGGTGACGTAGGGCAGCTTAGTGGAAGGGTCGAGCGGGCCGAGGTCCCTCTGATGCTGGGCTTGGGGACTCACGCTGCCCTTCAACACTACCGTTTGACTCCCGTCGATTGCGGTTGAGATGCGGTCCGGCTGGGCGGCCCACGCGGTAGAAACCAACACGGCCAAACCCACGGCGACAATGCGCAACAAATTCTTCATACTTTCCCCTTCGCGACAAAATGCTGGAGTATCTTCTCTGGCTGAGATTCTTAAGATACTCGCAATGTTGCTTTTACCGGAAGGTTACGCTAGTGTCAGCGATTTGCAAGCGGAAAAATCCGCCCGCCCGCCGATGAACCTATTCATTCACCTTACATTGCCTTCCACCTCATGCATGTCTTAATCAGCCTCTCCGCAATTGCCGCTGATGAAACCGACACCAGGCACACCTGGCGCCGCTCCGTTTTTTTCTTGACATTCCCCTCGCAAACTGACATTCTCAATGTATATCTCATTGAGAACTTATTAGATAAACGTATAACTCGTTAGGAATCAAGATTTTACCCCTAAGCTGTTGCAGCTCTAGGATTATTTTTCAAATTCCCGCTAAGTCTCTGATTTCAATAGACCAGGGGGGAGGGGGGTATACCCCTCAAAGGGTACAGACCGGGCGCATCCCTGACAGAACGGACCGGCTGGATTCCTGACACTGCACAATCGCCGGCGTGGGCGTCCTCGCCCAGCCTGCCCTGAGCGAAGTCGAGGGGGGCGGGGTAGTATTACTGGCATGAGATATCGACTCGCCATCGCTTTGGCTGCGGTTGCGCTCGTCCTCGGTCAAGTCGGACATGCTCAATCTTCCGGGCGCGAGCCGGCTACCTACCTCGGCTTCGATCGCAACGATTATCCCGGCGACCGCAACCTGAAGGCGCTGCGGGAAACGTTCTCATATGCCGGTTTTTGGCTCAACCTTCCTCCGGGGGAGAAACGCAATACCTGGGCGGGAAAACGCAAGCTGATCGAGTCCGCGGGCTTCGGATTTCTGGTCCTGTTCAACGGTAAAGTCTACTCCGACCTGAAGAATGTTCCGCACGCGACGGCGCTGGGAAAATCAGACGCGCGCGCGGCCATTGCGGCGGCCAGGAAAGAGGGCTTCCCGGCGGGGACGGTCATCTTTCTCGACCAGGAACAAGGCGGTCGAATGCTCCCCGAGCAGAAGGCGTATCTGTTCACCTGGGTGGACGGTGTGACCGCGGCGGGATTCCGGGCGGGGGTCTATTGTTCCGGCATTGCCGCGAAAGAGGCGGGGGGCGTCTCGATTATCACAGCTGACGATATCCAGCAAAATGCTGCTGGAAGAAAAATCATCTACTGGGTGACCAACGACGCCTGCCCGCCGTCGCCCGGATGCGCGTTTCCGAAGCACCCGCCTCAGCCAAAGAATAGCGGCATCGACTTCGCCGATCTCTGGCAGTTTGCGCAGTCTCCCAAAAGAAAAGATGTAGCCTCGGGATGTCCGGCAAACTACAGTCCAGATGGAGAGTGTTATCCTCCGGTGGTCCCCGCGGCGCAGCAATTGCACGTTGACGTGGATACGGCCACGGAGGCGGACCCGTCGCACGGGAGGGGGCGGTAGCGTTTTCCTTGCGCACTTTGCGGTGAGGTCGTTCCTGCCGGCACGACAAAAACCCTTTAACCGCAAAGAAACGCCGCGAAGATCGCAAACCACCCACGTTACATGTAAAGCCTGTTGCTAGCCTTTGACGGCTTCCGCCACCAGCCTGGCAAACTGCCTGACGTCCTGTTCGGTGGTGTCGAACGAGCACATCCAGCGCACCAGCGATTGTTCTTCATTCCAGACATAGAAGAAAACTTTTTTCTGCAGCTTGGCAATGGCGGCCCGCGGGATCTGGGCGAACACTCCGTTCGCCTCCACTTTGTAGACAACATTCACCCGCGGAATTTTGCTGATTTCCTTTTCCAGCAAGGCCGCCATCTGGTTCGCGTGTTCGGCATTCTTCCGCCAGAGATCGTCAGTAAACAATGCCTCGAACTGAGCTGACACGAAGCGCATTTTCGACGCCAGCTGCATTCCCTGCTTCCGCAGATATAGGAAGTTGTCGGCCAGTTTGGGATTGAAGAAAACCACCGCCTCCGCGCCCATCGCGCCGTTCTTGGTTCCTCCGAACGAAAGCACATCGACGCCCAGATCGCGGGTAGCTTCGCGCAGAGTCAGGCCGAGACTGACCGTGGCGTTGGCAATGCGGGCTCCGTCCATGTGCAGGTAGAGGTTGCGTTCATGCGCGAAACGGGCAAGATCGCGGACTTCCCGGGGTTTGTAGACCGTGCCCAATTCCGTCGATTGCGTAATCGAAATCACGCGGGGCTGCGCGTGATGCTGGTCGCCGATTCCGTGATAGGCGTGGCTGACGGATTCGACAGTCAGTTTGCCATCGTCGGTGGCAATGGGAATCAGTTTGCAGCCGGTGAACTTTTCCGGTGCGCCGCATTCATCGGTGTAAATATGCGCCCCATCGGCGCAGATCACGGCATGATACGTTTCGGTCAGGGCTTTCAGGCCCAGGCAGTTTGCGGCCGTGCCGTTGAAAACGATGAAGACTTCGATATCAGGTCCGAAGTGGCGCTTGAATGCCTTGACCGCTGACCCCGTGTAGGGATCGTCGCCATAGCCGACGGTATGTCCCTGGTTCGCGGCCGCGATCGCCTTCAGAATTTTAGGATGAATTCCGGCATTATTATCGCTGGCAAAACTGCGGGCAACCTTCATGATGCTACTCCTCCCGGCAGTACGCCGTCGTTGCCCAGGCGTGCCATGTCATAGGCTGCCGAACCCATTGTGCCTGATCCAATTACCAGTAGTTTCATGAACGCTCCTTGGGCTGATTCCCAAGGTTATAGGCTACGGAAATTCGGATGAATTGGGTAGAGCTTAGGGACCAGGAGCTAGAAGCTTGCAGTTAGTAGCTGGGTCACAGGCCCTAGCTACTACTGCCTGCTGCAATCTCCCTGGCTTCTTCGTCGTCGACTTGGGCGATGCGATCGCGACCATCTTGCTTGGCTTTGTAGAGTCCAAGGTCAGCCCGGTGCAGCAGAGCCTGCAGTTCAACCTCTGCCCCGCCGTCGGCCACCGCAACTCCCATGCTTACGGTGACGCTCTCCGGCTTCGCTGCGGTAGCGATTGGCGCCTTGGACAGGGACAATCGAATCTGGTCGGCGCGAATGAGTGCTGAAGTGAGATCACATCCGGGCATGACCAGCAGAAACTCCTCGCCGCCGTAGCGCCCGGCGGCATCATACACCCGGAGTTCAGTGCGCAGCCTTCGGCCAACTTCAGTCAAAACTTCGTCCCCGGCAAGATGTCCCAGCCGGTCGTTGATGGTCTTGAAGTGATCGATATCCGCCATGATTACGGTGACAGGTTTCTTTTCCCGCCGCGAGCGGGCCAACTCCCGCCGCAAGGCTTCGACAATTTCCCGGCGGTTGAGCAAACCGGTCAGTGCGTCATAGGTGGCAGCCCAGCGCATGGATTCTCGCGCTTCGACAAGTTGCTGCTGCAAGCGCAGGATGCGGGTTCCCACCAACAGGCGGGCCCTGAGTTCCTGTTCATCAAACGGCTTGACCAGGTAATCGTCGGCTCCGGCTTCCATCGCTTTGAGTAGATCTGTACGAGCATCTTTCGAGGTCAGCAACAGGAAGTAGACGTATGCGTCCTCGGCGCGGCTCTGGCGGACTTTCTGGCAGAGCTCAATGCCATCCATGCCGGGCATCACCCAATCGGAGATCGCCAGGGTGGGACCGCCCCGCTGCCTGAGGATTTCCCAGCCTTCCAGGCCGCTGGTGGCGATCATGACCTCGAATCCCCACTCTTTCAGGTGTCCGGAAATCAGGTGCCGGTACACGGGCGAATCGTCAATCAGCAAAACTCGGTTGTCGTGTTTCAGTTCCACCTGGACAAGTCTCCGCGATCCGAAGCTGCAACTAAACAGTTTCACATTAAATGGGCGCATATCAGCATAGTGAGACCCTCGGTTGTGTTACTGAGGTCACCGCGGAAGGCTTAACTCGTTGATGGTCCGAAACCGCGGAGGGAAGGATGGCGACGCATGGCACGTCCACAGTGATCTAAAGTAACCAAAGCGTTCCAGGAGCGTGGCTTCACGCGAGCGCCGACGTAGCCAAGTCTTTTCCGCCCGTGATATAGCTGAAACATGGAAATTATTACGATTTCTCCATTCCTTGACTACTTCGAGAAAATACGTTCGCGCACTATGGGGCTTGTCGCCTGTATCCCACCGGCGGAAGTGGAGTGGCGCTGCAAGGAGGGCAAATTTACGCTGGGCGACCTGGCTCGGCACATCACGGCCGTGGAACGAAATGTGTTCGCGGAGTTAGTGGCTGGAGGTCGCAACCGCTATGCCGGATGCGGACGCGAATTAGCCGATGGTTACGATCAGGTCGTCCGGTTTATGGAGCGCATGCATTCCGAATCCATGGCCATTTTCTCCCGCCTGAGCGATGAGGACTTGGGGCGCAAGTGCAGCGCGGTTGATGGGACGCTAATTACCACCTGGAAGCTGTTGCGCTCGATGACCGAGCATGAGATTCACCACCGGGGCGAACTTTACGCTTATCTCGGAATCCTCGGCGTCTCCGTGCCGCCGCTCTACGGCTTGACATCAGAACAGGTGCAAGAAATCGCGGCCAGAGCGAAATAGCAAGAGGACTCACTCTTGTCACCAAGCCGACCCTACCGAGCACCTCGCGCCAGATGACCGAGTGTTGCGGATTGCACTGTAATCACGTCCGGACCTTTGGTCTTGCCCGTTATGATGGGCTTGCCGGGAACGGTTTCGTAGGCGTAGCCGGACAGCATGGCACGCACGCCATACTGATTCCCGACCGTGGCGCTGAGCCGGGCCCAGCCGTAGTGAGTTTTGCCGTGGATTAAGAATGTCAGTCCCAGATACCGGTTCTTGACGTCGAGCCAATTTCCACCGGAGCGGCAGGAGGATCTGCATGCGAACCCTTCCATAAATGCACCACCCTTGGGCGGCTTCCCGGGAGCACCGTTGGGACCAATGCGAACCCCCGCGGGAAAGGCCTCCGCCCACGATCCCGTCTTGGATTCCCAAACGCGATTTCCGCTGACATCTCCATAGGCTGCCAACCACTCGCCGTCGGTCGCGGTGTTGACGTCCAACTGGAAGTCAACCACTCCATCGTGGTTGAGGTCGAGGTTTAGGCTTGCCCCTCTTCCCTGTATCACCTGATGGGTCTTGGTGTATACGATTTTCGCCTCGGCAGGTTGAGTGAGAGCGAGCAACCCTACTCCCGCTGCGCTGGCGGCAAGAGCGTACAGGTTGAGTTGCCGGTTGATTGGTTCAGCGAGGGGAGCTTCACTTCGGGGCCGGATAGGCTTTTCCACGGGAATCCTCCTGAAAACAAGCGTTCGGCAAAGGGGAAGCCAGTATGGCACCGGGATCGGGTGAAATCAATATGAAAAATATTGCACCCCACGGTCGCACCGCCAGAAAGTGTGTTCCTGCGAAACGAGTATTATGGAGGTTCGCCGCGACGGCCATGCTCCCATTCAAGCTCGTCTACAGCGACGACTACTATCTCCCGATCGGGACCCATGTATTTCCCGCCGAAAAGTATTCTCGCGTTCATCACAAGCTGATCGAGACCGGGACTGCCGAGGCCTCCGACTTCGTGACACCCCGGCCCGCGACCGATCAGGACGTTCTACGGGTGCACACACCGCAATACGTACACAAGCTGAAGACCGGAACGCTAAGCGCCAAAGAAGAACTGGAAATGGAGGTGCCCTACTCTCCGGAACTAGTGCGGGCTTTCTGGCTTGCTGCCGGCGGATCGATCCTGGCTGCCGATCACGCGTTAGATCAGGGCGTTGCCATCAGTATAGGCGGTGGATTCCACCACGCGTTCCCGGGTCACGGCGAAGGTTTTTGCATGATTCATGACGTTGCCATTGCGATTCGCCGCATGCAGTATGACAAGAAAATCAACCGCGCCATGACCCTCGACTGTGATGTGCACCAGGGCAACGGCACCGCGGCCATATTTCCCAGCGTGCGTAATCGCCGGGCGCCACTGCCCTCGACCGGGGCTCCCACCCTCAACCCAGTCCCGCCGGCGGAGGCGCTCAACACGCACGATGGCGAGGTATTTACGATTTCTCTTCACCAGGAAAACAACTATCCGATGTGGAAGCCTCCCTCGGCAATCGACGTCAACCTGCCCGATGAGATCGGGGATGACGAATATCTCGGCTGGCTCGACAATGCGTTCAGCGCGGGCCTCAGCATGTTCACCCCGGACCTGCTTTGTTATATTGCGGGCGCCGATCCCTATCGCGAAGATCAGCTGGGAGGGCTTTCCCTCACCCTCGAAGGACTGAAACGCCGCGACGAGTTGGTGTTCAAGATGGCGCAGGCTCACAACATTCCCGTGATGGTGACGCTGGCTGGAGGATATGCGCGGCGGCTTGAGGACACCGTGACCATTCACTGCAATACTGTGGTCGCAGCGAAAGAAGTGTTCTCAAAACCCGCGTGACCCAGGCATGAGGGGGACGGCCGCCGACTGAGTGCGCGGCTGTTAGAATAATTGATTGCCTATGTTCGAGAATCTTCAAGACAAACTTCAGCGAGCATTCAAGAGCCTGCGCGGGCAGGCCGTTCTCAGCGAAGAGAACATTGCGGAGGCGTTGCGCGAAATCCGCCTCGCCCTGCTCGAAGCCGACGTCAACTTCAAGGTGGTCAAGGAACTGATTGACCACATTCAGGCCAAAGCCGTCGGCCAGGCGGTAATGACCGCGCTTTCGCCGGGCGAGCAGGTCATCAAGATTGTCCGCGACGAACTGGTTGAAACACTCGGCCGGGACACAGCCCGCTTGAAGTTCGCCTCCCAGCCGCCCACGGTGATCTTGATGGCCGGTCTGCAGGGCTCGGGCAAAACCACAACTTCGGGCAAGCTGGCGAACTGGCTCAAGAATGGCGGACACCGGCCTTTGCTGGTCTCGGTGGACGTGTATCGTCCCGCGGCTCGCGAGCAACTGAAGGTCGTGGCCGCGGCGATCAAAGCCAATCTGTACGAAGGCGAAGTCACGGAAGCCAGCACCGCAACCGTGGAGCGGCTGGCAAAAGAGGCGCGGCGGGAAGCGGTGAATACCGGCAGCGATGTTCTCATCGTCGATACCGCAGGCCGGCTGCACATCGACGATCAACTCATGGAAGAAATGCAGTCGCTGAAGCGGCTGCTGAATCCTCAGGAAATCCTGTTCGTCGCCGATGCCATGACCGGCCAGGATGCGGTCAACTCTGCGGACGAATTCCACAAAAAGCTTTCACTCACAGGCGTCGTACTCACCAAGATGGACGGCGATGCGCGCGGCGGCGCCGCGATCTCGATTCGACAAGTCACCGGTCAACCGATCAAGTTCATCGGCATTGGCGAAAAATATGACGCGCTGGAGCCGTTTCATCCTGACCGTATCGTCTCGCGCATTCTCGGCATGGGCGACATTCTTTCGCTCATTGAAAAGGCCGAACAGCACGTCGACAAGAAAAAAGCTCAGGACATGGCGAGCAAAGTCCTCGCCGGTGACGGATTCTCTCTCGAGGATTTCCGCGAGCAACTTCGGCAGGTAAAGAAAATGGGGTCCATCCAGAGCCTGATGGGAATGCTGCCGAACATTGGACCGTTCGCGGGCATGCAGAAGCATGCCGACAAAGTGGATGAGAAGCAGATCAACCGCGTTGAAGCCATCATCAACTCGATGACGCCGCACGAGCGCAATCACCACGAAGTGATCAACGGCAGCCGGCGCAAACGCATCGCCCGCGGCTCGGGTACGAGTGTGCAGGAAATTAACAACCTTCTCCGCCAGTACGCCCAAATGCGCAAGATGTTCAAGCAGATCGGCAAAGCCAGCTTCGGCCGCAAGCTGGCGGGGATGAAGCTGCCGGGACGGTAGTAGCCAGGGGCCAGTAGCTGGGCAATCCGCAATTTCTTTTCTCAGGCATTGCACCGGTTGGCCCGCGCAATATCTTCTTCTGCCGGATACAATACCCGTGTGAAACCAAGCATATTTGTTGTAGAGGACGATCCTGATATTTCCCGGCTGGTGCGTCATCATCTGGAAGGGGCAGGCTTCACCGTGAAGCTGTTTGCCACGGGAAATACCGTGGTGGCGGAATCGGAGCGGTCGCGCCCAACCCTGTTCATTCTGGATATCATGGTGCCGGGAAAAGATGGGCTCGAGCTTTGCCGCCAGATTCGCCAGACCCCGTCGATGGCGTCCATCCCTGTTATCTTTCTAACCGCGAAAAGCGGCGAAGCCGACCGGATTCTCGGGCTTGAACTCGGCGCTGACGATTACATTCCTAAACCGTTCAGCCCGCGCGAGCTGGTAGCTAGGGTCAAAGCCGTGCTGCGCCGTTTCGAGCGTCCGCTTTCGCAATCGCCATTGCGAATCGGTGAAATTGAGATTGATCCTGGCGCCATGACTCTGACCGTTAACGGACAAACTGTCACCACGACGGCCACGGAGTTCCGATTGCTGGATTATTTTGCCCGGCATCTGGGCCGGGTGTTCACCCGCGACCAGCTTCTCGATTCTGTGTGGAGGGACACCGCATACGTAACTCCTCGCTCGGTCGATGTGTATGTGCGAAGAATCCGCGAGAAGATCGAGCCCGATCCCGAGAACCCCCGCTATTTGAAAACCGTGCGGGGGGCGGGTTATCGGTTTGAGGCTCCGAAGTGAGAGATCGTGTTTTTTTCAAGTTGATGGGGGCCTTCGCCCTGGTGATCGTAGCCGCCACGGCTACTCTGGACTTCACCATCCGGCGGAATTGGGAAGACTCGCTGCGGCAGCAGATTCAGCAGAGCCTCACCGAAAAAACTTTGATGTTTGCCAATCGTGTGAGCTTCGACCGCGAACACACCGTGCAGGATATCGTTTCGCAGGAAGCTCACGCGGCTGGAGCACGAGCCACCGTCATTGACGCTACCGGCAAGGTGCTGGCGGATTCGGAAGCAGATGCAAGCCAGCTCGAAAACCACGCTCAGCGCCCGGAATTCGTTTCCGCGTTGCATGGCCGGGTGGGAAGCGATACGCGCCTGAGCAAGACCCTGTCGATTCAATTCCTGTACGTCGCCGCGCCGGTTTCCGGTGGCGCGGTGCGTCTGGCGTACCCAATTGCGGACCTGGAAGCCACATTCGTTCACATGCGCAAGATGTTGTTTGCGGGTTCGCTGCTCACATTTCTGGTTTCAGCAGTGCTTGCCGGAATCGTCGCGCAATCGATTTCAGCGCGCCTGCGTAGAATTGTGCAGTTTGCCGACCGGATCGCGGCTGGCGACCTGACCGCCAGAATTGCGGAGCCTTCGCGTGACGAAATCGGTCAGGTGGCGACAGCGCTGGACAAAACCGCGCGTCATCTGGAATCGAGCTTCGCGGCTTTGCGGACCAGCCAGCGCGAACTGGAAACGCTGCTAAACAGCATGCAGGATGCGGTCATCGCGATCGGGCCGGACGACCGGGTGCAGTGGGCCAACCGCAGCATGGATCGCCTGCGGCGTACCCGGCTGAATTCCCCGGTGGTGGAGACGGTGCGCGATCCGGATTTTCTGCGCGCGGTCCGCGGAGCCAGTACCACAGGAAACGTGCACACCGCGCGGGCAACGTCAATTTTTCCGTCGCGCACTTTCGATGTGACCGCCGCGCCCATGCCCGGTGGCGGCGCGGTAGCCGTGTTGCGGGACCTGACCGAGACCGAGCGCGTGGAAAAAACGCGGCGCGATTTCATCGCCAACGTGTCGCACGAACTGCGGACCCCTCTGACCTCGATTCAGGGCTATGCCGAGACGTTGCTGGACAGCTCGGCGGAAGTTGATCACACGCGGGACTTCCTTGAAATTATCCGCAAGAATGCCAGCCGCATGTCGCGCTTGACGGAAGATCTATTGACTCTGGCCAGAGTCGAGTCAGGCGAGCATCGCTTTGACGTCCAACCCGTCACGCCCGGAGAATTGCTGCGCGACGCCGTCGAGAGCTTTAATGAGAGGGCCCGCGGCCACGGCATCGAGTTGCTGGTGGAAGACGAGGCCAACGTGTCGGTGAATGCCGACCGGGAAGCCATCCACCACGTTTTTTCCAACCTGGTGGATAACGCGCTCAAGTATGCCGCTTCCGGCGGCAAGCTGGTGTTGGGTGCACGCACCACAACGCTGGGAGTCGAATTCTACGTCCGTGATTTTGGTCCGGGCATTCCTTCGGAACACCTGCCGCGGTTGTTCGAGCGCTTTTACCGAGTGGATAAGGCCCGATCACGGGAATCGGGCGGCACGGGACTGGGGCTGGCGATTGCCAAGCATGTGGTGCTTGCCCATGGAGGCACGATCCGGGCGGAAAGCGAAGTAAACCACGGATCTACGTTCTTGTTTACCCTGCCGCTTGCCGCCCAGGCTTTGGGAAAACCGGCCTGATTTCCCGGCTGGCCTGGCCGACGTTGGATTGTGGTGCTGGAAATCCACAAAATTTACAGGTTTTTAACACCTTCGACGCCGAAAGCACCTATGCTAAGTCTGTGCTGGTCAGCCCAAGTCGTCGGCCAAGAAGGTCGGGAGCGGCGCGTCCGCTGATCCTAAGGCCGGAGGAGGCTCCTTTGAGCACCGCAGCCGTGAATACTCCCTTCCCTGAGCCAGCCTATCTGCAACTCGTCAAGCTGACCATTCGAGCCTGCGAAGTCGCGAAAGACGCCGCATCCGCCGCCGCCGAGGGCATCGCCACTGGATCTTCTCCCCGGCTGAACAGCATCCGCGATCGCGAAAAGGAGTTGGACGCGCTGGATCGCGAGATTGACGATGGAGTCACGCAGGCGATTACCCGGGTAAGCGATCCGGAAGCGCGCGAACTGCTGGCGTGCATGAAATTCATGATCGGCCTGGAGCGCATTGGAGACCTGCTCTTGAGTTTCTCCGGCAGCGCGCAGGCAGCGGGCGGCAGGCTTGATCCGCAGGACACGCGTGATTTGACGCACATGGCAACCGTGCTGGAAAAGATGCTCTCGGACGTGGGCGCTTCGTTCTCCGCTCGCGACGTCGAGAAAGCCGTTGACGTGTTAAGGGCGGATGCGGAAATGGACCGGCTACGGAACCTGATTTTTCTGCGGCACATCGAGAACCCGGAGAACCTGCAGCGCCAGGCCAGCCTGCAAGTGATCTTCATGACCCAATCGCTGGAGCGTGCCGGCGACCACGCGAAGAATCTTGCCGAAGAGGTCTGTCACGTGGTCAGCGGACACACCGTTCGCCACATGCTCATGGGCTACGACAAGCCCATCGAGCAGATGTTCCTGGAATGGCTGAAACATCGAGACGAAGGCCACTCGTAAGCGTATTTCCCCATCCATCTGCTTCCGCGGAAGTGGTGACCTGGAAACCTCAGGCGACAGACATCCACCCAAGCTAACCAGGCCTTTCAGGATCAGGCAAAATGGGCGTACAATGGTGCCGTTTCGCCATGTCAGGAAGGAATCCGCGATTGTTGCCATTGACCCCGCATGATGCGTGATTCCGCAAGGAGACTTTGTATGAAGCGACCGCTGATCAACATCACTCTGGTGATAATGTCCCTGATTATCTCGAGCGTTGCTCGGGGCAACGACATAAAGACCGATCCGCAAATCAGTGCCATCGTCAGCAATGTGAATGCCAGCAACATCCTGGCCACCACCACGACGATGCAGAACTTCAGGACCCGCCAGTCCTGCTCGGGTGAACCCCAGCAAGGGCAAGGGGTGACGGCAGCCCGCGACTTCCTGTTCCAACAGTACAGTGCCATCTCCGGGCTCACGGTCAAGCTGGACCAGTTCACCCATCCCAACTGTACGAGCGCGCAAACCTACAACGTGATTGCCTGGTTGCCGGGGACGGACCCAAGTCGCCTGGTCATCGTCGGCGGGCATTACGATTCGCGCACCACCAACGTAAACGACAATACCTCCGACGCGCCTGGCGGAAACGATTCCGGCGCTCAGAGTGGGGTTGTTCTGGAGCTAGCGCGGGTTCTTGCCGGCCATAGCTTCAATGCCACAATCGTGTTCATGTCTTTTTCCGGCGAAGAGCAGGGGCTGTACGGCTCAGGCGAGATTGCCGCCAACCTCAATCATTACTTCACGAATCCGGAAGTGGTCGCGATGCTGAACACGGATATTCCGGGCGGCGATGTAACCGCGAACCGTCCCGCCGATTTCAAGATGTTCCGCTTGTATTCGTCGGGAATTCCGCGCGAAAGAAATATCACCGACCGCGATGGTGTCACCGACAACACCTCGCCATCGCGCGGCGTGATGCGTTATGTCGGAACCTGGGGCGGCGCGTATGTGCCCTCCCTTACCATGGAACCAGAGCTGCGTGAGGACCGGCCAGGCCGGGCAAGCGACCATGTTTCCTTCGTCAACAACGGTTTTCCCGCTGTCCGGCTCATGGAGACATTCGAGTGCTCGCCCTCGCCCGTTAACAACAGCTGTGGCCAAGCCAAGCTGCCGTGCCCTCCGCCAGCCCAGATACCGGCCTTTTGTAAGGACGTAAATTACAAGACCACTCACCAGCATTCGCCTTACGACCTGGTCCAGTTCATCACCCCAAACTACTCCGCGACCATCGCTCAGGTCCTGGCAGCGGCCGCTGCCAGTCTGGCAAGCGCCCCCGGATCACCCCTGAACTTCAACGCGACGGGCGACTCGGAGAAGGGCATACAGATCAGCTTCGATGATCCCAGCGGAGGAGGTGTTGACCACTTCGTTGCCGCCGCCCGGGCCACCAGCGAGAACTTCTATCGCCGGCGAATCATCGTCACTCATAACACCAAGCGCGTGATCACTCCGAAGGAACTCGGCCTCAAGGCCGGCGACAGCTTCTTCGTCTCCGTCGCCTCGGTCGACAAGCTGGGACACGAATCGCTGTTTGCTTACTCCGAAGTGCGCTGCGATACTACCGGCTGTAAGATTCCGGCGTACTCCAAACGCTTCAAAGAACCCATGCCCCCACCGCCTCCGGCCAAGGACCCGGCCGACCTGGAATAGCTTTGCGGAACGGGAGAAGCGGATGCCTCTCCCGTTCCTGCCATTTCAGCGGGGAGGTAGCTCCAAGAGACTGAAAGGGAGTCCCTCGCCTGCTATTCTGCTGATCTGTATGAGGAAGGAAATTCCAACCATGAGGAACCTTGCAGTGGCGTGTCTGGCCGCGACTTTGACGTCGAGCCCTGTGGCCCAGGGACAGAACGTGGTGAAGTATCAGGCTACGATTCAGAATGTGAAATATGTTTACGGTCCGGCGGAGCCGGTCGCCCGCCTGAAACCGGGCGACGTTCTGGACACGAATACGCTGGACTGCTTCGGCAATGCCATCAAAAAGCCGGGAGACACGCTCAGCATGATCAAGGGCGATAACCCGCTGACCGGGCCGTTTTACATCGAGGGCGCTCAGCCCGGAGACATTCTGGCGGTGAAGATTCTCGACCTGCAGGTCGACGGCGATCAGGGAATTGGAGCGTTTGCCGCGGGGTTTGGCGCGATCAACTCCACCAACTACACGCCGATGCTGGGGGCATCGTTGCCCGAGAGAATCTGGTTCTACCCCATTGATCACCAGACGAAGACGGCAACTTTTCGGGCCCTGGATTCGAAGTATTCGGTCAAGATTCCGCTGCATCCTTTCTTTGGCTGCATCGGAGTAGCGCCGGCCAATGGCGAAGTGCGGAGTTCGATCGTCCCGGCGGAGTTTGGCGGAAATATGGATTCTCCGGAGGCCAGCGCGGGAAACACCGTCTATTTCCCGGTGAATGTACCGGGGGCGTTGCTCTATCTGGGCGATGGCCACGCGGCGATGGGCGACGGCGAGGTGGCGGGAACGGCCATTGAGGTTCCGCTTCATGCCCGCGTGCAAGTGGATGTTATCAAAGGGAGGAAGATCGGCTGGCCGCGCTTCGAGAATGAGGACGCGATCATGACCGTCGGGGCCTATCGTCCACTGGACGACTGCGTGCGCATCGCATTTACCGAGTTGGTGGGATGGATTCATGAGGATTATGGACTGTCTGAACTGGATGCGTATGAGTTGTTGTCGAAGGTGGCGAAGATCCATCTGAACGAGATGGTGGATCCGAACTATGTGGTGGTAGCGTCGGTCGAGAAGAAGTTCCTGCCGCCAAAGAAGGCAAAATAGCCGGCCTCGAAGACGGGCAACTGGCGGCGTCACGAGTCCTGGCCTCGAGCCAACCCTTGTGCGGGGAGTGACCTTCGGGTGGGGCGCTCTTTCTTGACACCGGCCACGGTCGGAGCGACACTCCACTCATAGCATCTGCACACATCTGAAACCTTGCATGGAGCGCTATTCCATATTCGACGGGACTGGATCCGGCGCGGCTGGCGCGGCGGCAGCAGAGGACAAGTCTCCAGATGCTGCCGGCACCTCGAAGCAACCCTTACGCTTCCCACGTGATGACGATGGCAAGTCCCTCGCAGCCATGGCGGAACGCGACTTGCACGCGGCGCTGCAGCTGCTGGCGGAGCGGGCACAATATATCACGGGAGCATCGGGCGCAGCGCTCGCGCTGATCGACGGCGGAGTGATGATCTGCCGTGCCAGCGCTGGTCCCTCGGCGCCGAAGGTGGGAAGTGAACTGCAAGTGCAGGCCGGACTGACCGGGGCAAGCGTCCGGCTGAAAAAAGTCCTGCGCTGCGATGATACGGAACTGGACCCGCGAGTGAATCGGGAAGGCTGCCGCGCGCTGGGCATCCGGTCAGTCATGGTAACGCCGTTGCTGCGCGAGAGTGACGTTGTCGGCGTGTTTGAATTGCTCGCGGACCGCACCGGAGCGTTCGAGGAACGTGACGTTACGGCGCTGGGGCAGCTGTCGCAGATGGTGCTGACCGCGCTGGAACATGCCGAAGCGGCCCAGCGCGCCCCGAGCGAAATCGCGGCGCGAAGTGAAGACATCGTGCGTGCGGAGTTGAGCAGCCGGGATGCGAATGTGGTTTCTCCCGCCGTGCCGCAAGCGGCGCAGGGACCTCCGGTGACGGCAGCGAAAGTCCGGGGATGCGAAGTTTGCGGATTTCCGGTTTCCGAAGGGCGGACCATTTGCGTGGATTGCGACGCGCAGCGGCAAAGTGCGGGTTCACCGGAGGCCGCGAGTAGCGTCGCGTCTGACTACCTCGCTCAATTGAACGGACCGGTTCGCCAGGAGAGCTGGTTCGAGCGGCACATGTACACCATCGGAACGGTGGTGATGGTCGCGCTCACCATTCTGGCGCTGGCGCTGAAGTTCCGGTAGCTCCTGCTCAATGAGATTTTTCGAACCTGGGCGACATCACTCCAATCCTTCCACCACGTACAATGTCCCCAGAACCCGCACCGCGCTGTAGGCATACGATTTGCTGCCCTCGTCATAGACTAGCCTGACGTCCTGGCTTGAACCCGCTTTCTCGCTGGGTTCCACGGTTTGAAGCAGCGTTCGCTTTCCGGTAGCCACGTCCACCCGATAGATGCGGGCTACCCACGGTGTCGCCGAAACCACTAGCAGGCCTTTTCCATCTTCCGTCCATTTTGCAAGTTGATCCTGGGGCTCCAAGCCCGGGATCACCTGCATCTTCTGTGTCTCCCGATCGAATACCACAGCCTCCGCAGAGGCATTCCGCCCGGCGATCCGCTTTCCATCATTGGCCACGGCACTGCCGACAAAATCGGGCGGCCCCAGAGGCTGTGGCTTTCCTCCTTCAATATCCATCTCGTAGGACCGGAACGATTGCCCTTCCGCCGCTCCGGTTAACAACAGATGCTTGCCATCCGGGAACCAGATGACATTCCCCAGGGTGGTGATGTCTCCCACCGGCAGCCGGCGGCTTTCCCCGGTTCCAATCGGGTTCAAGCCCACCTGCGGTGGTCTGCTCACAATTTTGGCGGCAACCGTCGTCCCGTCTGGTGAGAATTTCGGCGACCCCCCAGGTCCAAGTGCCACCGGCGCGGAGCCATCCAGCTTGCGGTAAGCCGTCAGGTATAACGGTCCTGCCGGGCCTCCCCATTCCAGGAACACGATGG
>Ga0206847_10114_pt1 | contig 27454 bp, 25 predicted proteins | sample Alteio_BWOrgCont_17_FD_152880 | JGI IMG/M metagenome (GOLD analysis project Ga0206847, IMG submission 152880) | Enriched cells from forest soil in Barre Woods Harvard Forest LTER site, Petersham, Massachusetts, United States -... | ecosystem: Environmental > Terrestrial > Soil > Temperate forest >... | reverse complement strand
GGCGACTCCGCCGGCAGTCTGCGCCGCGCCCCCGCCGCCCGCGGCAAGGGGGCCGAACATCACATATTTGAGCACCAAGCCCATGAGAGCGTCGACGAATAGCATGATGAACTGATAGGCCGGGACCGCCGCGCTCAGCGCGACCAGCGAACGCATCACTCCGTAGAAGGCGCCTTCAGTCGCGGGCAAAAGCCATAGCGGCATGGCGAGCACCAGCACAAAAAGTTCGATCTCGATCAAGGCTCCTGTCGCCGCGGTAAAGAAGAACGCCACCATGCGGGTGAGCACGACTCCGATTCCCCGTCCGATCCAATCCACCGCCGCGCGCCATTCCGTCATGAAGCTGCCGGCGGCGGACGCGGCTTGTTCGACCTTTTCTGAAAACCACCCCTGGGCCCGCTGGGCGAGGGTGGGAGACGCGTTGATCACCGAAAGCAGCTGGGTGTCCAGGTAAGTCAGGGTGTCGGCCAGGACGTTCTTGGCGTAAAGCTGGCGCGCGGCTTCAAACTGGGAATCGCTCGAGGGGGTATTGGGCAGGGTCATGGCCTGCGCCGCCTGCGAATCGTCGTTTGCGAGGGCTGCCGACAGGGGGGACAGGGAGATCGATCCGCCGGCGGGGAACGCGATGGACAGGGGCCCCGACGAAGCCGGCAGCGCGGCGAGGTCCGCAACCATCTGGCCGAAATTTTGCACGACATTGCGCCCGACGTAGGATGCCACCTGGTCGTCGGGCGTCTGGGTGTTTGTCCAGGTCGCGGGCGCGAGCAGCGGCAATTGTCCGGGAAGGCTTTGCGCGGACAAACCCGCATTGATCGCAGTGGCCATCGCGTCGTACCAGGTGCCGATCTGGATGAATTCGTCCCGCGACGCCCCGCCGGGATAAAGCGCCACGGCCCGGCGCGCGGCGGCGTTGCGGACGGCGTCCATGCGGGCCTGCGCGAACGTCAGGGTGCCCATGCTCCCGGTTTGAAACAGGCTGGTCATGGATCCGGAGGCCATGGCTTCGACTCCCTGCGAGAGCACGCTGTTGAGCGTCATCAGCAACCCGTACACCAGGGGGGTGTTGCTGATGATCAGGACGCCGATCATCAGGCGGAAATACACCTGGGCGATCACGACCAGCGGACTTCGCGCGCTCATGGCATAGCGGCTCCGCAGGGCCTGCTGCATCGCCACGAGGGTCATGATCCCGAGAAAGACGACGACGACGCTCCAGAAGAGAGCGTGAAAAGCGCCGGTGGCGATGATTTGAAAAGGGTTGAAACCGAGAAACGCGAGCGTCGGGCCCCCGCCGCTGGCCCGGTAGGCGTTGGCGAACTGAGCGAGGCTGTCGGTCCCAAAACCGGAGCTGGCTCCCATGGCCTGGTTGAGCTGGGTCCTGGAGTCCGCGATGCCCGCTGAAATCGTGGTGCCGCCGATTGGGGAAACGGATGGACTTGCGTCGTCGGCGAGCGCGCGGCCCGGACCCGGGATGAGGAAAAGGGCCAGCCCCGCCCAGCGCAGGAGCCCGGTGGCGAGCCGGGGAAATGCAGGCATGGCTCAGGGGGGCGCGTCGAGGCGGAGTTCGTCGGCGTTTCGCCGGGCCTCGTTCTGGTCCTGCAATATCTGATTTTGCGCGTTGATTGCGCGCACGGCCATTTCGTTCGCATCCGCGTTCTGGGCGGCGGTCTCGAGCAGGATTGCGTTCGTTCCGGCGCTGATCTGCGCCTGGGCATGCTGCTGGTCGGCGAGAGTCTGGGCCTGGCCCGCCTTGGCCTGCGCATCCTGGCCGCCGGCGGCCAGCCCCTGGAGGTTGATTCGCCGTTGCTTCGCGTTTTGCAGCCAGTCGTTCGTCAGCAGGTTCGAAAAATCCACGGAGGCCTGCGACCCCAGATTGTACTGATCCTCGGGGGCGCGGGCGGCATACCACTGCGCGTAGGCGATCGTGGGCTGGGTCATGCCGGCGGCGCCGCCCACCCGGGAGATGGCGGGATTGACGAGGATCGTGCGGTAGTACGCGGCGGGATTTTCCACGGCCTGGGTCCATTGGTCGAGGGGCACGCCCATAAAGGCATCCAACTGGCCGTTGGTGTTAAACAGGGCGTCAAGACTGGCATCCTGCAGGCCCGGGACGGAGCGCACGATGTTTTGGATCTGCGACGGCGACAGCGATTGAAGAAACGGGGCGGCCTCCGAGGCGTTTCCAATCGCGGAGGTCAGGCTCACCAATTGGTCGAACTGCTGGGTGGACACGCCGAGCATCGATCCGAGGCGATCGAACTGCTGCTGGGTCTCATGGAGCACGTTGATGGTTTGGGCCGTGTTGTTTGGGTCAAAGACGATGTCGCCGATCCCGAGAAAGGCCCGGGCGAGCAGCGGCCATGCGGCCAAGACGGCGGCCAGCAGGCGCCGGAACCGTCGAAGGCAGGCGGAGTTCATCAGCGGTTGGGCTCGGTCAGGGAGGGGTCCTGGGCGACGCGGGGCCCGAAATTTATCCCCGAATAGTTTCCGGCTGGATATTCAAGGGCGGGCGTCCCGGCCGGGCCCGGTCCCTTTTCCCCGCCACCGACGGTGTTCTCCTGCCAATACTCCTGCATGATTTTCAGGCGCTCTCCGCGGCGGGCCGCCTCGGCGGCCTGCTCGTCCGGGGTTCGCAGCGCCTCGGGAGCCGTGGGGTGGGCGCAGCCGGCAGCCAGCGCCGCGAGTGCGCAGCAGCCCGGAAACCTGCGGATTCGTGAACGGAGGGTCATGGGATGGGCCGAAGGCGGCTCACACGGATTTAAGCAAGCGCGACGAGAGGGCGCCGCGGGGGTGGTCCCGCGCGAATTTCCGCACAGCATCCGGCCGCGAGAGCCCGGCCTGCATTGAGTTCAGCATTTCCAGGCGGTCCTCCTTGGAATTGCAGGTGAACGCGTATTTCAGGGGCGAGGAGCCGCTGACGAGGTGCAGGGTGCGCTGGCCGTGCGGGGTTTTCTGGATCAGCATGAACTCGGCGTGGCTGCCGGGGATGGTGTTTACCGACTGCAGGTGCTGCAGCTCTGGCGCGGAGAGGTTTTTCTCCTGCGCGATCAGGCGGGCCTTGTCGTAATTGTCCTGCTTGAGAACGAAGAGGTTGTCGGCGGCGCCGACAAACGCGTTGCGGGCCTTGCTGTTGACCAGGAAGTCCTCCAGGCCCTGGGATATGGCGCAAACGGAGACGCCCGCCTTGCGCAGGGTCCGGAAGCAATACTCCATGAATTCGGCGGTAGCTTCGTCCTTCAGCATGATGCCCGCCTCGTCGAAGGTGAGAAACTTCGGTTCGCGGCTCATTTCCAGCGACAGGCTCGAGACGGCGCTGACAATTGAATTGAAGATCACGCGGCACAGATCGGGATCGCGCAGGTCGTTCATCACGCGCTTGAGGTCGAATACGATGACGGACGCCGACAGGTCGATTTGCGACGGTCCGTCGAAGAGATTGGCGAAGGAGCCGTCGTCGCACCACAGCGAAAGCCGGTGGGCCAGCGCCGCGCCGCGCTCGTCGTGCAGCAGCGCCGCGCGCACATGGCGGAGGAAGACCGGCTGTTGCAGGTCGCGAAACCAGGCGCGGCGCAACGCACCCTCGAGCACGACCAGGTCGTCGCCGGAAAGCCGCTGGCCCCGCTCCATGACCAGGCTTTCGAGCCAAAGGGCGCGCGATCTCAGGATTTCCGCGTCGGGCGCCGTTCCGGGCGGAAGCCAAAGCGGGTTGAGGCGGTTGGCGCGGCTTTTGATGTTGTAGTCGACGTAGACCCCGCCGGTCGACTCGCAAAAGTTTCCAAAGGATCCTCCGAGATCGACAATGACGACCTTGGCGCGGCGCCGCCTCATGGCGATGAGGATCTCGTCCTCCAGCACGGATTTGCCGGAACCGGTGCCTCCGATGATCAGGTGATGGGGATTCGAGAAGAGGGTTTCATCGGGCACGATCCAGTTGAACACGCTTCGCGTCGCGGTTTGGAAGAGAACGCCGATCGCCTTGTCGGGCGGGAGATTGGTGGGCTGTCCGAAGAGGGGAAGGAGACGGACGAGCTGGCGCGTCGAATAGTCGAGCAGGCGGTACCGATCCTTGTCCTGGGTCCAAAACGGCTGCATCGCCCTCCAGTACGGCCAAAGCGCCCGCTTTTCGTGAATCAAGACCATGTCCCGGCTGCGGGCCAGCGAAAGGGCGACGGCGATTTTGGCGCGCAACTCCTCCGGGGTGGGAGACCAAAGATGAAGATAGCAGGCGGCCCGCCAGGTGCCTTCCGAACTGGCTCCCATTTCCTCCAGTTCCTGGGTCAGCTGCAGCGTGGCCGCCCGTTCGGCCGGATCGTTCGCGGTTTCCGGGTCCGATTGCCGCTGCTTCAGCAGGGTTTTCAAGCGCTGCAGGCGCTTGGCGCGATCTCCGCGCTCGACGTTGACCACGATTTCGGCGCGGAACAGACCGCACAGCAGCATCATATCGTCGAAAATCGGTCGCGCCATATCCTCCGGCGGCTCGTAAAGGGTGAGAATCGCATGGGACCAGCCGTCCAATTCGGCCATGCCGGCCGGGACGCTGACGCCGTCGGGATCCCACCGGAAATCGCTGTGAACGAATCGCTCGGTGAAAGGCAGCCCGTCGTTCGCCCGGTATTCGCGCGGACCGGCCCCATCCTCGAATTGGCGGGGATTCCACCGCTGGAAAAAAAGCCGGGTCACCGCGTTGTTGTCGAGGGCGACGGGCGACCAGCCGAGTCCGTCCAGCGCCTCGGCCAATGAGCGCGCATGGGTGAGCAGTTCAGCCGAGTTCGCCGCATACTGATCGCGGCTGTATTGGAATTGCGCGCGGGCGTCCGAAAAAAATTGCTCCGCCCATTCCCGGGGGTTCGGCCTTCCCGGGCGCCGCGCGGCTGTCATCCGGCGCAGCGATGCCGGGTCCTCCGGCAGTTTCCGGACGAGAATGAAATACACCTCGATCCATCGCAACTGGCCCTGGCGGAGGAGTTCCGTGAGATTCTCCTGCTGTTCGCGCTGCACCTCCCCAAGCAGGCCGGGGGAGAATTCCAGGCCGGCGAGCCGCCGCGTGAATTCCGCGCCGCGGGAATGCTGGGTCCAGATCACCTGGAAATCGAAATACTCCGGCAGCGCATTGAGGAACCCGCCCAGGACGGTGTAAGCGGCCTGGACGGCCTCGTCTCCGACCGTCGGAGTGTAAGGGGGGTCGAGCCGGAAACCGAAACCGAGCGAACGGTCCTGGTTGATGACGACTCCCTGCTGCAGTTCCAAGGGGGATAGCTCGCGGTCGAAGGTGGCTCCGCTCAGATCGTTCGTTCGATGGAATTTTTTAAGGAGATTCATGATCACGGATCGCGCCTGGCGCCTCCACCCGCCCGGGACGGAGCAGCCGGGGCAGGAAAAAGGAGCCGAAATAATGCGCATCATTGCCGGGGGGGCGCCCGAGCCGAAAGGCCGCCAGGTAGGCCGGATAACCGCCCAGGATGATGAGCATGCAGCAGTTGCTGTTTAAAATCAGGATATTGAACGCCAGGGCGATGATCATCGTGCCGAAGTCGCCGGGCGCGAATATGCCCCAGATATATATGGAACGGGACAATTGCCGATGATAGCGGATGGCGAGCATTCAGTTCTGGATTTTTTCATCTGCCGCAGGTTGCTCCAGGAGGCGGATGGCTGCGTCGAGGTTGACGATCACCCCCTGTAATTCGGCGGCCGTCCACTCGGGTTTGCGCGCGAGTTTGAGCAGCTCATCGTAAATGCGGCGCAGCATGGGCGCCGCCTGCGGCGGCATGGGCTTGGGGAAGTAAAAGAAAACCGGCAGATCGGCCCGCACCCACCTCCCGTTGGCATTAAAAAGGACCGGTTTGCGCACATCGAGCGTTCTAAGCTCGTAGCCGGCGATGGCCGCAGGCAGGAGCGGATCGTTCCTTATCGCGCTCGCCGGTGGGTTCGCGTCGATCCCGCCGGGGACGGGCTGGTTTGCCGGCGCCGCGGAAAGCAGCGGGGCGGCAGCGAGCAACGCGCACGCGATAAAATGGCAGAGGCGCATGACCTCTGATAATAACAAGGCGGTCCCCGCCTTGCGGCTTCAGTGCCCCGAAGACTGATCAGCGGGCAGCCTGGCTGAACGTGAACAGCGGCGCTGCGTTTTTAATGCTTCGGTACAGGCCCCAGGACAAAGGGACGATCACGACGAGAAAGGCCAATGCGACGACGACAGGGGATGTTTTTTTCATGGCGCGTGATGCCGGGGATCGACCGGACGGACCAGGAGGTTGCAGACGAGTCCCACCAGGAGTATCCCAGCCATGATATGGAAGGTGGTGTTGTACGCCTCGGCCTTCGGGACGCCGTGCTCCCGCTGATACTTTGAGAGATAGGTTACGAGTTGCGGCCCGAGCACGGCGGCCATGGACCAGGCCGTGATCACCCGGCCGTGGATGGCGCCGACCTCGATCGTGCCAAAAAGATCGCGGAGATAGGCCGGAATGGTCGCGAAACCTCCGCCGTACATGGAAATGATGACACACGTGAGCGCGACAAAGAGCGCCACGCTGTTGATTTTCTGACTGAAGGGAAGGAGGCAATACAGCGTGCAGCCGAGGAGAAAGTAGACGCAATAGATGGCCTTCCTGCCCGTGAAATCCGAAGCGGACGACCACAGGAAGCGCCCGACCATGTTGAAGATGCTCAGCAATCCGACAAATCCCCCGGCCACGATGGGAGAGACTCCGAACATATCCTGGCACATCGGCGAAGCCTGCGAGAGGATGCCGATGCCGGCGGTGACGTTGAAGCAAAGGACGCCCCACAGCAGATAGAACTGGGGCGCCTTCATTGCCTCGTCGGCGACGACTTGGGCGGTGGTGACCAGTTTCCTGGGCTGGGTTGCCAAAACGAAACCCTCGGGCTTCCAGTCTGGTGCCGGCACTCGGACGATCCACGCGCCGAAATTCATCATCACGAAGTAGCATGCGGCCATGACCAGGAAGGCCTCCTGGACGCCGACCGAGGACGGGGTTTTGAAACGGCTCATCAGCTCGACTCCGAAGGGCGCACCGACGAGGGCGCCGCTCCCGAACCCCATGATGGCCAGGCCGGTGGCCATGCCCGGCCGGTCGGGAAACCATTTCACCAGCGTCGAGACGGGGGAGATGTAGCCCAGTCCGAGGCCGATGCCGCCGATCACGCCGTATCCCAACGCCAGCACTCCCAGGCTGTGAATATGAACGCCGTAGCTGGCAATCACGAGGCCGCTGCAAAAGCAGCAGGCGCTGGCGAACATCGTTTTCCGAGGGCCGTGTTTTTCGACCCATTTTCCGAGAAATGCGGCGGAAAGGCCGAGCATGACAAGCCCCAAGGAGTAGGTGGCGAGCACGACGTGCGGAATGCTCCAATCCTGGCCCGGAACGGACCGGGTGATGCCGATCACCCGGGTCAGCGGAATATTGAAAACGCTGAAACCGTAGACCTCGCCGATGCACATCTGAACGGCGATGGCAGCCGGCGGGACGAGCCACCGGCTGAAACCGGGCGCGGCGACCGTCCGCTCGCGATCAAACATGGAAGCCATTGTTAGGCGGGGGGTAAGGGGGACAGCTTCGAGATAAGACAGGGTTCCGCCTAAAAACAAGGTTTTGAATGTGACATAAATTCGGCGGGGACAGGCTCGAAGTGGTTATGAACCTGTCCCTATGGGACTCCATGGGACTTCGTCCGAGACTTGCCCAATTAACCTGTCCCTTTGTATAATTAACCTGTCCCCTTTTACTTCCCGTTCACTTGTCCCTGCGCGAAGCTAATTTATCATATTATGCCTAAAGTGCTTACAGACGCCCAGGTCGATCAGTACCGCCGCGATGGCTATGTTCACCCGATCCGGGTGATGTCCGAAGCGGAAGCGGGGAAACTGCGGGCGCGGCTCGAATCCTTCGAGGCATCCACGGGAGGGCCCCTCAAGGGCGACCTGCGACACAAGACCCATCTGCTGTTCGCCTGGCTTGCCGACCTCATTCACAATCCGACCATACTTGCCGCAGTCGAGGATCTCTATGGCCCGGATCTGTTCTGCTGGTCGTCGAGTTTCTTCATCAAGGAGGCCCGCAATCCGGCATTCGTGTCCTGGCACCAGGACTCCACCTACTGGGGTCTCAACAAGCCCGATGTCGTGACCGCGTGGATCGCATTGTCGCCCTCAACCAAGGAGAACGGCGCGATGGAGGTGATACCGGGCACGCATCTCATGAGCCAGATCCCGCACCGCGACACGTTCGCGAAGGATAACCTGCTCACGCGCGGCCAGGAGGTCGCGGTGGACGTGGATCCGGCGAAAGCCGTGACGATCGAGCTGCGGCCCGGAGAGATTTCCCTGCACCACGTGCTCCTCGTGCACGGTTCGGCGCCCAACCCGTCCGATGCCCGCCGGATCGGCTTTGCCGCGCGCTACATTCCCACTTCGGTCATGCAGGTTTCGGGCGAGCGGGACTCCGCCACGCTGGTGCACGGGACCGATGCCTATCGCCATTTTGAACACGAGCCGAGGGCTACCCGGGACCTCGATCCCGCATTTGTCGCGCTCCACCGCGAGATCGCAGACCGCAACGCAAAGATTCTCTACCGCGGGACGGACCGGAAAAGCTTTAATTAGCCCGAAAAAGCGGGACCTAGCGCCTGCGCTTCATGACCATGCCGCCGCATTGGTCGGATTCGAGGGGGCTGCCGCCCACCGACATCGCCGGTTCGTAGTTGTCAGCCACCCAATTCAGGATTTCCAGGCCCTCGCCGGCACTCTCGCCATAGTACTGCACTCCGTTGTCGCGGAGGTCGCGGCTGACGATCACGATCCAGTCCGGCGGGCTCCGCCGCAGGTCGCCGACGATGCGGTCCTCGCGGCCGCCGCTGGTGGCGGCGCCGAAAAAAGCGTAGGGGGCCACGGAGCTGGGCATCCGGGCCAGATAGTTTATCATCTCCCCCTCTGGCAGCACGACCGCGGTCTGGCCGCCGGGCATTTTGCGGAGCCAGTCGCTTATCACCCGGACGACATCGCCGGTCGCCAATGTCTGCGGGGGAAACGTATAGAACCGGTCCGCTCCCGTCCCAATCGCGTAGGTCTTGGTCCGCAGTATGTCCTGGGATTGCGCGGCCAGTTTCACCACGCCCGGCGCCAGCAGGAGAATGCCGCCCGTCAGGACCAGTGCCCGCCCGTACGAGCCGGCGCGAAGGCGCGCCGGAAGCTCCCCGATCAGGACGGCCGGCACGATCAGGCCGGCCAGCGCCGCCTCAAAAAATCCATAATGGTAGATTCGCCCGTTCAGCAGCATGCGGCCCATGAACGCCGCCGCGAGCACGGCCGCCAGCAGGCGCGCGATCCGCGCGTCGGGATTCGCCGCCGCCTCGCGACTTCGGAGGAGGGACGCCACGCAGCAAACGATATAGATCAGCGTGAGCCCCAGGAGGCAGTGGCCCGTGGCAATCCACGTGATTTTGAAACAGGCCAGTCCCAGCACCCCCGCGGCCAGCAGCCCGCCCAGGAGGAAGCGCAGCCACGGCCGGCGAACCCGATCCGCCAGCCAGGCCAATCCGCAAATTACGGCGATCAGCAGGAGCGCCAGCGATGTCGCGCCCGCCTGGTCGACCAGGTTGCTCCAGGGCCGGTCCAGCCCGAGAAAAACCTTCTGAAGCGGCAGGTTCGTGAAACCCGCCGTCCCAGCGATGTAAAGCCATGCCCGGCATGCCATCGTCAGCGCAGTCTTCCAAGGCAGATAGGCGGCAAAATAGGCGGCAAAGGCCGCCGTGGGCAGAGCCGCGCCTGCCGCCCACGCCGCAATCGCGCCGGGCCCGAGCGGTTTTCTTCGCCACCGCTGCAGCGCGACCGCCGCGGCCGTGACCAAAACTCCCGCGGCGATGGCCTCGGGCTTCAGGACCGCGGTGAGGCCGAGCAGCCCTCCCGCCAGGGCGCTGCGCGCGACGGTCGCCTGCTCCACCCAGCGAACGAGCACGATTGCAAGCAGCAGGCACACGAGCAGCCCGTGCGTCGCCTCGTGGGAATAGGGAGCGGCATAGTTGTAGTTTCCGATGCTCAGGAACTGCGAGAATCCGAACACCGAGACGAAAACCGCCCCTGAAGCCAGCGCCGCGCCCGCTCCCCAGGCCCGACGGAAAAGAGCGTAGATGGAGGCCAGGATCGCGGCAAAGACGGCGAGATTGGCGGCGACAAGGACCATGAGGCCCGGGCCAAACAATGCGAACAGGCCGGCGTTCAGATATTGGGACAGCGGCCCGTAAATGTCCTCGACGTCGCGATAGAGAAGCGCCCCGTGGGAGAGGCGCCACGGCACGTAGAGCTCGCGGCCGAAATCCACCAGGGGATCGGGCCATTTGCGCCACGACGTCGCCAGGAAAAAAACCGTCAACCCGGCCAGCGCGGCCAAGCCGAGCCATTCTCCGCGCCGGATATTCCTCTCATTGCTCACTGTTCAATGGCCATTGTTCACTTTTCATTGTTCATTGTGTATCCGAACACGGTTCTCAATAATGGACAATGATCATTGAACAGTGACAAATGAACACTAATTCAGGCTTCCATCCTCTCCGCCGGGTTTTTGCGGCCGGTGAGGGTCTGCTGGATCGCGCCCTTTGCATCGTGGGCGCCGTTCTCTTTGCCCAGACGCCCGAATTCATCCAGCAATATCTCCAGCGCCTGGGCGGGCGCCTCGACGAGGCGCGGCGGCAGCTGGCGCAGCTCAACGACGTGGCGGTGAAGTCCGGCATGACGCTGGATCAATTGGTCGCCGATACGGCGTCCAGCTCGGATCCCGCGGTGGTCCGCCTGGGCGGTCTGGTCCATGCGACCGCCAGCCGCGTCGATTCGCTCGCGGCCGCGGACGAGGCGATCCGCCACGCGTCGCTGTTCACGAGGCCCTTTGTCTTTCTTCGCCATTTCGATCCCTCGATCGCTCGGGCCACGGCGTCGATCTACCGGCCCGCAGTGCCGACCACGCTTGAAGGCCTGCTTTATGCTCTTCTGGGAATGCTGATCCTGCTCTGCGCCTATCACTACGGCGTGAAATATCCCGTGCGCCGCGCGTGGCGCGCCCGCGCCGCCCGGCGGGCCCGGCCGCCGGGAACCGCGGCCGCGAATCCTAGCTAATGGGATTCCGCAGCGCGGCGAATAGATTTTCTCTCCGCTTGCCCGAATTTTGTCCGACGGCATTGTCGGGATTCGTGCGCCGCCATTTCAGCATCCTTTGCATGCTTGCCGCGTGGCTTTGTGCCAACGGCGCGGCGCTCGAAGTCATGCAGGCCTACGCCTGGATGCGGATGTTTGCCGGCTATTCCCGCACGTGCGATCTGACGCTGGCCGTGTCGGAGACCTTCAATCCGGGCAAGCTTTGCCCGCTCTGCAAGGCGGTGCAAAAAGAGCGCGAGGCGGGTGGAAAGCAGCAGGCAACCGCCACGGTGGAGCGGGCCACGATCCTTTTCTGCCAGCGTTCCGACCTAGTCCTGGCCATGCCGCTTAAGCGGGAATGGCCCGAGGCATCCCCGGTCTTTGCGGCCGTGTGGCGTCAGCCCGTGCCGCTGCCGCCGCCGAAATTTCGCCTCGCGTAGGCGATTCATCGCGCCCCCCGTCCTTCCCCCGGAAAGGAGGGAGGGCGTCATTTCCCTTCGACGCGGCGTCACCGTTACGACGGTTCCTTGGCGCGCAACGCTGCGTCCCATCCGGTCCCGCGCGCCGCAACCATTCCTATATCATCATGAATTTTCCTCTTTCATCTTTCAAAATATCCCTGCCAGTCCTTGGCCTGGCTTCGGTACTCGCCATGGGCCTTGTGCCCAAGGCGTGCCATGCCTGCGCCTGCGGATGCGGCATTTTCGACGTGGGCACGAGCTCGATGCTGCCGGGAAACGCGGGCCAGACTTTCTTTCTCGAAGACGACTTCCAGGATCAGGCCACCAATTGGAGCGGGAGCTCGCCGGGGCCCGCCGCCGACAATCCCGACAAGGAGATCCGGACGGACTTCGTCACGGCCGGGTTTCAGGATATGTTCAACCGAAGCTGGGGGATCCTCGCCGAACTGCCTTATGCCCAGCGGTACTTTCGGACGACCGGTGGCCCGACGGGCAACGACATCGTGGCGTTCGACTGGAGGGGATTTAGCGATCTTCGTCTCCAGGGCGTCTACACCGGCTTTTCGCCGGATATGTCAACCGGCGTGACCTTCGGGGTCAAATTGCCGACGGGGGATTACACGCAAGACGATGCGTATGGCGACATCGATCGCGACAGCGAGATCGGGACGGGAAGCACCGACGTTCTCTTGGGCGGATTCAAGCGCGGAAACCTGACGAGCGACGCTTCGTGGAACTGGTTCTCGCAGGCGCAGCTCGATCTGCCGGTGCTGGAGCGGGACAGCTACCGCCCCGGGGACGAGCTCGATGCCGCTTTCGGGATTTATCCGAAGGGTTGGTCGGCGGGCAGGATGCTCATAACCCCGATGGCGCAGGCGAAGTTCTCCGACCGAGGCGAGGACACCGGTTTAAACGCGGCGAGTCCCGTGGCGTCCGGCTACCGTCGGTTGCTGCTCGCTCCGGGGATCGAATTCGACGCGCATCCGGTGATGGTGTACGCGGACGTCGAACTACCCGTTTACCAGCACTTCACCGGCGATCAGCTGGCGGCCAAGGCGCTCTTCAAACTGAGCGTGGGTTATATGTTCTAGGCGTTCGCGCGCGACGTTCAATTCGCGCCATGTCCCGATCAGGCGATCGGTCTCCGTGGTCCCCGCCATCAGCAGGCGGGGGCTCCGGAGGTGGGACAGCGCGCGCGTGAGCGCCTCCGCCGCAATGGAGTGAAATTCAGTCTCCGCCGCCGCGACAGCGGCCAGGAGACGGGGCGGCTCCATTGTTTCCAGGATAAATTCCGCCAGAAATTGAGGCTGATAGCTGCCGTAAATTCGCGCGCCGAATTCGAAAAACCAGGCGGCCAGCGGATGAAATTGATCCGCTCCCCGGCGGCGCCAGCTCAATGCCAGCTCCAATCCACGCTCCGCGGCGTCCGTTGCCGCCGCGATCAAGGCGGCGGCAGGACGTCCGGCCGAGCCGCCCGCGGCCAGCCGGCTCTCGAGCGCGCGGCCCAGCGCGCATCGCGCCTTGAGCCCGATCTCACCGGCGAAGAGGTCGTCCGCCTCGGCTTCCGCCACCAGGGCGATCGCTTCGCGGGCCGAATCGGCGGCCTCGCTGGCCAGGGGCGGCGAGGCCCCGAGGAGACTTTCCGCGCGGTTGATCCACGCGGCCGCGAGATTGTGCCGGAAGCGGCGGCTCGCTCCGATCGGCAGCCGGCGAAACAAGGCGATGGCCTGATCGCAGCAGTGGACCGCTTCGGACGGGCCGTGAGCTGCGCCTTCGCGTTGGAGCGCGCGGCCGCGGTTTGTCCACGCCGCGGCCAAATCGGCGATCCATTCGCCATCGGCCTCGACCGGGAGTTCGCCGAGGCAAGCAATCGCCTGATCGTAGCAACGGATCGCCTCGCCCAAGCAGCCAGGGCCGCCCAGCTGCATCGTCGCGTTTCCGCGGGTCATCCATGCGATTCCCAACGGATGCCGGGCGGATGGATTCCCGGCGGCGCGGCGTCCGCCAAGGAAGGCGATGGCCTCGTCGCAAGCGCAGATGGCCGCGGCCAGGCTGGCCGCGGTGTTTCGCCTCACGCAGTCATCGGCCCGCCGGAGCAGGCCCTGCGCTCCTGCTTTCACATCTCCGCCCATTGCCGCAAAAGGTTGTTGTAGACGCCCGTGAAAGGAACGGCGCAGGGATCCCCGGGATGCTCGCGGTTCAGGCGCTGGATGGCCAGGTCCAGGTCGAAGAGCAGGGTGCGGCGGCCATCGTCGCGGATCATGCTCTGAATCCAGAAGAACGAGCAGATGCGGGCCCCGCGCGTCACCGGCCGGACATGGTGCAGGGTGTTCGCCGGATACACGACCAGGTGGCCGGCGGGCAGTTTGACGCTGCGCACGCCGGCGCTCTCCTCCACGACCAGCTCGCCGCCATCGTATTCATCGGGACCGCTGAAGAACAGCGTGGCGGACAGATCCGTGCGGATGCGGTGGGGCGTGCCGGAAATTTGCCGGATGGCGTTGTCCACGTGCGTGCCGAAGGACTGGCCGCCGGTGTAACGGTTGAAAAGCGGCGGGAACACGCGCAGCGGCAGCGCCGCGGCGTGGAAGAGCAGGTTTTTCCCCAGGGCCTCGAGAATCATGTCGCCGAGCTGGCGCGCGACCGGATGGCCTTCCGGGATCTGGGCGTTGTCCTTTACCTTGGCGGACTGGTGGCCGGCCGTCACCCGGCCGTCCACCCATTCCGCCTGGTACATGAGCTTCTGCGCCTCGGCGACCTGGGCGGGATTGAGGACATCGGGGATGACGAGGAGCATGGGAATTAATATTTGAATTTAAGCGAGAACTGCGCCGAGCGTCCCGGCCCCATCACGACGTGGCCGGGGTGGGGTTCGTCGTAAAACGTGCGGTTCTCGAGATTGTCGAGGTTGACCTGCGCCACCAGGTGCTTGGAAATTGGATACTCGATCATGGCGTTGAAGACCCAGTAGCCGGGCACCTGCTTGAGGAGACCCGTCGTCGGGTCGTCGGGGACGGTCGCGCTGGCGTCGCGGGGGCCGACGTAATTTCCGCCGCCGCCGAATTCCAGGCCCCCCGGCAGCCGGTAGGTCGTCCAGGCCGCAAAGGTATTCTTCGGGGCGTTCGCGAGGGGGGCGCCGACCGCGGCGGGATAGTAGACCGAGCTGACCACCTCGCTGTCCATCAGCGCGTAGGCGGCGCGCAGATCCCAGCGGTCGGTGAGGTGCCCCGTGCCGTCGAGCTCGACGCCGTCCACCCGCTGGTTGCCGCCCAGGACGTTCAACACCGGGTCGGTCGGGTCGGGCTCCCGCGCGTTCGTTTTTTCCGTCCGGAAGACCGAGCTGCGGAGCGACAGCTTGTGCGACGCAAAATCCCATTTGGTGCCGGCCTCGAACGTCAGGTTTTTTTCGGGCGGGGTGTTGGCGTTCGCGGCGCTGAGGGACAGCGTCTCGGCGGACGGATCGAACGAGTTGCCCGCGTCGATATAAATGCTCCCGTTGGCCAGCGGCTTGTAGACGATCGCTCCGCGCCAGCTCGGCATGTCCTCGATCTGGACGAAGGCCGCGCTGGGCGCCACGAATTGCGCATAGTCGGCGTCGAAACGGTCGATGCGGAATCCGCCCATCAGCTCCCAATTCCTGCCGAGCTCCACGGTGTCGATCGCGTATCCGGCGAGGGTGGCGGCCGTGGTGTCCACCTTGGTGCTGACGCTGGCGGTGCCGGAAAAGGCCTGGTTTTCATTCGGTGCGACGAGATTGGTTCCGGGGACCCCAGTGAAGGCGTAGCGCGTCGGATCCGACGTTTCGCGGGCGGCCTCGACGCCGAAGACGAGTGTGTGGGCGACCTCGCCGGTGGCGAACTTCACGGTGGCGTCCGCCTGATCATCGAATAGGCTCTCGACGCTGCTGCCGCTGATTTCGTTGCGATTGATCGTTATGGCGCTGAGTGGCGTCGTCAGCGTCGCCGTGCCCGCCAGGATCTGGGGTTCCGAGATGCGGAAATCGCGGCCGTAATTCGCATAGCGCAGCTGGTCGATCAGGGTGAAGTTGCCGTTCACCTCATGGTCCACCTCGATCGTGCCGACATTGACGTCGGCCCGGAGATAGTCGTCGGTAAAGCCGTAGAAATTGTCGCGAGCCACCGGCGCCGGACGGTTGAAATACCAGGGAAGGCCGTAATCGGGGACGTCGTCCTCCGATTGGTGGTAGAAGCTGAAGGTCAGCTGCGTCGCCGTGCCCATTCCGAGAGCGAGCGACGGGGCGACTCCCATGCGGCGGTTTTCGGCGTCGTTGCGGTCGGCCACGCCGCCTTCGTCCCCCATCAGGTTGAACCGAAATGCGGCACCCGGGGCAAAATCGGGAAGGGGCTCGTTGACGTCGGCGGTCACCCGCCGGGTCGAGTCGGTCCCAATTGTGAGATCGCCCGAGGCAAAGGCACCGACCTGCGGAGTCTTGCTCTCCTGATTGATCACCCCGCCCGTCGAACCGCGTCCGAAGATCACGGATGAGGGACCCTCGAGCACGTCGATCTCCCGCAAGTCGAACGGATCCCGGTAGTAGCTTCCAAAATCGCGCATGCCATCGAGGAAAAGGTCGTTGCGGGCGGTGAAACCGCGCAGCGTGAGATTATCCCCCTGGGAGGAGCCTTCACCGGCGGCGAGACTGATCCCGGCCACGTTGCGCAGGGCATCGCGGAGCGTCGTGTCGCCCTGCTCGTTCATCGTTTGCTGGGACACGATGTCCACCGATTGGGGGGTATCGATCAGCGGTTGGCTGAGCTTGGGCAAGGGCAGGGTCCGGGATTCCTGCTGGCCGCTGACGATTACCGTGGGCAGCGCCTCCGCCGAATTTGGGTTGTTTGCGGAATCGGCCGGCGCCGCCGCGGGATCGGCGCGCAAGGCGCCCGCGGAAACGAGCGCGTTGACCACTGCGACCGCGGTGGCGGTCGCTTTGCTTGAAAATAGGCTGTTTTGCATCAGGGACAGGTACTTTACGAAATCGGAATCAATTGATGTTGAGACTCTGTCTCCAATCAAGACTAATTTGAAAGAGACACTCAGTATCAATAAATATGTTGATTGACCATATTAGCTGCCAACGTTTTATGGGTAACATGCCTGAAGCCTTGATCGTCAATCTCGGCGAGCGCAGCTATCCGATTCTGTTCGGGGCCGACCTTACGGCGGAAATACGCGCCACAGTCGGGTCACTCGCCGCGGAAGGACGCAAAATTGCCGTACTGACGGACCGCCACGTGGCAGACTGCCAGGGCGCCGCGATTCGGGCATCATTTGGAGATGCCCCCTCCCTGGTTGTCGCCTCCGGCGAGGAGACCAAATCGTTAGGTGAGCTTGGCCGGGTACTCGATTTTCTCGCCGCCCAAAAGCTGGCGCGCACCGACGCGCTTTTCGTGGTGGGCGGCGGGGTGATCGGCGACCTCGGCGGTTTCGCCGCCGCGAGCTACCTGCGCGGCATCGACTATTACCAGATCCCGACGACCTTGCTGGCGATGGTGGACAGCTCGGTCGGTGGCAAGACGGGCGTGAATCTGGCCGCGGGAAAGAATCTGGCGGGTGCGTTTCACCAGCCCCGCGGCGTATTTGTCGCCACCGGATTTCTCCGCACCCTGCCGGCGCGCGAGTTTGCCGCGGGCGTCGCGGAGGTCGTCAAATACGGCTTGCTCGGCGACGCGGCGCTGTTTGCCGAACTCGAGCGCGCGCCGCTGACGGGCGATTCGCCCGGCCTGGCCGCCGTGATCCGGCGCTGCTGCGCGATAAAAGCGCGCATCGTCGAGGCCGACGAACGCGAGCTGGCGCCGGAAGGGGGGAGGGCGCTGCTCAATCTCGGCCACACGTTCGGGCATGCCATCGAGCAGAGCGCGGGTTACGGCGTCTATCTGCACGGCGAGGCGGTGGCGATCGGCCTGGCTGCGGCCGCCCGCCTTTCGCAGAAACTGGGGCATCTCTCCTCCGCGGAGGTCATCCGGATCGACTCCGTATTGGCCGCGCACGGTCTGCCCGCGCGGCTCCGGGCGCCGCTTTCCCAGGCCGATCTGCTCTCCGCGATGGCGCGCGACAAGAAGGTCCGCTCCGGCGCGCTCCGGTTCGTCGTCCTCAAGTCGCTGGGGGCCGCCGCCGTCCGGGGCGGGGTCGAACCCGCCCCGGTGGAGGCATGCCTGCGGGAAATCGGCGCTGTCACTTGATAAGTGACATCCCGGCCGTCCGCGGTTTAATTTCCCCCCTCACATGTCCGCCATCGACGAAGGCATTGTTCGCGAATTCTTTGAGCAAAGCGGGTTTTTCGTCCGCCAGGTTCGCAAGTACCAGGTGCAGGCGCGCAAGAAGACGAGCGACGAGGAGATCGACCTGCTGGTTTACAATCCCGGGTGGCAGCGCGGAAGCCGCAGCCCGGATTTCTTCCTGTTCGCCACGGAGCTGCCGTTCATCCATCGCGCCATTGTCGCCGTGAAGCCCTGGCACACGGACGTGTTCAGCCCGGCCATGTTGAAGAGCTCCCCGGAGAAGATATTCAGCTTCCTCCAGGAGAATGTGCTCCGGCAGGCCAAGCGCCTCTTCCCGCCCGACGCCGTCGATCCCGGCGACCGGGATGTCACCAAAGTGCTGGTCCTGCCGGCCCTGCCGACCGCGGAGCCTTTTCGCTCGCAGAGCGTCGAACTGCTGAAGGCCCGCGGCGTCGATGCGATCATTTCGTTTCGCGCCATGCTGATCGACCTGATCGAGAGCGTGGAGACCAACCGGAGCTATGGCAAAAGCGACATGCTCCAGGTGGTCCGAATCCTCAAGAACTACGACCTGCTCAAGGACCCGCAGCTCGATCTTCCCAGCGTCCCCGGCCGGGGATCCAGGCTCAGGGCCTAGGCTGCCGGGCCCGAAGCTTTCCGTCACATGATCCATCCCACCGCCATCATCGAACCGGGCGCGGAGCTTGGCTCCGGTTGCGAAATCCATCCCTATGCCATCGTCAAGAAGGGCGCCGTGCTCGGCGACCGCGTGGTCGTCCATCCCTTTGCCGTGGTGGGGGGCGACTCCCAGGATTTGAAATTCGATCCCGTGATCCCGTCGGGGGTGCGGGTCGGAGCGGGCACCTGCATCCGCGAGAGCGTCACGATCAACCGATCGACCAGCGCCAACACGTTTACCGAGGTGGGGGAAAACTGCCTGCTGATGGCCGGCAGTCATGTGGCGCACGATTGCGTGGTCGGCCGCAATGTGGTCGTCGCCAACGCCGTCCTGCTGGCGGGCCATGTTCACGTGGGCGACCACGCCATTCTGGGCGGGGGCGGGGCGTACCACCAGTTCGTGCGCGTGGGAGAGGGAGTGATGGTGGGCGGCGTGGCGCGCATCACCCTCGACCTGGCGCCCTTCACGCTGGTCGCCGAGCGCAACGGGGTCTTCGGCCTCAACATCATCGGCCTGCGGCGCCGCGGCGTGGCGCGCGAGGCGATCCAGGAATTGAAGGATGCGTACCGCGCGGTTTACCTCACGCCCGGCAACATTGTCGAGGTCGCCGCCGCGGCGCTGGCCGGCAACGCCTACACGACGCCGGAGGCGCGGCGCTTCCTGCAATTTTTCGCCAACAGCAAGCGGGGATTCGCCCGGGCGCGCAGCGCCGACCTGGGGGAGAATGATGGGGAGTAGGCTCGCCATCACCTGCGGAGATCCCGCGGGCGTCGGCCCGGAGATCGCCGCCGCGTGGCTGGCCGCGCATCCGGACCAGGCGGGGGACGTCGCGGCCATTGGCCCGGCGCGCTGGCTGGAGGGATTGCCCGCGGCGGTGGCGAAGATCCCGGTCGGGTTGGAGGATTTTGCAGGCGTGCCCGGCCACCCGGATGGCGAGGGCGCGCTGGTGGCGTGGGCCGCGCTGGAACGCGCGGCCGCCGGCTGCCGGTCGGGGGAATTTGCCGGCGTGGTCACCGGACCGGTGAGCAAGGAGTGGCTCGGGCGCATCGGCTGGAGCTTTCCCGGCCAGACCGAGTTCTTTGCCGCCCGCTGGGGGGGCGAGCCGACGATGGCATTTTGCGGCGGCCGGCTGCGCGTGGCGTTGCTGACTTGGCATATCCCGTTCCGCGCGGTTCCGGAGCACCTCACGGCTGAAAATTTTGCGCGGACCGTGAAGGCCGCGGCGGAATTGGGGACGCGCATCGCCGTCTGCGGCCTTAATCCGCATGCGGGGGAATCGGGGCTTTTCGGAACCGAGGAGCGCGACATCATCGATCCGATTCTCGACCGGCTCCGCCCGCAATTTCCCGGGCTTTCCCGCGCGCTGCCGGCCGACACGCTTTTTGCCCGGCAGCTTCGCGGCGAGTTCGACGTCGTCCTGGCGCTTTATCACGACCAGGGCCTCGCTCCGCTCAAGGCCGTGGATTTTGACGAGGCGGTGAACGTGACCCTGGGCCTGCCGTTCGTGCGCACCAGCCCGGACCACGGGACGGCTTTCGGGATTGCGGGAAAAGGCCGGGCGAACCCGCGGAGTTTTGAGAATGCCGTCGCGGTGGCCCGGCGGTTTCTGGGGAAGTAGCGCCACTTGCCTTTATCGGTTGTTTCCCCTTAATTCCTCCTCCGAATGACCACCGAGACCGCATTGCCCGCCACCGCCCTTCCCGAGGGGGTGCGCGAAGGCAACGAGAACCTGGTGTGCCTGACGGAGGCCGCCGGCGCCAAGGCGCGCGCCCTGATGGACCGGGAGAAGCAGGGCGACTTCCTCCGCATCGCCATCACGGGCGGCGGTTGCAACGGGCTCAGCTACAAGCTCCGGTTCACGGCCGGACCCAAGCGCGGCGACATCCTCGTGCGCAGCGCCCGCACGCCCGTCCTCGTGGATCCGAAAACGGCGCTCTATCTCAAGGGGTCCAGGATCGACTACTCCGAGAAGCTCCTCGGCGGGGGGTTCAAGTTCACCAATCCCAACGCCAAGGCCAGCTGCTCCTGCGGCGAGAGCTTCAGCGTCTGATTTGCTCCTTGTCTTCCCCGGGGATAGCCGCGATCTTTCCCGCACCCAACACCGACCCATAATATTTGATGGCCATTCCGTCTTCTTTTGCCGGCAACAGCGGCAACCGATCCAGTCACTATCAGCGTCGCAACTACGATCCGATTGCGAGCATCCGCCGAAACCACCGCATCAAGGTTCCGCAGGTGCGCGTGATTTCCACCGCGGGGAAGCAGCTGGGGATCATGGATACCCCGAAGGCCGTCAACCTGGCCCTGGAAAACGGCCTCGATCTGGTCGAGGTGGCGCCGAACGCCCAGCCCCCCGTCTGCCGGATCATGGATTTCGGCAAATACGTCTACGAGGAGCACAAGAAGCATTCCCACGCCAAGACGACCGCGAGCAAGATCAAGGAGATCGAGTTCACCGCCCGCATCGAGCAGCACGATTTTTTCACCAAGATGCGGCATGCCGAGGATTTTCTCGACCATGGCAACAAGGTTAAGCTCAAGCTCAAGTTTCGCGGACGGGAAATGGCGCACACCGAGATCGGGTTCGAGGTCGTCAAGCGGGCCGTGACCGAGCTGGTCGGCATGGGTCATCCCGACGCCGATCCGAAGCTCATCGGGCGCAACATCCACGTGATGCTCACGCCGCTGCCCGCGAACAAGCGGAAGAGGAAATTTCAGCCCGTGGACGAGGAAGGCGAGGACTCCGCGCCGGCGCCGCAGCCGGCCCGCGCGCCGCAGCCCGCCGCCTAGGCTTTCCCCGCCATGCGGACCGGGGCGTTTCGTGTCGCGGCGCTCGGGGCGATCCTGGCTGCCGCCGGATTTGCGGCGGCGGCTCCCGTGCCCACCGCCCGGATTGGGGGCGCCGATTACGTGAGCCTGGCCGCCGCGGCCCCGGCCCTCGGCATGAAGGACAGTTCGAGCCTCCTTTCCACCGCGGTCACCCTCGCGGATTCCGCGCATCGGGTGGACTTCCAGGCGGAGAGTCCGGAGATCTTTGTCGACGGCCTGCGCGTGTTTCTCGGGGATCCGACGGTGCTCCACAATGGGCGCCTCTACCTAAGCAGGATCGACTTCGAGCGCTGCCTGCTGCCGATGCTCCGGCCCGACCTGATCGCCGGCCCCGTGCCGCAGGCTCCCCGCGTCATCGTCATCGACCCCGGCCACGGCGGTCCCGATCACGGGACCGAGAATCCCCGGCTGGGATTGATGGAGAAGACGTTCACCCTCGACACGGCCCTGCGGCTCAAGCGGCTCCTCGAGTCGGAGGGTTATCGCGTGATCCTCACGCGGTACACGGATCCCGCGACGAAGATCGAGCTGCAGATCCGCGCGCTCATTGCCAACCAGGCGGGAGCCGACCTGTTCATCAGCATCCACTTCAATTCGCTCGCGCCGGACACCCGGACAAAAGGCGTGGAAATTTTCACGTTTCCGCCCCAGGGCCAGCGCGCGAGCGCCGAAAAATCCGGGGTGGAGAACGAGGCTTCGCCGGTCAACCGGTTTGATCCGTGGAGCGTGGTGCTCGCGCAGGCCGTGCACCGCGAGGTCCGGGCGGCGATGAAGACGGACGATCGGGGAAAGAAGCTGAGGCATCTGGGCGTCCTGCGCGACCTCAACTGTCCGGGCATCCTGGTCGAGGGAGGGTTTCTCTCCAGCGATTCCGAGGCCCGGCGGATAGCCAGCCCGGCCTATCGCGATCAGCTCGCCGCGGCGCTGGCGGCCGGCATCCGCGACTATGGCCGGGTTCTCGACGGACTGCGCGCCGCCCCCGCGAGACCGCAATGACCCCGCCTCCGCCTGTCCGCTGCATCATCCTTCCGGTCCTGCTGTTTGCCGCGGCTCCGGCCGCCCTCCACGCCTGGGGCTCGGAGGGCCACGAAATCGTGAACCAGGTGGCCCTGGCCTCGCTGCCCGGGGACTTTCCCGCCTGGGTCCGCATCCCGGCCAATTCGGATCGGATCATCTTCCTCGCCAACGAGCCCGACCGGTGGCGCGACTCCAAGGACAAGATGATGCTCCATGCCACGGCTCCGGATCACGCCTTCAATTTTGAGGAGATCGCCGACGCGGGGATGGACTTCGCCACGCTCTCCCCATACCGCTACGAATTCGAGGTCGAGTTCGCCGCGGCGCGCGCGGCGCATGAGGCCAATTTTCGGCCGATCGACCCGAAGTACAATGCCGACCACACCGGGGATCTTCCCGGTTTCCTGCCCTGGGCGATCGCCGAGCACTACGGCAAGCTTCAGGCGGCCTTCTCCTATCTCAAGGTTTATGAGAAATACGGGACGGCCCAGGAGGTGGAAAACGCCAGGGCCAACGTGGTCTATTTGATGGGAGTCATGGGCCATTTTGTCGGCGACGGCAGCCAGCCGCTGCATGTGACCAAGTATTTTTACGGCTGGACCGGCCCCAACCCGCACGGCTACGTGAACCGCGGCGGGTGGCACGCCTGGATTGACAGCGGATTCATTGACCGGGCGGGCATCACCCCCGCGGAATTGCTGCCCCGGGTCGAGGCCGCCGTGCCGGTGTCGGTGGCGCCGCAGCCGGACGGGCGGGATCCGGTGTTCGTGGCGGTCCTGGACTATCTGGCGGCGACGAACCGGCAGGTCGAACCCCTGTATCAGCTGGAAAAAGACGGTCCGTTGCGGATGGGGGGACCGCCGACCGCGGAAGGCCGGGCCTTCATTGACGATCAGCTGCTTCGCGGCGGCGAGATGCTGGGATCCCTCTGGCTCACCGCCTGGCGCCACGCGGGGCCCGATTACTATCTGCAATCGCAGCTGGTCCGACGGAATGCCGCCGCGCCCTAAGCCGCCGCTCTTGTCAACGATTGCCGCGGCCGGCACACTTTTTCGATGCCAAGATCGGGTGTAATTCCGTCGAAGACCGTGCTTGCCGGCGGGATGCTTGCCCTCGCGGCGCTGGCGGCCTACCACAACAGTTTTTCCGGTCCGTTTCTCTTCGACGACGTGCCGGCGATTCCCGGCAACGAGACGATCCGGCATCTGGGGCGCTTCTGGGCCGTGCTGTCGCCGCCGCCGGGCGGTTTGACCGTCAGCGGGCGGCCCGTGCTCAATTTCTCGTTTGCGATGAACTATGCGCTCGGCGGCGATGCGGTCGGGGGCTACCACGCCGCAAATCTGCTGATCCATATTTTGGCGGGGCTCGCGCTGTTCGGGATTGTGAGAAGGACCTTGGGGCGTTTGGGCCAAGGCCTGGCGGCTTCGGCGACGGGCCTGGGTTTTGCGGTGGCCCTCATCTGGACGGTGCACCCGCTGCAGACGGAATCGGTGACGTATATCGTCCAGCGGGCGGAGTCGCTGATGGGGTTGTTCTATCTGCTGACGCTGTACTGCTTTATTCGGTACGCGGACGAGCCGGCCGGACATTCTCTTTGGGGATGGCTTTCCTTTGGGGCCTGCCTGCTCGGCATGGCCACGAAGGAGGTCATGGTGTCGGCACCGGTCATCGTCTTTCTCTACGACCGCACCTTTATTAGCGGAAGTTTCGGGGCGGCGTGGCGCCGGCGCCGCGCGTTCTACGCGGGCCTGGCCGGCACGTGGCTCGTCCTGGTCGGCGCGGTCGCGTCGGCGTCCGATCGCGGCGGGTCGGCCGGCTTCGGGACCGTGATCCCCTGGGGTCTTTATGTGCTGACCCAGCTTTCCGCGATCGTTCATTACCTGCGGCTGTCGGCGTGGCCGCATCCGCTCGTGTTCGATTACAGCGGGGAATTGGCGCGATCGCCGCTGGAGGTCGTTCCGGCCGCCGTGGCGGTGATTCTGTTGATCGCGGGAACCGTCGTGTGCTTCCCAAGCCGCAATTTTGAAAGGCGCGCGGCCGGCTTTGCCGGCATTTTTTTCTTCGCTATTTTGGCGCCGACGCTGCTGGTGCCTGTGGCCACCGAGATCGTCGTCGAGCATCGGATGTATCTGGCCCTGGCCCCGGTTCTCGCGGTGGTGGTGTGCGGAGGATACGCGCTCCTCGCGCGGGTCCGCCGCACCCCGACTTTGTCGGGGATAGGAGGGTGGGGAGCTCTTTTGGCCGTAACGATCGTCTTCATCTGCCTCACCGCGAGGCGCAACGACGATTACCGCTCTGAATTGACCCTCTGGCGGGATACGGTGGCGAAGCGTCCGAACAATGCCCTCGCGCATTACAATCTCGGCGTTGCGCTGCTCCACGCTGGAAATTCCCCGGATGCGAAGGCGCAGTTTGAAGAAGCGGTGCGGCTTGCTCCCGATTACGCGGACGCCTTCCTTAATTTGGGCACCGTCCTGCAAAGCGAGGGGAAAAATGACGAGGCGATTGTCGATTATGAGAAAGCGGTGAGCTTTAAACCCCGGTCTGCGGAAGCGTATTACCACCTCGGTGCTGCGCTGGCGCAGATCGGGGATACTTCGGACGCGATCGCCCAGTACGGGGAGGCCCTCCGCCTCAAACCCGATTATCTCGAGGTACACGCCAATCTGGGGGCCGCCCTGGTGAATGCGGGCCGGATGCCGGAAGGCCTGGCCGAGCTTGAGGAAGCCGAGCGGCTCGATCCGGATTCCGCCCAAATCCACTACAACCTCGGGCTGGTGCTGCGCGCGATGGGGCGCGAGGACGAGGCGAGAATCCAGCTGGATCAAGCGGCGAGCCTGCAATCGAAATCCGACAATGCCGGCCGCTGAATCCGCATCATCGCCCGCGAGCGCCCGCCGGGGAACCATTGGGGGCGGCGCCGCCATCGCGCTGGCCGGGCTCGCGGCCTATCACAACGGCTTTTCGGCGCCATTTTTCTTTGACGATCGCGAGCAGGTGACGGGCAACGAGACGATCCGGCATCTGTCGCGGCTGGGGACTGTGCTGTTCCCGCACGTGAAAGGCGCGGTGGGGGGCCGGCCGCTGCTGAATTTTTCCTTCGCGATCAACTATGCGTTGGGCGGCGTGAACGTGCAGGGCTACCACGCGCTGAATTTGCTGATTCACATTTTGGCCGGGCTGACGCTGTTTGGGGTTATGCGAAGGACCTTGGGGCGATTGGGCCAAGGCATGGCGGATTCGGCCACGGGCCTGGCTTTTGCGATTGCGCTGATCTGGACGGTGCATCCGCTGCAGACCGAAGCGGTCACATATGTGTCGGAGCGGGCGGAGTCGCTGATGGGGCTGTTCTATCTCCTGACGCTGTATTGCTTCATCCGCTATGCGGAGCGGGCGAAGTGGTCGGTCTGGGGATGGCTATCGATTGGGGCCTGCCTTCTCGCTGTCGCCACCAAGGAGATTGCGGTGACAGCCCCGTTGATCGTGTTGCTTTACGACCGGACGTTTGTGAGCGGAGACTTTCGGGCCGCCTTGAGACGCCATTGGCGGCTCTACCTCGGGCTGGCGGGGACGTGGCTGTTGCTGGCGTATCTCATGATCGACCTGCAGGACCGGGGTGCCGGATTTGGCATGGGGGCCAGCTGGTGGGTCTACGCGCTGGGCGAGAGCCGGGTGATCATTCGGTATCTCTGCCTGGCCCTGTGGCCCCATCCCCTGGTTTTCGATTATGGGATGGGGGTGAGGCATCCCGGCTGGGAGGTGCTTCCGTACGTCGTGGCGGTGATAGTCCTGGTTGCGGCGTCGGCGTGGGCCCTCTTCCGCCCGCCGGGGCGGGCCGCCGGGGCAAGAGCGCTCGGCTTCGCCGGAGCTTGGACCTTTCTGATCATTGCGCCGACGACCAGCATCGTCGCGGTCGCGGGCCAGCCCATGGCTGAGCACCGCATGTATCTGTCCCTGGCCGCCGTTATCGCGTCCGTCTTCGTGCCGCTGCACGCGGCACTACGCCGCGACAAATTTTTCCCCTGGCTCCCGCAAAGCGGGAGCAGGGAAAAAATTTGGTGGCTGTTCGTCTTCGCCGTCGCGGCCATCTGCATCTGTCTCACGGTGCGGCGCAACGAGACTTACCGGAGCGAGGAGACGATCTGGAGCGATACGGTGGCCAGGCAGCCCGACAACGAAAGGGCGCAAAACGGGCTGGGAATTGTCCTTGCCGGTGAGGGCGAGCTGCCCGCGGCGGTCGTGCGTTATCGGGAAGCCATCCGCCTCAAGCCCGACTATGCCGAAGCCCATCAAAACCTGGCCGCTGCGCTGAGAACGATGGGGCGGATTCCGGAAGCCGTGGCGGAATGCGAGGAAGTCCTCCGCCTTCGGCCCAACGTCCCGGAGGCGCATTACAATCTGGGCATTGTCTTGCAGTTGGACGGCCGGAACTCCGCGGCCATCGCCGAATTCACGCGGGCTCTCCAGCTCAGGCCCGATTATGCGGACGCGGAGGATAATCTCGGTCTCGCCCTGGCCGACGCCGGCCGGTATCCGGATGCGGTGGCTCATTTTGAACGGGGCGTGCGGCTCCAGCCCGAAAACGCCGAAGCGCATCTCAACCTGGGCAGCGCCTTGTACAGCAGTGGCGACGTTGCCGGAGCCGTTCACCAAATGGAGGAGGCCGTGCGGCTCCGGCCCGGATTTGCGGAGGGTCACTACAATTTGGGAGTCGCGTTGCGGCGCCTGGGCCGGGAACAGGAGGCGACGGCGGAATTTGACGAGGCGCGGCGGCTCCAAAAATAATGCAGCCTGAATTGAAATCCCGGTCGTTTGGCGCCAGCGGAATCCGGCTGGGCGCGCTGCTTTTTTGCGCGACCCTGGCGGCCTATCTTCCGGTCGTGAAGGCGGGATTCATCTGGAACGACAGCGATTACGTGACCCGGCCGGCGCTTCAGTCGGTCGATGGCCTGGGGCGGATATGGTTCGAGGTGGGCGCGACCGAGCAGTACTACCCGTTGCTGCACGGCGCGTTTTGGCTCGAGCACCGCCTGTGGGGCGACGCGGCGATGGGCTATCACCTGCTGAACATCCTGCTGCACGC
>Ga0206847_10091_pt2 | contig 28148 bp, 25 predicted proteins | sample Alteio_BWOrgCont_17_FD_152880 | JGI IMG/M metagenome (GOLD analysis project Ga0206847, IMG submission 152880) | Enriched cells from forest soil in Barre Woods Harvard Forest LTER site, Petersham, Massachusetts, United States -... | ecosystem: Environmental > Terrestrial > Soil > Temperate forest >... | reverse complement strand
TGCGACCCTGGTTCCGGCCGCGGTTGCGCAAGATTCAGGACACCGGAAATTTGACCACGTCTTGCTGGTCAGCATTGACGGGATGCATGCCGCGGACTACCTGAACTGTTCGGAGGGAGTCAGTGGCGTGAACGGCGGACAACCCTACTGCCCGACTTTGGCGAAACTGGGCGCCACCGCCGTGAACTATCTGGATACCAGTACGTCGCGGCCATCCGATTCTTTCCCGGGCTTGATGACAATTGTGACCGGGGGCACACCGCGCGCCCATGGCGCGTTTTACGACGTGGCCTACGACCGAGTGTATGCTCCTCCACAGGAGACGACTGGTAACGGTCTTCAGGGCGGACCCTGTACTGCCAATCAGCCCAACGGTACCACGACCGAGTATGAAGAGGGCATCGACAAGAACCAGACGTTCCTGAACGGCATCGACGGGATCGATACGAAGAACGGGGACGGCGGAATCAACTCGATTCAACCAAAAAGGCTGGTGCGCGACCCATTCAAGAACTGTGCTCCGGTTTACCCGTGGAACTTCGTCCGGACAAACACAATTTTCGGCGTGATCCATGGGGCCGGCGGGTATACTGCCTGGTCCGATAAGCACCCGGCCTACGCCTCGGTCTCCGGCCCCGGAGAGGGCAACAATCTGGACGACTTCTATGCGCCGGAAATCAATTCCACGGTAGTTCCTCTGCCGGGCATCAAGACGGTCCTTGGCATGGCCTGCGATCCGATTCCGGATCCGAACTCCGATCTGAGCGCCTGGACGAACAGCTTTGAGAACATCGAGTGCTACGACACACTCAAGGTGAATGCCATTCTGAACGAAATCGACGGCATGAGCCACAACGGCAAGAAGCGCACTAAGGTGCCCACAGTATTCGGCATGAATTTCCAGGCCGTAAGCGTCGGGCAGAAGCTGATCGAGGCCAATGTCGGCAGCGGCGGCTATTCGGACGCAATGGGCACACCCAGCTCCTTATTGCTGGGAGAGATCGAGTTCGTTGACGCAGCCATCGGAGAATGGATGGCGGAATTGCAAAAACAAGGTCTGTCCGACTCGACGCTGGTCATCATCACCGCCAAGCACGGTCAGAGTCCCATCGATTCCCAACGGTACACTGGAATCACCACCTCTGGGCCCGTAACCACCTCTCCGAGCATGCTGATCGACGGCTGCTTGCCGCCCTCCGAATCAAACTCCGGTGGCCAGATTGGCCCTACCGAAGACGATGTCTCCCTGCTGTGGCTGAAGAGTTCCTGCAACGCCACCAGCGAGGTGCAAACGCTGGAAACCCAATCCCCGGCATCGGCGAACGTCGCCGGTATCGGGCAAATCTTCTTCGGGACTTCGCTCAATCAACTATTTAACCCACCGGGCATCCCGCCCAACGGGGATCCGCGCACCCCGGACATCATTGTGACCCCGAACATAGGTGTGACGTATTCCGGGAGCACCAAGAAGCAGGCCGAACATGGCGGCTTCGCACACGACGACACCAACGTGATGATCCTGGTGTCGAACCCGAAGTTCGCGCCCAAAACCCTCACCACCCCGGTGCAAACTGCGCAAGTTGGTCCGACCATCCTGCAAGCTCTTGGACTCAACCCTGCGAGTCTGGACGCGGTTCGGACGCAAGGCACGGAAGTTCTGCCGGGACTCTTTACCGGGAAATAAGTCATCGCCATAGCAAACCCTCGAGCGGGCATCTCTCAGGTGCCCGCTTTTTTTGTGCGCCCGTAGGCTTTCGCCGCGGTCGGAAAACAACAACTCGATTCCGCCGAGGCTTCGTCAAGCCCGGCCGATAAGTTGCGTAAACTTGTCGAGATCAATATTGCCGCCGGAGACGATGGCCACGACCTTCCCGGAACCGGCGTGCCCCGAAAGCGCGGCGGCGACAGCGCAGGCCGAAGCACCCTCGACTATGACGCGGTTCCTCTCGGCAGCCAGTTTCATGGCTTGGGCGGCTTCCTCCAGAGTCACAACCAAAGAACCGTTTAACAACTTGCGTGCATGTTCGAACATATTGGGGAAAACTGTTTTGCTGCCGATGCCATCGACGAAGGACGGTTTGTAATCAACGGTTCGGGGCTCGCCCGCGGCGAGCGATGCGGTCAGTGGCGCGGCCGTCTCAACCTCAGCGGCGTAAATGCGCACCTGCGGGGCGAGAATTCGCAGGACAGCCGCAATACCGCAGGATAAGCCTCCGCCGCCCCAGGGAATAATGACTGCGTCCAGGTCGGGCAGGTCCTCAAGCAGTTCCAAAGCGATGGTGCCATTGCCGGCCATGACGTCTGGGTCGTCGAAAGCGTGGATGAAAGTAGCGTCGATGCCAGGATAAGATCGAGTCTCAAAAGTGCGCCACCATTCGGCAAACGGAACCTTGATAACGCGTCCGCCCATGCGTTCCACGGCTTGAATCTTGTTGGCTGGAGCGGTGTCCGGGGCAATGATCGTTGCCAGCACATTGATACGGCGGGCACAGAATGCCACGCCCTGCGCCATGTTGCCGGCGGACGCAGTAAGTACTCCGCGTTGTAGTTTCTCGTGAGGCGTGCGCGCCATCACGTTGGCGGCCCCGCGGATCTTGAAGGAGCCGATGGGCTGAAGGCTCTCCAACTTCAAGTACAAGTTGTCGACTGCCTCATTGGTGCAACGGACGAGGGGAGTGCGAACGATCACCGGTGCGATGTTCCGGCGCGCCTCTTCTACCTGAGCCAGGGTGATTGGCATTCGCCATATCTTAACCGGATACATAGCTATCAAACTGAAAACCAGCACGGGCAGGGACACCCGGGCTCCCACATCGACGACTTATCTGTTGCTATGCCGGGAGGGTTGCGCTAGGCTTATTTGGCTCTCGCGATTCTCGCCTCCTTCTTCCCTGACCCCATAAATCACGCCAACTTGCTGCATTGTGTGTGCAAAATCGCGTGGTTGTGCAAAAGCACCCCCTATATATGGTGTTTTCATACTTGACCCCGATGCGTTTTGACGGTTACAGTAGCTGCAATCTGTGCCTGTCCTATTCAGCCGAGGGACGAAGTGTGAATGCAACGCGCATGGGAGGCATCTGATTGGTAAACGTGGGCCAAACAGCGGGTCCCCTTCGACGTGCCCCGGGCAAGCTCTCGACTCCAGTCGAGATGACAGGCTTGTTCTCGGCACCCCAACCAAGGAGTAGACGTTGCTCAAACTGAAGAAGCTCCAAATACTCGGATTCAAGTCGTTTTGCGACCGCACCGAACTGAAGTTTCACGGTGACGGGATCGCTGCCATCATCGGCCCCAACGGTTGCGGGAAATCGAATATCGCCGATGCCATCTCCTGGGTGCTGGGCGAGCAGTCGGCTAAGACGCTGCGCGGTTCGCGCATGGAGGATGTCATCTTTGCCGGTACTCGCGATCGCAAGCCGACCGGCATGGCCGAGGTTGCGCTCACATTGATCGATCCCGAAGTCTACGATGGCCCGGACGCGGGCAATCCGACCGAGGTCGATATTCGCGACGACATGCCGGATGGGTTCGAAGATTGGAACGAGGCCGAGGTACGCGCCCAGGCCGCGGACGAAGTCGAGCGTTTGACCGAGGAAGCGCAGCCAGGAAGAGTGGATGAAGTCGAGAGCAGCCAAGCCGGTTCCGATACCTCAGGGGTTGAAGCCCCGTCTCAAGCAGCCGAGTCATCCGCAGCGCTAAAGCAGCCAGAGACCCCGCATTCCGTGGCGGAAATCTCCAGCGGTCCGCAAGTTGTATTGAAGATCCGCCGCCGCAAGTTTCAGCGGCAGTTCCGCGCCGGAGAAATCGTGGTGACGCGCCGGCTGTTCCGCTCCGGCGACAGCGAATACTTGCTGAACGGGAAGCTCTGCCGTCTGCGTGACATCCAGGAACTGTTCATGGGCACGGGGCTCGGGCCGGAATCCTATGCGCTGATCGAACAAGGACGCATCGGGCAGATTCTCAGCAGTCGTCCCACGGACCGGCGGGCCATTATCGAAGAGGCCGCCGGGATCACGAAATTCAAGACCAAGAAGCGGCTGGCTGAGGCGCGCCTGGAAGACGCCAAGCTGAATCTGGCGCGTATTAACGACATTTTTGAAGAAGTCACCCGGCAGATGAATTCGCTGAAGCGGCAAGCCTCCAAGGCAGAGCGCTATGTCCGGCTGCGCGAGGAGATGCGCACTAGGTTGAAGCTGGTGCTGGTTAGCAAGTTTGGACAGCTGGACCACGAGAGCAGCGAGCTTGATAGCCAGATGAATGCGCTGTCAGAGGAACTGCGTCATCAAGCTGAGAAGGTCAAGCAACTCGAGACCGAACAGACTGAGCGCACTCAGCGCGGTTATGCGATTGAGACTGAGCTTCGCGAAAATCGCGAGCGGCTGAGCCAGATCAAACTGGAAGCCGACCGCGCCCATGCCAAGCGGCGTAATAATGAAGAGCGCTGCGTGGAGTTGGTTGTGCGCGCGGCTTCGTCCGAGACTGAACTTGCACAAGCCCGGTATCGGCTGGCTGGAGTGGAGTCTGAGCGGGCAAGCAATTTGCAAGTATTGGAGTCAGCCGCGGCGGATCTGACATCGGCGCAACAGGAACTGGCGCAGAGCCAGCAGGAGGCCAATGTGGCGTCGGATGCGCTCATCCAGCTGGAGCAAGAGCAGGAACAGTCGCGTGCCGCGATTATGGATGCTGCGGCGGCAGCCTCCGACTTGAGAAATCATTTGACCCAGGCGGAAGAACGCATGGCTTCAATCGACCGCGAGGCGCAGCGACTTCAGGTTGAGAGCGAAACCGCGAATTCCCAGGTGGAAGCATTCGGGGGCCAGCGCGGACAGGTCGGCATCGAGTTTGAAAGCATCTCGCAGCGGGTGGCGGGGCTTACGGAAGAACTCTCGCAAGTCCGTCAAACCCTGGAGGCAAAACGGCGGGAGGAATCCGAAACCAAGAATCATCTGGACGGGTTGCGCGCCGAGTACGCGTCCGCGTTGGGCAAGAAGGGATCCATGGAAGCCTTGATCGCCCAACATGGCTACTCGACAGACTCAGTGCGGCGGCTCTTCCAATCGGGCTCGTTTCATGGCGGGCTTGCTCCGGCGGGAGTATTGGCGGATTTTCTTGAAGTGGAACCGCAGTACGAAAGCGTAGTCGAAGATTTTCTGCGGGATGAGTTGAACTACATTGTGGTGAAGTCGTGGGACGCGGCGGACGAAGGCTTGCGGTTGTTGCGCACTGATGTCGATGGCCGCGCGACGTTCCTTGTGCATCCTGAAGATTCGCAGGCGCGGTTCTCATTCGCGGTGGATGAGGCTGCCAGAATGGACACGCCGAGCCATGCTCCGATCGTTCCGCTGAAGAGCGCGATCCGTGTGCTGAACGGTTTTGGCCGGTCGCTGGAAGTCATTCTGCCGAAGTTGCGGGATGGCTACATTGTGCCCGATCCCTCGGCAGCGCGGGAGTTAGCTTTGGAGAACCCGGATGCGTTTTTTCTTTCGCGGTCTGGCGAGTGTTTCCGCAACGTCACGGTGACGGGAGGCAAGGCGACGTCCGAGGGCCCGCTCTCGATGAAGCGCGAGTTGCGAGATCTGATGCGGCTGCTGATCGATCTGGAAGGCGCTCTGCGCAATGAAGAAATGCGAGTGCTGACCCTGGGACGCGAACTCAAGGAACTCACGTCGCGGCTCGACCGCCTGGAAGACGAGAAGCGCGACGCAGAAAAGCAGGCCATGACATCCGGTCATCTTCTGCAACAGCTTGATTCGGAAATGGCGCGAGTTAGCGAACGGTTGGAGGTGGCGCGTCAGGAACTTCATCGGCTGCGGTTGGAACGGGGCGAGCAGGAAGCACTCATGAGTTCGCGCCGGGCTGATCTGACAGTTCTCCGGCAGAAGCGGGAAACACTGGAGAGCCTGGCAGCAGCCGCTACGGAACAGCTCACAGAATTGCGCCAGCGGCGGGCGGCGGCGGCCGAGGATGCTTCTCATCATCTAGCGCAGGTTGCAACACTGGAAGAACGGCACCGGTCGGCAGCGGCGATTTTGGAGCGGATCGAATCGCTGGTAAACGATATGCGGGAGCGAGTCAGTTCCCTCACTTCGCAGATTGAATCATCTGCTCTGGAAAAACAGCAGCGTGAAACGGAGAATGAACAGCTCGCAACCCTGGTTGACGATCTCGATGCCGAGCGCAATGCGAGCCAGGCCCGGGATGGCTTGCTGCAGTTTGAGTCGGAACAGGTGCGTGCACGATTGGGCGAGATCGAATCGGCCCTCAAGAGCGCTCGTCAACTACTGGATCAATTGCGCGACCGGCGCGGGGACCTTTCCGCGGCGATGGCAAAGCTTCGGGCCGATGCTCAATACATGGTGGAAACCTGCCTCAACGAGCTCGGCTTGCCGCGGGAGCAATTGGTCGCCGATGAAACGATCTCGCGGGTCAACGGTGAGCAGTTGGTTGTCGAGGAGCAGGCGTACCGTGAAATGCGCGCGCGCCTGGACGCAATGGGTCCGGTGAACATGATGGCGCTCGAAGAATACAAAGAGAGTGCGGAGCGGCATGGCTTCCTCGAAACTCAGCGCAAGGATCTGATGGATTCGATCGAGAACACGCAAGCCACGATCAGAGAGATCGACACCGTTTCCCGACAGAAGTTCGAAGAAGCATTTCACAAGATCAACGAGAATTTCCAGACCACTTTCAAGAAGTTGTTTGGAGGCGGGCACGCCTTCATGCGCTTGACCGATGAGGAGAACACAGCGGAAAGCGGCATCGACGTGGTAGCTTCGCCTCCGGGCAAGAAGCTGCAAAACGTCCTGCTGCTCTCGGGCGGCGAAAAAGCGCTGACTGCATTATCGTTGCTGGTGGGAATTTTCAAATACCAGCCCAGCCCGTTCTGCATTCTCGATGAGGTGGATGCACCGCTGGATGAGGCGAACATCGGCCGGTTCACGGAACTGGTGAAGGAAATGAGCGTACAGACCCAGTTCGTGCTAATTACGCACAGCAAGAAGACGATGGGTATTGCCCCGGTTCTCTATGGCGTGACCATGCAGGAACCCGGCGTGTCGAAATTGGTATCGGTGCGATTCGGAGCCACGGCGTAGAAATTTCACATGGCGGTTACTGCACTGGATATTTCTCGCGTTCTTGATATCCTCTGCTCTCCTCAGTTTTTCCACAAGTCCATCATCTTGAAACCTTTGCTGGTAGCCGTATCCCATGCATTTCCAGCCTGTCAACAATTTTCCTCTTGCGCACCGGGTAAGTCTTCCGCACTTTGTGATGTAAGTCGTTGACAAATTTTTCTGACAGGTTAGAATACGCAACGTTTTCTAAATTAAAATCTGAAGATGAGCCCCCAACTTCTTGACGCTGTTTTACTCCGTACTGACTTCCACGATCTCACGCTGCACGCCAGCGGAAAAGTCCGGGATGTCTACACTCTGGATGATGCGCATCTGCTGTTCGTAGCCACCGACCGGATTTCGGCCTTTGATTACGTTCTGGCGACCGGCATTCCACACAAGGGCCGCGTGCTGACCCAGATTTCGCTTTTCTGGTTTGATTTCCTTCGCGACATCGTGCCCAACCACCTGGTTACCGCCGACGTCGAAAAGTACCCCGCTGCGGCGCGAAAGTATGCGGACTCGTTGCGTGGGCGCTCGATGCTGGTGAAGCGAGCGGATATGGTCCCGGTGGAGTGTGTGGTGCGGGGCTACCTCTCCGGTTCCGCGTGGAAAGAATACAAAACCACCGGCCACGTTTGTGGGATCGAGTTGCCAAAAGGCTTACAGGAATCCGACAAGCTGCCGGAGCCGATCTTCACCCCGGCCACCAAGGCCACCAACGGTCACGACGAGAACATTTCGTTCGCAGAGATGGTTCGCATAGTAGGCCAGGACCGAAGCCATCACCTGCGTGACATAACTCTGGAGATCTACACCAAAGCGGCTGACTATGCCCGACAGAAAGGCATTATCATCGCCGACACCAAGTTCGAATTCGGCATGACCTCCCAAGGAATCACACTGGCGGATGAAGTCTTGACCCCGGATTCTTCCCGCTTCTGGCCGGCGGACAAGTACAAGCCAGGGCAGGCGCAGGATTCCTATGACAAGCAGTATGTACGCGATTATCTGGAGCAGATTCGCTGGAACAAACAGCCGCCAGCACCGGCCCTCCCCCCGGAAGTGGCTGGCAGGACCAGCGCGAAATATCTGGAGGCGTATCAGCGGCTCACAGGACGCGAGCTGGATGTTCAGTAACTTTGAAAACTCGAGGAGCACAAGTTGACGGCGACCGATTGGATCATCGCGGCGGTGATTCTGTTGTCCGTGGTTGGCGCAGCCAGCGCAGGTTTTTTTCAGGAAGCTTTCGGAATCGCCGGTTTAGTTTTTGGGTATCTGCTGGCTGCGTGGGGGTACCACCAGCTAGCGCAGCATTTCGCGCCGTACGTGAGTTCGCCGTGGTTTGCTGAGATCGTTGCGTTCTTGGTCGTCTTTATCGCGGTGATGATCCTGGCCGGAATCATCGGCCGGCTCGCCCGATGGGCAATGAAGGAAGTGGGGCTAAGTTTTGTTGACCGGTTGTTGGGTGGAGCGCTGGGACTGCTGCGAGGCTGTTTGTTGGTGGCCGTAGTCCTGATGAGCATGGCGGCGTTCAACCCGGGTTCAAAGTGGCTGCAGGGTTCGGAGATGGCGCCGTATTTTTTAGTAGTGGGGCGGGCGGTGATCTGGGTCGCCCCCTCGGAATTACGGGCCCGTTTTTATCAGGGCCTCGACTTGTTGCGGCACGAGCAGCACCGGATGTAGCCGAAACCGGGAGCGGGCCGTGTACCTTCAAGTCTTTGACACGAGGCCAAAGCGCGTTGACGCTTTGCGGAAAAGAGAGAGAGACCGTGAGAGATCAGTTGGAAGCCCTTATCTTGCAGATGTACAAGAGCAACATCCTGTACTCTGAGGCGGTCCGCGAATTCAAGAAGCGGTTCATTCTGACCGTGCTTCAGGAGAACAACGGGAACCAATGCCGCGCCGCTCGCCAGCTCGGCATGCACCGCAACACTCTGAGCCGCACCATTTCAGAGCTGAAAATTGATGTCCGGCAACTTCGTGCCGGTGTGAAGCGGCCACCTCGCAGCGCGCGGCCGGCGGCTTACGACAAGAGAGCCTTGCGCTAGAGCCTTGCACTCTTCTTCCCTCCCCAACGATAAAGGGCAGCCTTTCGGCTGCCCTGTTTTCGACTCTGAATTGAAGTTAGTTGCTGGGCCGCTTGTGCACGGGTGGCTTCTTGGTTACGGGCGCAGCTTTGGTCAGCAGGGCGCCTTTCTCCATGGTCATCAGGAACGGGCTCGCGGTGTAAGAAGCCGGGGTTCCCTCGAAGTCAAGCGTAGACCCTTCTTGCGGCATCAGCTTTGGAGGAATGGTGCCCGTCATCGCCAAAGTGATATCTGCCCGTTTGGCGTCAATATCATCCTGGCTGGCGGCGATGTCCAATTGCGTGGGTGCAGCCTTAATGACGGTCGCCTCCATCTGCATGGGCACACCCTTGATCGCGTTCCATACCTTGTCTGCGTCCTCAGGAGCACCGGCGGAAAGTACTAACTCCCATTCCGCAAAACTCAACTTTTTGAGTTCGTCTGTGCTCTTATCCTTTACCAGATCATGAGCCTGTTGCGCGGGAGTTGGAGGAACGTATTGGGTGATGGTGAAACCCTGGGGTGGCAGAGGATTAGCCTTGGCGGCCGCCACGACGTCGGTCCAACCCTGGTCCGAGCCGTGATATTTCTTGTACTGGCTCTTCCCATAAGACTCAATCTGGGCCTGTCCAGGTGATCCCGCAGCCAGGTTGGCCGCGCGCGCGATAAAGAAGAGTCCGTTGACGGAATCGGGTGGCGCGGATGAAAGGTACGCCAGCGCCAAAGGGTAAACATTCTGTATATCGTTCGGCTCGCCCTCGACTGCGGCACGCAGATCTTTCTGCGCGTTGGCGTAGTCCTTGCCCTGCAGGGCAGCCATACCGGCGGTGCCGTTGAAGATTACGGCCATCTGCTTTTTCAGCTTCTCAAAGTCGGCGTCGGTCATGCCGTCGGGTTTAGACGCGGTCTTCAAAGCCTCCAGTCCGCGATTTGCATACTGAGCGCCTTCGGTAAAACTCTGGGCTGTGCCCTTCGCCCGGTCGATATAGGAGAACAAAGCCAAAGCGCGAAGATTGTTGGGGTCCGCCTGCAGCAGGCGCTGTACCGCGTCCATCATCTTGGCCTGGTCGCCAGTCTGCTGATACGCCCCCATTAACAACTCCAGCGCGTCTTCCTTCATCACGCTGTTGGGGTACTGGGTGAGAAAAGCTTCCAGACCGCTGATCTTCGCTTTAGGGTCCGTTTGCTGCACGGCGCTGACGTAGGCGTTGTACTCGTTGGGATCCTTGATTTCCTTCTTCTGCGCCGGCGGTTGGGCGGCAGCCTGCGGTTGCGATGGGGCGCTTTGCGCCGAGGGTTGGGGCGCCGCGGATTGCGTTTGCGGCGTTGCGGTCTGCAAACCAGAAGCAATTCCGGCACATGCGAGCACAATCGCCACTAAGCTCATCTTCATTTTCAAAAGGCTCCTTAAACGTCGGGAAATGGCAATCTAAAGGAAATCAACAACATCCTGCCCCGGGCACACGGACTAGCATGAGGGCTGCCTTCGAGCATGGCCTCATCCGCCCATGCGAGAGGCCCCGTAACTTTGGCAGCTCTCTAACATCAACGAAGCCAAGGCGATATCCCAGTGCGCCGGATTAGCGGATTATAAGTATGTATCCCGCTTAAGGCAAGCACACTTTGACGCCTCCCTTCTTGTTAAGATGCATTTTGTGTGGGTTGCGGCGAGCCGATTGAGTCATCCATGCGACCGCGGGTGCCCTTTTTCGGCTCCGTCCCATGCACGCTCCCGCCCGTGCGGGAAGGTCTGAGCTAGACGGGGAGGCAATCAGACTGATATGACAACCCGAGGGAAACCTCTGACCAACCAGGTTGCCGTCATCACTGGCGCCGGGCAGGGCATTGGAGCGGCGATCGCCACCAAACTGGCAGCCATGGGAGCAACCGTCGTGCTCTGCGGACGCACTCTCCAGACCCTGCAAGCTACGGCAACCGCGATCTCCGAAACAGGCGGGCATGCCGAGGTGGTCGAGTGCGATGTCACGGATCTACCTTCGGTGGAAGCGCTCGCGGCTCAGGTGCGCACGCGTTTCAAGCGAACCGACATCCTGGTGAACAACGCCGGAGTGGGCACATTTGGAGGTCCTTTGCATCAGATGCCGACGGACGCCTGGGACAATGTGCTCAACACTAACCTTCGCGGCGTCTATTACTGCATTCGCAGTTTTGCAGACATGATGATCAGTGCGGGACAAGGACACATCATCAACATCTCTTCGTTGGCCGGCAAAAATGCCTTGCCCAACGGCGCTGCCTATGCAGCATCGAAATGGGCGCTGAACGGCCTGACGTATTCCGTCGCTGAGGAATTGCGCGGACACGGAATCCGGGTTTCGGTGATTTGCCCAGGATCGGTGGACACCGATTTCAGCGCGCCCAGAGCCGGAAGGAACACCAGCAGAATGCTGCAAGCGGACGACGTCGCCCACGTCGTGGCTATGCTAGTGACGCAAGGGCCGCAGTCGTTCGCCAGTGAAGTTCTGCTAAGGCCAACGCATAAGCCCTAGGGGTCTCTTGGGATACTACTTCTTGAACAGCTTCTCAAACGCCTGACGCGCATCCTGCGGCGTCGCGGCAATCGGCGTCGAAGTCTCCTTCTCTACACGGACTCGCATGGAGTAAAACGGACATGAATTGCGTTCGTCTTTGCGCGCGATCCGTTCGGGGATCGGCTGGCTGCATTCGAAGCGCGTAGAAGTGTCGAAGTAGGTGCATTGCCGGCAGGAATGCAGATCGAAACCGCATTTCGGACACTTTCCGGCCGTCTCGGCGCTGGAACTCAGCACCGTTCCACACTGCGCGCAACGCGACACCTCGTGAGTGCCGGGCATCTGTAATGCGCGCGGACCGAACGTGTCCTTCCTGACCGGCTTCTCGGCAGACTGCTTTTGCCGTTCTTCGTCCTTGCCGCGGTCCTGATAACCGTGTTGGCGATATTTCCGGTCCGACACGAAAACCCCCGAGGTGGTATCCGATTCTCTCTTGCCGGGCAGCGTACAACCCCGCACCCTCAAAAAGCAAGTGGCGGTTGCAAAGATGACGGGGGCAAGAATTGTATTTCCCCATACCGGGTGCTACCATCCGGTTAGTCGAGAGAGTTTGGAGGACGTCATTATGGCAGACCGAGATAGCAACAGTTTTCTTTGGTTTCTTGCGGGCTTAGGCATCGGCGCCATCGCCGGTGTTTTGTATGCGCCGCGCTCCGGAGACGAGACTCGAGAGGCTTTGCGCTCCAGGGCAGAAGAAGGCCGCGACTTTGTGCGGGACCGTGCCCGTCAGGCGCGCGACCAGGCCTCGCAGTGGGCAGACCGGGGACGCGATGTGCTGACGCAGCAGAAGGATCAGTTCCGCTCCGCGTATGAGGCGGGACGGCAGGCGTACCAGGAGGCAACGCGCCCGGAGAGCACCACTGCGACGAATCAACCGTAACGCAGTGATCTCCGCATTGCGCGAAGCGGAGCAACCCCTATGGAGAATGCAAATCTTCTGATCCTGTTTGTCGCCCTGACCGCAGTCGCGGTTGTAATCCAGGCCGGCATGTTGATTGGTATGTATCTGGCCTTGCGGAGGACCAGCGCGCAGATAGAAACGCTGGCCGGCGAGATCAAGACCAAGGTCCTGCCCGCTGCGGAAATGGCGCATTCCATGCTGGCCGAACTGCGGCCGAAGGTTGACAACATCCTCAGCAACGCCAGCGAAGCCAGCACCGTCGTCCGCACCCAGATGCAGCGGCTGGATGCGGCCCTCAGCGACATTCTCGACCGCACTCGGTTGCAGGTTATACGCGCCGATGAGCTTCTAAGCCGCACCCTGGATCGAGTAGAGAGCACCACGGAAATGGTTCACCAAACCGTGGTTTCGCCGGTACGGCAACTCTCCGGTTTAGTTCAGGGCTTGACCGCAGGGTTGGAGTTCCTCATCGGCGGCAAGCGAAACCGCAACGGCGCCCCTGCTCCGCAGGACGAGATGTTTATCTAGAAGCCGCTGATTAAATCGTCGATTGTAGGCGCGGGCGTCCTCGCGCGTGCCGAACGAACCCACCGGCTTCGGCCGCAAGCCTTCTTGCTTTCCAACACTCTTCTGGATTCCTGATCCCGCTTTGAGTATCCTCAGGAGCGATGTCCTCGCGCGCTCTCACCGAACTGCTCGGATCGCCCGTCATTGACGTGAGCGGGACTCAGTGCGGCCGGGTGCGCGAACTCGCACTGACTCCTCAAGAAGACCGCTCGCGCGTGACCATGGTGATTGTCCGCACTAAAAGTGGCGACCGCCTGCTTCCCTTCAGCTTCGTCACGTCGATCAACGGAGGACTCCGCGCCAGCAGCGCCGCTTCCAGTTGGCAGCCCTCCAACGGCGCCGAAGGTCTTTTTCTCCTGGGCCGCGACCTCCTTGACCAGCAGATCATTGACGTCCACGGCCGCAAAGTGGTCCGAGTGAACGACGTTGACCTGCATCAGGACACGGGCACACAGCACCCCGTCCTGCGAGTCGGTTCGGTCGATGTGGGTGCACGAGGCGCGATTCGCCGCCTGCTCAAAGGCGTGGTGCCGCTGCTTGCTCTACAGGCTTTGTTACGTCAGATTCCAGCGCGCGCCATTCCCTGGGAGTTCGTTGACCTCATCGAAACCGATCCGGCGCGGCGAGTGAAGCTCAAGATTTCCCACGAGCGCCTGGCCAAGCTGCATCCGGCGGATATTGCCGACATTGTGGAGGATCTCGCGCCGGACGAGCGCGAAGCGGTCTTTGAAACTCTGGACGAGGGAGTCGCCGCCGAAGCGCTTGAGGAAGTCGAACCCCGGGTGCAAAAGTCGATTGTCGAGTCGCTTGACTCCGACCGCGCCGCCGACATCGTCGAAGAGATGGATCCCGACGCTGCCGCCGACTTGCTGGCCGATCTGCCCGAGGAGCGTACTTCGGAAATCCTTCTGGAGATGGCTCCCCAGGAGCGCCAAGAAGTCGCCGACCTCCTCGAGTTCAAGGAGAACACAGCCGCCGGACGCATGAATACTCAGTATATTGCGCTGCCCCTATCGGCCACTGTGCGCAACGCAGTCGATGCGTTGCGGCAATTCGAGGGCGGAGTCGAATCCGTGAGCACGATCTACATGATCGACTCACGCGGCACACTGGCGGGCGCGGTGCCTTTGGCCAAGATTGTGCTCGCCTCTCCGGATACGCCGCTGCTTTCCCTCACCCAGGAACCTCTGGTCTCCTGCAAGGAGGAAGCGCGCGAGAACGAATTTGCCGAACTGTTCGACAAGTACAACCTTGTAACTCTTCCAGTGATCGACGAGCACAACAAGCTAACCGGTTTAATTACCTCCGACGACGTAATCAGCATGTTGCGGGCGAAGCTGTGAACATGTCCGGCGGTCCCTGCTGTCCGCTGCATAAATTTCGCACTTTCCTCCTGTTCAGATTGTCTCTCTGCGTTTATTCTGTTTGATCGTCTGACTATTTTTGCCATTTATGCTTTCGAACTGCGCCCATGAACTTCCTGAAACGTCAGAAGACCCGGATTCTGCTGTTTTTTGCTGTCGTCGGGCCGGGCTTTATTACCGCGAATGTCGACAACGATGCTAATGGCATCTATACCTACTCCGCCGCCGGCGCGCAGTTCGGACATCTCCTGCTTTGGACCCTGATTCCGATCACGGTCGCTCTCATCGTGGTGCAGGAAATCAGCGCCCGCATGGGCGCCGTCACCGGTAAGGGCCTGAGCGACCTCATCCGGGAGGAATTCGGATTTCGCATCACCTTCCTGATGATGATCGGAATTCTGGTCATCAATTTCGGAAACGTGGTCGGTGAGTTCGCCGGAATCGCCGGCAGCCTGGAATTGTTTGGCCTGTCCAAGTACGTCACTGTTCCTGTCTGTGCCGTGATCGTCTGGCTGATCGTAGTCAAAGGCCAATACAAGAGCGTGGAGAAAGTCTTTCTCGCCGCATCGTTCTTCTACGTTACATACATTCTTGCTGGATTTTTCGCCAAACCCGCCTGGATTGAGGCTCTGGTTCTCACCGTAAAACCGCCACCCAAGTCGGCCTTCTTCCTGCCCGGATACCTGTACATGGCGATCGGCGTAGTCGGGACCACGATCGCGCCGTGGATGCAGTTCTATCTGCAATCCTCCATCGTGGAAAAAGGCGTCACCAAGCGCCAGTACAAGGCTTCGCAGCTCGACGTCATCTCCGGCTGCATTTTCACTGACATCGTCGCGTGGTTCATTATCGTGGCCTGCGCCGCCACTCTCTATGTTCACGGATACCACAATATCGCCGATGCGGCGGACGCCGCCCAGGCTTTGCTCCCGCTGGCCGGCAAATATGCCTACATCCTCTTTGCCGTGGGGTTGTTCAACGCTTCCCTTTTCGCCGCTTCCATCCTGCCGTTATCCACTGCGTATACGGTTTGCGAAGGCCTGGGATTCGAGTCAGGCGTCGGGAAAAAATTCGGCGAAGCCCCGGTCTTCTACTGGCTCTACACCATTCTGATCATCGCCGGAGCCGGCGTCATCCTGATCCCCGATCTTCCGCTGGTAAAGATTGCGATTCTTTCTCAGGTGGTGAACGGCATTGCGATTCCTCCCGTTCTGATCTTCATGCTGCTGCTGGTCAACAAGAAAGACTTGATGGGCGAATACACCAACTCCCGCTTTTACGACGTCATCGCCTGGGGCACCACCGTGATCATGACCCTGTTAAGCATCGCCTACATCTGGACCCTGCGCCCCGGCGGATGATGGAGAAATCACGTGGGACCGCCGCCCAGACCGTCCTGAGCGGAGTTGAAGAGGGGGTCAGCGAAGCGCAGCTCCGCGCAGGGTTACGGCGGGACATCTATCTCACCAGATGCTAATATGAAAACTGGAGTGAAACATGCCAAAACGCCTACCAGTAGCCTCATTCGCCGTCCTGTTGCTGACCAGCCTATCCGTTTTCGCGCAAGCCGACAGAAACGCCGTCATCACCATCAATGGCGGAACCACAGCGGTTTACATGAAGGCACTACGCCAACCCTTTGCTCCGGCCGCGCCACATTCCGCCAAACTCGTCACCATCTACAGCAACTTCGGCCCCAAGAACCACACCTACAACGGCTCAACTGGCTACGGCATCCTCGGACCGGACGCCGGACAACCCTGGCCGCAATCCGTAGGCTGTGGATTCAAGCCCAAGGCCACCCATGTCGTGACTGAAATTCAGGTGGGCGTAACCTACGTCCAGGGGACCAATACCATGGTCCTGAGTCTGCGCGAGGACCACAACCAGCGGCCCGGCAAGGTGCTGCACAGCTGGCATTTTTCCAATTTGCCCAACTTTGGAACCTGCTGCACCCTGCAGACCGCGAAGTATGCCAAGGGAATTCCGGTGACCAAGGGAAAGATGTACTGGGTAGTGGTAGCGCCCGATCCCAAACACACTGACACCTACGACGTCTGGGACAATGCCTACAACGACCCGTCCGGTGCCTTCTCCAATAACATTGGCTCCGGCTGGACCCAACAGAGCTATCAAACCCTCAGCAACTTCGGAGTATTCGGCAAGTGAGCTTTTGACAGCGCGCAGGCGACTGATTATCGGTTACACCATGCCCTTCCTGAGCTCTGCCAGCGGATAGAACGTGCCGCGCCAGGTGACGCCGCCGCGTCCCAGGGTGAGGAACATGGAACGCAGCATGGTGTATGCGAACAGCGTTGTGCCCACGGGATGCAGTACGAAGTAGCAGGGAGACACATCTGACTTCCACGACATGCCAACATACATCCCCAAGATGCATGTCAGAGCCACGGCATAAGGGATTCGCGCCCAGCCGTGCGCAAGAAAACTTCCAAGAAATGGCACCAGGTTCAGAAACACCAGCAGGACGCAGGAAGCCAGCGCCCGTGGCCACTGAAATGAGAGCAGCGCAAAAAGATTCTTGGTGAGATTCTGGATCACGCCGAAGGCGCCTTTCGCCCAGCGGATCGAGATCAGGTCGGCACCAAACGCTACACGCTGCGCGTAGCCGGCATTCTTGACCAGTTTGCCCAGCTTCATATCGTCAAGCACTTCGAAGCGTAGCGCCTCATAGGTCCCGATCCCGTCATAGGCGCTGCGGCGGATCATGTTAAAGGCACCCACTCCAACGTGATCTTTGGTCTTGGGATCGGCTGTCTTCCACGGCCGATGCCCAAACACAAACAGAGTCTGAAAGAAAGCCAGCATCATGGTCTCGCCCATCTGCTTCATGATCAGGCGAGGCAATACCACAAGATGGTCAGAAGAACTTGACTCGGCGTAAGCCAGCGCTCGGCGCAACGATTCCGGTTCGAACATCACGTCAGCGTCGGTAAACAGCAGCCAGTCTCCGGTCGCCGCGTTCGCCGCGGTCCACATGGCATGCGCTTTTCCCAGCCAACCTTCGGGCAGTTGCTCAATGTGAATTACTTTCAGCCGCCCCTGCGCCGCGGACATCGCAGCCGCTCGATCCATCGCATCGCCGGTGCGGTCGGTCGAACGATCATTGACGGCGATGACTTCGTAATTGCCGTAGTCGAGCTGCAGCAACTTGGTCAGCGTCTGCGCGATATGCTCTTCCTCGTTGCGAGCGGGCACGATGATGCTGACGCGAAGCCTCGTTTTAGGGCTTCGGTCCCACGCCGCAAGCGATAGATCGACGATCTTGGGCACGCCGAGCGCGGCGTCTATCAGGTGGAATAGCCAGACGAGTCCCAGGATGCCGCCGGCGATCCAGTGGAAATAAGTCATCCTGCCTGATGCTCCGGCAAGCGGGCATTCGCGGAAGTGTCTACGCGCGGCGCAAATCGCATCCCGTAAAACAGTATGGCAGATGAGATCGCCATCGCAATCACCGGCAGAATGAAAGCGGTTTGCAGCGAGCGCCGGTCAGCCACATAGCCCATGAGCGTCGGCGACGGCACATCTCCCAGCAGATGGAAGATGAAGATGTTCACTGCGATCGCCGTAGCTCGGATATGCGCGCCGACCGCGTTTACCAAAGCCGTATTGAGTGGCGAGGTGTTCAGCAGAAGCAGGAATGCCGCCACCGCGATGGCCGGCAACATCATCGGCCCGCGGACGAACAGCGCGACGATCATGACCGGAACGCCAAGCCCCATGCTGATCGCCGAGACGAAGTAATAGGAGCCCTTCATGCGGGGCAGCAAGAGATCACCCAGCCAGCCGCCCGCCAACGACGCCAGAATGCCATCAACCACGACGATGGCGCCGAACATCAGGTTTGCCGATTCCAAAGTGTAGCCGCGCGCTCGTGACAGAAACGTAGGCATCCACACTTGAATGCCGCCCAGAGAAAACGTGCCCGCAGCCATGCCCAGCGTGACCGTCCAAAATGCAGGATTGCGCGCCAGGCCCAGTATCGTTCCGCGCTCCGGAGTTTCCTTCAGCGAATCAAACTGGCCGCGTTCAGGCTCCGGGACAAACCACATCACCAGAGCAAGCAGAAATCCTGGCGCAGCCGCAAGGTAGAAAGGAAACCGCCAGCCATGTGCCGGCCCTAACTTGCCGCCGAGTAAGTAGCCAGACGCCGTGCCCACAGGAATCGCCAGGTAGAAGATGCCGAAGATGCGGCCGCGTCGGTCCTCGGGAAACAGATCGGCCACGAAGGTCGGCGCGATCGTAACGAACGTCGCCTCGCCCACTCCGACCAGCGTATGCCGGACGAGCAGTTCCCAGTAGGTGTGCGTGACTGCGGTAAGCAGCGTGAGTGCGCTCCAGAAGATTGCTCCCAGGACGATGATCTTCTTGCGGGAGTAGCGGTCTGCCAGCGGTCCGGTAAATGGCGCCGCAATCATGTAGAAGCCCAGGAATGCGCTGGTCAGGTAACCGACCTGGGTGTTGGTCAGATGGAATTCAGTCTGCACCAGCGGCTGCACCGCAAACAATACTGACCGGTCAATGTAGTTCAGCAGGTTCAGCGAGGTGAGCACGGCCAGCGCAGTACGAGGATAGAGTTTGGTCGGAGTCACTTGGCAAAGGAATATATCACGGCAGGGAGAATGCCGGCACCTTCTTCAGCGCCGGCCGGTGTGAGACCTACACAATAGATTTACTGCCCCAGTACGTCGAAGCCGGGGAGCAGGCCGTTGACTGCAACCCACTTCCCGCTGGTGCCATTGCAATTCCCTTGCTTCGAATCGTCGCAATACGAAGCAAAGGGATGCAGCCTCATATCGGTGCTGTTGACTTCCCAGGCGGCGAAAATATTGCTGTCGTTTGCATTGGTGCTTACCACCACCCAATACTGCGTCCCCTTCGTCACCGCGATTCCAGTCTTGCTTTTCCCGGTCGCCAGTTGGCAGCAACTCCCGATGATCGCGAGATTCTTGACATTCCAGCTGTGGATTGCCTTGCCGGGCAAACCGCTGGAGTCGCTATTGAGGCTCAAAACGACCGCGTTCGTGCCTTCGTCCCATACCACGGAGGCATCGATCTCTTTGACCGTCATATTGGCCGCCGGGGTGAAAGGGACGGCCTGCCAGTATTCAGGAACCACGCCTAGTTCGTTGGTCAACCCGGTAATGTAATCACCATAGCAACAGAAGAACACCCCGAACTTGTAATCGCTGAGGTCGCCCGCGACAGTCTTGAGTTTTGCATCATGCTGAAGGGCCGGCGTGATGACCTTCGACGGATGCTTGACAAATACCCCGTTTCCGCTAAGTATGAGATTGCGGTGATCGGCGGCCAAGGCGCTTACAACCGTTGCCAGAACCATTAACCAAGGTAACGAAGCTGCCAGTGTTTTCCTCATGTGTGTGTGTCCTCCACCTTCCTGGGATTCTTCCCTGAAACTGCCCACGAATCTCTTGATTGACTTCAAGAGGCACCCAGTGTACACCTCTGCATTCCATTCGAAACGCGTAAAGTGATCCTCGCTTGGGTATCTGGAAGCGGTGTCGGGCGCGGTAAACCGGAGGTTTGCCGATTGTGTCGGTTATCTGGATCCCGATGCAGACGTCTTGCCTGGCCGCGGCCACCTTGCAAGCACCACCGTCGAAATTCCGCCCCGCGGACGGAAATCGCCTTTCACTTCCGCCCATACCGGACGCGCCCAGCGCACCACGTCTTCGAGCACGCGGTTCACGATGTTCTCCTGAAAAATACCCAGATTCCGGTAACCCTGCAGATACTCTTTCAGCGACTTCAATTCCAGGCAACGTTTCGCCGGAATATAGCGGATGGTGAGAACCCCGAAGTCGGGCAACCCGGTCTTGGGACAAACTGAGGTGAACTCGGGATCGTCGACAACTATCTCGTAGCCCGGAAACTGGTTTGGCCATGTCTCGATTTCCGGAAGCTTAGCTTTCAATCCTGCTTCGGCATGCTTGTCGGTGTATCGTGGCTGATTCGGCATAGTTCGATTGTACCCAGGCCAACGCCGAAATCGCCAAATCCATCCGCGATTAGCGGGCCTTTTCGCGGATCCATGGCATCCAATCCTTAAGCGTTTCTTCAGCTTGTGGAGACTTTGCAGGTGGTACATTAGTTAGTTCCACTTCTCATGTCATCGACAGGAAATCACGCGGGCTTCATGGCTCGCAATCGCTGGCTGATCTGGACAGCCGGGATGATCGCGGCGGTGATCATCCTCGCCTCGTTCATGTCGCGAGGCGATGCGGTGCTGGTGCGCGCAGAAACGGCTCAGCGCAGCACGATTCGCAGCGTGGTTTCCACCAACGGCAAGGTCGAACCACTGGAGAATTTTGAAGCTCATTCGCCGGTCGCAACCACTGTAAAGAACCTTTTAGTCAAGGAAGGCGACCACGTCCGCAGGGGGCAACTGCTGGCGCAACTGGATGACGTTGCAGCGCGCAGCGAGGCGGCCCAGGCCGAAGCTCAGATACGATCTTCGGACGCCGATCTGAGTGCGATCGGAGCAGGTGGGAATCGCGAAGAAGTACTGACCCTGCAATCAGATCTGGCAAAAGCCCGCACGGAGCACGATGCCGCGCAACGTAATCTTGACGGGTTCGAGCGGCTTCTGAAAGAAGGTGCCGCCTCTCCCGGCGAGGTCTTGAACGCACAGAACCGGCTGGCACGGGCCAGTGCCGACTTAACCCTGGCAGAGCAAAAGCAGAAGGACCGCTATTCCACGCCGGAAGTCGCACGTACCCAGGCCCAGAAGTCGGAAGCGGAAGCGGCATACGCCGCAGCCGCGGATACGCTCCAACAGTTGAACATACGCGCCCCCTTTGACGGCATAGTCTATTCGCTGCCTGTCATGCAGGGAGCTTACCTCAATGCCGGGGATCTGGTCCTAGAGCTGGCGGATCTTTCCAAAGTTCGGGTGCGGGCGTTTGTGGACGAACCCGATGTGGGCCGCTTGTCGCCCGGCGACAAGATCGAGGTGACGTGGGATGCAATGCGGAACCGGACGTGGCAAGGCATGGTTAACACCATACCCACGGTCATCAAGCTCCATGGCACGCGCAATGTGGGGGAGACCACGTGCGTTGTCGACAATCAGGATTTAAAGCTTCTTCCCGGCGTCAACGTCGGAGTAACCATCATCACCGGCGAGCACCCCAATGTACTGACGGTTCCCCGCGAAGCGATTCATCAGGAAGACAGCAAGACCTACGTCTACCAAATCGTGAATGACGAGCTACAGCGGCGCTATGTTCAGATCGCGATCTCGAATCTGACCCATGTCGAGGTGACCTCCGGCCTTCAGGAAAATGCCATCGTGGCATTATCGCCGCTCAATTCCAAACCGCTGCACGATGGCCTGGCCGTGAAGGTGGTGCCCTAGGAATGTTCCACACCAAGATATGCATCCTCCTGGCCGGAATTTCGGTAGTCCCCCTGCTGACGTCGGCTACCGGCGCCGAGCCGGCTGACAAACTACTGGCGGCTGGGCGCGTCGACGAAGCAGTCTCGTCCCTACAAGACAGGATCCGCAATTCTCCCAGTGATGCTGAAGCGTATAACCTGCTCTGCCGGGCCCACTTCACCCTCAGCAATTGGGACGCCGGAATCAAGGCGTGCGAGAAGGCGGTTTCCCTCGATCCGGGGAACAGCCGATACCAGCTCTGGCTGGGCCGCATCTACGGCGAAAAAGCGGACCACGCTGGTTTCTTGAGCGCCGCCGGTCTGGCCGGGAAGGTTCGTGATGCCTTTGAGACTGCGGTGCGCCTGGACCCGAACAGCGCGGATGCCCGCACCGACCTGGCGGAGTTTTACCTGGAAGCGCCGGGAATCGTGGGCGGCGGCAAAGACAAAGCCGAGGCCCAGGCTAAGCTACTGGCGCCCCTGGACGCTGTAAAGGCTTATTGGGTGACGGGCCGCATCGCAGAGAAACGAAAGGACCTGACAACCGCCGAGAATGAGTATCGAAAAGCAATTCAGGTGAGCAACGGCCGAAATGACGCCTGGCTGAACCTGGCTCTGTTCTATCGGCACGTCGGACGGTTTGATCAGATGGAAGACACGATTGGGCACATCGGCGCTACTTCGACGGGTCAGCCAGAAGTGATGATGGAAGCCGCCGAAATGTTGATTCGGGCCGGCCGCAACACATCGGCGGCAGCGGACTTGCTGCGCCGATACCTTTCCAGTCCCACGGTAGAGGCAGCACCCGCGTTCAAGGCACACTATCTTTTGGGCACAGCGCTCCAAAAACAGGGTGACAGGCAGACAGCCGCGCAAGAATATCGGGCGTCGCTATCACTCGCGGGAACTTTCTCGCTGGCACGGAGCGCATTGAATAAGCTGAATCAGCGCGGACCGGGTGGATAGCAGGCCCCGTCGCCGACTGTCTGCCGGCGGTCATAGGACGGACCAAGTTTCCCTGCGCCGGCCGCATTTCCAATTTCAAGAATCCTTCTGCGAAGGTGAACGGATGATACGAACCTCAAGTATTTTTCAGCGGTTGATTCTTTTGCTGCCGGTGTGCCTGGTCTGTGTGGTTCAGTTGAACGCCGAGCATCTACCGCTTAAGCGGGTGGTGGAACTAGCCCTGAGTCACAGCACGTCCATGATCTCCGCCCACGCCGACGAGCAACGCGCTTTCGCGTCTTATCTTCAGACGCGTGACCAGTACATTCCCCAGATGGCGGTGGGGTCGGGGCTGGGCAAAGCTTGGGGATACCCGCTGTCGCTCGAAGGCTCGGCGCCCTCGATTGTGAACACAACCGCCCAATCGGCCGTGTTCAATCCGGCGCTGCGTGAGTTTGTGCGGGCCGCGCGAACGGAATATCAGGAAAGCATGCTGCAAACCAAAGATCAGCGAGACCAGGTGATCCAGGATACCGTGCTCAGCTACGCCGAACTCTGCAAGTGGCAAGATGTAAATACCCACGCCAGCCGTGAATACGACGATGCGCTCAAAATGGAGCAGTTGGTGAACCAACGAATTCAGGAAGGAGTTGACAGCGCGCTTGCTCGTAACCAGGCAAGACTGGTTACGGCCCGAGTGTATCTTCGAATTTCTCAAGCCCAGGGCGCTGTCGACGTTCTGCGGAACCGGTTATCACAACTCACCGGCCTGCCGGCCAGTTCGATCGAGGCCGATGCAGATTCCATGCCTCGGTTGCCCGAGGTGAAACAAGAGGACAATCTGGTAAGCAAGGCAGAGCAGTCCAGTCCCCTGGTGCAAATTGCGGACCTTCGCGCCACAGCGCTGGACTTTCGTGCCCGCGGCGAACATCGCTCCCTATGGCCAACTCTGGATTTCGCCGCCCAGTATGCTTTGCTGGCCAGGTTCAACAATTATCAGAATTACTTCCAGCCCGGCAGTTTCCAGCAGCACAACGCGACCGTTGGAGTGGTGATCCGATTCCCTGTCCTGAATCCATCCCAACACGCCCATGCGCAGGCCGCGGATGCAGAAGCGCTACATGCCAGAAAAGATACGGACTCCACCAAGAACCGCGTTTCCGAACAGACTTTGAAGTTGCAGCGCTCGGTGGAACAGCTCGCAGCCGCGCAACAGGTGGTTGATCTGGAATACCAGATCGCAAAATCCAATTTGGACGCGGTCCAGGTGCGAATGGATTCCGGCAGCGCCACGTTGCATGACGCGGAAGACGCGCGCGTCCAGGCCAACCAACGTTACAGCGATTTGCAGGACGCCAACTTTGAGTTGCAGCGGGCCCGCATCGCGCTTCTGCGAGTTACCGGAGAACTGGGCAACTGGGTCGGAGTGGCCCCATAAGCGGCGCCATAGGAGTTCCATTTTCGCTGTTCAGCCCATCCAGTAGTCCGTTCGCCGTAAACCCATTGGGAATGCCGCGATAGGGGTTAAACTGGAATCAAAACGACTGGGGAAATCTCCGTTTGAAGCGGCTTGTCGACGTGACTGCGCGTGTACCTATGCACCGGAATAACCGGGCTGAAAGTGTTAAGATTGAGTGATTAACCCTATGCCATTAAAGACGCTGTTCCTGAATCCGCCTTCGTTCGAGAATTTCGACGGGGGAGCCGGGTCACGCTGGCCCGCCACCCGCGAAATTGAGTCGTATTGGTATCCGGTATGGCTGGCCTATCCGGCTGGCATGATCGAGGGAGCGCGGCTGTTGGATGCTCCTCCACACCACATTTCGGCGGAAGAAACCATCCAGATTGCGCGCGACTACGAGTTCCTGGTGCTGTTCACCAGCACCCCAGGTTTCCCCGGCGATATCCGCATTGCGCAGAAGATCAAAGAGGCAAATCCCGGGATCAAGATCGCTTTTGTCGGACCGCACGTCAGCGTGCTTCCGGAGAAGTCGTTGAAGGCCTGCCCGGTGATCGACTTTGTGGTGCGCAAGGAATTCGACCATGCGGTCGCAGACTACGCTCACGGCAAGCCGGTGGAAGAGATCCTGGGCGCTTCTTACTTGAAGAACGGCTCTGTCGTGCACAACGCCGACAGCGCACAGATTCAGGACTTGGATTCCCTGCCGCACGTGACCGATGTCTACAAACGCGATTTGGATGTGACCAAGTACAACGTTCCATTCCTGCTTTACCCGTTTGTTTCGCTGTACACCACCCGCGGCTGTCCGGCGCAGTGCACCTTCTGCCTGTGGCCACAGACGCTCAGCGGGCATCCGTGGCGCAAGCGCTCGGCGGACGACGTGGCGCAGGAAATGGCGAAGGCGATAGAGTACTGGCCGAACGTTAGGGAGTTTTTCTTTGATGACGACACCTTCAATATCCAGAAAGCACGGACCATTGAGCTTTGCGCCAAGCTCAAACCGCTGAACTTTACCTGGTCCTGCACCTCGCGGGTCACCACCGATTACGAGACTCTACAAGCAATGAAAGAGGCCGGTTGCCGGTTGCTGATCGTCGGCTATGAATCCGGCGACCAGCAAATCCTGAAAAATATCAAGAAGGGCGCCACCATCGAGCGAGCTCGGCAGATTACCAAAGATTGTCACAAGCTGGGGTTGGTGATCCACGGCGACTTCATTATGGGGTTGCCGGGCGAAACTCGAGCGACCATCGACAACACGATCAAGTTCGCCAAAGAATTGGACGTGGAAACCATCCAGGTTTCCGTCGCCCACGCTTACCCCGGCACCGAGTTGTTCGACTACGCGGTGAAGAACGGATTCATGGTGGCAGACGAAAAAATGCTGGACGACACCGGACACCAACTCGCCCACATCCAGTATCCCGGCCTGCCGGCAGACGAGATTCTCTCCGCCGTCCATCGCTTTTACGATGAATATTACTTCCGCCCGAAGGCGGTATTCCGCATCCTCCGGAAGGCGGCATTCAACGGCGTCGAGCGGCGTCGGTTGTACAAAGAGGCCAAAACGTTCCTGAAGACCCGCTCCATGCGCAACAAGTGGGTGAAGGCAAAACGCGAGGAGCACGATTCCGCCACTGTCGCCGAGCCGGAAAAGGCCTAGGAATCCGGTGACTTTTCGTAAGTACCTGGTGCTCGCCGGAGTGATGCTGTTCTCTACCGTAGGCGACACCTTGCTTTCCCGCGGCATGAAAGAAGCGGGCAGCATCTCACTACAACACTTGACCAGCGTTTTTCTGGTAGTGCTTCATCCCAGCGTGGCGCTGGGCATTTTTTTTCTCCTGGCGTTTTTTGCTTGCTACATGACTGCGCTTTCCTGGGCGGATCTGACCTACGTTCTTCCCGCCACATCCCTAAGTTATGTGCTGCTGACCATCATCGCCCGATTTCTGCTGCACGAGAATGTCAGTCTGACCCGCTGGCTCGGGGTGTTGCTGATCTCTGCGGGCGTGGGATTTGTGACTCAGGGCCCGGCTCTCACCCACAAACGCGACGGGGCGGAACTACAACAGCCGTCCGAAGCACTCATCACCGAGGCGCAGCAATGAGCCAGCTTTACGCATGGTGCGCCGTGGCCGCGATTGTCCTGGCTTCCACCACCGGAGACGTATTGCTGTCACGAGCCATGAAAGAAGCCGGAGACGTTGGTCAACTCTGGCACTGCCACGGGCTGTTTATTACTCTGAAACGTGTTCTCAGCAATCCGATTTTCTTTCTCGGCATTTTCGCCATGGCAGTCGCTTTCTACAGCCTGCTTTTCGGGCTTTCCTGGGGAGACGTAAGTCTGGTCGTGCCCGCCTCGGCGTCTCTCACTTTTGTCACTAATGCGATTGCAGCAAAAATATTTCTTCACGAGCATGTGGATCGGCGCAGGTGGATTGCGGCGCTGCTGGTGGCGGGCGGTGTAGTGCTGCTGGCGGTGTAGCTGAGGTCTCTCTTTGGCTTGGGTTTCAGGAGCGGAACATCCGCATGAAACCGGTGGCTGGCAAATCCGGGACAAGGAACTTCGCACTCTCGCCCACTGTCCCCATTAAAGCCTCCGCGGCAAGATAACCGCTACGAACCGCTCCCTCCATAGTGGCGGGCCATCCGGTAGCAGTCCAATCTCCGGCTAGAAAAACGCGAGGCCAAGCTGTTTCCGACATAGGGCGGAGTTGATCGATCCCGGGCATGGGTGAATAGGTCGCGTGGACTTCCTTGATCACGGTTGATTTCACCAGACTCGCATTTCGTGCGCCGGGAAAGAATTCGCGTAGTTCGGCCAGCGCCAGATCGACGATCTCTTGCTTCGGCTTGTCAACCAGTGACTTCGACGAGCTTACGACCAATTCCACGTAACTGCCGCCGTCATTGCGCCCAAGCAGCATGGATTTGTGGAACATCCATTGGATGGTTCGATCGAGCAGAACAGCATGTTCCAAGTCTGTGATCTGGCGATCAAACCAGAGGTGAATTCCAGTGATGGGAGAAGTCGAGAACTGAGCCAGAGTCTGCCGAAGCGTCTCGGCGGGGCGATCTTCGGGCAGAATGCGCGAGAGTATGTCAAACGGTACAGCGAACACGGCATAATCGAACTTCTCGACTTGTCCTCCAACCTGCAACTGAACCCCGTCCACTAATGGCGCAAACGATTCCACGCTGTTGCGGAAGTGAACATCGCCACCTCGCCCCGTTATGTACTGTCCTGCCACGCTGTACAGGTCGGTTAGCGGGACGGTAGGTACTCCCATCTTTCCGGCAGCAACCGACTTCAGAAAAGACTCGCGCACAACCTGAGCCGCATAGGGGACAGAAACCCGGTCGAGATCTTCGTTCAACGCGCTGACCAACACCGTCTTCCAAAAGCGTTCGATAGACTGATCGGTCTGACCATGCTGACGAAGCCATTGCAGAAAGCTGTGACCGTCGTCTCGCGGCGCTGCCGGAGCGAGTGCCATCATGGCCGCAGCGATGGCCAGCTTATCTGCAATGTTCAGGCAGGCCGCCCCCAAGAATGAAAGAGTGGTGTGAAGCGGCGCTGGCAGCGAAGAGGACCCAATCACCGAGGCGCGCCCGCCGGGCTCAAGAAAAGTCAGGCGATCGAACCAGCGGATTTTGTCCTGCACTCCAAGACGCTCATAAAACTTCACCAGATTGGTGCAACAACCCAGCAGCACATGTTGGCAGTTATCCACCACTTCGCCAGTGCCAGGAT
>Ga0206847_10109_pt1 | contig 28226 bp, 27 predicted proteins | sample Alteio_BWOrgCont_17_FD_152880 | JGI IMG/M metagenome (GOLD analysis project Ga0206847, IMG submission 152880) | Enriched cells from forest soil in Barre Woods Harvard Forest LTER site, Petersham, Massachusetts, United States -... | ecosystem: Environmental > Terrestrial > Soil > Temperate forest >... | reverse complement strand
TGGTCCGGCGGGGAGATCGCGCCCGGAGGCTCGCTGACAGTGGCGACGAACGGGGTGTTGAACATCGAAGGGAGTGTGGGCGTTCAAGGGCCGCTGACCAATGCGGGGACGGTGAACTGGCAGGGAGGAAATATTGATGTCGTATTTGACGGCCATGGCTATTTTGGCGAGATTTGGAACGAGGCGGGCGCCGTGTGGAACATCCAATGTGACATGTCTTTGTCGGGGGACAGCGGGCAGGAGGCTTTCAACAATGCGGGGGCAGTCACCAAGAACACCACCAGCGGCAGGACGGTATTTACCGCTGCGCTGAACAACAGCGGGACGGTGGAAGTGCAGAGCGGGACGATCCAACTCGACCATGGCGGGTCCCTGGGCGCGAGTTTGATCGCGGATGCGGGGGCGGCGCTCAATTTGACGGGTGGGTACTTCACGGTCATTCCCGGGCTGGCGGTGTCGGGAGCCGGGGCGGTAATGGTTACCGGGGGCACCCTGGACCTTAGCCAGGTGACCAGCCCTATCAGCAATCTGCAACTGGACGGCGGGGAGGCGGTGGTGACTGGGCCGTCCTTCACGCTCACGAATACGGTGACGAGCGCCAATCTGACCATCAACGGAACGCTGTTAGTTGGGGCGGGAGGGGTATTGGACTGGTCCGGCGGGGAGATCGCGCCCGGAGGCTCGCTGACAGTGGCGACGAACGGGGTGTTGAACATCGAAGGGAGTGTGGGCGTTCAAGGGCCGCTGACCAATGCGGGGACGGTGAACTGGCAGGGAGGAAATATTGATGTCGTATTTGACGGCCATGGCTATTTTGGCGAGATTTGGAACGAGGCGGGCGCCGTGTGGAACATCCAATGTGACATGTCTTTGTCGAGGGACAGCGGGCAGGAGGCTTTCAACAATGCGGGGGCAGTCACCAAGAACACCACCAGCGGCACGACGGTATTTACCGCTGCGCTGAACAACAGCGGCCTCTTGGATGCGGAAAACGGAACAATCAGTTTAAATGGGGGCTTTGATTTGACCGGTGGAATACTGAGTTTCGGCGTCAACAATCTGACGAACTATGGGCAAATTTATCTTGCAGCCAATCCCTCCACATTGGACGGCTCAATCAGCGCCCACTTGAACGGTGGCTATGTCCCCGCGACCAACGATTCCTTTCAACTATTGTCTTACCCTTCATTTACCGGAAGTTTCACCAATACAAATCTGCCGTCCCTGGCTGTCTGGGACACCGCGTACGCTGCCTCCTCCTTGAGCATCACAGTCCTGCAACTGGTTCCCACGATCACCTGGGCCGATCCGTCGGACAGCGTGTACGGAACGCCGCTCGGTAGCGCGCAATTGGATGCCGCCGCCGCCAGTCCGGCCAGCCTTGGCGTCAATCTGCCTGGAACATTCACTTACAATCCCCCACTCGGAACCGTGCTGGACGCGGGGAGCAACCAAACCCTCACGGTGACTTTCACGCCAACGGATTCGATCCAGTATGCCCGCGTGACCAATACGGTGTACATTAACGTTCAGCCGGCGCCATTGACGGTCACCGCCAACAATACGAGCAAAATTTACGGCGCGGCGGTGCCAACCTTAACCGCCAGTTACAGCGGTTTTGTGAACGGCGACACGGTCGCTAGTCTCACCACGCCGGTCACGCTGGCCACCATCGCGACGGCCGCCAGCCCGGTTGGTCATTATACCATCACCGCCAGCGGCGCGGTGGACGCGAACTATACCATCACCGAGGTCAACGGCACGCTCACGGTCAACCCAGCCGCGCTCACGATCACGGCCAACAATGCGAACAAGATTTATGGCGCGGCGCTGCCGGCCTTCACCGCCAGCTACAGCGGATTCGTCAACGATGACACTGCCACCAGCCTCACCACGCCGGCAACGCTGGCTACCAGTGCCACCGCCGGCAGCCCGGTTGGCAGTTATACCATCACCGCCAGCGGCGCGGTGGACGTGAATTACTCAATCACCTTTGCAAACGGCACGCTAACGGTCAACCCCGCCGCGCTCACGATTACGGCCAACAACACCAACAAGTTTTATGGCGCGGCACTCCCCATCTTCACCGCCAGCTACACCGGTTTTGTGAACGGTGACGCACCTGCCAGCCTCACGACGCCCGTGACGCTATCCACCACCGCGACAGCGGCTAGCCCGGTGGGCCATTATTCCGTCACCGCCAGTGGCGCGCTGGACGCAAATTACACCATCACCGAAGTCAACGGCACGCTGACGGTTCTTATGGCGGCTCCGGTCCTCACCTGGACCAACCCCGCTTCCATCATTTATGGCACGGCGCTGGGGACCAATGAGTTGAACGCGGCGGCAAATACGACCGGCACTTTTGCCTACCACCCGACCAACGGCGCGGTGTTGTACACCGGAAGCAACACTCTTTCCGTCGTCTTCACCCCGACCGACACAGTTGACTACACCAGCGCCACTGACACGGTCAGCCTGGTGGTATTGCCCGCTCCTCTCACTGTGACCGCCGTCAGCGTGACTCGAACCTATGGCGAGGCCAATCCCGTCTTCACTGGCACCATCCTCGGCGTGACCAACGGGGACAATATCACTGCGACCTACAACGCTGCGACCACGGCCAGCAGCCCGGTGGGAACGTACGCCATCACGCCCAGCCTGGTGGACCCGGAAAATCTCGAAACGAACTACACGATCACGTTTACGAACGGCACGTTGACGGTCAACCCGGCCGCATTGAGGATAACGGCAAACAATGAAACCAAGTATTATGGCCAGGCGTTTACATTCACTGGCGACGAGTTTACCGCCAACGGTTTGCAAAACTTCGAGACAGTTGGCTCCGTAACGCTCACCAGCGCTGGCGCGGCAGCGAATGCATCGGAGGGTTCCTATTCGATTGTTCCCACCGCGGCCACCGGTGGGACGTTCAGCCCCGGCAATTATTCCATTAGTTATCAAGCTGGCACCCTGACCGTCCTTGGCCTGCCAACCTTGCAGTTCGACGTTCTCGATAAAATGTTGGTGCTCTCGTGGACGACGAATGCCGTTGGTTTTTCTCTCCAATCCACGACCAACCTTTTGAGTCCTGGAAGCTGGACCCCCGTGTCCGGCGTCGTCGTGCTTGGGGACCAAAATATCGTGACCAACGCCATGTCCTGGAAGTCCGCGTTTTATCGCCTGGAACTGAAACCCTAGCCGGGACGCGGGACAAAATCGTCCGTTGCCGCCGGCGGCTCGTGTTGTATGATAAAGCCATGAACTGGAAGAACCACATCACAGTGGATCCGCTCGTTTGCAAGGGACGGGCCTGCATTCGGGGCACGCGCATCATGGTATCCGTGGTGCTCGATAACCTCGCCGCCGATTTGCCCCGCGAAGAAATCATCCGCAGCTATCCGCCCCTCACGCGCGAAGACATTCAAGCCTGCGTCGCCTACGCCGCCGCCCTTGCCCACGAGGAAATCCTGCCTTTGGCGGCCGCTTGAGGTTCAAACTCGACCAAAACCTTCCCGCTGAGGCGGCAGTCCTACTGGCCGAGGCTGGACACGACGCCATGACGGTCTATCAGCAGCATTTGGCGGGCGCGCCCGACCCACAGATCGTGGCGGTTTTTCGGCAGGAGAGCCGCGTGTTGATCACCGCCGATCTTGATCTCTCCGACATCCGCCAGTATCCGCCCGAGGAATCGCCCGGACTCATTGTGCTCCGCCTCAAAGAGCAGACCCGCCCGAACCAACTTGCGTTGCTGCGCAAGATATTACCCTTGTTTGGCATGACGCCGGTCTCCGGTCGCCTGTGGATCGTCGAGGAAACCAAGGTACGCATTCGCGGCGGTTGAACGCTGTCACCGATTCGTCTGGAAACGACTCTCCTAATGCTCATTTATCCAGCTCCGCATCCAGCCACACGCCCACCTTCTCCGCCCACAAATTACCGTGCCGCGCGAGACCTTTGGCGCTGAGATGGACTCCCTTGCCATGGTTTTCCCGCATATCGCCGGTGAGACTGTCAGTATCAGGACCGGGAAGCGCGACCCCCGCGGTCCAGAGCGCTCGCTGGGCCTCGCGAATCTCTGGCGATGACGCATCGTCCGGCGTGTGGTAACTGGCCTGCGCCACAAACCAAGGGGCATTCCAGCCAATCACCTGACGCGAATCGTGAATAAGTTGTTTCAGGTATTGCCGATAGAGCTCGCCGGGCAGCGTGCGGCCCGGGTCCTTTTGATGCGCGTCGGACTCGCCCTGATGCCAGAGCACCGCGCGAAAACCATGCGGCCCGAGTTGTTTCATGCGCCGGGCGAAATTCGCAAAAATCGCTCCCGTGGCCTCCCATTCATTCAGCCCCACCGAAGTCACATTTTGCATAATCGTTGGCGGGCGCGCCAGCCGTGTGCCGGCGGGCAGCCACTCGCGCACGCTCGTGGCGCCAATGCCCAGCGCCACGATGCCGATCGGAACCTGGTAACGCGCGGCCATGGCATCACCAAACGGCGGCATGAAACTTCCCCGGTCACCGCCGGCGCCCGGTTGCGGGTCGTTGGCCGGCTGCCAGGAATGGCCATTGAAAGCCGCGACGAGTCCGGTCTTCGGCGTCTGCCGTTCCTCGCCGTAATTGGCGGAATTTGATTGCCCCGCAATGACAAATATCTCCCCCAAGCCAACGTGTTCCACGGAAGCCGCCGCCAACGGCACGCCCCGCCGCAAGGCCCGAACTCGCAGTCGATACCACCCGCCCGCCGCCAGCGGCAACTCCGTGTGAAAGGTTGAGTCTCCGGGGCGGTAAGGCAGTGGTTGCCACGAATCGGCTAGGTAACCGGAAAGAGACTTGCCCGTGATGGAAACTTCAAGCGCATCCGCCGTCCCGCCGTCATCGGCGATGATCGTCCCCGCAATGATGATGTTTCCGCCGTCCCGGGTTGCCCTTTGTACGATTGAATAATCCAGCGGCGAGGCGAGTTCAATCCGTCCCGGCGCGGATACCGGAACGTCCGCGGCGTGAAGCGCGAACGTGGTCATCAATACCGCTATAACGTAGTAAAAAATAGTCGTCATGCCCCTGGCCCGCACAGCGGCGTCCCAAGTCGGTAGGGACTGGCGCGCCGCGCCGTCCGCGCCGGGTTGCGGCGCAATTGGAGACGTCGCTAAGGCGTTACCCGCGAGTGGTTGCGCGCCGTCGCCGCTAAAATAGGAAACCACCGCCCGCGCAATTCACCCCATTGTTGCCGCGCCGGGCCTGCGAAGTTCAAGAACGAAACAGAACGAAACCGAAATTCCTCCGCTTTGCCGAATAAAATTTCCGTTCTGGGGGACATTATTTGGTGAATTAGTGCATGACAAACGAGGGTTCGAAAGACAAACTTCGCCATCAACTTTATCCCTTTGCCGTCGGCGGACGCACCCCTGCCGGACGGATGGTGACTATTTGAAACATGAGAGCCAATGCAAAATCGGGCGCGGCAACATCCCCGGCCTATAAGAACGCCTCTTTGTCCGCGCTCCGGCGCGCGCGGGATCTGCTGGCCCGGATGACCTTGGAGGAAAAAGCGGCGCAAATGATGTGCGTCTGGCAGAATAAGGCCGAAACGCTAGTGGACGCCGCCGGTAATTTTGACGCCGCGAAAGCCCGGGCCAGCTTTGGCCACGGTCGCGGCCTCGGGCAGGTGGGCCGGCCCAGCGACGCCGGAACCAACCGAAGCGCGGCGGAAATGGCGGAATTGACCAACGCCATCCAGAGATTTTTTATCGAGCACAGCCGTTTGGGGATTCCGGTGATCTTTCACGAGGAATGCCTGCACGGCCACGCCGCGCCCGGCGGCACCAGTTTTCCGCAACCGATCGGATTAGGCGCGACCTTTGATCCGGCGCTGGTCGAGGCGGTGTTTTCCGCCACGGCGGCGGAGGCGCGGGCGAGGGGGGCGCATCAGGCGTTGACCCCGGTCGTGGACGTGGCGCGGGACGCGCGCTGGGGCCGCGTGGAGGAAACCTATGGCGAGGACCCATTCCTCGTGTCGCGGCTGGGCGTTGCTGCGGTGCGGGGATTCCAAGGGGACGGCTCGTTCAAGGACAAACGTCATCTCATCGCCACGTTGAAACACTTTGCCGCCCACGGCCAGCCGGAATCGGGGATCAATTGCGCGCCGGTCAATGTCTCGTTGCGGCTGCTTCGGGAGACGTTTCTCCAACCGTTCAAGGATGCCCTCGAAAAAGCCGGGGCGCTCAGCGTCATGGCGTCTTATAACGAAATCGACGGTGTGCCGTCGCACGCCAGCCGGTGGCTGTTGCGGGATGTATTGCGAAAAGAATGGGGCTTTCGCGGATTCGTCGTTTCGGACTATTACGCCATTTGGGAACTGGCGGACCGGCCGGACACCCACGGCCATCATGTCGCGCGGGACAAAAAAGAGGCCGCCCTGCTGGCAGTCGAAGCGGGTGTGAACATCGAGCTGCCCGAGCCCGATTGTTATCTCCATCTGGTTGAATTGGTGCGCGAGAAAAAATTGCGTGAGGCGCAACTCGACGCGCTCGTTCTGCCGATGCTCGAATGCAAATTCAAACTCGGATTGTTCGACGATCCCTATGTGGAACCGGCGGCGGAGAAAATTGTTGGTTGCGATGAGCACCGCGCGTTGGCGCTGGAATCGGCGCGAGCCTCGATCACACTTCTAAAAAACGACGGCGGCCTGGCACCGCTGGATGCCGCCAAAATCAAATCCATTGCGGTCATCGGACCAAACGCCGATCGCGAATTGTTGGGCGGCTACAGCGGAAAGCCCAAGAGTTATACCTCGGTATTGGCGGGTATTCGTGGCCGCGTTGGTGACAGCGTTAAGGTTCTCTATTCCGAGGGGTGCAAAATCACTGTCGGCGGCTCGTGGAACAAGGATGCGGTGGAAGCCTCCGATCCCGCCGAGGATCGCCGGCAAATCGCCGAGGCCGTTAAAGTGGCGCGGAAGGCGGATGTGATTGTCCTTGCCATTGGTGGCAACGAACAAACCTCGCGCGAAGGCTGGGCCAAGACTCACCTTGGCGACCGGGCCAGTTTGGATTTGCTTGGCCGCCAGGAGGAATTGGTGAAAGCCATGCTGGCGACTGGCAAACCGGTCGTTGCGCTCCTGTTTAACGGGCGGCCATTGAGCATCCGGCTCTTGAGTGAGCAAGTTCCCGTGATCTTTGAATGCTGGTATTTGGGTCAGGAAACCGGGCAGGCCGTGGCGGAGGTTTTATTAGGGGACCATAATCCCGCCGGAAAATTGCCCATCACTGTCCCGCGCTCCGCCGGTCATTTACCCGTATTTTACAATTACAAGCCCTCGGCGCGGCGCGGTTATCTCTTCGATGACGTGTCGCCGCTCTACCCGTTTGGCTACGGCTTGAGTTACACCACCTTCGCGTTCGCAAATCCGCGACTGGAAAAGCCGGTCATTCGCCGGGGCCAAAGCACGCGGCTGTTGGTCGATGTCACCAATACCGGCGCGCGCCAGGGCGACGAGGTGGTTCAAATGTATATTCGCGACCTGGTGAGTTCAGTGACCCGACCGGTGAAAGAGCTAAAGGGATTTCAAAAAATCGCGCTGGCGCCGGGAGAGACCAAAACCGTCTCGCTGGACCTCACCCCGGAATCGCTCGCGTTTTACGACGTGAATATGCGGTACGTGGTCGAGCCCGGTGATTTTGAAATCATGGTCGGCAATTCATCCCGCGACGGGGACCTGCGGAAGGTAATCCTTACGGTGAAGTAAACGCAGAATCCAGACCACAATTACTGATGAGACAGCAGGATGTGCAACACTGGCGCAGAGGATTCCTTCTCCATTTCGGAAGGGGGGAGAATACCACGAAGGTTTCGCGCATTAAACCCCTGAACCAGACTGAAAATACCCGCGGGGCGGTAATCGACTCCCTTGCCCTTTCGGAAGGGGAGAGGGTTGGGGTGAGGGATTTTCTCTTTCCGGTTCATGGGAAGGGAACACCTCCAAGATCGGACGTGAATCGAGGCCATGAACCAAAGCCTGCGAATAGACCGGATTCAGAAAGATCCTCGTCTTATTTTTCTGACTCCATTTTTCTGACAATTTCCGGTTTGGTCGGCCCCCATCCCGCCGAGGCTCATGGAAAGAAGAAATCTGGCCGATCATGGACCGCCGGGCTATGTATCGCCTTTACCACAGATCAATAAGTATGCCGGAGCCATCACAAAAACTCTCGTTCCTGGAAAAGACCGGCTACAGCGTCGGCGACGCCGCCGCGAACTTCGTCTTCATGACGATGATCCTGTTCCAGTCGAATTTTTACACCGATGTTTTCGGCATCGCGATCGGGACGGCCGCCAATATTATTCTCTTCGCGCGGTTGTGGGACGCTTTTTTCGATCCGTTAATGGGCGTGATGGCGGACCGTACCAACACGCGCTGGGGGAAATTCCGGCCGTGGATTTTGTTTACCGCGCTGCCCTGGTGCGTCTGCATGTATTTCGCTTATTCCACGCCGGTGGGTTGGAGCACCAATGCCCGGATTGTTTACGCGGCGGTTACCAACATCCTGTTGATGACCATTTACTCCGCCAACAACATGCCGTATTCGGCGTTGGGTGGAGTAATGACGGGCGACATGGACGAACGCGCGCGATTGAACTCGTACCGTTTCGTGGCGGTCAACGTGGCGCAATTTATCGTGGGCGGTTTCACCCTGCCATTGGTCGCGAAATTCGCGGGTCCGGAACACAACAAACAACGCGGTTGGGAAATCACCATGGGCATTTGGGCCGGCTTATGCCTTGTGCTGTTCCTGATCACGTTCTTAACCACCCGGGAACGGATTCAACCAGCCCCGCGGCAGAAATCATCGCCCGGGCAGGATTTTAAAGATTTGCTGGGGAACAGCCCCTGGGCGGTGATGTTTGTAATGACGCTGGTTCATTTCGCGATCCTCGCGTTGCGGGGTGGGGCGTACTACAACTATTACCATTACTACGCCGATAAGGCGGCGCTCTACGATTGGTTGCAGGCGCTGCACTTGACGGCTCCGGCGGTGGCTCCGGGTACGCAAGCTCCCGGTGGCATCTTGGAGACGCTCGGCTACATCGTGCATGGCGAAAAATCCCAGGCCACCGATTCCAACGTGGCCGATGTGGCCAACAGTATCATCAACATGCTCGGCACCGGCGTGACGATCATGGTCATTATCGGCTCACCGTTTCTCTCCAAGGCGTTTGGCAAGAAGGCCATTGCGGTGGCCGGCTTTGCGCTCACGGCGATTAGTTCCGCCACCTTGTATTTGATGAAACCCGTCGATGTGAGCGGGATGATCACTATCACGTTGATTACTTCCGCGGTCTATGCGCCGACGATTCCGCTGCTCTGGGCGATGTTCGCGGACGTGGCTGATTACTCCGAATGGAAAACCGGACGCCGGGCGACCGGCATCATCTTCGCCACCATTGGCTTCGCCTTGAAGGCCGGTTTGAGCCTCGGCTCGGCCTCGTTTCTCTGGCTCATGGCGATGTACGGCTACCACGCCAATCAGGATCAATCGCCCCGCGCGCTGGAGGGAATCCGAATGTGCTCCAGCATTTATCTGGCGATTTTGTTCGCGGTCTGTACGGGGCTTTTGCTGGCCTTTAAGATTAATAAACGTATGACCCTGCAAATCGCCACGGATCTGGCCGGGCGCAGGAAAATGTTTGGGATTCAATCCGCCCCGGGCGATGCGTCATGAAAAAATTCTGTGCCGAATTATTACGATTGCGCGGCTCGCGCGGAAAATGCGAATGGTACCGCGGTGGGTGGGCAGTTCCGCCCGCTGAAACGGGGGCGGAGTTGTCGCAGCGCGACAACTTCCACCAGGTGGAACTCGTCGCGCTGCGACGAGTAGCGCCGCGTTCAGCGGCGCAACGGAAATGTCGTTTGCACGATGGCCCCACCATTTTGTGCCACCAACGATTTGTCTTATTTCTCCTGGTTTCCACACTATTGATGGGACGACCAATTGATATGAGCGCACAAACGACCTTGAAAGACGCATATCACGGATATTTTCTAATCGGCACGGCTCTGAATCAAGCGCAGTTTGAGGAAAAGGACGCCGGCGCGACCGCATTGATCACCGCCCAATTTAACAGCATCTCGCCCGAAAATGTTCTAAAGTGGGAAAGTGTCCATCCGCGCCCAACAGGCTTCGATTTCAAGGCGGCGGACGAATATGTAGCCTTCGGGGAGAAACGGAAAATGTTCGTCATCGGCCACAACCTCATCTGGCACAATCAAACGCCCCAATGGGTTTTCCAGGACGCCGATGGCAAACCATCCAGCCGCGACGCCCTACTCGCGCGGATGCGAGAGCACATCGCGACCGTCGTGGGGCGGTACAAAGGCCGAATCGGCGGCTGGGACGTGGTAAATGAGGCGCTCAACGAGGACGGCACCCTCCGACAAAGTCCATGGCTCAAAGGCATTGGTGACGATTATCTCGCGAAAGCATTTCAATTCGCGAACGAGGCCGATCCCGCCGCCGAATTGTATTATAACGACTATTCCCTGGAAAATCCCGCCAAACGGCGCGGTGCCGTCGCGCTCATCAAGAAGCTGCAAGCGCAGGGCGTACCCGTGACCGGCATTGGTTTGCAGGAACACGACCGAATGGACTGGCCCGCACCGGCGGAAGTCGATGCGACCATCAAGGAGTTCGCCGGGCTGGGATTGAAAGTGATGATAACCGAGCTGGACGTCAGTGTGCTTCCTTCCGCCACGCAATCGGCCGGCGCGGAGGTTACCCAGCACGCCGAATTGCAAGCGCGGTTGAATCCCTATACGAATGGACTGCCGGATTCCGTGCAACAAAAACTCGCGCAACGGTACGCCGATCTGTTTTCCGTGTTTCTGAAAAACCGCGCCAGCATCACGCGCGTCACCTTTTGGGGCGTGAGTGATCACGACTCATGGTTGAACTACTGGCCCGTGCGCGGGCGTACCGATTATCAGCTGCTATTCGACCGTGATAACAAGCCCAAGGCGGCATTCGGCGCGGTAATTAGCACCGCCGGCGCGCCAAACAGGTAGGGACTGGCGCGCCGCGCCGTCCGCGCCGGGTTGCGGCGCAATCGGAGACGCTATTTACGTGCGACATGTGAATGGTTTCGTGATGGCACCGACGGTTCCGCCCGCTACTACGCGGGCGAGCCCACGTAGAACGTGGTAAACGCTGCGGCGCGACAGACACTACCAATTTCAAGCGTTATCGCATTCTCAAAGACTGAGATGCGCCCTAGGACACCACCGCGCGCTGCGCCGAAGCTGGACAAAATCCCGTCCCAACATGATAATGCGAGACAGGTATATGAAACTCGAACGCGAACGAAATATTCCGGCGTTTCAAAATACGTCATGGCGCGAGCGGATCGCCTTGCGACGGCTCGCGCAAGGGCGTGACCCATCCATCATCTGGCTTTACTTCCCTTGCGGCATTTTTACCGGGGCGTGTCTGCCGTTGGCCCGTTGGATTCTTTCAGCCCTGAATGGGGAAGTAAGGTTGCTTCCGTGGATGGCGTTATACGCCCTCATGGGAATCCCGGTCGCCGGTTTGTTTCGGGCAGCCTTTATTACCCCGCGAATTCGGCACGCATTGGAGCCGCGTGAGCGGCCGGCGGTGTGAGATTTTGGAATCGTCTCTCCATCGGATTCCAGTGATTCGTGATCGTGGCGTGGCGTTAGATAATAATAAAAAAAACCATTATGGGCGCATGGGATGTTGGCAGTTTTGATAACGATGACGCGCTGGATTGGGTGTGGGAGCTGGAGGAGGCGCCCGATACCACAATTTTGCGGGACGTTTTGGAAACCATTGTTCAATCGGAAGAGTATCTGGAGATCCCGGATTGCTGCGCGGCGCTGGTCGCGGCCGTGAACCAGCGGCCGGCGTCCAAGTTGCCGGCGGAGGTTTCAGGATTTATCAGCCGGATTACGACTCCTCCACCGCCCGAGCTTTTGCAACTGGCCGCGGAGGCGGTCGAGAAGATCAAGAGCAAGTCAGAATTGCGCGAACTTTGGGATGATTCCACAAGCGCCCGGCGGTGGCTGGACGAAGTGGACAATTTGCGCGCCCGTTTGACCGGAGCCAATGGCGAATCATAGCTCGTCTGTCCCCAATTCTCGCAGAGAATTCCCCGAAACATTCGCGCATTGAACCCCTGAACCAGCGCAATATGGCACGTCTTGGTATGGAGTTCCGCCTTCAGGCGGCGGGGCGTGGGACGACATGATGGTTGGAAGAATTTTCAATCCGCCCGACCATGCTTCCGCCCGGTCGGCTAAAGCCGGAACTCCATACCCGGATGCGAATGACCGCGCCAGAACGGGGCGACGGGGCATTTTTACCCATTGAGGTTCGTGGGGAGTGAACACTTCCCAAATCGGGCGTCAATCGGTACCGGGAACCAAGGGGATTTTGACCTCGGATTTCACGAATAGAATTGGATTGGACCTGGAAAATCTCCTTCCCCTTCCGATATCCGTGCTCATCCGTGTAATCCGTGGTTAAATTTTCCCTCTTTGTTTCTCGTCCCGCGCGCCGGGTTGGTGTAAGTTGGCTGTGCCTTTCATGTTCGCGCGCACCAAATCAAGTGGAAATCGCCGTTCGTTCTCGCTGGGGTACACGATTATCGAGGTGATGGCCGTGATTTTCATAATCGCCGTTTCAGTTGAAACGGCGAAATTCGTTTCGTTGCGGTACGGCAAGACGGCGGGAATCGGGGCGGGATTATTTGGTGGTATGGTAAGCTCAGCCATCGTGGTTCTATTCTATTGCTGGATCGGGCGTCAGAACCAACGGCGATTGCAAGACGTGAGGGAGAGATATACCTCCATTTACCGTGTAACTTCCCCGCCGACAGATGAAAAGAGTATCAAGCGGGCCGAGGGCGCGGAAATCAGGGTGGGGGATTACGGTTGGGAGGCCGGACCGCTCCTTAAAAAGAGCGGCTTGATTTATCTCCAGGGGTTGAGGGTGGACTGGCGGGTGGTTTGGCACGCGGGATTTCGTCCGGATCAGATTGAAAAGGTCACCCAAAAACCCTGCTCGCAATACGATCGCTGGATTCCTTACTGGGTGAAAGGTCCGGCTCCGCCGCCTTGCCCGTTTCCGATATTGGAACGAAAAACACCAGCAATGGGTCTGCCTCACAATCGCCATTTGTATGGAATCAGCCGTCCATGAAAAGAACTCGCGCTATACGAACCAATAAATGGGCGGTGACGGTCTACTTGGGATTGCTTTTGGCGCGCTACGGCGCGGCGGAACAATTCGTGGAGCTTTCCGTCAATCTTGAAACGGTGGATTTTTATTATCCCGACCAGGCGCGATTTTCCCCCGCTGACGGAGGCCAATTTCCCGGTAGCACTACCAATAGTCAGACCCTCCGGTGTGTCGTCGGCGCCGATCGCTGGCTGATCGCGGGTGAACCGGGCACGCTTTGCTGGAATGCCCGGGTAACGTTTTGGTTTACCGGCACGAATGTCGTCGAGCACGATGTGATTACCAGCGTTCCGGACGATGAGAAATTCGCTGGCGGATCATTTCCACCCATCGGACATCGCGTGACGCGGGTATCGGATTCCACGGATGGAAATCCCGGGCGGCCGGTCCGCGCGGCGGACCTGATGAGTTCCCCGGCCAGAACGTGCTGGCTCGCGTTCTGTTCCGGTTCCTTTCTCAAACAACCGGGCCGGCGGGTTTTTCCGCCGCGCGATTTGTGGAAGGAGTTTATTATCGATTCCGACTCGTTCCCGGATGAGACGACCGTCTTTAAAGACGGCCTTGGCCTGCCCCGAACGATCAAGGCATTTGCGAAAACAAATCAGGTCATCCTCGAATATCAGGTCCGTCAATCTACCAACGTGCTGGGCTGGAATTTTCCGCTGGAATTCGAGATGACCCAATACAACCCGGCGGGCACGAATGGTTGGAAAGCATTATCGACTGCCGCAGGCCGGGTGACCGCCATCGGTGCGGGACACAACCCGGAAGTGCCGCCGGACGTGTTTAAGTATCGTCAAGATCGAGGTCGAAATCAACGGTAAGGCCATCGAAAGGTCCTTGGCACATCTAGCGTCCTTGTTTTACCTTCGCGTTCCGACGAAATGGCTCAATGAGCTCGATGGTTTCGTTGTCTTGTTGTTCAAGCTGATCCAGGATATCACCGGCACATTTGCACTCGAAGATACCGGAGAGTTCGGCCTGATTGATTTCAACCAGTTGCGGAATCGCGTAACGGGCAACGCTTCCCAAGGCGTGGAAGGCCTCGCGGGCCACCCAGTGGTGGCCGGCACTTGGGTTAAACTCAACCTCAACAAAATGCTGCTTGTGGGCCAGAAAACGCAATTTTTGCCTCCAATCAGAATCCTTGGTTCGGAGCATGCGCAACAGGATTGGAATGGCGTTGGTTCCTGCCCGCCGCACGGCCTCCTCGGCGGTATGACGTGGCGGCCCGGGATTGCCAAAACGTGGTTCGAAGCCTTTCAACCAATACGTCAGCGGTTTGCCTTGGTAAACGGGCTGGGTTTGGCACCAAACCGTCCAAACCACCACCCCGACAGTGGCGAGGACTGCGAGCCCGATCAACATGCCAATTTTTTTGGTCACGGGTGCTTCACCGCGTTTTTGTCCCAGATCTCGAGGAGATCTAAAATCTCGCCGGCATAATTGTACTTCCAAGTGCCGGCGATTTCGGCTTGATGGATTTCACGCAATTGCGGAATGGCGTAACGGCCAATCCTCCCCAGCGCCACGAATCCCTGCCGGGCAACCCAGTGCTGGCCGTCACTCGTGTGGTAGTCAACTTTTACTAAATGCTGCTTTTGAGCCAGCAAAGTAAACCTTTGCCTCAAATCAGAATCCTTGGTTCGGAGCAGGCGCAGTAGGATTGGAATGGCGTTGGTTCCCGCCTGCCGCACGGCCTCCACCGCGTCGTTGAATTTTGGTTTTCCCCGGAAGTCATCTGTCTCGAAGGCTTCCAACCAATACACCAGCGGTTTGCCCTGGTAAACGGGATCGGATGTCCGGCTTGTGTTCCACCAGACCACCCCAATGAAAATAATGAGGGCCACCCCGGCGGCGATCCCATAGCGGAACGATTTCCTCATGGGTGGATTATGGTCCAATCGTCCTCGGAAAACGAGAATTTTCGGTGGTTTCGGTAGGGACTGGCGCGCCGCGCCGTCCGCGCCGGGTTGCGGCGCAATCGGAGACGCTGCTAACGCGTTACCTGTGAATGTTTGCCCGCCGTCCCCGCCACATTAGGACACGAATTTTCAATTGAGTTATTGCCATATGCCGCCATCATGTCCCTGAATCTAATGGTCGGCACAGAAGACCGGAATTGAATAATTAGACGGAACCATAAGATGCCCCCGCTTTTCAACAAACCGACGCTTCCGGGCGTTAAGCTCGCCTTCTCGCGGGCGACCCTTGGTTTCGCTTTGTTATTCTGCGCCTGGGCAACCAAGCTGCCCGGCGCCTCGTTTCAGGATGATTTCGCGGTGGTCTTTATCGATGCGGCTACCGAAGCCAAATTAGGGGCCTTTCCGTTAAACCGTTCGTTTCTCGCCGGGGCCGTTCGAAAAGCCGGCGAACTTGGCGCGAAGGGCGTGGTCATCAAATTCTTTCTGGATCAGCCAAGGGAGGAGTCGGGCGATCAGGCGCTGGCCATGGCCATGACCAACCTGCCGGTAATATTGCAGGCCAGAATCGACGACACGGAGGCGCATCCAAATCCATTGCCCGACCGGTTCACCTGGCCGGAAGTCAAAGTGCCGACGGAGATCTCCGGCGTCAGCGGATGGATCCCGTTACCGGCATTCAGCGCCCGGGCGCGCGACGTGGGGTTTGTTGATTTTTCGTCCCCGCGAGTTCCGCTTTTGGAGACGTATCAATCGCGGACGGTGAAGTCTTTGGTCGTCTGCTGCATTGAACTGGCTAAAGGCAAACCCGCCGTTCTCACGCCCAATAGACGGCTGAATTTTGGTGTCGATGGACTGAGGCTGGACGGCACCAATTGCCTTACGGCGGCCTATCCTCTCAAGGACGATCTGCCGTACCTGCCTTTTCACCAGTTTCTGGCCGGCGAAATTCCCGCGAGCCGGATCAAAGGCAAAGTCGTGATCATCGGCTACGACGGGCCGGGAATTCATTCCGAGCCCACTCCGATCGGCTCCATCCGGGCGCACCGCTTTTTTGTTTATATTTTGCAGAATATGTATGAGAAACTTGGTCCTTAGCCGGCAATGCGGATCGCCGATTGTTGATGGTCATTAATATTGCTGGCACGTTTATTTCACTTGGTATTTCATTCCTTATCGCTGGATTGAGCAGGGAATCAAAAACTAACCAACGCGATTGGCGGTGAAGGATTCTTCCATGACTACAGATGAGTTTTGGGCGATTGTAGAGCGTGTCCATTTGGGTTCGGGGGGCGATATGGACCGAAAATGCGAATTGCTTGGGCAGTCGTTACGCGAGCTTCCCGCCGGCGAGATACAGTCTTTCGACGGGCATTTTTCGGCTTGTTATTACGGGGCATACACCCAGGACTTGTGGGGAGCCGCTTATATCATTTGCGGCGGTTGTTCGGATGACAAATTCACGGACTTCCGTAGCACCCTAATCTCCATGGGGCGGGCGATATTTGAACGGGCAATGGCCGACCCGGAGTCCCTGGCGGAGCAGAACATTGACGGTGAATCCGCTGCCTACGAGGGTTATCAATACGTTGCCTATCGTGTTTACGAGGAGAAAACCGGCGTCGCGGTACCGCCGGACAAACCCCATCCGAAACGGACCCGGGGTGTTGCGTTTAAGGAATGGGAGCTGGAGAAGCGTTTTCCGAAGCTCGTGGCAAAATACGGGTATAAGGACTCGGATTGGGCTAATGAAGAACGACGGCTGCGCCGTCGTAATAAAAGAATTGCGTACACCGTTGGCGCGGGAAAAGACGCGGTGCGAGTGGCCCGGACCCTGGCCAATCTGCTGCTGGATTCGGAAATAATTCCGGCCTGCGGTTACATTCCGCCGCTACCGATTGTCGCCAGCGTGCTGCGAGCGGGAAGATTTGTCACTACGGCAGGGAAGTTATGCTCGTGGGAGGGATTCAAGTTGGACGACGCAGACTTTTGGCACGCGGTGAATACGCTCGAGCGGCTTGCGCCGAAGAGGCTTAAAGGCGGGATAAACATCCGGGGCAAAAAAATTCAATTGGATACCGCAGTGCCAGCCCGCGGAGAATATTCCGACTGGATTCAGTCATTGAGACGCCGCGGCTTGGCGTGAGTCACGCGCTTTTGTGGGTATTTCATGCTTCGGTTAAGGCCTGCACCTTATACGCATCTTCAATCCCAAAGATTGGGTACTCCAGCCCAAGTTCAGCCGTCGCGCCGCGACGAAGACACCTCGGTTATGCTTTTCCATGGGTTGAAACCCATGGTTACCGTCATCGCCTCGCTCCGCGAGGCGCCGGTCGCGTAGCGACTTTGTGATGGTAGGCGGGGGTTTCAACCCACGCACGGGACCGCGGAATCCGGCGCGTCGCGGAGCGACGCTTGAACTGGCGCAACCCAAGCGAATTCACCGCTCGCGAGACTTGGACTACATAATCCCTTGGGATTCTCCCGGGGAATCACCTAAAGGTGCATTTAAGGTGCATGGTTAAGGACGCGGGATTTTTCTTTGCGTTGCCCTACGGAGGCGGCCGTCGCCAAACGTCAATAAGACAGATCAAGCACGTTTTCCGCGGCCGTGGGATACGGCCAGGTGACTTCATTGTGCGGCAAATTATCGTTGTTCCAGCGGCACCGCCACGAGTTGTCGGTCACGGGATTGATCATGTTATTCCGCAAGGCGGATTCCGCGTGACCGTCGCAGCTCATGAAATCGGTCTTGAAATTGTGCCGATTCGAGGGCAGTTGGCCCACATCCCCCCGCTGACCGGTGGTCGACATGTGCAGCGGGTCCAGGTTTGCCTCCCATGCCGAATTGACGATGGTTTGCGGGGCGGGCGTATCCGCCAGCATGATCATTTGGGCCGGCGCGACCACGGAGGTGTCCTTCACCAGCCCCTGGGTCATGCCGCCGTTGATATCCCCTCCCAAGCCCAGTTGCGGGGTGTTGATCGCGTTCAATCCCCAGTTATTGTAGCCGAAGGAAAACCGGCTGGTGGGCGTAACCGCGTAAGAATCCGGCAGGCCAAACTCGTCGCGACCGCCCAGCGTATTGTTTATATTCGTATCCCAGGCGCTATCCGGCGCGGCCGCCGGACACTGAAACACCGCGCGATTGCCGCTGGTTAAGGGGAGGATTCGCGTCATCCACACATACGCGCCCGTGTCGGGGGAATAAGCTCCGGGGTAGCCTTTGTAGTCTCCGGTGTACATCACCGCGCCGATGCCGACCTGTCGCAAATTATTCAAGCAGGCGATCTGCTTGGCCCGCGCTTTTGCCTTCGTCAGCGCCGGCAAGAGCAGGGCGGCGAGAATCGCGATGATGGCGATTACCACGAGCAACTCAATCAACGTGAAACCCTGGAATCCTTTGGTTTTCACGGCTGATCCCAATTTGGTTCGGCGTGTCTTCATTCAGCGGGTTTGGCGGCAATGCCCGGCTGGCGATCACCGCAATTTGGTTCGCGGCCTATCGCTCCGGGGAAAACTCACGGCGTAATTCGAGCGCCCCGGCCAAGGCTGCCAGCATCCGTGCCATTGTCAAGCTTCCAAACCGGCCGGTAACGTCTTAATTTGGGTAGATGGCGCGCCTTGTCCCGCCATAGCCTTGGCGACGGCGGACGCGCCGTCCGCGCCGGGTTGCGGCGCAATCGGAGACGCGCCGGACGCGTAATCCGCGAATGATTGCGCGACCGGCTCCGCCAATCCCACGCGACGCGCATCCGCAAAAATTGAGATTTTCACCCGACCGGTCGCTATTACGCCAAAATGCTTCTTGCAACTAAGTCTCAATTAGCCTACCGTTCGCGCACGGTAATGAAACCAGCTAAAGGCGAAATCGTCCGCGAAGGCCAGTGCGCCCAGCCATTTGTGTGCCCCCTCAGCCGGGTGCGCGCGGGCTCGGTTGTATGCATCAAGCAACTGGCCGCCAGCGAGGACGTCATGAACCGCTTGCGCGAGATGGGCTTTTGCGAGGAGCAGCAGATCAAGCTGATCCGGCGCGGCGGCAATTTGATTTGCCAGGTCTGCAATGCCCGGCTGGGAATCAGCGAACGCCTGGCCGAATCCATTCTCGTGGAACCGCTCACCGGCGGCTTGCAACCGGCCTGAACCATGGCCGCGGCCACCCAACCGCTGACGTCCGTCTCCGTCGGCGCCACCGTCACCGTCGCGGAAATCAAACTTCCCCCCGCCAGCCGTCCGCGCTTGATGGAGATGGGCCTGCTCGTGGGCACCCCCGTCGAATTGGTCCGCTTCGCGCCCATGGGTGACCCGCTGGAAATCAAGGTGCGCGGCTATCATTTGACCTTGCGCCGGCACGAGGCCGACCAGATTTGGGTTCGGCCAAACGATCCCGCGTAGGATCCGTGGACATTCATGGCCACCGCTCCATCTATTAAGGCTCCCGTGTCGCGTGGTGCCGCGCCGTTGTACGTCGCACTGACCGGCAATCCCAATTGCGGCAAAACCACCCTGTTCAACGCCTTGACCGGGCTGCGCGCCAAAGTGGGCAATTACGCCGGCGTGACCGTCGAACGGAAAGAGGGCCGCTTGCTCGGTTCTCCCGCCGACCGCGAATTCCTGGTGCTGGACCTTCCCGGAACCTACAGCCTCAGCCCGCAGTCGCTGGACGAGCAAATTTCCCGGGACGCGCTGCTGAACCGCCTGCCGGAACTACCGCCGCCCGCTTTGATCGTGCTGGTCGTGGACGCCTCCAATCTCCAGCGCAATCTTTATTACGCCACGCAAGTCATCGAACTGGGACACCCGGTGTTGATCGCGCTGAACATGATCGATGTGGCCACGGCCAATGGTCACGAGATCGACGCCGCCCGGCTCGCTGGCGAATTGGGGGTGCCTGTCTTTCCAGTGGTGGCCAGCGGCGGCCGGGGCGTGCCCGAGCTTCGTCAGCGCATTATTGCCGCACTTTCTACCGAAGCGGAACCGACGCCGCCCCGCCGCTTTTGCAATCTGCCGCCGGCCATGGCTCGCGAGGTAACGGAACTGGCCGCGCTGCTTGAGGCGCAATTTCCGCGGCACCGCCGCCAGGCTGGAGCCGAGGCGTTGCTGATCTTGACCAATGAAAAGGCCGTGGTCTCCAGCGCGGCGCACTATCCCGACACCATCCGGCGCGCGGTGACGGAAGCCCGGAGCCGGCTGGAAGTCGCGGGCGTCGAGTGGGCCAGCGCGGCAATTGAGGCGCGTTATGCGGCCGTCATGGCGATTCAACGGTTGGTGGTGGTGGAGACCAACACCAACCAGGAAACCTTTAGCGACCGGGTGGACCGGGTGGTGACGCATAAATTCTGGGGTTCGCTGATTTTTATCGGCCTGATGGCGCTGATGTTCCAAAGCATCTTCAGTTTCGCGCATTACCCGATGGACGCGATCCAGGCGGGCGTGGACTGGCTGGGCGGTGCGGTCGGGCGCCTGATCCCGCCGGGCGATCTAAACAGCCTTTTGGTCGGCGGCGTAATCGCCGGGGTGGGGGCGGTGGTGGTGTTTCTGCCCCAAATTCTGCTGCTCTTTTTGTTCATTGGTTTGCTGGAGGATACGGGTTACATGGCGCGCGCCGCGTTTCTCATGGACCGGCTGATGAGCAAGGTGGGGTTGCACGGCAAGAGTTTTATTCCCATGCTGAGTTCCTTCGCCTGCGCCATTCCCGGCATCATGGCCACGCGCACGATTGAGAGCCCCAAGGACCGTTTGGTGACCATTCTGATCGCGCCACTAATGAGTTGCTCGGCGCGGCTCCCGGTGTATGCGCTCCTGATCTCGGCCTGCATTCCCGCGCGGCGGGTGCTGGGATTCCTCCGGCTCGACATGCTCACGATGCTGTCGATGTACCTTCTTGGGATTGTCGTGGCCCTGCTGCTGGCCTGGCTCTTCAAGAAGACCCTGCTGAAGGGTGAGACACCCATGCTGATCATGGAACTCCCGCCCTATAAACGCCCGCTGGTGCGCGTGCTCGCGCGCCATGTCTGGGACCGGTCGCGGATCTTTCTGCGGCGCGCGGGTACCGTGATTCTGGCCATCAACATTCTCCTGTGGTTTCTGGCCTCGTATCCCCGAAACAGCGAAACCGATCGCCAATTCGCCCTCCAACGCGCCGCCGCCGTGCGGCAGGTTTATCCCGACGCAAAAACGTCCGAGGCGGTCGAACAACGGATCGCCGCCGCGAACCGCGCGGAACCGGCGGTCCTGGCCACGAATAAAACTCTGGCGAACCTGCACGATGAAATCGACCGCCTCGAAAAGGAACAAACCGGCGAGCGCCTGCGATACAGCTTTGCGGGAAGGATGGGCCATTTGATCGAGCCAGCCATCGCGCCCTTGGGATTTGATTGGAAAATGGGCATCGGAATTGTCGCCTCCTTCGCCGCCCGGGAGGTGTTTGTGAGCACGATGTCCACCGTTTACAACCTCGGCGCTCAGGACGAATCCGAGAACGCGACCGCGAACCTCGCGAAAACCCTGCGCGAGCAAAAGCGACCGGACGGAACACCGGTTTATACCGCGCTCGTGGCGGTGACCTTAATGGTCTTCTACGTCTTCGCGCTGCAATGCGTGAGCACCGTCGCGATTGTCCGGCGCGAGACGAATTCCTGGAAATGGCCCGTATTCCAATGGCTCTACATGGGCGCCCTGGCCTGGGGCCTGGCCTTCATCACGTATCACGGTGGCTTGATACTGGGCTTGGGGTAAGAATTTAAAAGGGGACTTAATGGTCGCGCCGGCTTTTGGAGTGCGGAAGTCCGCTTCCGCTTTTCGAGCGTGCAAGAGGACATTTACGTCCCCAAAATCTTGTGAATCGTTTGGCTGCCATGGCGGCGCGGAACCCAATCTCGACACTCAACAATCTCCTGTGGTATGTTGCTGGCAGACAGAATTATGCCCGCGACCATTGAAATATCACTCCCGGATGCACTGGTAAACGCCCTCGGAACCGACCGTTCCGAGCTTCCACGCCAAACGATCGAGGCGCTCGTCATTCAGTCCTATCGCGCGGGAAAGATAAGTCACGCCCAAGTTGCCGAGATGCTCGCCCTCGACCGGTGGCAAACCGACGCATTTTTGACCGACGCCCAAGCATTTCGCCCTTGGGAGCCGGCCGAATTCGCGCAAGACCTTGCCACGCTCCGAAACCTCACAAAATAGATGGCCGGTCCCGCCGTCGCGGATGCCGGTCCGTTGCACTATCTCATCTTGATTGACTGTGCCGACGTCTTGGCGCGGTTGTTTGATCGAGTGCTCGTTCCTCCCGCCGTGCGAAACGAATTGCTGCATCTCCGAACTCCGGAGAAAGTAAAGGACTGGTTGCTTCAAGCCCCACCTTGGTTTGAAGTCGTCCGGGTGAGTGAGTCCCATCCGATACGGGGACTTCATCGGGGCGAAACCCAAGCCCTTGAGCTAACAATTCAAACGAATGCCGCCGCGGTGCTTTTGGATGACTTGGATGCGCGTACTGCAGCTCGCCGGCTCGGTATTCCCATAATTGGAACCATTGCTGTTCTGGAACGGGCGGCGGAAAAAGACCTGCTTGATCTTCCAGAAGTGATATCCAGACTTCGCCGGACAAATTTTTTTGTGCCCACCGAACTCTTCGAGGCGGCGCTAAAACGGGACCGGGACCGCCGAAAATAGCGCGGCAATAACGGCCAACAGTGTTCGGATCCCAAAAATGAATTGAGTGATAATTGCTCGTTACTCTTTGTCGCCCGGTTTGGAAATTGCCCACACCCACGCCCCGATTTTGCTTTTGAAGTTTTCCGCCATGTGAAAGGCTGACCCAAGATTTATGCAAAAACTACTCGCGAGGTCTTCTCTTTTCGCGCCGGGATTCGGCGCGTTCCTGTTCTCTGTCTGCGTGGCTTCACCGGCGCCCGCCGGCCAAATCAGCCAGGCTCCTTTTGGCGTCACGCCCGATGGGACACCCGTAACCCTTTACACGTTGAAAAACGCCAGCGGCCTCGAGGCAAAAATTTCCGATCTCGGCGGCATCCTCGTCTCGCTGAAAACTCCCGATCGCACCGGCAAGCCGGGCGAGGTCGCGCTCGGCTACGACACGTTGGATCCCTACATCCATGAGAATTCCTATATGGGCGCGATGGTTGGCCGTTACGCCAATCGCATCGCCGGAGCGTCGTTCACCCTGGACGGCCACACCTACAAACTAGCCGCCAATAATGGTCCAAACTCCTTGCACGGCGGCAAAAAAGGTTTCAACAACATGGTCTGGCACGCCTCAACCTCCGTCAGCGAAAGCGGGCCGACGCTGGAGCTTACCTATTTGAGCAAGGACGGCGAGGAGGGCTTTCCGGGCAACCTTCAGGTGAAGGCCGTCTATTCGTTAACCGCGGACAACGCCTTGCGCCTCGAGTACACCGCCACGACCGACAAGCCAACCGTGGTGAACCTATCGCAGCATTCCTACTTCAACCTCGCCGGGCGGGGCGAGGTTCTCGATCACCAGTTCCTTATCAACGCCGCGAAATTCACACCGGTGGACGACACGCTCATTCCCACCGGTGAACTGCGTCCCGTGGCGGGAACGCCATTCGATTTTCGCCAGCCGACCACCCTCGGCACGCGGATTAGTCTATCCGACCCGCAACTCAAAATCGGCCACGGCTTCGATCATAATTTTGTGGTCGACAAGCCGGCGGGCCAACTGGGTCTGATGGCCCGGATAACCGAGCCAACAACCGGTCGTGTAATGGAAGTGCTTTCCACTGAACCGGGCGTGCAATTCTACACCGCTGATTTTTCCGGGGGCGGCGCGGCGGGCCACGATGGTTGGAAATTCCAGGGACGCGCCTCATTTTGCCTGGAGTGCGAGCATTTTCCCGGTTCCCCGAGCCACCCCGAATTTCCCAGCACCGTGTTGCGACCTGGAACAGTATTTCACAGCGTCATCGAGTATCGTTTCCCTGCAATTAAGTGAATCCAGATCCCAGTGCCTCGCGGAGCGAGGCTATGACGGTAGCCGTGGGTTTCAACCCACGGAGGGCTATCACCGGGTGCCCTCCGTCGCGTCGCGACGGCTGAACTTGGGTGGAAGAGCGCATTCCTTGTATCTGAAAACCTCTCAAAATTAAGATGCACCCGCGTCCGCGTTTCATCGGGGAAATCCGCCTAGACCGTGAACCGCCTTTGGAATAACCTAGGGCCATGGAAAAGAAAATGGCCCGGATTCTGCGGAAAATCCGCGGCGAACCGGGCCTGAGCGAGCACGAAGCCTTGCTGTTCGCGCGGAGTCTGGCGGCCAGCCCCGACGAGCGCTGGCGCCTGCACGAGAACTTCCTCCGCTCGCACGACTTATTCACTCGCTCGAGCAGGAGAAAATACGGTTTCAAGTCGCTGGAATGAGCGCGGCAATCAGTCCTCCGCCTGCAATTCGTAATTCAGCACCGAGAGCGAATAAACCGCCGCCGTCTCGCTCCGCAACACCAACCGTCCCAGCGTAATCGGCAAAAATCCCGCCGACTTCACCGCGTTCATTTCCGCCGGCGTGAAATCACCCTCCGGACCCACCCACACGCCGACGGTCTTTGGCAGTCGCCCGTGTTCCTTAAAAAAGCTTTTAAAATACTCGCGCGGATGACGTCGGTCGGGTTGCAAGGACGCAATTAGCGGTAGTTCAAATTTCTCGCCGCGCGCCAAAAAATCCTTCGGCTTCAGCGGCGTCTCAATCGTCGGCAGCCAGGCGGATCCGCACTGTTTGATGGCCTCAATGGCAGTTTGCCGCCAGTGCTCCGCTTTAGCGGCCGCGCTCTCGCTATCCAGTTGCGTGGTCACGCGATCCGATAGCAGCGGCACCACCCGATGAACCCCGAGTTCGACCGATTTCTGAATAATCGTTTCGATTATTTTGCCCTTGGGAATCGCCTGGAGCAGCGTGAGTTGATAGGGCAGGGGAGCGACGCTGTTTCGCTGCACCACCTTCAACCGCAATTCGTCACGTCCCGGAGCCAGCGCCTCGCACAGTAATTCCCCACCCGCGCCATCCAGCACCATCAAGCGCTCCTTGTCGCGGACGCGCAGAACCTGCAGCGCATGGTGCGCCTCACGACCAGTCAGGCAAATGACCTCGTTTTTGCACTCGCCGGGCGGCAGGTAAAATCGGTGCATCAACTAAACAAGTTTTTGGCCTTGTCAAAAAAACTCTGGCTCAACGGATTGACCGATTCATCGCAAAGCGCGGCAAACTCCTGAAGCTTGGCGCGTTGGGCCGCGTTCAAGTGCGCGGGCACCTCCACATTGATGCGCACATGCAGATCACCCGATCCAAAGCCCTGGATGTTTTTGACCCCCTTGCCCTTGAGCCGCACCAAGCTGCCCGGTTGCGTGCCGGCGGGAATTTTAATGTGCGTTTTCCCGGCCAGCGTCGGCACCTCGATCTCGGCTCCCAGCGCCGCCTGGACAAAACTCACCGGCACCTCGCACAGCAGATCATCTCCGTCACGTTGAAAGATTTCGTGCTTCTTGACGTGGAGTACCACGTAAAGATCGCCCGACGGCCCGCCCCGCAAACCGGCCTCGCCATTGCCGGTCGAGCGCAGGCGCGAACCCGTGTCCACACCCGGCGGAATCCGCAGTTTGATCTTGGACGTATGTTCGCGCCGACCCGCGCCGTGGCAGGTCTTGCACGGCTTTTCGATCACCCGCCCCGCGCCCTCGCAACGCGGGCACGTCTGGGCCACGCTGAAAATACCGCGGGAACTGATAACCTGTCCCCGTCCGCCGCACGTCGCGCAAACCTTGCTGGACGACCCGGTCTCCGCGCCCGTGCCCCGGCAAACCTCGCACGCGTCGTGTTTGGTAACCGTGATCTCCCGCTCGCAACCGTTCGCCGCCTCCTCGAAACTGATCTCCATGTCATAGCGGAGATCAGCGCCCCGTTGCGTCTGGTTGGGATCATTCCGCCCGCCGCCAAACAAATCCTCAAAGATGCCGCTGCCGCCAAACACTTCGCGGAAAATATCGGCCGGATCATGAAATCCACCCCGTCCCCCGGCGGCGGCGCGGCGGCGCGGATCAAACGCGGCATGGCCGTATTGATCGTAAGCCGCGCGCTTTTGCGGATCGCTCAGCGCCTCGTAAGCCTCGCCCAACTCCTTGAACTTATCCTCGGCCGTCTTGTCCCCCGGATTCTTGTCCGGATGATACTTGACCGCCAGCTTGCGGTAGGACTTCTTGATCTCCTCAATCTCCACGGTGCGCTCCACACCGAGGACCTCATAGTAATCTCGCTTGGACATTGGCTCAGGTGGCGGGCTTCCGGGCGACGACCACCGTGGCGGGACGGATCAACCGGTCGCGCAATTTATAGCCTTTCCGCAACTGTTGCATCACCTGGCCCTCGGCAAACTCCGTGGTTTCCCGCTGGTCCACCGCCTCGTGCCAGTTCGGGTCGAACGTTTTTCCGGCGGCATCCAACTCCTCCAACCCGGTTTCCAACAGCGCGTTCTTCAATTGATGTTGGATCATGGCCACGCCGGTTTGCAGCGATTGATTCGTTTCGGCCTGCGCCGGCGCCTGACTGGCGGCGGCGATGGCCATCTCAAAATTATCCAGTACCGGAATCAATTTCTTGATCAGCGATTCATTGGCGTACCGGACCGCCTCCTCGCGTTCGCGCGCGGCGCGTTTCCGGAAATTCTCCAAATCGGCCGTGACGCGCAGAAAGCGGTTCCAATTCTCGTCCGCTTTCGCCGCCTGGGCCTTCAAATCGTCGATCTGCTCGGACGTCAATGCCGCGTTGTCCCCGGCCTCATCGCCGGAGTCGGCCGTCGTTTTGTCATCAGATGTCGTGTAATCCATAATAGGTACTCAAATCCCGTAAATAAGCTGCCCGGACGATAGCCGATGATTCGCCATTGGGCAACTCTTTGTGCGTGACCTCACGGATGGTAGGGACAGTCGCGCTGCGACTGTCCCCGCCCGCGTCTCAGCGGGCGGAACCATTCGCAACCCAACGTGTAACCCCCGCGCGGACGCAAAAACCTGACCAAGATCGCCACGCTGGTCCAACCCGAAATTTTAGTGCGACCAGGTGCGACCGGAACACCTCCAAGATCGGATGTGAATCGAGGCCGTGAACTGTTGTGGGCATGTGCCAGCTTCAAGCCGTGCCGATGTTTGCCGAAACTTGTAGCGCGGGCGTCCTCGCCGGCCAGTGCTCGCACCGTCCCGGTGCGCGGACGCGTAGTCCGTCCAAGCAAGCATTGGTTCATGGAACGATCGCTTGGATTCAGAAAGATGCCCGTCTTATTTTTCTGACTCCATTTTTCTGACAAATTTCCGGTTTGGTCGGCCTCCTTCCGCCGTGGTTCAGTGGGAATCGACGTTTCTCCAGCATCTGGCTCGTTAAAGGGAGCCATAATTCAGAATCAGCTCGATTCACCCGTCCAACCTAACGTCCACCCAGGTTTTCACCTTAATTGGCTTCCCGGCTTGCCGCGCCGGAACATATCCGTCCATCCTGTCCATTTCCGTCCATTCTGTCCATCCCCGGAAATGAAGTTTGACCAAGTGCGACCAGGTTTGACTAGGTTTGACCAACTGCGACGCCGGGCTGCGCAAGGAGCGGGAAATCCAAACCAGATCCTCCTCCACCGCAACCACATCCGCGACTCTGCGGCTCCGCGTGAGACTCCGTTTCGCCACTTCCGCCCAATTGCGACCAAGTGCGACTCGCTTTGACCGTTTCCGTCCCCGCGCGTCCAGGTCGGCTCGGTCCTCCCCAACTCGCCCCGCCCGAATCCCGACGCCCAAGAGACCAACCTCCGGCATCCTGTCCACCTCGTCCACCTCGTCCACCTCGTCCATTTCCCCGGAAACGAGGTTTGACCAAGTGCGACCAACCTTGACCAGGTGCGACCAGGTGCGACCAACCTTGACCAACCCCGACTGGCTTGCTGTGCCGAAGCGTTCCGCGAAGGCCAATCCCTACATCCCATTTCTCCCCGGCCTCCCATCCATTCCCATCCCCCAAATTTTCAAAGAACCGCCCTCCTTC
>Ga0206847_10110_pt1 | contig 28376 bp, 24 predicted proteins | sample Alteio_BWOrgCont_17_FD_152880 | JGI IMG/M metagenome (GOLD analysis project Ga0206847, IMG submission 152880) | Enriched cells from forest soil in Barre Woods Harvard Forest LTER site, Petersham, Massachusetts, United States -... | ecosystem: Environmental > Terrestrial > Soil > Temperate forest >... | reverse complement strand
AGAAGCGCACCGATTTGCTTCCGGAGTTCAGCGAGCCGCTGTTCGCCCTGAAAAAGGGGCAGGCGACCTCCCCCATCATCACCCCCAGCGGCTGCTTCATCCTCTATGTCGAGGACCGCAAATACGCCGGAATCCAGCCCCTTAACGAAGTGCGCCCCCAAATCGAGCAGATCCTGAGCCAGCAGATGACCACGGTCGCCCTGGAGCAGTGGAAAGAGCGGCTCCGCCGCGACGGCTACATAAAGCATTTCTGATCGTCGCATCGCGCGCAGCGGCCGGTTTCCCACTGGCTATAATGCCTTCATGCCCGATCTTCCTGCGCATGATGGCGATTCCGCGACCTATCCGATCAATCGCCTGCAGGCGACGGTCGCATGCGAGCGGCCCCAGGAACGCCTCGAAAAATTCGGCCCCGGCGCCCTGAGCGACACCGAACTGCTCGCGCTGTTGCTCCGCAGCGGCACCCGCGGCCAGGATGTCCTCACCCTGGCGGCGCACCTCATAGCCGAGGCCGGCTCGCTCGCCGCCCTTATCCCGTGGCGCGCGGCGGAGTTTAAAAAGCTGAAGGGCATAGGACGCGTCAATGCCGGGCAGATTCACTTACTAGCGCTCCCTGCATATTTCCACATCCCTCGCCAAAAATGGCCTTGCGTCGTTCCAAGCTCATTAGCGGCCAGCCATCTTCGTTAATCAGGTGGCCGACGATCGAATACCTCCACCGAGGCCTCTGCCCATGGATCGCAGGTTCCAACCACTCAATGTGAATGCCCATCCGTTTGCCGTCAGCAGTCTTCCCACCAAAAACCATCTCAACGAGCGCCCGTTTTTGCTCCCACGTCATCAGGTCAATGTTCCGATTCAGCTCTCGGTGTGTTGCGGCAAGCCTAGCGTCGGTCAACCTGAATTGCGCGGCCACTTCGCTCGCCTTTGCCATAATGCCCTCAGGTGTTGGGAGATTCTCAATCGTGTCGCGAAGCGTGTTCAGTTCATCTTGATACCGCTGCTCGTTTTCCTTGAGCTCCGACAACTGCTTCTGAGCATCTTGGTCCGAAATCGTTCCGTTGCCCACGAACTTCAGTATGCGGTTTCGTCCGTTACTGAGCTTTTCAATTAATTCCTCCAGGCGTCTAATGCGTGCATACGCTTCCTTAGTTTTTTCCATGTTCGGAGTCGCTGCTTCGATGGCCCGCTGAACGGCCCGCGGGTTTCCAAACGTCTCAAACAGCTGACGGATCACCTGGTCATCTAACTCAGCAGCTGGGATCCACGTCTTTTCTACCAAGCATTTCTTCGAAACCAGTCTGGGATACATGTGCCTGTACCACGAATCGCCGTTGGGACTAGGTTGCCCGCTAAGTGATCCCCCGCAGTGGGCACAAATGACCATACGACTCAGAAGATATCTGTTTTTGATAGGTCTGTGGAAATAAGTGCGATTTGCTTGTATCCGTGCCCTTACTGCCTTGATCGTCTCATCTGATAAGAGTGGTGGAATCGAGTGCGTCACCACCTTATTAATGTTTAGTGCCTTCGACCTAAACGTCTCGGTCCATATGGTGCCCGACCGTTCCCGTAAAATAATGTAAAGGCATGAGCGATCTATACCGTATTCCTTCGCTAGCGTATCTATCCACTCGCCTCTCAAATAGCGGGCTGCGATCTCCTCGATCTTCCTCTTTTTCTCAAGATCCACCACCCACTTCCCCGTACCCTCGTCAATGGTACGTCCGTATGGTTTCGTTCCGGCGGTAGGAATTCCGCGCTCCGCTCGGGCTATTCGATTCCTGATGGATTTGGCGTTCTGGTTTTGAGCTTGAAATTGACCGAAAACGGCAGACATCCCGAGGAAAAAAACGTGCTCTGGATTAAACAGATTAGATTCGGAGTGGCCGACAAAGAACCGTATACCGTGCTTCTTGAGGACTTCTAGGCTCTCACTGCTCTTTGCGTTGTCACGGCTCCATCGGTCAGCATTTGCGACCATGACGGCATCGAATGGTCTCGGAACCTTCTGTGCGTCTAACAAAAGCTGGTCCAATTCCTTTCTTTCATAACCGGGGGTTGCATGTTCCTGACCGCCATACCTTTTCACGATATTGCCTCCCATCATCTCAACGGCAGACTCCATCTCCATCCTTTGGGTTCTTAGCGACTCGCCTTTTTTCTCCTGCCCCTCTGTGGAAACGCGGGACAATATCGCGAACCGCAGTTTTAGACTATCTGACTCGTCAGGTATCTTAATCATTTGCTGACCTTTGGTTGTTCTGAGTTACCGACCTAAGGAATGAAAAGCGGGAGGCTGGTTGTTGGTCAGCTTAGCAACTCGGCCTTGGGAATGACCCACGAACATAGTCCGGGGTGTTGTCCAGTGCCCTAAAAAAGCACCGTGCGCAGAGGCTACCCCTGAACGTTGGAGCGATGGCAAATACGAAGAACACAGCGTCATCACAGGTTCAATTTGAGGTTAGCTTCGTCGATCTCGTCCTGGTCGATTCCCAAGTAGCGAAGGGTGATGCCTTGGCTGCTGTGACCAAAGACCTTCATCAGCGTTTCAATTCCCACACCCGCTTTGCGCAAGTGGTAGCCGTATGTCTTGCGAAGGCTGTGACTGCCGAAATGGCCCTCTACGCCAGCAAGCCTTGCCCAATGGTTGACCAACTGGTGCAGCCGCTGGATTGACAACGTATCCCCATACGGGTTGGGAAAGACGTATTGGTCCAGCTCTGAAGTTGTCTGGGAGCGCCATATTTCCAGCGCCCTACGAGCGTTCTTTTGCAGAGCAATGGCTCTGCGATTTCCGGTCTTGGATTCAGTGACTATTAATTTGTCGCGGATTTTTCCGTCAGGCGTACTTACATCGCTCCATCGGATGGAGAGTAGATCGCTGCCACGGAGGCCCGCGTGAATTCCCAATACAAAGAGCGCTAGGTCGCGTGGAGAGTCCCCGAGCGTTCCCTTGATGGCGTTTATGTCCTTCACGTTGCGGATCGGACTCACGGTAGCGTCCTTACCAAGGTTCGGCGGCACGCCCGTCGCTCCGTGCCACCCAATCCGGCATATTGGTTTCCCGGGCGCTTGAGGTGAGTTGTTTATTATTTGAGTCGTAGGTTTAAGTTTCACCCGGTTCTTTTAGTGTAACTTAAACAGTTCAGCAACTGGTTCTTATGGATGTTATGATAACGAGCCGACTGCTGGCAAGTTAAGCCCAACCTTTGTCTTTAGGTTCTCACATTAGGTAAAATCGATTGGTACGTCATTCTACCATCAATTCTGGTTTAGCTGTCGTCGGAAAGGGCACGGCGCGCGCTGTCGATGTCCTCTTCCGAGAATGAATACGCGCGGAGAAGATCAGAAATGATTACCCGTTTCAGTGAATTCGGAAGGTTCGTAATGGCGAAAAACTCTGTTTTTCCAATTTGTTGGGGCTGAGTCGACGAGCCGCTCTGTTCGATGGTCTCCCTGCTTTTTGAGATATGGACGCGTCGGCCTCTTCGATAGCCGTCAAATTCCGCGAACCTCTTCGGATCGCGATCATGCAAGAACGACATGAGACCCAGGTAGCGTTTTTTCGCATTACCTCCCCAGAATCGAAACGATGTACTTTCCATGTACTCGCGCAGGAGGGAACGGGGGGATGTCGGGTTTACTTCAGGTTCTTGCCTAACTGCCAAGAGTCGGCGGAGTACGTCATTGGGCGTCTCATTGAAGCCACGTGCCGCTTTTTCCAAGACCCCGTAGACTCCTTCATCTATTTCAATGGTTTTCATTAGAAGTGTGAGTGTCGATATGATCTGTTAAACCTGTTAAAATGGTGTAACTCGATATTAATCGGGTGATGATTTGTATGTGCCTTAAGGAATGAATCTTATGGTCATTTTACTTCAATTGCTCACCGGAATTGGGTAGTTTGCGACTCACATAGGGGCCAGGTCGGCACTAGCAAACCCCGAGAGGGACCCCACGATCCAAATATTCACATGGCCACCGGCACCCTCACTGCTCGGCTCCGCCCCTTGCGCATCGCATTCGTGGTGGAGCCGAATGACCCGGCCGCCGTCCTGACAGCGATCAAAACCTCGAGCTTTCTCTGGGGAGGCACCTACAACCCGCTGATCCCCTACTACAGGCGGCTCCCTCGGGGATGGGTCGAGCAGAGAACGGGCAATAGCCACACGGCGGCTTCGGTCCTAGAGGGCTATCTGGACGCATTTGACCCCGACGTCGTGGCTCTTGTCGGTCAACTGGAAAATAAGGGGCTTACTTTTGGCCATCGCGAAGTGGTCAAGTGCTCATCGCTCGTGACCAAGTCGAATCGGGGATTCGAGGGAATAAGCCACGGAATTGACCTCTACGAAGTATTCGAAGGCTTCCGGGACGCCGAGCTAAAATACGTGCGGAACGAACCCATTCCGATTTGCCTACCGACTCCGTCCCGGAAGGACGATCTGTTCTTCGCCGCGCTTTTCGGTTCGCTCCCCAACGGCATGTATAAGCCTTTCAAGGAAGGGATCTCAAAGATTCCCGGCCTCGCCCCATTAGATTGCCAAAGCGCCGAGTACGCGGAGCGCCTGCAACCGGGCATTCTCTCACTTCGACGTTTGGGCATATTTAATATCAGGCCATTGTCGCTCTCGCATCTGCACTCGGACGCCGTCTTCTTCATGGATAGCCAGCACGCGGGCGATGTGATCGATTTCTGGAACCTGCGCGCACTTGGTTGGCGAGTTGTTCCCGTTTGCCACCGCACCGCGGGTACGCCTCAGGTACGCAAGGCCGTGGAGAAATTCATCGACCTTAACTATTGGCCGCACCGTGACAATCCCCAGTTCTACAACGAGACCCTTTTCCTCCTTAGCCGAGCCGCGCTGGGCAATGCAGCTCTTAACTTTACCAAAACGCTTGCGCTCAGTGCCCACCAATCCGCCGGTAATAGCCCGCTCGTGGTCATGCCCTACTATCCGAGGATTTGGGATGCCTGGGCGAGGGAGAAGGACGGTGCGGTGCCGTGCAGGCTCGATGTCGCGGAGCAAATCTCCGATATCAGCAATGACGAAGGAAGCGTCCGGTTCACGGGCCTGATGCCGGACTTTGCCAACCGTTATAGCGGCCTTTCGGAGCACCGCTGCGCCAATGACGTTGAGCTTAGTCTCTGGGGCGCGCGCCGCCCCTTTGCCGAAATCGTACCGGAAGGTGGGCGTGAGATGGTCGGTGCCACGACGCAACTTGGGTTCCGCGAATGGAGATGCAGTCAGTCCGGACTGGTTTGTTTTCCCCGATACAAGGATTGGCGCACTTCGCTGCCCCTACCCGATGCGGCGGCTGTTTTTTCGGCGTGGCTCAAAGAGCGTGGATGGCGAACGGCCCTCTCCGACAAGGGTTTCATTGCCCAGCGGATCATGCAGCAACTCGGGGGTTCCTATGGCCTGAGCTTTCTATCCATTCATGGCATGCTCGGCTTCCTCGCGAAGCTAGCACAGGGTCAAACGATGAGAGGACAGCAACTTTTCGGGGAGCTGAACAAACTTTGCCAGCTCCCGCAAAACCGTCTCGCCAGTGCTGACCGTCTCGCTCAACGGCTGGTCTCCGCCAACATTGTACAACTGGGCATTGAGGTTCAGTGTCCGCACTGCCGCCAACACCCCTGGTACTCCCTTTCTGAGGCGGTGGTCCAGGTAATCTGCAAGCACTGCCTGACCGAGTTCACCTTGCCCACTGGCGCCCCGAAGGAACTCATTTGGACCTACCGGGCGATCGGTCCATTCTCGTCCCCGGTAATTGATCGGTCGGAAGGTGACCGCGTCAGGCTTCCGACCCAGTCCCAAGGCAGCCTCGCCGTGCTCCTCGGCTTGAGGTTCTTTTCGGAGGTCGTGCACGGCTCAATCACCCCCATTCTGAGCTTTAGCGCCTCAAAAGGAGATAAGGTCCTCGAGGCGGACCTCGCACTTTTCTTCCGAGAGTCTAAGTTCAGATCGTGTCGCACCGACACCATCTTCGTCGAGAGCAAGAGCTTCAATCGGTTCCAGGCCAAGGACGCCGCCCGCATGCGTGTCCTCGGTGCGGAGTTTCCTGGGGCGTTTCTCGTGTTCTCCACGCTTAATGATACTTTAAGCCCTGAGGAGCAGGCGGCCATCGCGCCGGTTGTCAACCGCGGGCGGCGATATTGGAAGCATGAACGCCCCTATAATCCGGTCCTCATCCTCACGGCCAACGAACTCTTGGCCGAATTTAGCTTGGAACAGACTTGGCAGAGTCTGGGCGGTACGCACGCTCGCCGGGCGCATGGCCTGCATGGCGAAGACTTTCTCCTCCAAGTCGCTGATGCCACTCAGGAGATCTATCTCGGCTTGCCGCCGTGGCATCAATGGCTCTTGGAGCGCCGAAAGAAAACAAAGCCCGCCACCGTTGCCCTGGGCGTGACCCCGCCGGCCACCGCCCCGCCAGCTCCCGGATCCCAAAAGATCATGGAGAGCGGCACTCCGGGCCTGCCGGTCCGGGGGCGGCGGATACCCTTTCTCTAACTTGCTGACGGACGCGGCTCACATGCCCAGGGAGGCGTCTTACGACACGGAATTCCCACTGAGACGCAAGCAAACCCAAAGACCACTCACCCTCGGCTTGAGCCGCCGAAACGGCGGAGTTCAAAACCGGCCCGGTGACCATTTCTTTTTCTCCAAATCGCTCAACACCTGCTCCGCAATCCGCGCGAGGTAGCCAACGAAGCCCTTCGAGATCGTCCTGGCGTTAACGGCCTCGGTATATGCTTGGAAGTGACGTGACAACACCGGATTGCGCTCAGGTATCTGGGAAACTGCTCCAGTCTCTCCCCGCCGCGAGGTGAGCACCTTCATGAACGATGTCAGAGGTCGATAATTGATTGGCTCCGTAAACGTGTGCAGGAGGCTCTTGCGTCCGCCCATCGGGACTTCGCGGGTGATCTGGCGGTCTCGCTTTCGCAAGCCGCGCACCCTGGCGAACTCGGACAGGTGGCAAGCGGCCCGAGACTGGTCCCGATGGTAGAGGTTCTCGAAGGCATTCAAATAATGACTGTTGTTGAGGGCGACAAGATCGGTGACCGACCCGAGCGGAACCGTGCGCTTGTCTGGTGCCCCGACCCGGTAGCATTTCCGGTCGTAAAGAATCACTTGGTACTCGGGTGAAATCGGGAAGAGCACCACGGTACCTTCTAAGGCTGGGCCATGGATTCCGCCTGCAAAACGGCCCAGATAAAAGGGATTCAGGAGCACAACCGGATCATCGCTAGTGACAAATTCTCCGTGGCCGTTCGCATGGATCAGTTTCGGCTGCAAGTCCTCAAAGAAAGGAATGTAATCCGCACCGTTTGCCACCGCCTCCCGTGGTCCCTCCTGTCGCCCGAACTCCAGCGCCTCAAAGTCGGCCTCTGAAATACCCGCCCGCAGAATCCTTTCGCGGTAGGCGAGTTTGAGCATTTGAGAGAAGCTGAAATCCAAACCTTCGGAAAAAGCCAGAGTGCGAGTCCACTGGATGCACACATGGATTTTCAAGATCGCGTCCTCTGGGTTCCCGTGGCCCGCGATCGATCCTGTCGCGATGATGTCTTTGATGACCTGGGCGGCGCTCGCCTCAATGCCGGAAAGGGCTTTCTCCAAAGCGAGATCCTTCCCGTAAAAATAATCGTCCTGGCACTGCCCAGCCACGCCGATGCCTGGCACTGGCTTCAATTCATCAGCGCGGATCAAGTTGGTTCGCTTGCCCCCATCAAAGGAGAAATTCTCCAGATAAAACCTGGGGACGAAGTGCTGTTTCTTGTTTTCAGCCATCGGACGCGAAGCCCAACTATCTACGCCAACGGTATCGCTCGTTCAAAGGAATTTGCGCCTTCCAGGGGATGTCCCTAATGAAGGACTGCGTTCTATCTCCCCTGCAATGAAGGACACGCGCCCTGAAGTCTTCATCATCCCTTCCCTTCACGCCGAAGAGATTCTCGCAAAACTGAAGCCTCAACCAGAAGCGGCTTCGCGTTCGGCGCCGCTCCCATCACCTGTGCTCCGGCCGTTGGAATGCCTCGAGCCCAGCCATGTACGGAATACCCAGGCGACAAGGACCAACGCGAGTGCCAGTATCTATTCCCAAAAACTCGTACCCAATCGGACCACCGCCTGGTTCCATTCGACCGATTACCGTGAACTCGCCACGCCCCCCGACGCCAAGTTGCACCTGTCCTCCAATCGACGGAAACTGTCCGGAGACAATCGCGGCATTAATGCCATGCCAGGGCGCACGCCACCAATTTATGGAACCAGGATTGTATCGTGCTTTGGCCTGTTCAATCAGGGCACGAACTTCAGGCTTAGCATCCCCGAGAAGCACGTATGAGCCGTCATCAAGGCTTCCTATCTCGACATGATAGCGAAATTCGCCGTCAACGATCTCGGGGCTTAGCACATAGATTTCTGGCCTTCCGGTCGCCGGACAAAACCCAACAATCGCGCATTCGCACGCCGCTCGCTCCGCAGCTACAAGTGCGTAATCGACGACATAGCGATGGAGTAGTCCTCTAATAAATTCAACGATGTCGATAAGCCGAGGGCACTCGGCACCTCGAAGATGTCGCAGGAGGTGCGCAAACAGCGCATGGGTGTTTAGTGCAGTCAAACTGCTTCCAGAGAAGCAATAACCAAAAGACCCCGCACGCACCACTCTACCAGCGTCAGTGCCCGTTCGAACCCGGTACGGCACCGCGAAAATCTTAGTCGCGCGGTCGTTCAGAATTTGGTTTCCGCCAAAGGCACCGAGTTGTGAAACACGTGAATCTGCAACCGCCCAGAGAAACGGCTCTCCGTGCTCTCGCTGAACGTAGCATGCGATGGCTGTCATGATTTACGCCATGGCGCGTTAGATCATTTTCTGACCGAAGCTAGTCTCGGCGCAAGAAAATTGAACCTCGACGATCCCTTGGACCGCCGATCCTCCGACTACAGCTGCTACCAACTTTTCCTCCAGATCGATGGAAGCAAATCTAAAGCTTAGGACGGGCCTTCTCGACCGCTCCAATTAGCTCCGCTGTTGGAACATCCAAGGCGCGGCACAGAACCATAACCGTGTGGAGGCTCGGCAAACGCTGGCCGCGTTCTAGATTTCCGAGCGCGTTTAGGTGCAAGCCTGCTTCCATCGCCAGCTTCATCTGACTCCAGCCCTTTTTTCGCCGGAGCTTTTTGAGTTCTTGGCCGAAAGCCTGCGGGAGTTCGATTGCCACCCCTCATCATACCGAAATACCCCGCCAGCAAGATACACTCCTTTGACGGTTCTGTTTGGTGTTCTTTTGTGTTTGCGACCTGCGGATACGATCGTTGCTATTTTCGGGTCACATGAAAATATCCATCCTCTTCGCCAGCCTGTCGCTCCTCCTTTCCGGTTGTCTCACGCCCCTTCAGGAAACACCCGAAGATAAAGCCGTACGACTGGAGCAAGAGAAGATGTATGAACAATCTTCCCATGTGGCAGAACGTGCAGCCTATCTGGTCGACGGCATGACACAGGCGGAAGCAGAGACGGTTCTGAATTGGCCCCTCAAGTTGGAGTCGCAAGGGACTATGGGTGGTAACACCACGACACTGTGCAATACCGACGTGATCGGCGGATACCCAAACGTGTATCTCACGTTCTATGACGGAAAACTCTCAAGCTGGACGATAATTCCGCAGCACTGAACATAGCCTTCGAGTCCAAACGCATCATCCGATTAGTGGCAGAAATGCGGTTGCGAAATGGGGTCAGCGTCGCCACCACCGGCGGCCTCTTAGAGAGACCTCATATTAGCTTGGCGTGTAGGTTCGCTTCTGCAAAAAAGGCGACATGTCCAGCAAGCCAATTTCCCCTAAAATGGGTTGGATCGGCTCTATCCTTGATGAATGGTCCGTAAGTCTGCGTAGATGGTTGATTAGTAGAGGCCCGCTCTTTTTGTTCCTAGTTGTTGTCTTATTCTGCGGTGCATATTCCCACCGCTCGTTTTTCATTCATTGTCTGATAAGAGCAGGGCATCTGATAACCTCTGAAAATCTGCCGAAGACACTGTCGGCGCTCGCTTGGCCTTTCGCTGTATTTATAAGCGTGGTACTTTTGCGACGGGCGCTGTTGAGCCTACTTAATCGAGTAGAGAATTTAATCTGGGGCGACAAGTCAGTGAAGTTTTCTCGAATGGGAGCAGAATACTCCAAGTCCGAGACCAGTCGTGCTCCCAAGCCTGAAGAAATAACGGATGCCGACGCGACCCAGCAAGCTCTCGCACTAGAATTACCTGAAGGAACTACTCAGGCCGTTGCAGCCACGGCAAAGCTCGACGGGACAAAAGTCGCCAGTATCTTTTGGGCGGGATGCGACCTCACTTATGTTTACGATATCTTGCTCCGAGGTGGTGATAGGGGAACTATTGCCCATGTGTTTAGGCAGGCGAACCACCACATGAAGGGAACTGGCCTAAAGGGCACATCCATCCAGCTCCGCCTTCAACGACTTACAGATGATGCGGCGAAAAGCCTAGAAAGAGACTGGACTTCCGAACGCCGGATTGAGTTTGCTCGTGAAGCATACGGTATTGCCCGGGATTTGGGCGAGATGACTATCCCTCTTCAGCCCGGCTTTAGCGGCGATCCAACTACCTCAGACTAGAAACTCCGTACGGGCCTACCGTGTGCGCGCTGCGTCAGAGCCGCCCACTAACCGGGTTTTCACGGGTTTTTTTGCTCTCACGCCAGTCGGCGTAGGTGTAGGGGCTGCAAACAGGGTGCAATTCCGGCGAATCAGCAACTGTGTTGCCGTTGCGGTTGTTATTATGATGGTATGGAAGAACCAATCCCCCTCGGTTACACGATGGCCGAAGCTATGGAACAACTGGCCAAGGCAAAAGCCCTGCTAAAGAAGTTTGACGAACCCAATCGACCACCATGCCTGCCTCGTCACGTGAGCGGCAAAAACACAGCATTCAAATCCGGTCAGGGCCGCCACAATTGCCGGCGTCGGAGATAAATGGACCGCCGCGCGATCAGCCGATGTGGCGCCACAGACTGGACGCTACAGGAGTCCAACATTTCAGAAGGAAACATGGGAACTTATTTAGAGCACCGCAGCCGTCGCTCTCACTTCAATCTTTGCTTAGCTCAAACGGCAATGGGGCTAAACCCAACTCTTTGAGAAACTCGTTGTGCTTACTAGTCGCGTCTTGGATTTCTTGCTCGATTTGGACCAAATCGTTATGGATTGCTTCTAAGACGATCTCCGTTTCCCCCTGGGAAGTCTTGATGTAGCGGGAGATGTTCAGATTGTAGCCTTCCTCGGCGATTCGCTCCATCGAGATGCGCTTGGAATAACGCTTCTCCTCTTTTCGGAACTGGTAGGTGTCGATAATCTTGGCGATCTGCGCCTCCGTCAGTTTGTTCTGCCGTTTGTCTTTCACGAAATGCTCGGCGGCGTTGATGAAGAGTACGTCGTCCGGCTTCTTGCATTTCTTGAGCACGAGGATGCACACCGGTATGCCAGTGGAGTAGAATAGATTGGCTGGGAGGCCAATGACGGTGTCAATATGACCGTCCTTCAGCAGCTTGGTGCGAATGCGTTCTTCGGCACCGCCACGGAACAGCACCCCGTGCGGCAGGATAATGGCCATCACGCCTTCGTCTTTGAGGAAGTGGAAGCCGTGCAGCAGAAAGGCGAAATCGGCGGCGGATTTTGGGGCCAAGCCATGGTTCTTGAAGCGCACGTCTTCGCGCATGGCATCGGTGGGGTCCCAGCGATAGCTGAATGGCGGATTGGCGACGATGGCATCGAACACGGGTTTTTTGGCGGGGTTTAACTCGCGCAGGATGTCCCAATCGTTGGTCAGGGAGTCGCCGTGGTAGATTTCGAACTCCGAATCCTTCACCCCGTGAAGGAGCATGTTCATGCGGGCGAGGTTATAGGTGGTGATGTTCTTTTCCTGTCCGTAAATCTTGCCAATGCCATGCTGCCCCATGCGCTTGCGGACATTCAAGAGCAGGGAGCCGGAGCCGCAGGCGAAATCCATGACCTTCTCCAGCCGATCTTTTTTCCCGGTGGCGGGTTCGTGGCTGTCGAGGGTGACGATGGCGGAGAGGATGTCGGAAATCTGCTGCGGCGTATAGAACTCGCCCGCCTTCTTGCCGGAACCGGCGGCAAACTGGCCGATCAGGTATTCGTAGGCATCGCCCAGGGCATCGATTTCAGAGGAGAATTTCGCCAACCCTTCGGCAATCTTGGTAATGATAGCACAGAGCACGGCGTTCCGGTCTTCATACTTCCGCCCGAGTTTGTCCGAGCCGAGATTGATCTCCGAAAACAGGCCTTGGAAGGTGCTCTCGAAGGATTCGTTTTCGATGTATTTAAATCCCGCCTGTAGCGTGTTGAGCAGTTCGCCGTTCTGGGTGCGCGCCATATTGGCGATGCTGTTCCAGAGGTGCGGCGGCTGGATGGCGTAATGCACCTTGCGGCGCATTTGCTTCTCAAATTCCGGAATGTCGTCCGGGTTGTTCGCATACCACAGGGCCAGCGGCACGCGGCGGTCGTCCGCGCTGAGACTGGGATAGTCCTTGCCCAGCTCTTTCTTCGCGGCCGTTTCGTAATTGTCCGAGAGGTAGCGTAGGAAGAGGAAGGACAGCATGTAGTCCCGAAAATCGTCCGCGTTCATAGCTCCGCGCAGTGTGTCAGCGATGTTCCAGAGCGTCTGGTTAAGGTCTTTTTGGTCTTGCGGGTTCATGTAGTCGGTGCGGGTGCTGATGCGGGCGTGACCGCTGGCGTCGGCGGGCTTGGAAACAATGTTGGATTGAATGGGTAGTTTTTTACGAACTCGTAAAGGATTGTTCGGAAGTAGTCTCTGGTCTCGTCCCCCATCTCGGTCGGCTCATACAGCGAGTATTTGCCGTGACTAAGGAGGTCTATGAATCGCTGATGCAGAATCCCGTCGGCGTCCTTCGGGTCCTTTTTAATGCAGGCGGAAAAATGCCCGTAACCGTGAAAGACAGCTGTCTTTTCGAGAATGGACCTCAGCGTATTGAAGTGGTGCGTGTGGATTTTGTCGCTCTGGGCTGCCTCATACAAATTCACCAACGACGCCACATGATGGAAGAATGGGGTGTCGGCCTTCTGTCGGACAAGGTTATAGCCGCTATTCGTCCGGCTACGATTGAGGCAGTATTGCGGAAAGTCTCTGGTGCTGAGCAGGTTTTTTATTTCGTTACTCAACACATTGAAGAACAGGATGTGATGAGTGGAGATGACGGTTTTGAGCTGATTCGGGGTATCCCGAAACAACTGCACCAAATGATTGGCAACGACAATAGCGTTGTGCTCATCAAGGGATGAAATTGGGTCGTCGATGTAGATGTTTTTGACCCATTTGTAAGGCCCGGTCCCGTCGTCGTCCATCGCGAGCTGGAGGATCGCGAGAAAGAAACACCAAATGAAAATATTCTCCTCGCCCCGGGAAATCTTGATGTTGTCGACGGTGGTGGTGGTCGATCCCGCTATCACATCTCGGGAGAATCGAACAATTCTTTTCTCTCTGATGAGCTTCCCGTCCGTGTCTTTTTCCTCAACTTTATCGATTCTGAAATCAAAGTCTGCATAACGCTGCAATAAGGGACGAATCCGGGTATCCATCTCCAGTTCCTCAAGGCCCGCAAAGAAATTGGACGATGGGTGAAGTATCAAATAGCGCTCGCTGTCTCCGTCGAGGTCGTTGTACCACGAGAACAAGTCTTCGGTGAAGGCATTGAAGTAGAGAGTGTCGGGCTGCCCCGCTTGCTTTCCAATGTCCTTGAAAGCCGTGGACAGACGTGTCTTGCCTGTGCCGTTGTAGGCGTAGAGAAGAATGAACTTTTTGGGCGCTTGGGGCGGTGTCGGAGCCAGCTCATTGCGGAAATGCGCGGCCAAGGCGTTCAGGTCTGTAAAAGGGGTTGTGCTCATGCCTCAACCTCCTCTGGGTATGGGAAAAGCTGCTGCATCAACCCTTTCTTGTGGGTCTTGAGGGCTTCGAGCTTGTCGCTTTGGGCGGCGATCAACTCGTTGAGGGACGAGAGGCAGGTGGTTATCTTTCGCTGCTCTGCGGCATCCAAAGGATAGGAAAACGGCATCCCTTTTATGAGTCCTTGGCTTAGGTTCTCCTGCCCGCCGCTATTGCTCAACTCACGCAGCTCTTCGTATCGCCCGGCCAAGTTCAGGAATACGAAATGTGAGTCTATCTCTTTCCGTGGAAGGATCGCGGCGCATGCTTGGTTCGTTGCTGCCTCAATTCCCAGCAACGCGACCTGTCCGCGTGTCTTTCCTTGGCCATACATCGCGATCAAAGTAGTGCCTTTGGGGAAGAGCTTCGCGGAGGAGTTATTTAAGCCCTCTTCGCTAATGAATTCCTCCGCCTCAGTGATCACGCGGAAGTTCACTAAGGATGTGGTGATCCACGGAATTACTCCGTTCCAGTATTCCTTTATAGAACGGCTTGGAGTGCCGCCAGACGTAGTTTCAAATATGGTCCCTAGTGAATCATTGATCCACTCCGGTGCGTCTTGGAACTCGGGGAAGCGGAGGCGGGGGAGTGTTTCGCCTTCGCGGGGGAAAAGCTGCCCCATCAGCCCTTTTTTATAGGTCTTGAGCGCGTCCAGTTTCCGGGCTTGGGCGGCAATCAGCTCGTCTACGGAGCTCAGGCACTCGGCGATTTCTTGTTGTTCGACGAGTGAGGACTCTCCCTTCGGAAGTGGCACAGGCAAAGCAAGCAAATCATCATCGTCAATGCTTAGCGATCCGTGGGCACGGGCGCCGACCTCGATGAATTTCCTCAACCACTGTCCATGAAGATTTCCAAGGAACAGGTAGTTTAGATATTTGGGAGCCGGTGAACTGCCCTTGATTCGGAAACAAGTGAAAATGCTGTTAGGCACAGCAGCCAGTTCGTCGCCTAAATACAACGCGATGAATCCTTCGGGATATTCCTTGGTCGCGCTTTTGTTGTAGGCGAAGTCGTTCTTCTTCAGCAGGAGGTAATTTTTATAGGAGGTTCCAGCAATGATTCGCCCGAATTTCTCAAGCTGGCTTACCAAGCCCACGCCAGAGGTGATACTCATGGGGATGCAGTTCTTGTCTCCCACTTTTTCGGTACTGAGTGAGGCGACCGATCCTAGCGTTTCTGTTGTCCATCCAGGCCCATCTCGAAACTCCGGAAAGCGCAGCTTGGGCGTCAGCACGGGTTTGCCGTCGGGCTTCATGGTCACGGCTGGCGGCTTATTGCTCATACGCGCTCAGGCCGGAGATGTCGCGCCCTTGGGCGCGTTTGCTGAGGACGGGGAGCAAGTCTTCCATGAGGGCGAGTTCGGCGTGGGTGCGGGCTTTCCAGCCGAGTTGGAGCGGGGCCATGAGGTCGCTCAACTGCTCGCCGTCGAAAATCATGCGCAGGAGGATGCCGTCCACGAAGTTTTGCAGGGCGGCGATGGCGAGGCCGTGCTTGTTGGCGATGGCGGCCAGCTCTTTGGCGTCGTTTTCCACCTTGAAGCGGGTGTATCCTTCGCGGATGGCCGTTTCGCTGAGGCCTTTGCCCTCCTCCAGGGTGGCGATGTAGGCGGCGATGTCCTCGCGCTCGTTCATGAACTTGGCGTCGGAGTGGATGAGGCCGACGAGCTGCTCGCGGCTCATCTTTTGCTTCCCCGGCGTCTGCTGGGAGAAGCGGGCGATGAGGCTCATGATGTAATCGTAATCAATGAGGGCGGAGGCAAAGAGGACGAACTCGAAGTCAATTTGGTCTACGTCCGGCGCGGGCTTCTCGTTCCCGCCCTTGCCCTGCTGGGCCTTGAGGCGCTGGGCGGTCTCCAGATAAGCACCGCGGAAACCGAGCAGGTTTTCCTGGGGCAGAATTTGCTCGATGGTGGCGGCGTTGTCGTCGGATAGGTCGGTGTATTGGTCGAGCTGGGTTTTGAGGCGCTGGATTCCCTTGAAGTGATTGATGAAGGCGGCGCGGGCATCGTCGCCCTTGAGATTGGGCACGGACTCCGGGACGCAGTCGAGGCCTTGGGATTTCATGAAGGCGTCGAGTTTCTGCACGGCGTCTTGCAGCTTCTTGATGACCACGGGGGCCTTGTCCACGAGCCAGATTTCGCGGGCCTGCGGGCCGGTCTTTTCCCCGGAGAAGAGGGCGATGGCGGCATCCACGGCGTCCTGCTGCTGGCGGAAGTCGAGGATGTTGCCGTAGGGCTTGGTGCCGTTGAGCACGCGGTTGGTGCGGGAGAAAGCCTGAATCAAGCCGTGGTGCTTGAGGTTCTTGTCCACGTAGAGCGTGTTTAGGTATTTGGAATCGAAGCCGGTGAGGAGCATGTCCACCACGATGGTGATATCGATTTTCTGCGCATGGGGCAGGTCGGCATTGGGCCATTGCTGATCCTTGATGCGCTTTTGCACATCCTGGTAGTAGAGGTCGAACTCGCTAATGGTGTGATTGGTGCCGAAGCGACTATTGTAGTGGGCGACGATGGCCTTAAGAGCCTCCTTTTTCTTTTCGGGCTCGAATTCGTTGTCCTCCTTTTCCTGCGGTAGGTCTTCCTGAATCTGCTTCACATCGGCATCACCCTCAGAGGGCGGGGAGAAGACGCAGGCGATATTCAATGGCTTGAAGTCGGGGGAGGCGGCCTGCTTTTCCGCCTGAATTTCGGCGAAGAGGCGGTGGTATTCGATTGCGTCGTTGATTGAGGAGGTGGCGAGCAGGGCATTGAAGCGTCGCCCGCCGGTGGCGGCGTCGTGTTTGGACAGGATAGCCTCGATGACTGCTTTCTTGGAGATGGGTTCGCCGGGCTTGGGCAGCTTTTTGCCTTCCGGCTTGAAGAAATCGACATGGAAGCGGAGGACGTTCCCGTCTTCGATGGCGTGGGTGATGGTGTAGGCGTGGAGCTGTTTCTGGAAGAGTTCCGCGGTGGTCTGATAGGAAGCCTGCTGGTCCTCGACCTTCACGCGGCTGGCGTTTTCGGCGAAGATGGGCGTGCCGGTGAAGCCGAAGAGTTGGGCCTTGGGGAAGAACTCTTTGATGGCCTTGTGGTTCTCGCCGAACTGCGAGCGGTGGCACTCGTCGAAGATGAAGACGATGCGTTTGTCACGAAGCGGCTCCAACTGCTCCTTGTAGGTCTGCTGGTCGTTCTTTTTCCGCTGCTTGTTGCGCTTGCTGGATTCGTCGAGCGCTAGACCGAGTTTCTGGATGGTGGTGACGATGACCTTGTCCGCATAATCGTCGGAGAGAAGGCGGCGGACCAGCGCGCCGGTATTGGTGTTTTCTTCGACGCAGCCCTCCTGGAATTTGTTGAACTCCTCACGGGTCTGCCGGTCGAGGTCCTTGCGGTCCACGACGAAGAGGCATTTCTCGATGTCGGGATTGTCCTTCAGCAGCGTGGAGGCCTTGAAGGAGGTGAGCGTCTTGCCGCTGCCGGTGGTGTGCCAGATGTAGCCATTGCCGCAATTTTGATGGATGCAGTCCACGATCTGCTTGACGGCATAGATCTGGTAGGGGCGCATCATAATGAGCTTTTGCTCGCTGGCGATGAGCACCATGTAGCGGCTGATCATCTGGCCTAGGGTACATTTGACGAGAAAGGTCTCGGCGAAGCCGTCGAGGTGGGTGATCTTCTTATTGTCCTCGGCGGCGAACTGATAAACGGGAAGGAAGCGCTCGTCGGCGTTGAAGGCGAAGTGGCGGGCGGTGTTGTTCGCGAAGTACCAAGTCTCGCTGCGGTTGCTCACGATGAAGAGCTGAATGAAGCAGAGGAGGGTCTTGGTGTAGCCGTTGCCGGGGTCGTTCTTGTAATCGACGATCTGCTCCATCGCCCGGCGCGGGCTGATACCGAGGGTCTTCAGCTCGATCTGTACGGCGGGCACGCCGTTGATGAGCAGGATTACATCGTAACGATGGTGACTGTTATCCGTGTTGATGCGGAGCTGATTGACGACCTCAAAGGTATTTTTGCACCAGTCCTTGATGTTGACCAAGGTGTAGTTCAGCGGCGTGTCGTCGTCTCGGATGAAGCTGGTGCGCTCGCGTAGTGTGCGGGCGGCGGTGAAAACATCCGGGCTGGTGATCTCCTCAAGAAGGCGAGGAAATTCGCCTTCCGTCAGGCGGACGCGGTTAAGCGCCTCGAATTTTTCGCGGAAGTTTTGCTCCAGTGTAGCGCGGTCTCGGATGTCCGGGCGGAATTCATATTTTAAGCTGACAAGCTTCTCGATGAGTTTTTCCTCAAGTTGTCGTTCGGGTGTCGTCATTGCGATCTTCAGAAATTGTTTTGCTGGCTGGGCTGCGCCGACGCCAAGGGAAGCACTTCAAGGTTAACACGACAAGCCTTTGGGATGATCACTCGGCATTGGGGAGATAAACCTCGCTTTGGCGCCCCAAAAGGATGGCACGACGAGTCTCCCACGGGACCTAGCCTATTCCGACCAAACCCGGATGAAAAATGACGCGGCATCTTCTCTCATGTTGTCGCTTGGGGGAGAGAACCGCCCGCAAACCGGGTTTTAAGCGGCTTTCTCCTTTCGACACCCAGGGCTGCCGGCGCTTGCTGCCAATACGGCACTAGAGCGATTTTGTGACTGCGCGCATACCGCCGACGCAGTTGCTATTATCTTGGTACCTTCATCCTCGAGCATCAAACACAGGGCTAACCCTCTATCCCTGAACGGAGCGGCCGCCTTCGGGCGGCCACTTCATTTCACGATGAGGCAAAAGTCCTCGCCTACTTCGGGCCTCTGTAGTCGTCTTTGCTGATGCAGCCCGGCACCGAGTGGACGGCCCAGCATGTCGAATTGGCGATGGCACTGGCCATCACGTGGGACGAGTATGCCGATGCCAAGCAAGCGTCCGAGATGGTGTGGGAGGCGGCAGGGAGCGCTTTGCCCCGCAGGATTACCGTGGTGGTTTTGGCCGCCGCGCTATGTGAGTCCGTGGTTAATCTCTATCTCTCCGACAAGTTGGAGGCTGCCAAATTCCAGACGGAGGAATGGCGAAAGCCGGTCGATAAATGGCGCGGTGCTATCGGGGCCTTAGTCCCAGGCTACGATCTCACTGATACGGACGGCGCCGACCTCTGCTTTTTGTTCCGCTGCCGGGATTCGATCATGCATCCAAAGCCCAGAATGACCGATCAGCAGGGCGGTGTCAGGCATAAGGGGACTGCTGATGTGTGGGACTCAATTGACGAAGGTGCGATTGCCCGGATTTGGGATTTGCCGCTTCGCCTTCTTCGTAACCTCGAAAAGTGGGAGCGCTTTCCGGCGGCATATATCCACTCGGGGATCGGCCCTTTTCTTACGGACATCCGCCTTCGTAAAGGGCTCGCCGCGCAAAATGGCCTGGAGGGTCAGGCAGAACCTTAGACTGAAACCTACCGAATCGATCCACTTTGAAACTGCGCAAAGAAGGCGCGCGCGAGATCGACCCTATCTTCCGGCTGTCGCCCGATTGCGCAGAAAAAGTATTGTTTGCCGGTGTAGAGTTGGCCAGAGGCCTCTGCGACTCCAGTGGCTCCCAAGTGCAGAATCATTGCTATGACACCCTTCGGGACCTGACGACTCCAGGACAAACGATGCGACTGAATGAACTCGTCCCCTGCGCTGAGCAGTTCCTCTTGGATGCCCTCTTTGTTTGGAGCCCGGATCATCTTGGTGCCTGCAGTGATCACCTTGGACGCTGATAATGCGAGGAGACCAAAGCCCTGCTTCGGATTAGGTCCCAGATGTTTCTTTAACTGGCGCATTCCATCTTTAACCGCACGCTCCACTTTTGTCGCGTACTGCGGCCGTTTGCATTCGATTATGACCCTCTTTCCCCTAAACGATGTGCACAGGTCGCATATGCCGGCTGGGAGAAGAGGAAAGCTGCTTGATCCGAGGGTCGCCGCGACGGTCAGCTCGAAAAGGATATTGCGGGCGTGATTCGAGGATTTGTTTGGGTCCTCGGCGCTCGGTAGGACCGGGCCGCCGACGATTGCGGCCAACTTTTCGGCGAGCCCAATGTCCGGCCCGTTGGCGAGGTGTTGGCGTACAAATTCCAGCTCCGCGATTTCCCCGAATGAAAGAATGATGGAGGCGACCTGTTCCTTGGTGAAAGTATCGTAAATTGTACCGGCTGTCTGAGCTACGATCAAGCGGTCGATCGTCCTTTGGTAATGACCAATTCGCGTAGGACCGGCGCGGATGCCGAATTCTAACAGCCACTTTTCGAGCGCAGCCAGGCGTTCAGCTAACTGTTGATACGTTGAAAGTGAGTAGGTCGTCATCAGCGGCAATTACTCGTCTACCGCCAAAGGATGGAACAGTCGGTATGTCGATGCGACTTAATTTCGGGTGGGGTCCTGATTTGAATTAAATTTTTAAGACCTCTTTGCATAGGTCTGCCACCGTGGAGAGGCTACACGCAGCTCGGGCATATCCTCAGCCCCCTTGGCTTGGGCCTGGCTTTTCGGGCCCCGGAGTGGACATAGAATCCGGACCCGGAGTCGAGGATTGCACTTGGCCCGAGGCGTGTTCGGCGACTATTTCCGCTAATAATGATTGCGCAGCAGTCACCGACGATCCTCCCTGAAATTGGTCCTTTTTGGGTGGCGCCCGGCCGAAGCAATTTTTACACGCGTATTCGATTAAATGGTCACGAAACCCGTGTATTGCGGCTCCTAGGGTTCGCAATGACTCGCCCAATGCGGCGGCGGCGGCATAATCTTTTTGCCCTATAGCGCTTTTCGCAATGACGCGCAGCCAATCGAGGTTATATTTTTCCGTTAGTCCCAGGATGTTTTTGAATTCCGGCGCCAATTCGGGTGCGTAAACTCCTATTTGGAAGTGAATATCGAATAAAGATTTTCCACCCTTAGGAAGGTAGCTAAAATCGGCCTTTTTTTGATGTAGGAACGCGTCCATTGCACCTGGGTACAATGCCTGCATGGACATGTTGTAATGCTCCAAACCTAGATTGATTTCCCGAAGCGCCTCCCTTCTTTCTCTCTTTTGCCGTCGTTGTTCTTCCCGCCAAAAAGTTAGCCAACTGTTCAACATCAGAAATACCCCGGTCGCCAAAGAGCCAACTAAGACGCCGACCAGCGCCATTGCGGCTGTATTGTGGATCAAGCGCGACCAAACACTCATTCCCCATTCTAGGCCTGATGTACCAATCTAGTCGAGCTTGCGCGCGGACTCGCATAGCACCGTGTGCGCACCACCTTAGAACCGCTCGCAAACCGGGTTTTAACGGGTTTTATCGTCCCAATACCGGCACCTGTGGGGATTCGTTGATAAAACGGGGTGCATTCGCCTTTCGTTCCCGCATCAACCCGCCCGTCTTAAAGGTGTCGATCTGCGATCATGGCTGGCGATCCAGTCGCGTGGGCATTCAGGCTCACGAGGCATGTAGTGCGACAGGACTTCACGGGGGATCACTCCCTTGCTTGCAGACTGTACCGCGCAATAGATGATATTCCTTTGGTACTCCGTGAGCGTGGCATTTTTGAACTCCATCGCCAATTCCAGCGCATAACGGTCGTCAATGGGCCTGCGCGTTTCTTCAGTCAGGGTTCTTGTCTTAATCAGAGACTTCAACGCTGCCCACCATCTGCTGCTGGCCTCGACAAAAGGCCCAGCGATTGGCCCAACTTCGCGTTTAATGTTCTCCAGTAGCTCGTCGTAGAATTGTGAGTAATGCTCGCCAATAAACTTACCCCATCCGGTCAAAAAAATGAGTTCGGCATCAGACAAATTGTCCCTGATGAACATCTCAAACGAACGGAAAAGTGCGCGACGGCACTTATCCCTTTCGTCCATGGGCTGCTTTTCAAAAGGTTCTGGTTTGACCTTTAGAATCTTCAAGGCGCGGTCGAGACTTAGGCTGGAGGCAGGAGAGAGAACGGGCTCCAGCTCCTTCCAATTTGCTGCGATACGCACGTAGACCCGTGCTGTTTGGACAGATGCCTTGAAATTGGCTTCCAGCCATGCCGTCCACGTCCCCTTTTTGTTGCCTGCCTGCTTGTAAACTAACCTCTTGGCAGCAACAAGAGCAGCTCCCGCATTCCTAGCAGCGTGGATGGCCGAAACCTGTGCGTTGATTACCTCGAGGTGGAAGCTGTTGGCCTTCTCGGCGTAGTCGATGTCTGTGAGCTTAGATTTTGTCATCGTTTTGGGGTTAGGTTGAAAAATGAGCTACCAACAGAGGTCTGTTGCTACGCCATAGGTTGCCGCGTATGAAAGGCGCTTCATTTGAGAGGTTGGTTACACTAACCTTTTCAAGAGCAGTCGAGGCGTCCCGCGACGCCGGCTCTCTCCTCCGAAGCCCGCGACCGTTGCCTGAATGTTGGGTTGAAAAGTCACACACCCCTTGATTTGAAGGGTCGCAGCCAATCCCTGATGGTGGGCCATGGGACATCAACCAGCCCCGCAATCTCACGATAAGAACACCCCCAAGTCTCACGGAACTTGCGGACACGAGGCATTAGCTTGTCGTGACGCATCTTTAGGTCGCCAGGTTGGAGCTTTCGCGGTCGCCCAAACTTTGAACCTTTCTCATCTCTCCCGCGCACCGACTGATGTCTTCTGGCTTCCTTCCAATCGGTGTCAGGGTGCAGGACTGTCGCAAGCGTCACGCTACCAGTATCAAGCTTCAACGCTTCCCACTCGATGCACGTGGGCAAAACCCATGGGGTCGTTGTCTTGAAATCTCTGCTGCGCAAGAAACGGTCAGCGGTTTCGGCCACTAGGATGGAATCGTTTGCAATCGCGTACTCAGCGGCGGCTTTGAGAACTGGTCGATCATCCTTCCATCCGGATCCGGTCTCCCGATAAACCCGCAGGACCAGCACGCCCAGTCTCTCCAATTCACGCAGCATCCATCGCTTTTGAGCCCAAAGATTTCTTTTCTTGTTCTGTTGCCGGGTTGATACCCTCAGATAGACCACGACCTTGAGCCATGGCCTTTTCGCGATAAGAGTAGTGAGATGCCGGATGTAGTCGCTCGCAAGCACCGGCGCAGCGTGCTTGTCCACGTCGCGTAGGCGCGTGTAATGCCCTAGATCCGCTCGTAAACCAGCTTTAAACGCCTTTCCTTTTCCCGATGCCGGTATCTGTAGGCGAGCGGCGACAACTTTGCTTAGAATGCTCATAAACGACCCGTTTATTTTGTCTGTCCTAACGACTGCTCTGCCTCGCAACGCCGCGCGATGCTAGCACCCGTTTCGCACCGGGATTGACCGACCAAAATCCAGGTCCTGCGGCGTGATGAACGTATGCCGCCGTCCAGTATAAACCTGAAGTAACAAGGTCTGCCGTGTGAAGGGCCTGCAACTCGTGGCCGTGCTGGAAGTCGCGCGGCGGGTTGCCGGCCAGCAGGCAGGCGAGGCGCCGCTGCTCACCCGGGCGGAGCTGATCGCCGCCTATTTGCATCCGGTGGCGGTCGGGCTTGAGGTCGAAAAGTTCTGGGTCCTTTGCCTGAATCGAAAAAACCGCCTGCTCAAGCGGGTCGAGGTGACATCGGGCACCGCGACCGCGGCGCTCGCCCACCCGCGCGAGGTGTTTCGCGCGGCCATCCGGGAGTCGGCGAGCGCCCTCGTTTGCGCCCACAACCACCCCAGCGGCGATCCGGCGCCGAGCGCGGCCGACGTGCAGATCACGCATTTGCTCCGCGAGGCGGCCAAGACCGTGGAGATTTCCCTGCTGGACCACGTCATCATCGGCCGCATCCGGGCGGACCCGCTGGGCATCGGTTACTACAGTTTCCGAGAGGCCGGGTTGATGTAATGAAGACCGGCTAACCGGGCGCGATTGACGCCGTATTTCCTTGCCGGAGGCCTTGTCCCGTCCGTAGTCATGACGGCGGTCACGACTGGCTTTATTGCCGAGCTAGCTCAGTTGGTAGAGCAACGCTTTCGTAAAGCGTGGGTCGCCGGTTCAAGTCCGGCGCTCGGCTCCAGTCTGCGCCGCCGCGCCAGCGAGCGCAGACTGCCCGGCGTATTCCCGCGTTCAGCGGGATGGAGTCGGGCTGAGCCAAACCAGCAGCTCCGCCTGGCGAGCCAGCCTCCCCACCGTCCCGTCAGCTCCCGACCGCGGCCTTCAGCTCCCACACAAACTGGTAGATCTCACCGCCGCGCCGCATTTTCAGGAAAAGGGCCACGTGCCACGGCACGTCCCGGTAGGAGTTCTTGAGCTCGGTGCGTTTGACGGCCAACACCGGGTCCGCCCTTTTGACGACCGCAAGTCCGGCGCTCCGAACCATGGCCTCCAGGCTTCCGGCGGAAAAGAAACGGATGTGGGTGTCGTCGAGCAATCCGACCTTCCGGTACTCAAATCGGCCGTTCAGCAGCTCAATCAGCACCCCGTTGTGGGTGATGTTGGGAACCGACACCCAGATCGAACCCGAGGGCTTCAGCAGTTCCTTCGCCTGTCGGAGCACCCGCCCGGGGTCGTGGAGATGCTCCAGGATATCGGCCATCACGATATAATCGAAGGATCGCTTCTCGCTCTTCAAATTGGCGTGCCAGGGCCCCCGTTCCAGGTCCCCCATCTCCGGTCCGACGTGCCTCGCATCGGAAGCGAATTGCGCCGCCGAAGCGCCCGCCTCCGCATCGTTTTCCACGATGGTGACCTGGCAGTTCAGCTTTTCCTTCAGGTAACGGGTCATTCTCCCGTGCGCGCAAGCGGTCTCCAGGACTTCCGAGTTGGGGTTGACGTTTCTGAGCATGAGCGAGTTCGAATTGTCGGTCGCCATGTCCAGGGCGAAGTCGTACTTGCTCATCGCCACAATTTACAAACCCGCGCAAATCAGTGGCAACCGCCGAATTTCCCCTACGCGATTGCCGTGCCGGCCTTACGGCCTGCGGCGCGGCGCCCGGGGCGCCGGATAACCCGCAGCTTCCCCGTCCCTCCCCCGCCGCAGAAAAACCGCTCGCCACCGTCCGACTCCAATCCCGAGATGTTCACGCCGGCCGGCAGTTCAATTTTCTCCAGCACTTCGCCGGTCTGCGGATCGACCCGGCGGAGATCGCTTTCGTCGTTATCCTCCCACGTGGCGTGCCAGAGTTCGCCCTCCACCCAGGTCACTCCCGTGACGACGCGCTCGGACGGGATGCTGCGCAGGACCTTCCCCGTCTGCGGATCGAGCTGAAGGATCTTGCGGGCGCCGGCCTGACCGACCCACAGCGAACCTTCCGCCCACGCCAACCCCGAATTGTCGTCGACGCTCGGCGTCGGAATGCTGGAGAGGATCCGGCCGCTCGCCGGATCGATCTTCTGGATGCGCCCTTGCGCGATCTGATAGAGGTGCTTGCCATCGAACGCCGTCCCGGCCCGCGCCGGGACGGCGATCGCCCCCAGGAGCTTTCCGCTGTCCGGATCGACCGCATTGAGCCGGTCATCGGACGCGAACCAGACCTTCCGGCCGTCGTAGGTGACCCCGTTCACGCGGTGGGCGCCTTCATAGGGACCGTATTCGGCCACGATCTTTGCTTTGGATTGTTTCATGACCCGACTCTACCCCATCACGAGCGAAAGCGGGAGTAACAAGCTCGTCGCGAATTCCGGCGCAGGCGGCGTCGTCCAGCGGCGGGCCCGCCCCCGGCCCAGGGCCTGCACCTTGCCCTGCGTCGCCAGGGCGTCCAGCCCCCGCTGCACCGTGCGCTGACTCGCCCCCATCGCGACCGCCAAAGCCGAGCTGGACCACGATTCCCCGTCGGCCAGAAACGCCCGCAGCCTCGCGTGCTCGTCTTCGACCGGCCACGCCAACACCGCCACGTCGAGGACCCGGCGCGGCGTCAGGGCAAAGCCGCGCATCGTTGCGCTGACCTCGGCCAGCGGGACGAGCTTGCGGCGGAGCCGTCCCATTTCAACCCGCAGCCGCCCGCGATGCGACTCGTTGGGTACCCGGGCCTCGAACGCCCGCGTGATCAGGGCGCTTCGCGACACGTCGCTGGGCCACGCCTCGGCGAGAATGCGCGCCAAGTCGAGCAAAACGGGCCGGCGCACGAGCGACACCGCCGCCCGCCCGTCGCGCACTACCTGGCGGCAAGTGTCCACGATGAGCGTGGGGGTGGCCAGCAGCGCCTCGACCTCGTCCAGCCGCAGGAGCCGCTCCTGGCCGTGCGCGATCAGCCGCGCCGCAGGCGTCCGGAGAACCGAAGCTGCACTGTTCACCTCCGCCAGCAGGGCGGCAATGCCGGCAACCCGCGCGGCGTGTTCGGCCCGCGCCAGGGCCGCGCGCGCCGCCGTGGTTCGCAGGTGCCGAAGGGCGACTCCGGCGACAACGAGCTCGTGCGCCGCCCGCAAGGCGGGCGGCAGCGGCGCGGGTTCCACGCGGGCGAGCGCGCGCTCCGCCTCCTGCGGGCGCCCGACCAGAAGCAGCCTCCGGACCTCCAGGTGGGCCGCATGCGCCGCGTTGAGCCGGTCTCCGTGCGTTTCGAGCGTCGCCCGCGCCGCCTCGAGCGAGGCCGGCGCCCCGCTCAGGTCGCGCGACACGAGCGCGATTTCGGCGATCGCCACCAGGCACCGCGCGCGCGGCACCGCGTCGTTGGGTCCGAACGCGCGCGCCGCACGCTTCAGCAGAACCTTGGCTCGGACGAAGTCGCCGAGGCGCGCCATGGCGATGCCTCGCAGCGCGAGCGCCGGCGGATCGTTGCGCCAGGCCACCCGTTTAAGCGCGCCGAGGACATCCCCCGCCGCGAGAGCGCGCGCTGCCAGGGAAATTTCGGGGTCCATCCGGATTCGCGCCACGCTTGTCACTCTCACGTTTGCCGCCGCGGGGTTATCCTAGGTCGCAAGGAACATCCCATGAAAACACATCGGAAAGGCACACGAGAAGAATGGCTGACAGCCCGCCGGGAGCTGCTCAAGGCCGAAAAGGAACTCACGCGGCGCAGCGATGCGCTGGCGGTGCAACGGCAGGCCCTGCCCTGGGTCCGCATCGACCAGGACTATAGCTTCGACACCGAGGACGGGAGCGCCCCCCTCAGCGGCCTCTTCCGCGGCCGCTCGCAGCTACTGGTCTATCACTTCATGTTCGGGCCGGACTACGACGCGGGCTGCACGTCCTGCTCGTCGATCGCCGACGGTTTCGACGGCATCTGCGGCCACCTGGCCCACCATGACGTGATGCTCTGGGCCGTGTCACGGGCGCCGCTCGACAAGCTGCAGGCGTACCGCCGCCGGATGGGCTGGAGCTTTCCCTGGGCATCGTCCCAGGACTCGAGCTTCAACTTCGACTACGACGCCTCCTACACTCCGGAGCAGCAGCGCGAGGGCCTGGAGTACAACTTCCGCCGCGAGCCGAAGCTGCAGACCCGGATGGGCCAGGAGGGCGGCGAGGGTATCGTGGGAGAGTTCGCCGCCATGTGCGGCGTCGACGCCCTCACCTACCTGCGGGAGCGGCCCGGCATGAGCGCGTTCGTCCTCGAGGACGGCGCCGTCTACCACACCTACTCCGCCTACTCGCGCGGCCTGGACGCCCTGTGGGGCATGTATCCGTGGCTCGACCGTGCGCCGAAGGGCCGCAATGAGGAAGAGCTGTGGTTCCGCCGCCATGACGAGTATGAGCCGCAGCCGGGAGCCCGCCCATGAGCCCCGACGACTGCTGTCGCCCCACCATTGCCCCCGCGCCGCGTCGGCGGCGCCGGGGAGGTATCGCCGGGTGGCTCATCCCCGGCGCCGCCCTCATCCTGATGCCCAAATGTCCGATGTGCGTGGCCATGTATGTGGCGCTGTTCACCGGCGCCACCATCTCGGTGGCGAGCGCGTCGCATATTCGCACCGCGGTAGGGGTCTGGTGCGGCGCCGTCCTTCTCGGCCTCACGGTGAAAGGCCTGCGCCGGGCCAGACGCGCTCGCTGAGGCGGAGGCGCAGACTGGCTCGCCAGGCGTAGGCGCTAGGGGTTGCTCAGCCCGTCTCCATCCCGCTGAACGCGGGAATACGCCGGGCAGTCTCCCGTCGCTGCCGCGACGACGGAGACTGGCTCGCCAGGCGGAACCGCTGGTTTGGTTCGGTCCGTCTCCTGCCCGCTGCACGCGGGCATACGCCGGACAGTCTTCACTCGCTGACGCGGCGGTGAAGACTGGCTCGCCGAGGCTCCGGCGTGGGGTTGGCCCGGCCCGTCTCAATCCCGCTGGACGCGGGATAGAGCCGCGGCAGTCTCACGTCGCGGACGCGACGGTGGAGACTGGTAGGACCTGGATTCGAACCAGGGAAGGCGTTAGCCAGCAGATTTACAGTCTGCCCTCGTTGGCCACTTGAGTATCCTACCAAACGCGGAAGGTGGAAATTCTCGGGACGCCTCGCTAAGTTCAAGGATTTTCGTAAGGCGCGCTTGCCCCTCGCACCGAGACCGTGTTGCCTGACCCAGCCTCGTGTTC
>Ga0206847_10108_pt1 | contig 28608 bp, 21 predicted proteins | sample Alteio_BWOrgCont_17_FD_152880 | JGI IMG/M metagenome (GOLD analysis project Ga0206847, IMG submission 152880) | Enriched cells from forest soil in Barre Woods Harvard Forest LTER site, Petersham, Massachusetts, United States -... | ecosystem: Environmental > Terrestrial > Soil > Temperate forest >... | reverse complement strand
AGATTTTGGTATACCTTGATGCCGTCATGCTGTTCGAACTTGGGCTTGGACAGCGGCAGGGGCTGATCGAGGTGACCCATGTTGGCGGAGCAATCGATGTTGCCGTTGCGGATGCTGCCTAGATCCTTGAGGTACTCGGACTGGTAGAGGAGGTCGCGAAAGAAATGCAGCTCCTGCTCGGAGCAGTGCGGATAGGTCGAAGAATTCAGCGCGCTCAGGACGGTGCGCGCCTCGCGAGATGAAGCAACATCGTTGTCGAGAAGGCGGACCGCGTACTGCTGTAGCCGGTGCATTGCGCCGCGGAGGCTCATGGTGCTGCTGATGACGTAGCCCATCCCCATGCCGCAAGCGGCAGCGAGCAGCATGGCCGCTACAGAGAGCCAAAGTCGCTTTTTGAGGAGGTGCATCATCAGGAACCGCTTGTACTCCTTTTGGCTTGGATGAAATTGGGACAAATCGCAAGACGGGGTATCCTCCCTATCGGACAAATGGAGGAAACTGTCTAGGCTCGCTGAATTGGAAAAAATCTTAGCAGAAAATCGAGGTCAGCTTCGGGACTGGCTCCTCTGTTTGACGGGGGCGGGGCTTTTTTGGATTCACGGGCGGCAATGACGCCGGAACGGAAAGCGAGCTTAAAACAGGCTTTAGATAGGCCTGTTTTTGAGGCTGAAAAGTGTTAAAAGGACGATTGTTGAGGCAAAAACGGGTCATTTTTGGCACCTTCTATTTACTACTAAGGTAACAGTTTCATCTGGTTAAGTTGTTTGTTTTGATCTACTTGAATGCCTTGCACTTGCTCGAAAAATGGGGATTTCGTGCGAATTAATTAATTAACTCCCGATTGGCGCTGGTTGGGGGATGGTTTTCGCGGTTGGTTGGGGTGAGGGTTTCGGTTGATCTGTCATTGGCTTTGGCTCCCTATTTGTAGTGTGCGCCCGGGGGCGGTAATTATATGCAAATTGGGGAGGGGTTGCGCGAGGATTTTTTGAGGGGTTACTACTGACCCCACAATCCGGCTATGTTGGAATGCGATTATTTGGTGATTTTGCATCGCTCTCCGTGTTCTGGTTGGGTGACCGAAGAGAATGTGTTGGTGTGAGTGGGGGCCGAAAAGCAGCCTCGGATGTTTCGGCTTCGGTCCTGATGAACGGGGCTGGGGTTGGGGTTCGTGGTTTCCCGCCCCTTCGGCAGGCTCAGGGCAGGCTCTCGCGCCAGAAAAAAGGCACAAGAACGGGGCACGGGGCATTTTGGCGCGGATGGCTTGGGGTTCATTGCAGATGTAACTCGACGCGGCGGGTTTTCTTTCATCATCCGCGGCAAAAATTTCGTTGTTCGTTGAGTTACTCCGTTCGAAGTGCTTTCATGGGCTCGACAGAGGCGGCCCGGTATGCCGGAATGAGTTCCGCGGCGATGGAGCAGAGGATGAGGAAGGAAATTGCCAGGATCAGTCCAGCGGGGTCATACCAACGCAAGTTGAACAGCGCGCTTTTCATCCAATAACCGGCGGTTAAAACGCATGGAATTCCGATCAGGATGCCGATGCCTACCTGCCCCATGACTCCGCGCATGACGTTCCGGATTATGGCGAAACGTGAAGACCCCAATGCGATGCGGATGGCGATTTCATTGGTTCGCTGGATGGCGATGAATGAGGTAATGCCGTAAAGGCCTACCGACGCGAGAGCTACGGCCAGAATCGCGAAAATGAGGGCGAGGTCGGCTATCAGCCTTTCCTCGCTGAGTGTTCCTGCTATCTGGTAATCCATTGAGTGCAGATAGGCAACTGAAAGGTCGGGGTCCACCTCGGCCAGGGCGCGCCGAATCATTCCTTCAGGGTCTTCTGGCTCCCTGCGGAACTGAACGACGACGGTTTGTATGTAGATCGGAATAGTAGCGTTGAAGTTTTGCGCAAGGGGGAGATAGAAAAAGGCGGGAACGGGCTCATAGGGGTTTATCTTGTAGTCATCGGAGACGCCGACGATCTGCAATACGGCTGAACGTTCATCCGTTTCCGCGAAACGCTTCCCGATCGGATCTTGATTTGGAAAGAGCCGTGTGGCAAATGCCTTATTCACGACGACAACGGGCAACGAGTCGGCAGTGTCGCGCTCGTTAAAGTTGCGCCCTGCCAGGATGTGCACTCCGATGGTGTCGAGATACTGCGCATTGACCTGAGTCCGGTTGACCTCACAGAGATGATCCGACAGTTTCTTAGGCTCATCGACCAGGATTACGCAGGTTCCCAAGATTTGCCCCTCATATGGGCCCAAGGATGTCATGCCGACGCCCGTTACTCCGCCAATGCCGGCAAGGCGCGCTTGTATTTTGTTGTAGAATTCGCGCTGGTCAGAGGCCGACTTGTCTGCGCCAGTGGCGTCGAGGTGCAGAACGTAACGATTCTCTGAGGCGAACCCGGTCTCTTGATGAGAGAGGTTGTGGAGCGAACGGGTGGCGAGAACGGCGACAGAAACAAGGAGGAGAGAAAGCGCGGCTTGCAGGATGAGCAGAATCTTTTGCGGTAGAAGGGAGAGCCTGACCGTTGAGCCAGAATAGCCGCGCAAGGCGTGGACTGGCTGAGAGAACATCGATAGGCGAGCTGGAGCAGCGCTGAAGAGAATGCCTGTAAAGATCGAGGTCAGAAGTGCGAAGATCAGGACCGGCAGGGAGGGAGTGGCCGGAATGGGTGAGGCTGTTCCCTTGGGAAATCCCAGGTGGAGGATCATGAATGTCCCGATCCAGGCAAGCGCAACGCCGGCGATGCCGCCGAAACAGCTCACCAAGATTCCCTCGGCGAATATTTGACTTAGGATGCGCCGTCGCGGAGCGCCGAGAGCGACGCGGAGGGCTATCTCATGCTGGTGTGCGGCGCCCCGGACCAGCATCAAGTTGGCGATATTTGCGCAGGCGACAAGAAGAACCAAGGACGAGAGCAGCATGAGCAGTTGAAGGCCACCTCTATAATCGTCGACCATGATTTGGAAGCCCTTCAGCATGGGCGTGATCACGATGTGTTGTTTGGAAATCTTGGGCTTCTGTCTGGGGCTGAGATAAAAGGGAATCGTCAACAGCTGTTGGCGCAAGGCTGCGGAGAGATTGTTTTGGGCCAGGGTCATGTCAACGCCAGGCCGCAATCGGCCGAAGAGCCAGAGCCAATTATTATCAGCCCGCAAGATATTGTCCCCTTCCCCTCTGATGTGCCGCACCAAAGCGAGCGGAATCCATACGTCGGGAGGCTTGTCAGTGACGCGATCGCCGAAAAAACCGCGCCGTGCGACGCCGACGATCACGACCGGGTACGCCTGAATGAGGATGGTGGAACCGACAACAGATGGGTTGCCGCCGAACTCGTTCTGCCAAGCTTCGTAACCCAAAACGGCGACCGGTGCAGCCGAAGAAGTATCGTCCGCATCAGAGAGCATCCTTCCGAGACTGGCGCTTACTCCAATGGTGTTGAAGTAATTTCCCGAAACGAAGTGGACATAGAGCGTCTTGGCGGCATCTGGGCCGTGCCTGACAGCGAAGTGCTGGTCATCCGCCTGGCTTGCGGCAAGGCCATGGAATTCCGGCGCTGCTTCTTTCAGATTTCGATAAAGGTCAAGGGAGAAGAGATCGAAGTCACCGTCGTCTTCTGGATAGCCAATGTAATCGCAGCAGATGGAGGCGTCTCCGATGCGAAATAGCTGCTGGGGTTCGGCGACGGGAAGCGACTGGAGGAGCATGCCATGAAAAAGCGTGAAGGCCCCCGTACTGACACCGATGCCCAGTGCGAGAGTTGTAACCGCGGCCAAGGTAAATCTCGGCGCATTACGCAACTTGCGCAGCGCGTATCGGAGATCGTAAAAGAACTGTCGCATATTCTTCGTACCGATCAGGCCGGAAATCTAGTTCAAGTTGGCTTTTGGATTCCGATAACCATGGTTCCATGTCATGCCGAGGATATTACACTACGAAGAAAACAGGGGCGGAATAGTTCGGCGAACGCGCCAGGCAGTTGTTGAGGTTCTGGTTTCGTTGTGGTCGATTTCGCGCGGCCATTGAATTATTTATGTGCGAGAACCGAACTTTCGGCTATCCTTGCCCCTCTCTCATGTATGCAACCGAAGGAGCTTCCAACGGCTGATCAAACTCTTCTGGTCCTGCTCGCTCAAACTGGCGACCGGGATGCCCTAGAACAGCTTCTCCACGAGAGTCATGGGCCGTTGCGCCGCTACATCACTCGTCTTGCCGGGATCGCGCTGGCTGACGACATTCTTCAAGAGACCGCACTGCAGATTTTCCGTAAGCTTCCGTATCTGCGCGAGCCAACCGTGTTTCGCGCATGGAGCTTCCGGATAGCTTCTCGCATTGCGTTCTCGCAACTCAAACGTACGCGCGGGTGGGAGCCACTTGATGCCGCTCCGGCTGAACGGCTGGCTACACTCAACCTCAAAGTCGGCGAGCCACCGGACGAAGCATTCTTGATGCTGCTCGATCAGGTTTCGCCGGCTAGTCGAGCAGTGCTGCTTCTTCATTACCAGCACGACCTATCGCTGGAAGAAACGGCGACGATTCTGGAGATTCCGATCGGCACGGCCAAGTCTCGCTTGAACTATGGAGTTTCAACTCTTCGCAAACAGCTTACCTTGGAAAGGAAACCAGCATGAGCCCTGAACAGCAGCAACCGAACTCAGAAAATACCAACGCGGAAATCGCCTTTGTGCAGCAAGCGCTGGCAGCCGCGGACAAGTCTGAACGTACTTCTCGCATAATCGTTGGCGTGCTTGCACTTTTGGCGCTCGTCGTATTTGTCTGGATGCACATGCATCTTTTTCCGCCGGAAACACTGGGCGCGCTGCTGCACTCATTGCTTCGCGTGGACCTGTTTTTCCTGGTGCTGCTGTTCGCTATTGCTATGTATCTTCGTCAGGTGATGAACAAGAATACGCGGACGATTTTGCGGGCGCTTGCTAACACGCGGGGGCGGTGACTTCAGGGTTCGTGGTCTCCCCGGTCTCAGAATCGAGACCGGGGGAACCCAGATTCAATTTCCATATGATATGGGCTTACTTGATGCTGATTACGGAGACGCTTGGAGTGCCTGGCTGAAACAGCGAAGTGTTCCCGACATATAAGAGGCCGTGAAGCAGATCGAGGGTCTCGAAAATCGGGTTTGTGCCCACCGGAATCACGGTCGAGGTCAGGGTGTTTGTCTTTCCGTCAATGACATATACGTTGCCATCCGCATTCGACAGGTAAATGTTGCGTGTCAGCGGATCGATCGCGAAATCTTCAGGCAGTGCTGGAACTGATGGGATGATCGCGATGTCAGTGTTGGTGGCTCCGCTCATGACTTCAACCTGTGCCGGGCCGGCCTGGGAAGAGTCGCTGATGTAAAGCGTGTTACGCTGCGGATCCACTGCGACATAGCCGGGGTAAATGCCGTTGAGAGTCACGGTTTTGGTGGCATTGGTGTTGGCGTTCACTACATACATCGAGCCGGGATCGGTTACCAGCGGGACGTAGAGGATATTGGTCACCGGGTTGATGGTGATACTGTAGCCGGCCGCAAGATTGGCGGGGGCGGCAATTTCCTTCTTCAGGGCAGCGGTTGTTCCGTCGAGAACCCAAACGTTTTCGAAGTTGTCGAGGGCATAGATGAGATTGGTGGCCGGGTTGTAGGTCATGCCTCGAACGACGGCCATGGGGAACTGATTGACAATCGCGTTGGACGTTAGATCGACGATGTAGATGCCGGTGTTGAAATCCGCGACATATAACTTGCGTGTGAGGGGATTGATTGCGCTGGCCAACAGGTCATTCTGGCCGACGGAGAAGGTGGTAATCGGTTGATTGGTCTTCTGGTTTACGACCTCGACGCCGTTGCCTGCGATGTAGACAAGCTGGGTAAAGGGGTTGACGGCGATCGTCATGGGAGTTCCCGTTACACCGTTCTGGGCGGGAATTGTGGCGATCACGGTTTGTGGAAATGCGGTGAGGGCTGACAGTGGGAAGAACAAAGCACATGCGGCAGCGCAGGCTACCTTGCGAACGAAATCATTTTGTTTCATGGAAGTTAAGCCTCGGTGTAATTTACGCGCAACGTACTAATGGGGTCTGATTCGGTGTTCGGGGTTGCAGTTGCTCCGGCGTTTTTGAACCTCTGGGGATTGGGGTGGGCGAGGCGGTCATGAGATGTTGTGGTTCGTTGTATCCCACCCTTGCATGGTGTCTCCGAAGTTCGTTCAAGATACAACCGCAGGTCCTTCGACTCACCACCCCCAAACTGAAAAACGTTTGGGGATCCTTTCGCTCAGGATGACAGCAGTTTTGTGATTGGGGCCTTAGAGACAAGACACTAAACTGGATTGATGCGCGGGTTTCATGTTGAAAATTTTGGTTGTCGAGCGGCGCGGGCGGATGGAGAGGCGGTCGGCGAGCGGTTGCGTGCTGCGGGGCTGAACGAACGGGATGCGGCTGGGGCTGATGTCGTTGTTGTGAATACTTGCAGCGTTACGGCGGAGGCGGATCGGGCTGCTCGTGCTTTTATACGGCGTGCTCATCGGCGGAACCCGGCGGCGCGGATTGTGGTGACTGGGTGCTATGCGCAGCGCGCTCCTGAAGAGCTGGCGGGATTGCCTGGTGTGGCGGCGGTTGTCGGGAATAGTCATAAGGCGCTGACGCCGGAGATTGCGCTGCGGCTGGCGGAGTCTCGGCTGGGCGCTGAAAGTGGTGCAGTAGAGATAGTCAGTATTCAGTCGATTCTTTCGGCGACTAGCGTTCGTGGGACGGCGCCGATTTGGGCTGATGATCGCTATGCGCATTCATTTCTGGAGGAGGCGCAGCCGCTGCCGGGTGGGCAGACTCGTCCGAATCTGAAGATTCAGGAGGGGTGCGGGAATCGGTGTACATTTTGCGTGATTCCGCAGACGAGGGGGGCATCGAGAAGTCTTCCGGCTCGCGCGATTCTGAAGCAGGTGAATGGGTTTGTGGAGGCTGGGGGAAATGAGCTGGTGCTCTCAGGGATAAACCTGGGGCGATGGGGGCGGGATTTTTCTGGGGGCCTTTCTGGAGACCGAGGGGAGGGGCCGCGCACGCTGGGTGGTTTGGTGCAATGGATTTTTGGCGAAACGGGGCTTCCGCGGTTGCGGCTTAGCTCGATTGAGCCGATGGACTGGGATGCGGAGCTGATTGGGATCGTGGCGGAATTCGGGGGCGGGAGGCTGGCGCGCCATGCGCATTTGCCACTGCAATCGGGATCGGATGCTGTGCTGCGCAGGATGCATCGCCGGTATCGGCCTTGGCATTATGAGGAAAAAGTTTGGGCGCTGGTGGAGGCTGCAGGGCCCGAGCTTACGGTGGGCGCGGATGTGATGGTCGGGTTTCCGGGAGAGACGGACGGCGAGTTCGAGGAGACGGTGGAACTGGTGCGGAGGCTGCCTTTTGGTTATCTGCATTTGTTTCCGTTTTCGCCTCGGCCGGGAACGCGAGGGTGGGCTCTCCATGCTGAAAAGCCGGTTGCGGCGCAGGTTGTGGAGGAGCGGATGGGGGTGCTTCGAATGCTGGCGGCGGAAAAGAGCTGGGGGCATCGGAGAGGCTTTATTGGCAGAGAACTGGAGGCGATTACGCTGAATTCGGCGAGGGATTTGGACGGGAGCGTGGGGTTGACGGAGAATTTTCTGCCGGTGGAATTGGAAGGGCGGTTGGCGGCCAATTGCCTGGTGCGGGTGCGGGCGAGTGGGTTGAACGGGGAGGGAACGCTGCGGGGGGAGTTGGTGCCCGTGGCGGATGCTGTCCATTCATTTGGTGGTTGATTGGCGTCGGGCGGTGCTGGCCAGGGTTCGTGCGGGGCGGGGATGCCCTGGGGTAGGGCGGTGGGCTGGATTCGCACCGCGCCCTACGGGGCGGAGGGATTCTTCCAGGATGCTTTCCCAGGGTTTCACCCTGGGCTATTATCGGATCCTCCCTACGGGAGGAATTGCGGATGTTGGTCGTTCGCGGAGCGAAGGGGGGCTTCTCTGGGAGGGTTTGCGGATGTCAATCATTCGATGAGCGAATTGGGGAGCTTCTTCGACGAGGGGAGACGTTCATACGAAGGCCCGGTATGCCGGAGAAGTAAGGCATTCAGTAGGGGCGAGCCAATGCTATACTCAGTGTGCGTTCGTGTACCCGCGGCGACTCCGGAAAACCCTGGAGGCGGGAAGCGGCGACATTTGGAGGAGCACCATCGCACTCGACAAACGTTCTGCAAAGTCTTTTATCCGCATCAACGATCGAATTCGCGCGCGTGAAATCCGCGTAATCGATGAAAACGGCGAACAAATGGGCATACTTCCGCCCTTTGAGGCGCTGAGAATTGCCCGGGAGCGTGGGCTGGACCTGGTGGAGGTTTCGCCCAACGCGGTGCCTCCCGTCTGCCGCATTCAGGATTATGGGCGCTACCTTTACGAGAAGGAAAAGAGCGACCGCGCGGCTCGCAAAAAGCAAAAAGTGATCGTGGTCAAAGAGGTCAAGTTCTCAGTGACCGTGGACGAGCACGATTATCAGACGAAGAAGAATCAGGCGGTTCGGTTCCTGGTGGATGGCGACAAGGTGAAGGCTAGCCTGCGCTTCCGCGGGCGGCAGATGGCGCACCGGGAATTGGGCTACGCGATCATCAACAAGCTGATCCAGGACATCGGGGATGCGGGGATTGTGGAGTTCATGCCGCGCATGGAAGGCACGATTCTGCATGCGATTCTGGCTCCGTCAAAGAAGCAGGAAGCGCCGAAGCCTAAGCCGGCGGCTCCTCCGGCGGTTTAGGGGGCGAAGAACCCGTTCTGCTGAGTTTGGACTCTTGAGGCCGCCTGTTATGGGCGGCTTTTGAGTTGATGGGGAGTTTGTGGCGGGATTCGAGTGTAGAGTTTCCGAAATTCGGGCAGGAAACAACCGCAGATCCTTCGACTCACCACCCCCAAACTGAAAAACGTTTGGGGCCCCGTTCGCTCAGGATGACAGTAGCTACAGACCTGGCGAAGTCGATGTGGGCCTGGAGACCGGCGCTACCATCTTTGGGGTCGTTTTTGCTCCTCCACTTGACAATCAAGATGAAGATGGGTTACCTCTTGATAGTCAAGAGGAGAATGGGTCATGGGGCAAAAGCCTGGGGATATGGTGCAGGGGACGTTGGAGATGCTGATTTTGAAGACGCTGGCTTTGGAGCCGATGCATGGGTATGGCGTGGCGCAGCGGATTGAGCAGATCAGCAATGGTGTTTTCCGGGTTAATCCTGGCTCGCTGCTGCCGGCATTGAGCCGGATGGAGCGGGCTGGGCGCGTGAAGAGTGAGTGGCGGGCAACGGAGAACAATCGACGCGCGAAGTATTACCAATTGACGGCGGGCGGGCGGAAAGCGCTGAAGGAAGAAACGAGCGCATGGGGGCGGCAGACGGCTGCTATTTCGAGGATTCTGGAGGCATAGGGCCGTGTCCCGGATGTTCGTGGCAATTGGCCTTTTGAAACGCAGGCCCTTCGACTCTGCTGAAGTACGCTTCGCTCAGGATGACAGTTCATTTATTGATAGGAACTTTGGACGTCTAATATCAGGAATTCTGGAGGCGTTGCGTCGCGAGGTCGATTCTGGAGGGTGCGATGGGATTGTTCAAGAGCATATCTGCGGGGCTGAAGGGGCTGTTCGGCGGGACCCGGGTCGAGAGCGAGTTGGACGAGGAACTGCGCGGGTTTCTGGAGGCGTCGGCCGAAGAGAAGCGCCGGGCTGGGTTGAACCCGGATGAGGCATCGCGCGCGGCACGGGTGGAGATGGGCAGCACCAACGCGGTGAAGCATCACATTCGTTCGGCTGGGTGGGAGACGGCTGTTGAGAGCTTGTGGCAGGACCTTCGCTACAGCTTGCGGATGCTGATGAGAAGCCCAGTGTTTACGCTGGTGGCAGTTGTGTCGCTGGCTCTGGGAATCGGCGCGAATACTGCGATCTTCAGCCTGATGGATGTGGTGATGCTGCGGTCGCTTCCGGTAGCCGAGCCGGGGAAGTTGGTGCTTTTCGGACCGGCCAAAGCGGTGGGTAGCACCGGCAGCCTTCCGGATGGGAGCACACAGCTTTTCTCTTATCTTTTCTATCGCGGTTTCAGTCAGAAGAACGAGGTCTTTTCCGGCGTTACTGCCGTGCATAGCATTGAATTCGCCACGCATGGTTCGTTTGGTAGCGGGGGGCGCGAATTGATGCGCACCGCGCTGGTTTCCGGGACATATTTTTCTGTACTGGGCGTGAACCCCGATCGGGGACGCGTGTTGACGGAGGCTGACGATCAAGCTGCAGGCAGCGGCGCGGTGGCAGTGGCCAGTTATTCATGGTGGCAGCGCCATGGGAGCGATCCCGGATTGATCGGCAAGACAGTCCACATGGAAGGCACGGAGTACGTGATTGTCGGCGTTGCGCCGGAGGGATTCTTCGGCACCACGGTTGGCGCGTCGCCGGATTTCTGGATTCCGCTTTCGATGGAAAAGGAAATCTCGCCGGGATGGAATGGGCTGGGCGACAAGTGGTTTCAATCGCTTTATCTGATTGGGCGGCTCAAGCCAGGCGTAACCGTGGAGCAGGCTTCGGCCAACACTAACCTGGTGTTCAAGCAATACGTGCGCAGTGAGTATCTGGGGCAATCTCCTTCCGCGAAAGATCTTGCCGATTTGGAGCAAGCCCATGTCGAGTTGAATTCTGCGGCGCAAGGGATTTCGCGGTTGCGCGTTGAGTTCTCATTGCCGCTGGAGATTCTGGGCACGATTGCGGGCCTTGTACTGCTTATTGCATGCGCCAATTTGGCCAGCCTGCTGCTTGCGCGAGGCGCGTCACGCTCACGGGAATTTGCGATGCGGATGGCGATTGGTGCGAAACGGTCGCGGGTGGTGCGGCAGCTTCTCACGGAAAGCTTTGTGCTTGCGCTGCTGGGTGCGGTGCTGGGTGTCGCGCTCGCGTGGAAGGCTGGCCATGTGCTGCTCATGATGGCTTACAACAACCCTGAGGTAGCGGTGATGAACGTGAGCCCTAATCTGCGTGTTCTTGCATTCACGCTGGCTGTTACGGTTCTCACTGCGCTTCTTTTCGGAATGACGCCGGCGCTTCGGGCGACACGGCTGGACTTGAATGGATCACTGAAACAAGGACGCGGAATGGCTGCGCCTGCTGCTCGCGTTTCGCTTGCGCGGGGGCTGATTGTTGCTCAGATCGCGATTTCGCTGGTTCTGCTTGCTGCGGCCAGCTTGTTCCTGCGGAGCCTTATCAATTTGACGAAAGTAGACACCGGGTTCAACAGGCAAAACGTGCTGGTTTTTTCACTGGACGAATACTCGGCGGGACTGCCGCTGGATGCACGGCTGGTTAATCTGCAGCAACGAATTGAAGAGCGTGTCGAAGCGTCGCCGGGCGTGCATGCGGCCAGCTTTTCGATGTTCACTTTCAACCAAGGCATGTGGTCCGACGACATTACTGTTCAGGGTGTTCCGCGCACTCCGGACACAAGCCACGATGTGCTCTTCAACGTTATCGGTAACGGGTTCTTTTCAACGATGAGCTTACCTATTGTTGCCGGACGCGGATTCGAGTTGATCGACAAGATAGATTCGCACAAGGTTGCGGTCATCAATCAAACGATGGCGCAGAAGTTTTTTCCAGGCATTTCACCTATTGGCCATCATTTTGGTTTTGGCGACGATCCCTCGCATAGTGGCGAATACGAGATCGTCGGTGTGGTCAAGAATTCCAAGTATGTTGCTCTGACAGAGGATGCCGAGGCTGCCGTGTATTTTCCTTACTCGCAACATGTGCAGTACTTCGGCAATTTTGAAGTGCGGTATTCCGGAGATGCGGGGCGGGTGCTCTCAGCCGTGCGTAGCGCTATTGCGGAGGTCAATCCGAACATTTCGATCAACACCATCGCGACGCTGAGCGAGCAAGTGGATGAATCGACTGCAAACCAGAGGCTGATTGCGCGTCTGTCTTCATTCTTTGGGGTGCTGGCGGCATTTCTTGTTTGCATCGGGATATATGGGCTGCTGTCGTATGCGGTGGCGCGGCGAACGAGCGAGATTGGCGTTCGCATGGCTCTGGGAGCGAGGCGCGCCAATGTTCTTTGGCTGATTCTGCGGGAGATTCTGGTGCTGGTTGGAATTGGAATCGCTCTTGGGATTCCTGTCGCGCTGGAAGGAAATCAACTTGTGTCCAAGATGCTTTATGGGCTGAGCCCGACGGACCCGTTGAGTCTCTGTGCGGCGATTGGGATGCTGACGGTGATTGCGGTTCTGGCGGGATATTTGCCGGCGCGGAGAGCCTCGCGGGTGGAGCCGACGGTGGCGCTGCGGTGCGATTAACGGGCGGGGACATGATGAGTTTGTGGCGTCCCACACTAGTGTGGTGTTTGCGAAGCTCATTCAAGAAGCAACCGCAAATCCTTCGACTCACCACCCCCAAACTGAAAAACGTTTGGGGCCCCTTTCGCTCAGGATGACAGTATTTATTTTGTTTTGAAGTTCTGGGATAGGACGCTAGCGACAGAAACAGGAATGTCCCAAAGATTGGGCACCCGGCCGATTCAACGGAGGAGAGTGAGATGGGATTGTTCGGAAATATAGCTGCTGGTTTGAAAGCGATGTTCAGCCGTACACACGCGGAGCGCGAGATGGACGACGAGCTAAGCAGCTATCTCGATGCGTCGACTGAAGACAAGCGGCGTGCGGGGATGACGCGCGAGCAGGCAGCGCGCGCCGCTCGCGTGGAGATGGGCAGCACGAACGCGGTGAAGCATCAGGTGTGGTCTTCGCGCTGGGAGTCCACACTTGATGGGCTGTTGCAGGACATACGCGTGAGCTTGAGGATGCTGGCCAAGGCTCCGGCGTTCACTGGGATTGCACTGCTGTCGCTGGCCTTGGGCATTGGCGGGAACACGGCCATATTTACGCTTGTCAACCAGGTGATGCTGCGCAATCTTCCGGTGCGGAATCCGGAGCAGTTGGTCACGTTTGGGGATGCGGAAAACAGCGGGATCGCGGGCGGAATCGACATCGGCGCTTACGGCTTGTTTCCGTGGTATTTTGCGCGCCAGCTTCAGGCTGATCCTGGGCCATTTCAGGGGATCGCATCCTATTGCAGCTTCATGGGGCAGGCGAGCGTGCGTCTGCCTTCCTCGGGCACTGGCGTAGAGTCGAATGCGTCCGCGACGATGGTGCGGACCAGTCTCGTTTCGGGCAACTACTTCAGCGTTCTCGACGCGCAGCCGTTCATGGGACGCGCCATCAATGCTTCCGACGACGCGACGCCTGGCAGCGGGGCCGTTGTCGTGATCAGCCATCATTTCTGGCAGCAATCGCTCTCATCCGATCCCGCCATTCTTGGCAAGACCATCAGCATCAACGGCACCTCATTCGATGTCATCGGGGTTATGCCGGAAGCCTTCCACGGCATCAAGCAGCAACTGGAGCCGCCCGACTTATGGACGCCGATTACGATGCAGACCATTGTCATGAAACATCTTTCGCTGCTGGTGCCTAACGGTGCGGCCGGCGGGGCCTATTTTTTGAATGTGTTTGGCCGCCTGAGCGCCCAGGCATCCACGAACAAATCCTCTCTGGCGCAGAGTCAGACATGGCTGGACAATCAGATTCGCACGGGCTTGCGCGCGCAGGAAGGGTCAAAGCTGACTCCGGAGCGTCAGCAGGAGATCAACCGCTTCACGGTTCCGCTAACGCCAGCGGCCCACGGCGTCTCCGAACTTCGGGGCCAGTACGGTGATTCGCTGCAGATTCTCATGGGGGTGGTTGTACTGGTGCTGCTGATTGCCTGCGCAAACCTGGCCAACTTCCTGCTGGCCCGCTCCGCTACACGGCACCGAGAAATCGCCACGCGGCTCGCTCTCGGTTCCAGCCGCGCGCGGATCATCCGCCAGAGCCTGATTGAAACATTTCTACTTTCTTTTGCGGGCGGAATGCTGGGGCTGGGAATTGCCTTCGCGGCCACACGCGCGCTTATCGCGTTTGTAAGCCAGGGAAATGCCTACATTGGCATGAGTCCCACGCCTGATGCGGCTGTGTTGCTGTTCACGCTCGGGGTCTCATTACTGACTGGTCTGCTCTTCGGACTTGCGCCGGCCATCATAGCGTCGCGTACCGGATCTGCAAGCAACTTGAGTGCGGGCAGTCGCACGGCGCAAAGCAGCGGCGGCAAACAAGCGCGCTTCTGGCCCAAAGCGCTGGTCACTGCGCAGGTGATGCTTTCGCTGCTTCTGCTTGTTGGCGCGGGGCTTTTTCTGCGCACGTTGCGCAATCTTGAAAACCAGGATTACGGTTTCGAGCGATCGCATTTGCTGCTGGCTGAATTCAATGCGGGGCTTGCAGGTTACAAGCCCAGCCAGGCGCCGGGGGTGCACCAGCAACTGCTCGAACGGCTCTCCGCGCTTCCCGGCGTCAAGTCCGCGGCGCTGGCGGCCACTCCACCGATCAGCGGAGGCAACTGGTCGTCGAGCATCTCTTTCGCCGGCTATACTCCCGCGCCCAAAGAGAACACGAACTCGAAGCTCAACCGGGTGTCGGGGCAGTATTTTGAGACTGCGGGAATCTCCATAGTTGCCGGACGTGCGATCAACGACGGCGACACGTTGAATCGACAAAAAGTGGCTGTGATCAATCAGGCCGTTGCCAAACACTTTTTCCCCAGGGGCGATGCGGTGGGGCGGTCGCTGACCGTCGGTATTGACGATGTGAAAGGGCCTTGGCAGATTGTGGGCATCGCGCGGGACACGAAATCCGGGGATCCTCGCGAAACGGATACGGATCGGATGACCTATATTCCTCTGGCGCAAATTGAGCCGTTTAATCCGGTCGATACATCGGCTCCGGCGAGTACGGGCGCTGCGAACCCGGCACTGCCGGAGGAGAATCAAGACCGCTTCGCGAGCCTCATCCTGCTGCGGACGACTGGCGACCCCGCGAACACGATTGCCGATCTGCGCGCGGCGGTTGCTTCCATCGACCCCAATTTTCCTCTGGCCAAAATCACGACCATTCGCGATCAGGTGGATGAATTCGTGTCGCACGATCAGCTTGTTTCTACGCTGACCACGCTGTTTGCCGGGCTGGCGGTGCTGCTGGCGGCTATTGGGCTTTATGGGGTGATGAGCTACAACGTGGTTCGGCGCACGAATGAGATTGGGATTCGCATCGCGCTGGGCGCGGGGACGCCGACAGTGCAATGGATGATTTTGCGTGAGTCGCTGATGCTGCTCGCGATTGGGGTGGGACTGGGATTGCCGCTTACGCTGCTAACGACCAAATACATCAAGGATCAGCTTTTTGGGTTGAGTGCTTTGGACCCTTTGACATTTGGTGTGGCGCTGATCGTGGTGAGCGGGATGACGCTTGTGGCTGCCTGGCTTCCGGCTCGCAGGGCGACCAGGGTGGACCCGATGGTGGCGCTGCGGTGCGATTGAGGGCGAAGTCCAGGGGGAAAACGTGCTGAGATGGTTGGAAAACGGTGCGTGCAATGTATGCTGTCGGCATGCGCTTTTCAACTATTGAATATTTGCTTGCTGGTTTGGCTTGTGCTGCGCTCGGCTTCTCTACTTGTGCGGCTAACGGACAGGCGGCTGGGCCGCAAGTGGCGGTGCCGATTGCGGAGCCACATTTTCCTAATAACGAAGATCTGCGGCATTTGAAAGCTTTGAGTTCGCCTCAGCTTTCGCCGGACGGGAAATGGGTGCTTTTCTCGGTGACGGAGGCGACCGCGGATGGGGCGAAGAGCCATTTCTGGGTGGCTCCGACTAGTGGTGGGACGGACAAGGCTCGGCAGATCACGTTCTCCGCACCGTCGGACAAACGGGGGGAGCGTGCCGGGCAATGGACGCCGGATGGGACGGCTATCTATTTCCTTGCTAAACGGGGGGAGCAGACGCAGCTTTTTCGTCTGGATATGCGGGGTGGAGAGGCTTCGCCTTACGACTTGAAGATTCTTCCGGTGGTGGATGAATCGAAGATTCCGGGGGCGATTCCGCCGGCGAATGCGGATGCTGCATCCGCGGGGGATAAGAGCTCGGATAAGAAGGCGGACGCCAAGGCTCCGGAGAAAAAGCCGGATGCCGCGCCTGAGCCGCTGGCGCTGGATATTGGTGGGTATGCGCCTTCTCCGGATGGGAAATGGCTGGCGGTGTGGGTGCGCGACCCGCAGACTCCGGGCGAGAAAAAGCAGAAGGATGCGAAGGCGGATGCTTCGTGGGTGGATCACGAATTGCATGGGACGCGGCTTTATCTGGCTGCGCTGAAGGCTGACGGGTCGGTAGATGGGGCGCTGAAGCCGGTTGCGGTGTTTCCGGATGTCCATTTGGCGGTTTGGTCGCCGGTGAGTGATCGGTTGCTGGCTCTTTCAGAAAAGCCTAACGGCGCTTCCGATTTGGGGCCGGCTGGCGCTGGATGGCTGGTTAACGTGGCTGCTCCGGATAAGCCTGTGAAGCTGGATGGGATTCCCGCGACAATTGGGCGTGGCGTTGCCTGGCGGTCGGACGGCGGTGAGGTGGTGTTTGCTGCGCAGACTCCGGAGGACGCTCCGCCTGGGGAGTCGGAGTTGTTTGCGCTGCCGGTGAACGGGTTGGCGGCTGGTGTGACTCCGCCGCGGAGGCTCACGGCTGGTTTTATGGCGAGTGTAAGCGGAGGGTCGCTCTATTATTCGACAGACGGGCCGTTGGTGGCTGAGGCGGCGATTGGTACGCATTTGACTCCGGTGCGGATTGCGCTGGCTGGGGGAATTGCTCCGGCGGTTGTGGATTTGGGTGCGGCGGTGGTGGATGGACTGAATACCAATCGCAAGCAGACTGGCTGGGTATGGATGGCGGAAAGCGGTGGAACGGCGGACAAGCTTTGCTTCGCTGTGAAGCTCGGCGATGCGTGCCAGGGGGTGGCGATTCCGGAGTTGGCGCCGGCGAATCTGCGCATGGTGAAGCCGGAACTTGTTAAGTGGCAGAGCGGTGGATTCACGATTGAAGGGCTGCTTTATCTTCCGCCGGTAGCAGGGTCGGAAAAAGTCCCGCTGATTATGGACATACATGGCGGCCCACTTGGGGCGTTTGAGGACAGGAACGACTTTTTCATAGCATTCTTGGTGGGGCATGGATGGGCGGTTTTGCGGCCGAATCCTCGGGGGTCGTCGAATTATGGGGTCAAGTTTGCGGCGGCTAACAAGAACGACCTTGGCGGCGGCGATTACAAGGATGTGATGGCTGGAGTGGACGCTGTGTTGGGGAAACATCCCCTGGATGCGAATCGGATGGCGCTGATGGGCTATAGCTATGGCGGTGAAATGGCTGGGTTTGTGGAGGGTAAGACGGACCGCTTCAAAGCCATTGTAAGTGGCGCGCCGGTGATTGACCAATTCAGCGAATACGGGACTGAAGGGGGTTCGTGGTACGACCGCTGGTACTTTGGGAAGCCGTGGGAACACCTGGAAGATGCTTGGCGGCAGAGTCCGCTGGCTGGTGCGACGCATGCGAAAACGCCGTTCATGCTGCTGCAGGGTGAGGACGATACGACTGACCCGCTGGGGCAGTCATTGGAGATGTACCGCGCGCTTCGGCAGGAAAGTGTGCCGGTGGAATTGATTACTTATCCGCGGGATGACCATGGGCCGCTGGCTACGGGGATGTTTGGGCGGCCTTCGACGGAAGCGTGGCATGGGTTCGATGCTCGGCAGCGGGTTGTGGAGTTTATTCAGGAGCGGTTTGGGGGTGGGTCGGCGAAGCCTTGAGCTTAGTCAAGCCAGCGGAGGCTGTTGGGCGCGGGTTTGGTGGCGGGGCGGTTTGGGGGCAGAGGGAGGACGATGAAGCCCTCGCGCCAATGGCCGTCTTCGCGGCGCGGAGGGGTTCCGACAATTCTGGCGCGGGCGGAGTTGTGCTCTTCGAGCGCGAGGCCGGGAAGGCCGCCTACGATGGCCTGAAGCTGGTCGTGGTTGGGCGGACGGTTGGTGGTGAACGGGATCAGGGCGCGCAATGCGCTGTAGGCTTCAGCCAGGTCGCTTACCCTGGCGCGGCGTTTGGAAGGCAGCGGTTTGAGGCCAAGGGACTTCCAGGCGGCATGGGGGTAGCTCTCTACAAGGACGCGTTGAGGCTGGGTGCTGGGTTGGGCAAGGGGTTGGGCGAGGGTGTCCAGACGTCGCCAGCCACGGCGGCAGAGGGCATCGTAAACATCCAGGCAGAATTCGGCGAAGGGCCTGTAGGTGATGGGCTTGACCATGCCTGGGAGGCCGGTTTTGGCGGAGGTGTTCAGTTGGCGTTCGCTGACCCTGGAGTGCTCAAGCCCGTTGGCGCTGGACTTCCAGGCTTGGGGTCCGTCGAGCATGATTACGCTGATTCCACGGAGGTTGCAGAGGTGGTTGAGATGGCCGGCAAGGATGTTGGCGTCGACTTGTCCGCGATTGTCGGCGGAAACGAGCGACGGGATGATTTCGCAGGCAATGGGGGCTTCGGCTTGTTGGCTGGAACAGGCGAGTTGGCGATTTAGGACTACGATGCCCAGGTCGGACCAGCGGCGGTAGGCGAGATCGACGGATAGGATGGGCACGCTTTAACGCTACGACGCAGCGAGGCTGGGGGCAAGCTGGAACCGGCGAGGATTGCGAATTGATGGCAGGGTTGGATGGAATCGGAACTGTGAGCCGAAATGGGACGGCGGAAAAGGATTATCCCGACTGGCATCGAAACTGACCTTGCGGTATACTGGTTGAAGCCTCAAGAGGGCAGGGGGACCCCTGTCTCACGGGCGGCGCGGATCGGGTATCTGGTTCGCCAAAAGAGAAGACAATGCCTAAGTTGAAGACCCATACGGGCGCGGCCAAGCGCTTCAGCAAGACTGGAACCGGCAAGATCAAGCGGGGCCAGACGAAGACTCGGCACATCCTTACTTCGAAGGGGCCAAAGACGAAACGCAAGCTCGGCAAGACCGTGCTCGTTTCCGATGGCGACTTCAAGAAGGTAGCGCGCATGATTCCTTACGCCTGACCACCTGCGGTGGGGCAGACCTTCGGATCAGGTCTGTGCCGCTGGTGATGGGCCAATGAAGCATTGGCCCCCGCTGGATGCGAAATGTGTTCGCATTGGCGTGAGTTTCAGGCTTGAATGAGCGAGTGAAGAGGTTTACCGCCAGCCTTCAGGGTTTGGCCTCCTGCCTCCAGCCGCGTAACCGACGTAACCAAAATGGAGAACACCCATGCCACGCGTAAAACGCAGTACGAAACGGAATGACCGCCGGAAGAAGATTCTCGACCGGGCAAGCGGCTACTTCCTAACGAAATCGAAGCTGTACCAGGCGGCGCAGGAAGCTGTAGAGCGCGGCTTGAAGTTCGCCTATACCGGGCGCAAACAGAAGAAGCGGCAGTTCCGCTCGCTGTGGATTGTGCGTATTTCGGCTGCCGCCAAGCTGAATAACACCAGCTATTCGCAATTTATCAACGGCCTGAAGAAGGCTGGGATTGAGCTGGATCGGAAGATTCTGGCGGATATTGCGGTTAAGGACGCGGCTGGGTTTACGGATTTGGTGGGGAAGGCTAAGGCTGCGCTGAAGGCGGAAGCGAAGGCGGCGGCGTAAAGCTAGGCAGCGAGAATTCAGCAATCAACGGCTCGGAATCTACTCGGTTCCGAGCCGTTTTGCGTTGTTGAGATGGGTGAAAGGGTAAGTGGTTTATTCTGCTGTTTACGCATGATGAACGAAGAGATACCTAATAAATCGACATTTAGTGAAGCAGCGCTGGTCACGGAGTTCACCGCTCTTGTGAATGCAGCCCGTCTCGAGGCTGCGTCCATGGATCCCGAGGCATTCCGTCTGAACTGGCTGGGCCGCAAGCAAGGAATCTTGAAGGTGGCCTCCGACCGTTGGCTCAAATCCGCCCCACCCGAAGCCAAGAAGACTATCGGGTTGCGCTTTAACGCGCTCAAGGATGTGGTTGAGGGTCTGCTGGAAGCATCGCTGGGTGCGGGGCCTAGCGATGCGGCGTTGGCTGCTGAGGCTATCGATATTACGCTGCCGGGGACGGAGCGGCTGACGGGGGCTGAGCATCCGATTACGCGGACGCTGAACGAGATTACGAGCGTGTTTGCGGCGCTTGGCTACTCGGTGGGTGTGGGGCCTGAGGTCGAGACGGATTTTTATAACTTCGAGAGCATGAATTTTCCGCCTGGGCATCCGGCGCGAGATACGCAGGACACGCTGGTGATTGCGAACCAGGAACGGCGTCCGCTGCGCGATCGGCTGTTGCTGCGAACGCATACTTCTCCGGTGCAGATGCGGACGATGGAGACGCAGGCGCCGCCGGTAAGGATTATTATCCCGGGGAAAGTACATCGCAATGACGCGATGGACGCTACGCACTCGCCGATTTTTCATCAGGTTGAGGGGTTGTGCGTTGACACCAATATTACCTTCAGCGATTTGAAGGGGACGCTGGACCATGCGATGAAGGCGCTGTTTGGGTCGGCAGTGAAGACGCGTTTTTTTCCTTCGTTCTTTCCATTTACGGAGCCGAGCGCGGATGTGCAGATCAGCTGCATTTTTTGTGGCGGGAAGGGCTGCCGGAAGTGCAAGAACTCGGGATGGATTGAGCTGCTTGGTTGTGGGATGGTGGATCCGGCGGTGTTTGCGTTTGCGGCGGAGAAACAGCCTGCTTATGATCCGAAGAGGATTTCGGGATTTGCGTTTGGGATGGGTGTTGAGCGGATTGCGATGATGAAGTATGGGATCAGTGAGATTGGGCAGTTTTATTCTGGCGATATGCGGTTTTTGGGGCAGTTTGGGTGAAAGGAGCGGAGCTAGCGATATTAGCGGGGTTAGCGTAGTTAGCACGGCTTGCAATTTGGACAGTTTTCAGGTGGGGAGAAGTGGGGTGTATTTTGGCACGTCCGAAGAGCTATCGGGAGTTGATTGTTTGGCAGAAGGCTATGGCCTTGGCACGTCAAGCGTACTTGCTTAGCAAAGGGTTGCCGAGATCCGAGGCTTTTGGGCTGCTTTCACAGATCAGGCGTGCCGCTGTTTCCATTCCAAGCAATATCGCCGAGGGGCACGGGAGACTAACCGATTCACAATTCCGCCATTTCCTGGGAAACGCGCGAGGCTCCCTTTATGAGATGCAAACCCAAGTTGAATTAGCAGGTGGTCTAGGCTTCATCGAACAAAGGCTTGTAGAGAACATGTTGGTGCAAGGAGGAGAAGTTGGCCGGTTAATCAACGGGTTGGTTTCAGCTTTAGGCCGGAGCATAAAGAGTCAAGCTCCGAACGGCAAGGAGGAACCCTCAACTGACTCCGCTAACTCCGCAAAACTCCGCTAACCCCGCTAACAAAGGATTCAATGAAAATACTAACTAAATGGCTTAGAGCCTACTTACCTGAACTGCCTGTCGACGACGCGAAACTGGCGGAGGACTTGACGCTGCGGGGCATTGCGGTTGAGGGCATCTACGATATCGGCGACGGCTCGCTCTTCGAGATGGACGTCACTACTAATCGCGTGGATGCGATGAACCATTATGGCGTGGCGCGGGAGGCTGCGGCGATCTATGGGTTGGCGCTGCCGGCTTTGAATTTTGCTTTGCCGGACCTGCGGGATGCTGCGACACCATTTCCAGTGCGGATTGAGGCGGAGGACGTTTGCGGGCGGTTTACGGCGCGGGTGCTGCGCGGGATTGCTATTGGGGAATCGCGGGATTGGTTCAAGGGCGCGGAGGTCGCTACTTACTTCGGCTTGCTTGAGCAGAAACGCATTTCAAACGCAGTGGACGCAACTAATTTTGCGTGGCTGGCGATGGGGCAGCCGACACATGCTTTCGATCTGGACAAGATTGAAGGGGGCATCGTGGTGCGGCGGGCGCGCAAGGGCGAGCGACTGAAGACGCTGGATGGCGTGGAGCGGGTGCTCGATGCGGAAGATCTGATTGTGGCTGACTATGTGAAGCCGCTGGGTCTGGCTGGTGTGATGGGTGGATGGGACACGATGATTACGCCGGCGACTACGAATGTGCTGGTGGAGGCGGCGTGGTTTGAGCCAATGGCGGTGAGGCGCACGGCGCGGCGGCATGGACTGCATACGGATGCGAGTCATCGCTTCGAGCGGGGTGCGGACATCAATGCGGGGCCGGTTGCTTCGGCGCTCGTGAGCAGTATTCTGCTGGCGAATGGTGGATGGATTGAGGGCGACCTGGTGGATGTGCGGGTGGCGGAGATTGAGGCGCGCACGGCTAATCGCAAACCGGTGGCGCTGGAGTTGAGCGAAGTGCATCGCATTCTTGGCAAGACGGTGGATGCGGGAGGGATTTCGGCGGGAACGGTTGAGGGCGTGTTGACGGCGCTGGGGTGCGGGCTAGCAAAGACAGCGGAGTTAGGAAAGGCAGCGGGGTTAGCGGAGTTAGTAAAGACGGCGGAGTTGGTAGAGGATAAGTCTGTTTGGCTGGTTACTCTGCCTAGTTGGCGGCTGGATCTGGAGCGCGAGATCGACCTGATTGAAGAAGTGGCGCGCGTCTATGGGTACAACGGATTTGCGAAAACTCTGCCGGAGTTTGGGGAAGGAGTGCGGGCGCTGCCGTGGGCGGAGAGCGAGGCTGCGGTGCGGCGAACACTGCTGGCAGCGGGCTTCCACGAGGCTATTTCCAGCACGTTTTGTTCGGCGGCGGAGGCTGCACTGACCGCGCCGCAGCCGGGGTTGGCGGTTCCACTGGGAAATCCGCTGAGCGAGGAGGCGGGAGTGCTTCGTCCTTCGCTGGTTCCGGGGATGCTTACGATGATTGCGGGCAATCTTCATCGCGACGTTAGCGACGTGCGGCTGTTCGAACTGGGGACGGTATTCAGCGGCAGTACTGAGAAGGTTGAGGAGCGGGCAGCGGTGGCGTTTGGCGCGGTGGGCAGTTTGCCGGAACAGGGCGCATTGCATGCTGCGCGGGCTATCGATTTTCATGACGTAAAGGGAGCGGTTGAGCAGGTGCTGTCGCGCTTTCAGAGCAAGGCGCTTTACTTCGATCGATTTCCGGCGGAGGCAGGGATCACTCCGGAGTGGCTGCATCCGTATCGGTCGGCACGTGTGGCGGTAGACGGCGCGACGGTGGGGTGGTTTGGGCAACTGCATCCACGGGAGGCTGCGGCGCGCAAACTGAAGGAGCAAGTGCTGGTGGGGGAGATTTATCTTGATCGCCTTTACAAGCTGCCGTTGCGCAAGGCGATTGCGAAGGAGATTTCTCGTTTCCAGCCGGTGCGGCGGGATTTCTCGCTGATTCTTGACCAGAGTGTGGAGTGGGAACCGATTGATCAGGCGCTGAAGAGTTTGCAGATTCCGGAACTGGTGGAGTGGCGTGTGCGCGAGGTGTTTCGCGATGCACGGCTTGGTGCCGGCGAATATTCTCTGCTGATGGGCGCGACGTTCCAGGCGGCAGACCGGACGTTGCGGGAGGAAGAGTTGCAGAGCTTCCAGGCGCAGGTGGTGGAAGCTGTTGGCAAAGCGGGCGCTCGACTGCGGAGTTAGGGCTGGGAAGTACGCTGATCGGCGCTATACTTGCACCGATAGAGTTTGAGGTTAGCGGAGGGTTTTCGATGTCGGAGTTTGCGTTTGACGAGGCGGTTGCGAAGGAGCCGGAAGAACAGCCGGAGCGCGAGGCGGGAACGTTGACGCTTAGTGTCGATGATTTTTCGGCTTTGGAAGAGCGGATTCTGCGGGCGGTGGAAGTGGTTCGGCGGGAGCGGCTGGCGCGGGCGGCGGCTGAGGAGCGAGCGGCGAAGGCTGAAGCGCAGTTGCACGAACAGTTGCCGCATGTGGAGCATCTGGAAAAAGAGATCGGTGCACTGCGCGCCGAACGCGACCATGTCCGCGAGCGTGTTGACCGGTTGCTGGGACAGTTGGATGCGTTGGAGCTTTAGAGGAGGCGATGCATGGCTGAGGAGCAAATCGCTCATCCGAACGGGTATGTGACCGTAGAGATTTACGACCAGGTTTATCACCTCTCCGGCCAGGATGCGGACCATATTCGCGAACTGGCTGCACGTGTCGATGCGAAGATGCGGGCGGTGGCCGCGCAAGGGCGGACCGTTGACTCGCTGCGCGTGGCAGTGCTGGCGGCATTGAATATGGCCGATGAGCTGACTCAGGCAGGGGTTGCCGATTCAAAACCGGGTCATGCACGCGCTGTCAGCTTGCGCGGACTGCTGGATGAGGTGCTGGAAGAGGATTTGAAGACTGGGTCGTAGGGGCTGCGCCGGGAAGCAAGACATAGAGACGGGGGGTAAACGCATGATTTACATTCGCCGTTTTGCTGGAATTAAAGTAGTTGGCTTCGCTATGTTGGTGGCGGCTTTTGGATTCGTTCCTGTTGCACGCGCAATGCAGAGCGATACGGGCGTCGTCGATGTGATCAAGCCTGATCCGCCAAAGCCACAGACAACACAGAGTGAGGCTTCGAAGCCTGAGGCTGCGAAGGCCGATGTCAGCCCGGAGGCGCTCAAGTCCGGCGAGCCCACTGACCCGAAGGCACGCAAGACCTATGAAGGGGCCATCGATTGGGAGAAGCACAAGTTCTACGACTCGGCTTTGGAAGATTTTCGGAAAGCGAACAAGCAGGACGGCGGCCATTGCTTTGAGTGCCTGCGCAGGGCATATAGGCTGGCGGTCAAATTGGATGCGTACAAGGACGCCGTGGCGATTGCGCGTGATTTGCTGCCGCTGGCACAGACGGATTCGGACAAAGGGAGTGTGCACTACCGGCTTGCTACCGCGCTCCAGGAGCAAGGCATCAAGGACAAGAAGGATCAGTATTTTCAGGAAAGCAGCGATGAATTCAAAACTGCGCTTGAATTAGATCCAAAACTCGCTAGTGCGCGGTTTCACTGGGGCGTGACGCTGGCGCATCTTCATCAGGACGACGCTGCGCGAGCGCAATTTTCCGCGTTCCTCGACCAGGACCGCAAGAATCCCAGCTTGCATGAGCGCGCGGAGAGGTTTGTCGATCGTATTGAGCTTGCGCGCGCACCGATGGCTCCGCCGTTTATGGCAACGACATTGTCGGGCGAGCATATCTCAATGGACAGCCTGGCCGGCAAAGTTGTGCTGATCGATTTCTGGGCTACGTGGTGCGGACCTTGCGTGAATGCGCTGCCAAACATCCAGAAGATTGCGCGCAAGTTTGAAGGGCAGCCGCTGGTGGTTCTCAGCATCAGTCTGGACAGCGACGAATCCAAGTGGAAGGACTTTGTCGACAAAAATAAGATGACCTGGTTGCAGGTGCGTGACGGCGGTTTTAACGGCGCGGTCTCGAAGAAGTTTGGGGTTACAGCAATACCGGCCACATTTTCGATCGATGCCGACGGTGTGCTTGAGGATCAGCATGTGGGTGATTCCGACATTGAAGGCAAGCTGAAGAAGATGGTCGCGCGTGCGGTGGAAGTTGCGAATCGGAAGCCTGCTCCTGCTGCGGAGGGCTCGCCTGCCGGGAGCGGAAATTAAAGGATCGTTGGCGGTCTCATTTTGAAAATGCAGTAATCGCAAACGGGGCGCAGAAACGTAGCACACTGTGCCTACCAAATACAAGGCCTTGTATTTTTTTGCTGGGAGCCATAGTATCCGCAATAGAAACCGGCCTGCAAAGCAGGTGGGTGATCAACGCTGGTTGAACCAATAATCATGAACAGGGGCTCGACTCGACAATCGGTTCTGTGTGCCGTGTCCGCCAGTCCGGAATGCCTAATGAACCGCGGAGAGCTCCACCGTCTAAGGACGGGTTCACCAGCACATCGCTCACGGCCCAGTGGGTCGGATTCTACCTTTCTAATGGCATGAGGGTCTATTCTGACTCAGGTGCATCCAGTCCTCTTTCACATCGGCCCACTTGTTATTCCCGCATTCGGCGTGATGTCGGCGCTGGGGGTGGTGTTGGGCTTGGTGCTTGCTCAACGCACTGCGCGTATTGTCGGAGTGAGCACGGGCAAGGTATGGAACTTGTGCATCGTGGGACTGTTCTCAGCCGTGATTGTGCAGCGGCTTCTGTTGCTGCTTATGAACTGGAGCGACATTCGGCTTCATCCGCAATGGATGCTCGCTCTCTCGATGATTCATCATCCATTGCTTACTGGGGCGGGTGCTGTGGCGGGCGTGGGCGCCGCGGCAAGTTATGCTCGCCGTAAAAAGATGCCGCTGGCGGCGACAGCTGATGCGCTGGCTGCTCCGCTGTCACTTGGGCTGGCGTTTGAGCAACTCGGCGCGCTGCTGGCCGGATCGGGATATGGAACGGAAACCGGAGTGCGCTGGGCTGTGACATACACCAGCGTGCTGGCTGCCCGGTGGAGCGGGACTCCGCTGGGAATTCCTTTGCATCCGGTGCAGGCGTATTCGGCGATGGCCTTTCTAACGCTTTCTCTGCTTTTGATGGTGTGGTTGCCGGTGAGGCGACAGCAGGGCGACGTGGCTGGGTTATGGCTGGTTGGAGCGGGCGTGGCGATCTTCAATACGGAATTCTGGCGGGATGCCGAGGGGCGGGGCTCATTGCTTGGCGGGGCGCTGGATGGGCCGCAGGTGGCGGCTATTCTTCTTGTGGTGGCTGGGGCGCTGGTGTTGCTGGAGCGTAAGGGACGGGATGCACGAATCGAGGCACAACATGGATGAGGCCGGAGACGGGATACGCCAGACGATTGAAGTGTCCGCTGAGGCAGCGGGGCAGCGGTTGGACCAGTTTTTGACGGCGCAACTGGATGGCGTTAGCCGCTCGCGGGTGCAACTGCTGATGGAGCAGGGCGATGTGCTGGTGAACGGCGAGCGCGAAAAGGCTTCAATGAAGCTGCGGGGCGGTGAACAGATCTCGATCACGGGAGAGCCGCATCCGGCGCCACTGAAGGCTACTGCGGAAGACATTCCGCTGGACGTGGTTTTTGAGGACGCGGACCTGGCCGTGATCAACAAGCCGGCGGGGATGATGGTTCATGCGGGGTCTGGGCAGAATGAAGATGCGCGCAGCAAAGGAACGCTGGTGAACGCGCTGCTTTATCGATTCAAAAAGCTTTCATCGACAGGTGGAGAACTGCGGCCGGGGATCGTGCATCGTCTGGACAAGGACACGAGCGGCTTGATTGTGGTGGCTAAGAACGATCGCGCTCATGCAACGCTGGGTGAGATGTTTTCCAGCCGTCAGATCAAGAAGACTTACATTGCGCTGGTGCAGGGGAATGTGGAGCGAGATCGAGGCACGATTAATGCCGGGGTGGGGCGTGATCCGGTGCGGCGTACGCGGATGACTGCGCAGCCGCAGGATAATGCGCGCTCGGCTGTGACCCATTACGAAGTTATTCGGCGGCTGGCGAACAGATTTGGCAAGTTTACTCTGCTGCGGGTTCGGATTGAGACGGGACGGACGCACCAGATTCGGGTACATATGGCTTCAATTGGGCATCCAGTGGTGGGGGATACGCTTTATGGGGGCGCTGGGCAGTTGACAGACCAGGTGGCGGCGCAGGCTGCGCAGTCAAAGGCTGCGCGGCGCAAGGCGGAGCCGGAGAGACTGAGGCTGGGCAGGAATTTTCTTCATGCGGCAAAGCTTGAATTCCCGCACCCAAAGACGGGGAAGGTGGTCCAACTAGAGGCGCCGCTTCCGGTGGAGTTGGAGAGCTTTCTGGTGAGCCTGGAGGCGCCGGCGGCTGGAGCCGTTACTGGGTGAGTGCATACCCCTTTAGTGGCCTATGCGGGAAGCCGGGTGCGATTGCTAGAATGAGGAAGCTATGAACAGAAATATTATAGGTAGTCTGCTGGCGGCGGCGTTTTGCGTGACCGCGGCGTCGGCGCAGCAACCTGCGACTGCTCCTGTACCGCCTCCTACAACTCCGGCCGCGCAGCAACCGGCGGCGACGCAGACGCAGGCTCCTCAGGCGCCCACGCAGCCGGATGAGGCCGTCCCGATCGTCAAGATCATCGCCAATGAAGTCAACCTTATTTTCACTGTCACTGACAAGCATGGGCACTATATCCCGAACTTGCAGCAGAGCGATTTTGCGCTTCTCGACGACCAGAAGGCGCCGGCGAAGGTCAACTACTTTCACCAGCAGATCAATCTCCCTCTGCGGGTGGGGATTGTGATCGATGCGAGTACGTCGATCCGTACACGGTTTCAGTTTGAGCAGCAATCGGCGACGGAGTTTCTGCTGCAGATTCTCAAGGCGCGCAGCGACCGGGCTTTTGTGATGGGCTTCGATGTTACGCCTACGGTGACGGCGGATTGGACGAACAACGTTGATGCGCTGGAGACGGGCGTGAATCGGCTGCGGCCTGGCGGCGGCACGGCGCTGTTCGACGCTGTTTATACTGCTTGCCGCGACAAACTGCTTGAGGGTGCGCGGGATCGCGAGCCGGTTCGCAAGGCTATGGTGCTGATCTCGGACGGCGATGATAACCAGAGCCGCGTTCATCCCGACGAAGCTATCAAGGAATGCCAGCGCGCGGAGACGATCATCTATGCGATCAGCACGAACTGGACGCCGAGCCGGGGCAAGGGCGATGCGGTGTTGACGCAGATGGCCGAGGCTACGGGCGGTACGGCGTTCTTCCCACCGTCGGTGGAGGAGATGTCGAACAGCTTTAAAGATATTGAGGAACAGCTGCGGA
>Ga0206847_10106_pt1 | contig 28876 bp, 35 predicted proteins | sample Alteio_BWOrgCont_17_FD_152880 | JGI IMG/M metagenome (GOLD analysis project Ga0206847, IMG submission 152880) | Enriched cells from forest soil in Barre Woods Harvard Forest LTER site, Petersham, Massachusetts, United States -... | ecosystem: Environmental > Terrestrial > Soil > Temperate forest >... | reverse complement strand
CGCTGCCGACGCTACTGTATCTGCGCCCAAGACAGTTAAGCTTACCTTCAGTGAGAAGATCGTTCCCGCCTTTTCCGGCTTCAGCCTCAAGATGTCCGATGGCATGGTGGTTTCCACTTCGAATTCACTTTCCGATGACGGCAAGACGCTCATCGCACGGCCTACCAGCCCCTTCATGGCTGGAAAATGGACGCTCTCCTGGCATGCCACAGCGGCAGATGACGGCCACAAGACCGAAGGCTCTTATAACTTTACTGTTAAGTAGGCGCAGGCCAACGCGTGGCGCTGGCTATTATTCTGCTCCGCTTTATCCAGTATGGCAGTGCGGCAATCCTATTCGGAATTCCATTTTTCTTTCTCTATAGTTCGGCCTTATCCGACGAGAAGCTTGAGACAAGACCCATTCTGCTGAGTGCCGCGGCAGCATTGGTGCTCGCAGCGCCATTGGGCTTCTTAGCGCAACTTGTCCAACTCGCGGGCTCGCTACCCGCCGCGATGGATCCGGCCGCCATCCATATCGCCTTGTTCGATATGAATTTCGGTAAATCCTTCCTCGCGCGTATCATCCTCGCCCTGCTTGCACTGGCGGCCATTGCGCTGCTGTCCCCCGGCCGCCGTCTATCGCTGTTCTGTGCAGGCTTAGGCCTTCTAATTTGCGGCAGTTTTGCATGGATGGGCCATGGCGCCGCCAGTCAGGGCTCCTTCGGCCTGATCCATCTTGCAGCCGACATTATTCACGTCCTGGCCGCGTCGACATGGATCGGCGCGTTGGTGGTCTTCAGTCTCGCCATAAAGCAACGCGTACCTTATTTGCCAATTGCTCTGGCAGACTTCGCTGGAACGGGCACTTTGCTGGTCGCGCTATTAATCCTGACCGGACTGATTAACAACGCCTTCCTTGTGGGGTGGGACGTAACAAATGCATTCGGCACACCATATGGCCAAATCCTGGCCGCAAAGCTCATGCTTTTCGTGGTGATGTTAATGCTCGCAGCGATGAACCGCTATCGCCTTACACCTGCGTTGACGCAGTTATCGGAGAAAGAAGAGGTTTTTGCCAATCTCCGCCGCAGTATTATGCTCGAAACCGTTGCGGGTTTCGGCATTCTGGCTGCAGTGTCATGGCTCGGCACACTCGCGCCAGTTTTGGGATGACAAAACCTGTGAGTGCCACGACCCGCCGGCACATTGCGCAAGAAAGTACCTCAAGATACGTCTTAATGGCCCCAAGCAGATTCAATTTGCTGCCGCAGCGGACGTCCCAAAAGCTAACTATCATCCATTTATGCATCGCAGAATGTCCCCCGCTCTATCTTTCTAAACTTGCTGCAAGGCTTTAAATGCGCCCGGGCGTAATTGGGAAATCCCAGAAAATCGCCATCTAATCACGATATCTGTGCAACCGGATCGCTGGGCGAGGCTCCCAGCACCTCCAAATCTGAGGATCGGAAACAATCGCACTCTCACCCCTGCCGCCTGTTCAAATATTGGTGCAATGGTGGTAGGCTGGCGCCTACGAAATGGGGAAAAACCCATGAGAACCATCGCCCTTTTGTCTCTGGTTTTGGTGATGTCAGCGCAGAGCGTCGCCGCGCAACCGACTGGCAATGGTATTGCCGCCGGTGAAACGGTGACCATTACTGGATCGACAGTCTTGAGCAAGACCGTCAGCAACTTCGTCCAATCCTATGCCTCGCCATCCCCAAAAACTGACAAAATACCCAAGTGGGTGCGCGGCATCTGTCCGAAATCTATTGGGCTCACGGCGGATCTAAACTTGGCCGTGGTCGCAAGGATAAAACAAGTCGCGGCATGGGTGGGCGCACCTGTGCGGCCGAGAGACCGTTGCGATGCAAATGTAACGGTCATCTTCAGCAGCACTCCTCAAGCAGTGCTGGATGACATGGCGGCGCATCATCAAGAATTACTCGGCTATCACGAAGTTTCGCAGCTCAAGAATATCGCAACGATGAGCCATCCGATCCAGGCTTGGTATGCCACCGCGACACGAGACTATAATGGCACCTTGCACGCGGACAGCGCCCAGCAGAACCCCCAATGCGCCGCCATAAATACCCAAGACATCTATACCAATTCGACACAGGCAGGCGTTCCGCTACAGATTGATGCCGCTAAATACAGACGTGCCTTCGAGGAGATGTATTTGTATTGCGGCGGCAATAAGATTACGGCCAGTCGCTTGAAGCCCGGCCAGCGCAGCGAATTTGAAACCGTGACTATTGTCGTTGATTTCAAGAAGATCACCGGATTGGGCATAAAGCCGGTAGCGAGCTATATCGCTATGTTGGCGCTATCCCAGACCGAAGCCTTTGAAACATGCCAGCCATTCGTTAGCATCACCAACCTGATGACAGCGGGATGCGACGCTGCTCTCAAACCAGACAATTTCTCGCGTTCTGACATTGCCTATCTTAGCGCCCTCTACAAAATGGATCCGGACAATATGCTGTTGGCGCAGCAATCAGACATCATCAACAACATGCAAGCTGCACTCAACGCACAGTAAGCAGCCAAAAGCCAACTATTTGGTTACGGAGGTTTCGGCTTGGAGAAGAAGCCGAAATATAGGCATAGCAGAAAGAGAATGAGGTGAATGAAGGAGCGATAAAAATCTATCTGGGGTGTGACGAGGAAACCGGTGCCCGCGAGCGGTACCGACACCTGCATATAATAGAAATAAAGCTGAATGCCCCAGCTGACGAAAAATGCACCCGCCAGGAATTTGCGGTATTCTCGGAAACGAACGGCCCAATAAAGGTTCAGCGCGCCCCATACGGTCCCTGCTGCTAGATAAACATAGCCCATTGCCTTGGCTCACATTGAATACCGCAACTCAAGCATAAATGATTTGAGCGCGATAGATAATCACTGGCGTACCATTAAAAGGCTTCACCACGGACTCAACCCTGTCACGGCAATTGGCTTTCATCGCCAATAACTTCAATATCGGCAAAGATTAAATGCTTGTTCACACGTGAAGCTGCTGCTCGGTAGAGCAGGCAACCAAGGCGCCAGCACATACAAGAATATTAAAGGAGGGTGAGAAATGCGGCGGATGTTGGCCATCATTGGAGCACTTGTGCTCCTGACCCATGGCGCGCAGGCACAGACACGCAGCGAAATCCCAATCAAGGAAACTGTACTCAGCAACAATTTGCGCCTCTATTCCATCCCCATAACAATAGGGGGGACGACAATAGAAGCAGGCCTAGATACCGGCTCTGCGGGAATCCGAGTTCTGCCAGACACGCTAGCAGCGGGGGATGTAAAGATTCTCGAAAGAGCCGCCGATGCCAATTTCTCCTCCGGCGTCCGCTATCAAGGCGACGTCGTTTCTGGTCGGATAACGCTTGGAGAGTTATCCGTACCAATGAAGCTAGAGGCTGTCAGGACTGTTAGCTGCGCTCCTGGCCATCCCAATTGTCCTGCCACTAGAATTCCACCCAGCGATTATGGTGTTCGAGGTGACAGTCTGACAGGCGGTCGCTTTCGCGCCATCTTCGGTATCAGAGACATGGATGAGGCACTCGACAACCCTCTCACCGCGTTAGGCGTTAAGCGCTGGATTGTAGAATTACCTCGCTCTGGTGAGACGGGACGGCTTATCCTCAATCCCACAGATGCAGAGCTGGCGGACTATGTCCGCCTGCCCAGATTGTCCAATCCACCAATTGGCATGCATGATGCGCTCAACGGTTGCATCGCCAACACCAAGGTCAAAATATGTGGTGCGCTGCTGATGGATAGTGGGGCACCCAACATCCGTGTTACCGGCAAGTTGCGCGGTCAGCGCGATGACGGTGACGCCTGGAAAAGCGGAGCTGCAGCTGCATTGATATTTTCTGACAATAACGGCCCGCGGGCCCTCGAAAATGTTGTCATCGACCAACCCGAACAAGGTTCAAATATTCGCTTCGAAGATGACCGCTCGCTGGTAATCTTCGCCGGCACGGCGCCATATCTTGCTTTTGACGTGCTCTATGAGCCGAGCAAGAATCAAATTGGCCTGAAGCCTCGGCCCGCTACGGCCGATTCACCCACCGCGTCGCTGGTGGCGCCGCAGAAATAATCAGCTTCACTAGGCAACGCTTTGAAGTGGCCGCGCGTGTCGCGCGCATCAACTCGTCGATGCTGGCGAGGTCCGATCTGATCAAATCATCTTCAAAATACGATATCGGCGCGAGCCCGCTTTTCAAGCCAAATAGCAATTGGATCCAGCGCCCGGCTCACGATATGCCTCCATTTCCAAACTAACCCTTTTGTTATTTGGCGCCCGACATCGCTTTCCAGATAATCGTGTGCAATGATTCGCTGAATCATCAGATGTTTGGATGCCCTGTGGGCGAGCCGGAAGCCCTATCGTGTGAGCGCTGAAAGTCCCACGGCCAATCCCGACGCAATGCTTGCCCGCGCGCGGCGCTCGCTTCAGGAGGGATTGAGCGCGGATGCCTATGCCACCTATCTCGAAATCCTGCGCCACGACCCGTCCCATCCTGAGGCGCTCCATGAACTGGGTCGCCTCGCCTATCAGGAAAACCGTCGCGACGCCGCCCGCACCATCTACCGGCAGATAATTGAGATGTGGCCGCAAGACGCAGTAGGTCGCGTCAATCTCGGCAACATCCTTTACGAAGATGGGGCGTTCGCGGAGGCCGAACGCCATTTCGAGGCCGCGATCGCGCTGGACCCCAATTCGGTGGAAGCCCATCGTGGCTTGAGGCGGATACTACGCGACCGGGACATTGCCACTGAGAACCAAGGCCGCGATAACGTTCACGGCTCAATACTTCTGTTGCTCTCTGCCAAAGGCGGCAATATTCCCACGCCCGATATTCTGGGCGACCATCTCTTTGCCGTCACCACTCTTTACGCTGAATATTACAAGCCTGACCTGCCATTGCCGCCTCATGCACTGGTGTTCAACGCGATCGGCGACGCAGATCTCTGCGCCGACGCACTGGCCATCGCGGCGCAGATCACAGCGCATACTAGGGCGCCGGTGATCAATCTACCGACACGGGTCAGTCAAACGGGGCGTGCGGACAACGCCAAGCATCTTGCCTCAATTGCCGGCGTCCGCACACCACATATGCGCGTGGCGGCCCGTGACAAGCTCGCGGAAGCGGCGACAATGGAGTTTCCTTTTCTGCTACGCGCCCTCGGGTTTCATACCGGTGAGCATTTCGTTCGCGTCGAACACGTTGAGGAACTGGATAACGCTGCCTTAGCCCTGCCCGGTGATTTCTTGCTGCTGGTCGAATATCTCCACGCGCGTGGCCCCGACGGCATGGCGCGCAAATATCGCGTCATGTGCATTGATGGCGTGATCTATCCGCTGCACCTGGCGGTTTCGTCTGATTGGAAGGTGCATTATTTCACAGCCGGAATGGCGGAGAACGCCCGTTGGCGCGAAGAAGAGCAACGCTTCCTCGAAGACATGCCGGCCATCCTGGGTACGAACGCCATGGCGGCCTTGACGCATATCGGCGAGATGCTGGGTCTCGATTACATGGGCATCGATTTCGCGCTGAACGACGACAAATCTATCCTGCTGTTCGAAGCTAATGCTACCATGGCGATCATTCCACCGTCGCTCGAATCCATGTGGGATTATCGGCGCGCTACCGTCGCGCGCGCGCTCGGCGCGGCGCAGAACCTGTTGTATAGCAGGCTTCGCAAGGGCGTCTACGCGGGTGAATTACGATAATGCAAACGCTTCCAGCGCCGTCACTGAGTGACCGTCAAAAGCGGTAGCCGTCTGCGCCGATCCAAATGCCGGTCCGCACGGAAAGTCAGCGATTACTCGTGCCGCACTATGTCCGCCTTAATTGATCGCAGGGCCGCGTGTTGTGCACAGCAAGAGTTTTATTTGGAAACCCTTCTGACATCAGTTTGTGCGCCGGCGAAACCGGCTTGCCAACGACTTCGCTCGGGCTCAGCTTGATAGGGGTTCGCGGCCTTTTGCGATTTTCGCGCCGCATTCCAGCCTTGCGCATAGACACGGCTCAGACGGAAAGCATCGATCTCATGTGTCATCAACGGCCACCTCGGCGCATCAGATCTCGAGCGCGACGGGCGGGACTTTTGCTAACCGAAGGCGCCGCGGGCGGATCTGTGCCCTGATCGCCATCGCGCACCAAGGCTTCGCGCAATTCCTGCGCGTCAATGGCAAAATATTCGACGGCACCACCGCGGTGCAGAACAAGTGTGGTGCTGGTCTGTCGCCAGCCGACGAAAGACAATGTGTCCAGCATTTCTTCGTCGGCACGGACAGTATAGGTGCCAGCCGCCTGAATGCAGTCCAAACCCGAAAGCACAAAGGGTTTACGAAAGGTAACGAGCTTGCTGGTAGTACGGCTTCCCATAACGCATCCCTTGAGAATGGCAGGCAGCCGGATAGCGTTTTGCCATCCGGCTGCGCCCCGGCGCAGTGATCGCCCAAATCACGCATACGCGGCGCAGTGAAGCGCCAGCAGGCGTGAAGGCCTAAAAAGCGCCAGGAGATCATATGACCCTGGGTGGATATTCCGATTTTCGGCTGAATACGGCGAGAGCCGCGCTATCGTCGTTCAGGTTAGATGGTGAGCCTGCGCTCGAAATACAAGCCTTGCAGAGAATAGATGGGATTAGGAGCGCATGGCCGACTGTGTTATAGGGTTTACGTCGCCAACTGCCGATGTGAGCGTTGGCGGTTGAGAGACCTCCGGGACAATTTGTAGAACGCTGTCCGCGCTCCCGCTCGCCATTTGGGAGGTATTTGTCCGTTGCAACAGTATAAAATGGCTTTTCTCGATAAGTTGGACTTTGCCGTTACCGTGCGCGATTTCGACTGTGCGGATGACAGCGCAGCCTTGGCGCATGCGTACACACTGTGCGGCACTCATAGAATAGCGATTACCCAGGCAGGTCGCCGCGTCGGCGAGGTTGCCAAAGGCGCCGCCGCAGGCGCTCAGGTTGTCTAGATTGCTTAAACGTCTATTTGGATCACCAAGACGCCGCCCGCTTCAGCTTGCTCCCCCGCCCGTAGCCCTCCCGTCGCTCCGGGAAATTGCGGCTCGCAATTTTGAACGGATGGAACGTGCGGGAATTGCGCGCGAACGCCGATCCATAGACGGGCGCTGATGCCGTCATTGATCACCGAAAACGCTTATCTGACGGAGATGCTCAAGCAGGCGGGTCTGGACGCGGAAGCGCGCGACGTGGCGCAACGCATTCAGAGTGTCCTGACCGACGAAATCCATCATCGCATGAAGAACATGCTAACCATGGTGACGGCTATCGTGCGCCAAAGCATACGTTCGGCTGCCAGTCTTGCAGACGCGGAAGACGCCATCTCCACCCGCCTCATTGCCATGGCGCGCGCCCATGACATGCTGCTCAAGGCCGATCTGAAATCTGCAGGCCTTACCAGCGTCATCGAGGGCGCCGTGGCGCAGCACAACAGCGCCTCTGGCTCTATTCGAATCACTGGCGAGGAGATGCAGGTGACGCCATCCGCAATCTTGCCGCTGACGCTAATACTCAATGAACTCTGTACCAACGCAACAAAATATGGCGCGCTGTCCCTACCCGGTGGCAAAGTGGTGCTATCGTGGGCGCAGGATGCAGCGCGCGGTGCCTTGGTCTTGAGCTGGGCGGAGGAGGGAGGACCGCTGGTTGGCCCTCGCGGCCCGCGCAGTTTCGGCTCTCGCCTGCTGGAAGAAGCGATCCCGCGCCAATTGGGTGGCTTCGGACTAATGTCTTTTCCTATCACGGGCGTCAGTTTTTGCCTCACCGTGCCGCTGGAAAGAATCAGACCCGCCGGTTAATCCGATTGCAGCGGCAGAATTCACATCGATATCCAGCTGCAATTAATGTCTTTTGAATTGCGTTGATCGCCTGTTCATCCGCTCCCTCCAGCCGGATATAAGAAGCTGAACTCGGCTGTGATCTTTCTTCAGCAGCCACTACCTTTTGATTGCAGGGCGGCACTTAGGCACCGTCGAAACATGCTGAATCGTTACTGCAAAGGCAGCAGAATTGGCGTGACCTGCTTGAGTAGGCGCTGACTGAGATCGGGCTGCCGGTCCGGTGCGATCTTTAGGGTATAGCGGCCGGTGCCCGCGACGCAGGTGCCCCCGCTCCAGTCGGCGCAGACGAGACCGCCTTTTGCTGCTCGCTCTCCTACGCTGGCCGCATCTAGCGTCCACATTATATCAGTCAGCATTTCGTACGAAAAAATGAAATAGGCATGCCCCGAAAGATCGCTCGGCGCCAAGCTGGCATCGATCACCTCGATCTGAGGGCTGCGATACTGCATGTCCGCCAGTGGCGTCTGCCCAGCGCGGTCGATCCCGCCGTGTATGCCTCGCGACACCATCAGCGCAAGGTCGTTATCCGAGGCATAGATAGTGATACGCCGCGTACAAGGGGCATCGCGCTTCAGCATCTGGCCGAAATCATCATTGCCCGGTTCAGCACCGATATCCGCTGCCGCCAAAATCATCTCGCCCACCACTGGTTCGGGTTTGGAGCAGACAGCACCGACCGCTGCCATGGCGATGCGCGCACCCACGCTATGCGCCAACATGTCGGTCTCCAGCCCCGCCGTCTGTAACGCCTGCAGCAGGCCAATTAAGACTGGTTCAGAATATCCGCTGCGCTCTACATCGGCGGTATAGCGGTCAAAGCGGCCTTCGCTGGACCAGTCGAAAACCACTACAGCGCACGGCCATTGCGCATCCATTGCCACCTGGGCGCCATGTAGCAGGGCGATACGAAAAGTAAGGTTGAAGCCCTGAGCGATCAGCAATACTTTGTTGCAACCACGCGCCCGGGCCGCGGTCGCGACTTGGCCGGCAAAAGCCACCATCGCCGTTGGCCCATCGCAGGCAATCGCTTCCAGCGAGGGATCGGGCGCCGCCGGGCTGACTGCGTTAGCGATAGGCACAAGTGTGCGGCCGCAACGCGCCATGCCACCCCAGGACTCGCCAAAGCCGGCGCCTCGTGGGGCGCGGTCGGTAGCGAAGAAGACCATCTGCGGCGACAACACCCGCCCGGGTCCCCAAACTGACCGAACCTCGTCATGTCGCAGCGCCGCCGACAGCGTGCAGCCTGACAGCAGCATTGCTACCGCGGCCAGTGCACCCGCCCGCAAAAGTGAAGCCGCCCTTTGACGCATTGTGACCCAATCTAAACTCGGCGGAGCGTACGATAGCAAAGCCTGACCGCCAACAAGGGCGACGGGACCACGACCTTCGTGCCCTGTGGCAGCACAAGGCATGGGGCAGGCAAAGCAGCGGATAAGACCAATATAACGTGAAGCAAACCGCGCCAGTTAGCCGGAACGGCTACGACGCGATCCACGGGGGTACCTGAAGGCACGGCCAGCCTCATTAGGCTTTTGCTGCCCGCAATTGTGGGCGCTTGAACTTGGCAATCAGCCGCAAAAATCCTCGCGCCGGAGCCAAGCCTCCCATAAGCTTCCGGCGCTGGAGGCATCGTGTCCCCTTTTTTTGTCCTGTTCGGGCCGCCGCATCTGACGGCCATCGCTCTGACGCTGATGGTGCCGCTAGCGCTGGCTCTGCTGGCGCGTCATGAGCATCTGGGTCGGCATGCCGATCGCGTGGCACGAATGGGACTGACGGCTTTTCTGGCGTTAGGTTGGATCTGCTGGTATGGCCAAAGCGTATGGCGGCACGAACTGCACCTAGACAACGGCCTGCCGATGAACCTATGCGACTGGGCCGAGATCGCACTGATCGTAGCACTTTTGACCCGCAACCAGTTTGCCTATGAACTGGGCTATTTTTGGGGACTTGGCGGCACATTGCAGGGCGTACTGACGCCGCCTCTGTATTACGATTTTCCCGATCTGCAATTCATCTTTTTCTTTATTCAGCATGGTGGCGTCGTTGCCGCGCTACTCTACCTAACGCTAGGGACGCGAATGCGGCCGACGCCCCGTTCGCTGTTGCGTGTGATCGCCGCCAGCTTCGCCTATCTTGCCGTTGCGGCTCTGGTCGATTGGGCTCTGGGATTAAACTACGGTTTTCTGCGCGCCAAACCGCTGGGACAAAACCTTCTAACTGTGATGTCACCTTGGCCCTGGTACATCCCCGAACTGGTGACTGCCGGTGTCGGCTTTGTATTGCTTTATTATTTGCCCTTCGCATTGGGGGACTGGTTGAGACCATATCGGAGGAAAGCTTGATTAATGCCGGCACACCAACGGGCGGAATCTGAAAAGTTTAATGGCTAAGGCCATTGGCCTCGCCATACTCAGACATTCACGCCATCCGCCTCAGAAGGTGTGTTTGGCTATTGCATATGACGTAACGTCATGGATCCAGTATCCCCAAATTGAGTTCTATCTGACATGGGCAAACAGACATTTATCGTTATTTATGTCCTGGCAATGATTGTTGTCATTGTCGGAATAGATTTTGCATTTTTAAGGGAGCTCTTTTGGCCGCGGCTCTTGGTCAATGCTGCCATTGTTTTGGCTTTTGCCGCTTTTTACCTGATTTTCCTGAGAGTATCCTGACGGAACTTTTGGACGTGGCGGTTAGCGGGTTCGCAACTTACGCCTGCGTCAGCCGTTCGTCTTTTTGGAACGAGAAAACTCGAGAAAACAATGGAACATCTCAGCTATCCCAATGAAAGCTCCGAATATCGTTTGGCGCGAAACGCGCTGCTGGAAGATGAGATAGCGTTGCGGGCCCACATAGAAGAGGTGGCTGCGAAACGCCGCGCGCTGCCGCCGGGTGGCCCAGTACCGGAAGACTACGTCTTCGAACGGATCGGCAAAGACCAAATGCCGGAGCGCGTAAAGCTATCTGGGCTGTTCGGCCCACACGACACATTGATCCTTTACAGCTTCATGTACGGGCCTGAGCGCAAATCACCCTGCCCGGGCTGTACGCATCTGCTAGACGGCATCGACGGCGCGGCACGTCACCTCGGTCAACGGGTGGCATTTCACGTTGTTGCTAAGTCGCCCATCGCACGACTAGCCGCGTGGGCGCATGAACGGGGCTGGGAACACCTGTCGCTCCTCTCCACGGCGGGCAATAGCTATGATGCGGACTATTTTGGCGACACTTCAAAACTATCAAAAGGCATGCGGGTACAGTTCAAAGTGAAGGATGGTGAGGAGTGGGACGAAACCATCTTCAACGTCTTCAAACTAACGGATGCTGGCATACGTCATTTTTGGGGATCCGAAATGGCATATGCCCCATCAGCCCCGAACCAGCATCACCGCGCGGGAGACCTGGCCGATCCGCTCTGGGGCATTCTGGATATGACGCCGGAAGGCAGGGGCCATTTTTTTCCGAAGGTAAATTACTGACTGCCTTGCAATCTGCCTCTAACCGCCAAATCCGAATTCAAAGCACAACAATTTCAAGCGGTTGGCGCCTAATTTAGAGAGCTCGGCTTTTACTTTATGGGGGCGGCTGCTCTGATCCATTTCCTCAAATGCTGCGTATGCCTCAGATGATGGAAATCGCGACCCTCCTGGCCGAACGTACGCCTCTACCGGATGCCGTTATCCGCTTCGGTATGCGCAGCTTTATCTCCGGGGTCGAGCGCGAGCCGGATGTATTGGCCGGCGAATTTGCACAGCGCATGGATAGCTATGCGATTGCCGAACATACGGATACCGCCAACGCCCAGCATTATGAGATTCCAAATGAATTCTTTGGGCTTTTCCTTGGACCTCATCGAAAATATTCCAGCGCGTTCTATCCAACCGGGCGGGAAAGCCTTGCGGAAGCTGAAGCTTTAGCATTGACCCAAACTTGTTCTAATGCCGCGCTGGTAGATGGACAAGATATCCTGGAATTGGGGTGTGGCTGGGGATCGCTTTCGCTATGGATGGCGGCCCAATATCCCAAGGCCCGCATTGTCTCCGTCTCCAATTCGGCGTCGCAGCGAATTTATATTCAAGAAGAAGCGCGCAAGCGCGGGATCACCAACCTGGCGGTACTGACTTGCGACATGAATGTTTTTGAGCCAGGCAAGCGTTTTGACCGGATTGTCTCAGTGGAAATGTTTGAACATATGGCAAATTGGCGCCAGCTGCTGGCACGAGTGCGTGATTGGATAAAACCAGACGGGCGGCTGTTTCTACACATCTTCGCCCATACCAGTCGGCCGTCATACTATAGCGAAAATGACGACAACTGGATGGCTCGGCATTTTTTCACTGGTGGCATTATGCCAAGCGTCGACTTGATCCGGCAATACCCCCCAGTTTTTCAACGTGGAAGAGGAATGGCGTTGGAGCGGCACGAATTATTATAATACCGCTATGCAATGGTTGGAAAATTTCGACGCCGATCGTGCAAAGGTCGATCCTATTCTTCGGGCCGTATACGGGCGCGATGCATCGGTTTGGCGTCGGCGTTGGCGCATGTTCTTCCTTGCCACAGCCGAAAGCTTTGGCTTTGACAATGGGCGCCGCTGGGGTCTCAGCCATTATCGCTTGGCACCCGCGTGAAAGGTTCAGCGCGCGGGCTTTGTTTTTTTGCAATCTTCGCCGCAACTCCTGTGCTCGGTGCTACACCTCTTGAGATCGCCCCAATCATCCATGCGATCGGCCCATATGGGCAAGGCGATTACACTGCCTTGCTCATGACCGTTTACAAGGCGCAGTTATGGACGGACGCACCACAATGGAGCATGGAGGCGCCCTTTGCCCTTACCATTCTCTACGATATGAGTTTTTCTACCGACGATTTCGTATCGCGCGCAAAATCTGAAATGAAACATGTCGATCCATCGCTTAGCGATGCCAGCCTCGAAGCATATGGTGCAGCGATGGAAAAGGTATTTCCGCCTGTGAAGAGTGGCGACGAAATCACCGCACTATTCCAACCCGGCAAACCGGTGCAAATCTTCAAAAATGGCAATCCGACCGGCACCGTGTCTGAAGCCGGTTTCGCTGAACCGTTCTTCGGCATCTGGTTATCGCCCCGAAGTTCCAGCGCCAGGCTACGCAAAGCTCTTTTGCATCTATGAGCACGCGCGCGGGCGTTAGCGATCGTGACATCTGGGCCTATGCGTTGGTCGGCTTTAGCGTCTGGCTCAGTGGCGCACTTAATTTTCGACTTGGCGGCAAATGGCTCTTCGAAAGCGGACCGTGGGTAACTGCAGCGGTAGCGCTGATAATTGCGCTACTGGTGTGTTTGATCTTTCGGTCCACCTTACATTGGCGCGGCACCAGCGAGACCGATGCTCTCAGCGTTGCAGTTGTGATGCTGTTGCCAGGCTTGTTCGGTGAAGCGCTACGTCAGATCATGTTCCATTGGGCCACGGGTCTTAAACCCGCAACCCAGCCTGCTTTTGTCGCTAGCGTCATTTTTGGCAATGGCGTGCTGATGGCTTATGCGCTGTGGAAGCAACGGCGCGCACGGCGTAATTCATGACCCACCTTTTGTTAACGCTGGAGCTATTGTTCGGCGCAATGACCTTGTTGTGGGGGGTAAGCACTGTCCTGAAAGATGTCAGCATTGTCGATATTTTCTGGGGACCGGGCTTCGCACTCGTCGCATGGATCATGGCCGCTCGGACGCCTGCGTTCGATTTGCGTGAAGGCGCAGTGTTGTTCCTCGTATCATGCTGGGCACTGCGGCTGGGCGGCCATATCTTGCTGCGAAAGCTAAAGGAGCCGCATGAGGATCATCGCTATGGGGCAATGCGTATAAAACAAGGCACAGCATTCTGGTGGAAGAGCCTGTTCATGGTCTTTTGGCTGCAGGCCCTTTTACTTTGGCTGATATCCTGGCCACTCCAGGCGGCATTCCTATCGAAGACACCTTTTAATTGGCTTGACAGCATAGGTGTGACGCTATCTGCAGTCGGCATCGCACTGGAAGCGATCGCCGATTTCCAGCTAACGCGCTTTAAAAGTCAGTCCGGTTATAAGGACCGGGTGTTAGACAGTGGCGTTTGGGCTTGGTCGCGTCATCCAAATTACTTCGGTAATTTTATCATGTGGTGGGGCTTCTACCTTATCGGCCTTGCGGGAGCAGGCCCTTGGTGGACGATATTCAGCCCCGTAGTAATGAGCGCATTACTTATCCATTATTCTGGGGCGGGCTTGATGGAAGAAACAATCACAAGCCGCCGGCCCGGATATGCCGATTACATGCGCCGAACCAGCATGTTTGTACCATGGCCGCGGAAAATTTAGTTAAGCAGCAGCTTTTCTGAAAGAAGTCGGATTGCGTGGGTTAAATGTCCGCTACGCAAAAAAGCTAATCGGCGGGCTGGCAACCATTCTCGTTTTGGAGAAAATTACCGATTTCAGCGGCAATGCCCTGTTCCCCCAAAAAATCATTTGCCCATCCTTCTACACTGTAGTAAAAGACCGTACATTGTAGAATGGAGATAAGCATGGCATTGCCCAAGCTTAGCAATCTTGAAATGCGGATCATGGAGGTGTTGTGGGCACATGGCAGTTCGTCAGTGCGCGAAATTCAAGAAAGATTTCCCGCCAAAAATCGACCGGCCTACACCACAATTCATACCATGGTGCATCGCCTGGAGGCCAAAAAGGCGCTGCGCAAGACCAAAAAGATCGGCAACGCCTATATTTTTGAGGCAGCGATCCCGCGCGATACCGCGCGCCGCCGATTGATCGACGATTTCCTCGCGGTGTTTGGCGGCGAAACCCAGCCAATCATGACTCATTTCATCGAGGCCGGAAAGCTTTCGCTGGAAGATGTGCAAGAAGCCGAACGGCATCTGCGCGTGTTACTGAAGAAGGACAAGAAATCGTGATTGGATTTGTTCTCGACCACCTGTGGCAATCTACACTCTTTGCGGCTGTCGTGGGACTTCTCACTCTCACGTTGCGCAGCAATAGCGCGCAAGTTCGTTACTATTTGTGGTTCGCTGCGTCAGCAAAGTTTTTGGTCCCATTCGCCGGTCTGACGGCGGCAGGCTCTCATCTACTGGCGGCATTGATGCCACCGGTATCAGCGCCAAGCCTTATACTATTGGAGCCCGTGGCGCAGCCATTTTCGGCAGCGCCATTGATTGCTTCAGGCGCGTCGGCGCCGCAATGGGATTTGGCGCATGTCATCACGCCTCTACTCCTTGCGCTTTGGGCTGCCGGATTCGTCGCTATCGCGGTACGGTGGCTGATACGCTGGTCCCGCTTGCAACGTGTTCTGCGACAAGCCGTCGATTGCCCACTCTCGGCACCCGTACCAGTGAAAATGGCTCGGTCGTTGCTGGAGCCTGGACTGGTCGGCATCTGGCAGCCGGTGATCTTGCTGCCAGAGGGCATTACCGAACGTCTTTCTCCGGGAGAAATGAATGCGATCCTGGCGCATGAAATCTGCCACCTGCGCCGTCGGGATAACCTGCTGACGGCGATGCACATGCTGGTCGAGGCACTGTTTTGGTTTCACCCGCTGATTTGGTGGCTGGGCGCGCGACTGAACGCAGAGCGCGAGCATGCTTGTGATGAAAGCGTGCTTGCCCAAGGCCAGTCACCACAGATCTATGCCGAGAGCATTCTCAAAGTTTGTCAATTCTACATGCATTCCCCGCTTGATTGCGCTGCGGGCATTTCTGGCGCGAACCTTAAACAACGTCTGGAGGAAATCGTGGAAAACAAACTCGTGCACCGCTTGAAGAACACGAAGAAAGCTTTGCTTGCCACTGCCGCGCTATCGGCCGTGGGAATTCCTTTCACACTTGGTCTGGTTCAGGCACCATCAGCCCAGGCGCAGACTTCCACTCCTGCTCCCAAAAGAGATGCCGTCATCCAGAAACCGTACACCGGTCCCATGCCGAACAGGGTTAAGTTCACTTTCACCCATGATGAGAGAGGCAACCCGCTTGCGTTGATGCTGAGCGCCGACAATTGCGATAGCGGCGATAAAGGTCCCTTCCATTGCCAAGGCAACATAGCGTTGAGTATGCCATCCGGTATTGTGACTGGAGACGTAGCCACCTTTGATTATGAAACGCGCAAACTTACACTGACCGGTAAGGTAGTGATGTTTGCCGGAATAAACAGAATGAATGGCGCACTGCTAATTCTGGACGCGAATACAGGTGTCATTCATATGAACGGCGAGGACGTGAAGAGCGGCTATCCTGGCATGCGGCCGGAGCCTGCCGCCCGCGACACCTTCACTGCCGACATCCCCACAAAAGATTTCAAAAAACAATGGACTCTGCCCGACAAAAAGCAGCCATAAAGGCTGCGCCATCCTAGTATTCGCCCAAGAATAAAAGCGGTCATTTAGATTTTTATCGCTTGCCTTAGCTAAAGCTCGAAATCAGTGAGAAATTGACGCTGCATTTGCAGCGGACGCCCAATTTTGTTCGACGCTTTACGAAAAAGTCGATAGCCGGCTTGACTTGGTAATTGTGATATGGTCATATATATCACCGTTACACATCAACTGCTAGGTTATGGCTGTGAAACCGTCCCAAAGAAGCATCCCGCTATCGGCGTTTCTGCCCCATACGGCGCTTATGGATTTCGCAACACACGCCAATAAGTTTTGAAAGTTCGTCGTGGATCCTGAGTGGAACGACACCCAACCGATCTATCGCCAACTACGCGAGCGCGTGGTGGCAATGATCCTCGATGGCATCCTCAACGAAGGCGATGCTTTGCCTTCAGTACGCACCGTCGCCGCAGAATATCGCATCAATCACCTCACTGTTCTGAAGGCTTACCAACAGCTGGTTGACGAACAACTAGTAGAGATGAAACGCGGCCGAGGCATGTTCATCAATACTGGCGCTCGCAAGCTCCTACTCAAGGCTGAGAGAAAACGGTTCATAACCGAACAATGGCCAGCGATCCAAGCGACCATAGAACGTCTTGGTCTGACCCTCGACGACTTGCTGGACCCAGACCAAACGAAAATGTCCCCAACTTCAAAGGACAAGGCAAAGTGACATGAACTGCATTGAAGCACGAGACTTGCGCAAGACCTACGGAAGCACCATCGCTCTGGATGGGGTCAACCTGACGGTAGAAGAAGGCCGAATTGTTGGACTAATCGGTCCCAATGGCGCAGGAAAAAGCACGGCGCTCAATGCCATGCTCGGTCTCACACCCTTCCAAGGCGATCTAAAAGTGCTGGGACATAATCCCTGGTCCGAGCGCGAAGCGCTGATGCTCGATGTCTGCTTTATTGCAGACGTAGCCGTGTTGCCGCGCTGGATGCGGGTTTGTCAGGTGCTCGACTATGTCGCCGGCGTGCATCCGCGCTTTGACCGCGAAAAAGCTGAAGCATTTCTAGCCAAGACCACGATCAAATCCCGCAGCAGGGTCCGGGAGCTGTCAAAGGGAATGGTGACGCAGCTGCATCTGGCCGTAACGATGGCAATCGATGCGAAACTCTTGGTATTGGACGAGCCAACTCTGGGGCTCGACCTGCTCTACCGTAAGCAATTTTACGATACCCTTCTCAACGACTATTTCGATCACCGGCGCACAATATTTGTCACAACACATCAAGTCGAAGAGATCGAGCATGTCTTGACCGACGTGATCTTCATTGATCGCGGGCGCATTGTGGTCTCTTGCAGCATGGACGATCTGGCCACGCGCTTCGCCGAAGTGACTGTGAATCCAGACAAGACAACGGCCGCGCGCGCGCTGAACCCCGTCTCCGAACGCGCCATCTTCGGCCAAAGCATGATGCTGTTCGATGGCGTAGCACGTGAGCGGCTTGCCGCCTTCGGCGAGGTGCGCACTCCATCAATTGCGGACATATTCGTCGCACTAATGAGCCCGAAAACCGCGACTAAAGCAGGAGACATCTCGTGAGCGCTTCTACCACAACCGCGGATGTTTCAGTCAAAAACGCCCTTGATCTGGCGCCAGCTGGCTACTCTTCAAAACGCATCATGTATTGGTGTATGCGTCGTGAAGTATGGGAGAACCGCTCCATTTACATCGCGCCGTTCGTAACGGCAGCCCTCATGGTTCTCGCACTTCTAATCATCGCCATAGAAGCTACCATTCACGTACAACCGCCTAGCGGTGACGTTGGTGGAATCGGGGGGAATGCCCCGTTATGGGCCCCATATATACTTGTCGCTACACCGATCCTTGCCACAGGTTTGATCGTCGCAATCGCCTATTGCCTTGGCGCACTGCATAGCGAACGTCGAGACCGCAGCATTCTATTTTGGAAATCTCTGCCGGTCTCTGATCTTATCACGGTACTGTCGAAAGCCAGCGTTCCCCTTGTGTTGATACCGCTAACCTCGTTCCTGGCTGCCGTGGTTCTGCAGTTATTATTTTTCACAATGGTTCTGGTATTCGTTCCACTTATTGGAGCCAAAGCACACTTGGTTTGGGCTGGGGTGCCCATTGGCTACCGCACGATCGGCATGCTGTGGAGCGGAGTGCCGATCAGCTACCTCACCCTAGGTATGATCTATGCACTGTTGGCAACGGCCCTATGGCATGCGCCTATCTACGCCTGGTTCTTGCTTGTGGGTGGCTGGGCACGGCGCATGGCGTTCGTGTGGGCGTTAGCCCCTCCGGCTGCACTTATTGTCGTCGAGCGGGTCGCTTTCGGCACAACCCACTTGGCAATGATGTTTCTGAACCGCCTATATGGCGTCATACCCATTGCGTTCGCAAACCTGACAAACGATAGCGTCCCAGATCTTACGCCCATTCAATTTTTCGGTGACCCGCAACTGTGGATTGGGCTTGCCTTCGCCGCAATTTTCCTCGGCGCTGCCGTTCTGATGCGCCGTCACCGCCAGCCAATTTAACGCGGAAGGACGCAGCTTTTCGGCTGAATCCTTCGACCTTTATATAGCGCCAGGGAGAAAAATATGGAGTACGCTTCTATTGTCGCATTGTTGACTTGCCCTTCAAATTGCGCGCGACCGGCTGCCCAATGAGAAAGGTAATGGTCAAAGAGCTGGGGTTTGCTGCGGCCGTCGGTATTGCGGTTATCGGTGTCGCGCTCGGCGCAGCAGTCTTGGGCAATGCAATGAAGCCAGCCCCTCGCGAGTTTCCGTTCTCTATTGGCGGGAATAATACCAGTCCTGGTCAAGCGCCAATGGCAACAAGCTTAAATTCGAAAGAATGGGATTGGAGCGGCGGCGACAAGATCACAATCAATGTTCCAGGATCCGTTCGCACCGAAGAAGGTTCTCCAGCACGTATTATCGTACATGGCGATGCTGGAGCCATCGCGCGAATAACGTTCGTGAATGGCAAGCTCAGTGCCAGTAGTCTAATTCAGACGGATATGTTCCGGAGTTACTCGCCCGCTCTCAACCGAGTGGAAGTTATTCTGCGCGGCGTTCATCTCAACACCTTCGACGTTTATGGCAATGACAAGATAAATTTGGGCCATATCGACCAGGACCAGCTAAACATACGCATCAGCGGTAATAGCGATGTCGAGGCAGAAGGCCGCGCTGGGGCCCTAGCCGTCCAGGTTTTTGGTTCTGGGAAGATTTATCTCGGCAAGCTTGCCGCAAACACTGCCGCCATCGACATTTCCGGAACCGGCAATGTTGAAGTCGCGCCCTCCGAAAAGCTAAATGCAACGATACGTGGGTCGGGCAAAATCCGACTTTTTTCTCGGCCACAGGATGTGCAAACCGATATCTCCGGCAGGGGACAAATTATACAGGCTGTTGGTGAGGCGCCATCTCAAATGGACGTGGCGATCTACCTTTGGGACCTCCAGAGCCACCTGAACCTCCGGAACCGCCCGCTCCGCCGCCTCCACCGCCGTAAAGCGGGCACCGCGATAAACGTCGGCGGTTGGACGGCGTGCGCGGTGGCAATGCGCTTCGCTAGTTGGATAAATGGAAACGAAAGCGCTAGAACCGCATGCATGGATTTTCTGAAAGACGTCCCGATTCCCTTCAATCTACTGAAGAATGACCGCGACCGCCGCGGCTTTCCAATTCCATACGTTGTCTACCGGGATACGGCAGGGGTACCTCACTTTACGGTCGATGACGTAGACAAGCTTCAGACGGCACTGTCGAAAAAACTCTGCGGCTTATGCGGCAAACCACTGAAACTTGGACAGATGTGGCTGATCGGCGGAGTAAACTCCATGTTCCTTGACGACGGGATGTTCACCGTGCCTCCGGGACACGAGGAATGTGCCCGTTACTCCATTCAAATCTGCCCCTTTCTTGCCGCGCGAAGTTATTCCAAGCTTATCGAGGACAAGACGTTGAATCAAAACACTGTCCACGATACGGCCGAGCTCCATAACGATCAAATAACTCCCCCTCGCCCACTTTTCTTTGTTCTAGCGCGCACGTCAGGCATCAAGCTGATCGACCCCGAGGATGGTTCCGGCAAGAAATATATCCTGCCGCGTCGGCCCTGGAAGGAAATGGAGTTTTGGCAAAATGGAAAGAGGATCACGCAAGCAGAAGCGGAGCTAATCGCCGAGAGCAGTGCGTTTCCGCCGAGCCAGCTCAAGTGGTGGCCCGCATGAAATGGGCCGCTTTTGGCCCGTATCTTTACGCCGTTGGCAAAGGTGTATTCCTAGATTTTAGCCCGCTCCGTCCTGCGTCTAGTTTTGCCATCACACCAGTGCTACAAGTAACGCATAGATAACTTGCGCGATAAGCGCAGATGTCCGGGGGGATGATGTTGCGCAAGCAGCTTTTTCTTGCTGTCGTTTTCTGCTTGACGGATCTTGGATCTGCTCTGGCTGCCGATGTTTCAGGAACCTGGACGATCAGCGGTCCCGTCAATCCCACTTGTACCTTGATTCAGAACGGCAGCAACCTGACGGGCGCCTGCCGTGGCGCCAACGCTGAAGGACCTCTGAGCGGCACTTTTGATGGCCAAACCGCCAAATGGACTTTTCATCGAAACTCCTTCGCGGGCCAGACCCTCCCAGCATTCGAGTTCACGGCAACTTTAAACGCAGACGGTCTTTCCGGCAGTTTGATTAACGCCAACGGTGTCACAATACCATTTTCGGCGCGGCAAGTGCCGGGGACAGCCCCCATTCAGCTTGCCACCAACGCACAACCCCAAGCACCTTCATCACCGCTGCCCCAGTCCAGCCAACAGCCGACTGCGACACAGCAGACCTCAGCTATCCCAGCTCAAGCTCCTCAACCTTCTGTAAATATCAACCCACCCAAGACGGTGTTCAATATCGACGTAGATGGAAGCGCGACTCATCTGCAATCGGATCTGGTTTGTTCCGCAACGTCCTTAGGTTGGCGGCGTGTCAGCACCATCGCGTATGATGCGACAGGCTTTGATGTTTCCTGCGGCTATCGCAATCCCGCAGGCAGCACAATTACGATTTATATCAACCGACATCCCCCGTCGCAGCTAAATGCTATTTTCCAAGGGAGCAAGGACGCTATCCCTAAAAGTAGGCCAGACGCTATTTCGCGCACGCAAACAGCGGTCGCGCCACCAGGATTTCAATGGTTGTCTGCGGGATTTTCGCAACGGGATGGCGCGGAGGATTCCGATCTATTTCTGACCCAGCTTCCGGACAACTGGCAATTTGAAATCCGCGCTACCTACAAACCCGATGATATGCCAGCCGTAAACGCGGCGATGGCCGATCTTTCCGATAAGCTGACCAGAACGGCAGGAACACACCTTGCCGCCTGCGCCGCGTCCTTACCACCGACGCGCAGCGGCGTGCGCAATAGCGATGTGGACATTTTAATGGCGTATAGCTCGGCAACGGCGGCAACCGCGAAGCTTACTGTTGTGTCGCCGCGCAATGACGCAGTCTGGTGCGCCGAAACAAGCTTTCGGGTTGGCGATTTTTCCTATGTCTTCTGGCGCAATATTGGCCCCGCAAACGAAGGACCAGTTGATCGGATCACAAATATCAGCAACGGCCTTTCCGATCCCGTCATTGTCTTACGTAACGCAGCCCAACTTGTGGACGCGATGGTAGCTCATCCTCAACTCGGTGGTGGCAAGCATCCTGCAGATAGCGCCGCGGTTTATGGCGTGGTGATAGACAGCGCCCAAGCCACATTAGTTGTTGGCCTGTTCGACGGTCGACCATCGCTGAAAGATATAGCCACTCTTGCATTAGCAGACAGGCACGGAGTTTACGCCCAAGTGAAGAAGCCTGAGGGCAGCATCACAATCGACCGCCCTTTCTGAAAGCATGATCCGTAAAGGTCACGCATACAATGTTGCGCCTAAAGCTTGAATAACGAAACTGCAAACGCCGCCATCGACTTGGTTCGTTCAAGGGTCAGAAGAGCCAAAGGCTGGCGCTGGGTTACTAAAGCGCCAGCCTTTAACAAATCATGCCACCTTGGCTTGTGGCTGGGAGCCACAGCTTTTGATCGACATGATGTCGGGCGCCTTCCCGGTTTCCAGAAAACTCTTGAGGCCTGAAAGCACCAATGGCCAACCACCGGAAATGCCTTTGGCCATTTCTGAACCGGCCTGGAGCTGATCGTGAACAACGTTGAGGCGTACCACACCCCCAATCGCTTCGATTTCGAAGACAACACGCGAATATTCCGCCTTGTTGCCGAGATTCTCTGGGCTCACCCAACTCAGGACTAGTCGACTGGGTGGATGGGCTTCCAAGACCTCGCCCGTGATATTGACGCTATTGGATCCGTCAATGGAAGCCATGTCCCATTTGGAGCCTGGCTTCCAATTTGAGAGGATATTCTTGCCCCAATATTGGCGGGTGAATTCCGCAGTAGTTATTGCATCCCACACTTTCTGCGGCGTGGAGCTGATATAGGTGGTGTAGACAAAATTGGTCATTGTTTGGGTCATGAATCTTTCTCCTGTAGGACTTGTTTGAGGTTATGGAGTGCCTGCATGCGACCCTGCTCGAATTTTCCGATCCAGCGCATGTAGATCTCATTGATGGGCACGGGATTTAGGTAATGCAGTTTTTCGCGGCCTTTTTTTGCCGTGACGACCAAATTGGCCTCTTCCAACAAATTGAGGTGCTTGGTTACCGCCTGACGGCTCATATCATGAGCCTGACAGAGCTCTCCCAGAGTCTGGCCATTGTTTCGGCGCAGCCTGTCAAGCAATTGCCTGCGACTGACATCGGCAAGGGCTTTAAATACTTTGTCTTCATCGGCGACCATGGCTGTACCATATGCAACCTTTTGGTTGCATGTCAAGTACCAATTCACTTCCGCCTTTTGCAAGAATGCGCTTCGGGACGCCGGAATTCGCAGGATTTTCCCGCGGTCAAGCTTTGTTGCCGGGTCACTTGATTAGTATTACTAATAATATTAAAGTGCGAAGGTGCTTAAGAGCTGACCGACATGCGCACGGAAACGGTAATGAAGGGTCTTCTGGCAACCACTCTGAGTGTGGCGCTAATTGTGGGCGTCATTCTAGCCCGCCCCGCCATAGCACAGGACGATCTGCCTGACGCCCCCGGCAAAACCATCTTGATGACTTCCTGCAACACCGCGTGCCATAGCGCATCCCAGGTGGCGGGAGAGCGCCAGACTGCCGATCAATGGAACAGCACCATTGTGATGATGATGAACAACGGCGCCGTTGTTCCGGATGACCAGATCGGCACGCTGGTGGCTTATCTTGCCAACAATTTCGGCCCGCAAGGCCAGCCCAACGCTAGTACGACCACACCTGTATCCGGCGGCACTGGAACGTTACAGGATTCCCAAGCATCTCACTGATTAGGAAGTGTACCGTTCTGCGTTCCTTTCTTGCTCGCGGGGCCCGTCTTCGGGATTTGCGCCGCCGTTCGCTTGCTGGCCAGCGCACGGCATTCCAATTCTTAACGTTGCGGCAGATCGACAACCATAATCTTCGATTGTCCGCTCGCTGGATCGAGTGCAGCAAACACCATGTGTCGGCCATCGGGCGAAAACACGCCGTGGTTGGCGTCGAGGGCATAATCCGTCACCTGAGTAAGGCCGGTGCCATCGCGCCTGATGATGAAGATAGCATAATGCCCTCCCGGACCACGGTCGGATTCAAAGGAAAGAAACTTACCATCTGGCGACCACACTGGAGCGCGGCCCTGTATCGGCTTGGCCTCGAGGGTTGATAGCGTTCCCGCTGCATCCACGAGCCAAATGACGTTTTCCTCCTGATTATAGGGCTGGCCCGCATTCTTCTGGCCGGCAAAAGCGATCATTGCGCCATCGGGCGAGACGCTGGGCATGCCCGTCAGCACCTGGGCGTGATCAGTAGCCAATGTAGTGGCACCGCTGGCAAGATCGACACGCCGGATCACAAGATTCTTGCCGTCCATCGCCGCGACATGAGTTCCATCAGGATACCAAGAAGGATAAACCAATTGCTGCGAGCCATCCTTGGGTGTGGGCACCGCATGTGCGCCACTGCCATTCGGTCCTGCTACCCATATCGCTGACTGATTGTCGACATCGCCGGTGAAAGCGATCATACCGGATTTGGACCAGGCCGCGCGCGTAGCAGAAACCGGCAGAGGCGTAGTGGTCAGCGGTGTAGCTGTGCCGCCGCTGGCGGGCACGACATAAAGCGTCCAGTGCGCGTTGTCGGCGCTGCGGCTAAACAATACCGTCTTGCCGTCAGGTGAAAAACAAGGCCAATAATCCTGTGCGCCAGTGGTTAGCTCACGCGGCACAAGGTTCAATACCGGCCAACTCACGGGCATCGGATGTGGCACAGGCCGAGGCGCGTCAGGCGAAGTGGGACGGAAGTTCAGCCCCGAAACCTTTCCATCGGCACCAAGAGGAGATATCCGCCATTCGATTTGGCTGTGCTCAAAGTCGGCTTCGTAAATGTCCGCCCCGGCCGGTCCCACGCCTTTGAATGTAAGCTTGGTCAGTGCACCGAACTTCGCAAACGTTGACTGCATAGAGGCCCATTGCGCTTTTACCGCATCAGCCAGGCCAGGCGCCATCTCGTCCAGATCGGGCTGGTTCTTGAGAAAGCCATCAATGATACGACGTAAGGCGTCTTCCGTGCCCGGACTGGGTGTCGTACGCGGAGCGGTCGCGGGTGCAAGTGCGGGCGATGGTGTCTGCGCCCAACCAGGAACAATAAATAATATGGTAGCTAGGACAAAGGTGGCGGGAGTATGGCGCATCATCTTTCGCTTCTTTTCCAATATGAGAATGATTTCCGGTCCGCAAAACGGTCCTACTGTTTACTTTGTACTAGCAGGCGTTCGTCGGATCCAGCGAACGCACTATGGTAATACGCGAAAGCCGCGGAGCACGACTTTGCCGTTGGCGTCCAGCGGCGCGATGTTCCATTCCGCTTTCCCGTGTTCGAATGTTACTTCGTACATATCCATGTTTTGAGGACCACCGCCCTTGAAAACGATGGATTTGAGAGCCCCGTTAGACTTGATTGTTGCCAATACGCCAGGCAATTGCTGCTTCACGACAGCCGACATAGTCGGCGTCATCTCCTCATAATTGGGCTGCCCTTTTTCCAGCGACACGATATAGCGGCGCAGGGAAGCTTCAGTGCCCGGATGCGGCGGAGCGCTTGGAAGTAAAACATTCCCTATTAATATGCCCTCGATCTTGCCGTCGGCTAACGGCTGAACGGTCCAGGTGGCGGTGCCATGCTCATGGGTAGCTACATAAACATCCCAGCCGCGCGGGTTCACGAATTGGAAGGTCAACGATTTCAGCATACCCAGAGATTTTTGTGTCGCCTCTAAAGCCGGCAATTGCTGTTTGGTGGCAGTCACCAATCCGGGCACCATGATGTCATAAGCGGGCTGGTTTTCGCGCAAACCTTCGATGTTGCGCCTGAGTGCAGCTTCTGTGCCGGGGCTGGGTTTGGTGGTGTCCGTTCGAATTTCCGCCGATGCGAAACCAAGCGAAGTGATCTTGCCGTCAGAATTGAGAGGAGATAACGACCACAGCGATACGCCGTGTTCAAATATCACCAAATACTCGTCCAAACCTCGCTCGGACCCTTTGAAGGATATGGACTTCAGAGCGCCCCAACCATCGATCGTTTTCTGAATTTGTGGCTGCTGCTGTTTTAAAATCGTGACTAGGGCGGGGGTTAGGTCTTCCACTACGGGCTGGTTTCTTTCAAAGCCTTCAATCTGGCGACGTAGCGCTGCCTCAGTGCCAGTGTGCGGTGCATTAACTGACAGGGCCATCGCGGGGAGAACAGCCGGAGACGTTGTCAGCAATCCAAGAGCCAATGGCATCGCGATTGTAGCGATGGCACAAGCGGAAAGCAGTCCCCTCTTGCTGTGGTTCAAGCGCAGGATGCGTTTGTTTTCCATGATCATCTCCATTCTTTTCTTGAGATCGGCGCCGGAGATGCCGGAAGCACAGGCAAGTGGAGAATGCAGATAGAATTGGCAGACTTTGAGAATGCCTTGGGCATAGGTCTGGGGATCGCTGCCAGAAGCGAGTACGGCTTCGTCACAGGCGTTCTCGCGCTCAGCGATCAGGCGTGTGCCCAGCCACCAGATCAGTGGGTAAAACCAGAACAGTGCCTCAACGCCCATGTGGACCGAGGCGAGCAGATTATCGCGACGACGCAGATGACAAAGCTCGTGCAACAGAATGGCATCTGCCTCCGGCTGAGTCAGGCGCGCCGCGATACCTTGGGGTAGCAGAAGAATTGGTTGCCAGATACCGACAAGCCCGGGTTCCAGCAACGCAATTGACGATTTTACCGGCAATGGCGCGGCAATGGCCAAGGGAGTTGCTCCCGCCAAAGCATCTCGTAATTTCGCCCATCGCATCGTCCAGAGCGCAAGTATTGTAATGAAACCAGGCACCCAGATGGCCAGCAATATTAATGGCCAGTCGATGCTAGAACCGATCGAAGACGTTAGAACCGGCGCGGAGCCAGAGAACGGTATCGCAGCGGATTCGAAATCGACGAAGACTGGAGAGAGTATTGCAGGTGCAAATGATCGGAAAAGAAACGCGCCCAAGGCCGTCAAAACGGAAAAGGGAATGAGGAATTTAATGGACGCTGCGAACCAAATCCAATAGCGAACCGCCGCGCTGTTGCGCACAAAGGCAAGCGTCAGAAGTCCTGCTGCGGCGGCAAATAGGGTCGATTGCCAAAGATGATCAAGCAACAACGCGATCATACTCGCTTCCCCTTCTTTGCGAGCTCGCGCAGCAGCTTTTCCGCTTCTTGGACATCGCTCAACGTTAGCCCACCGCTCTCGACCAGATGCGCCATGACGGGCTGCATCCGGCCCCCGAACAGACTCAAAAAATCATCGACAAGCCGCCGCTGCGCCGCATCGCGTGAAACAGTCGCCTCAAAGAGGTGAGCATTACTGACTTTACCTGCCCGACGGACGGCGTCTTTGACTTCAAGACGATAGACCGTGGTCTGGATTGTTGTGTAGGCGGACCGCTTTTTACCGGGCAAGCTTTCTTGCATCTCGCGAATGGATAGCGCGCCGCGGTCCCACAGCATATCCATAATCCGCAGCTCCAGTCGGCTAAGCTTGGGGGGCATCCGGGGCATCGGCATACTCCTACTATCAATATAGTTTACATCTGGTGGGGCGTACAGTCCACAACCTCGGCGTTCAAAAAATGTTCAGAGGCAGCACGAAAAAGATAGCGAGTGCTGACCAATGCCGCACAAAATTCGAAAATTGAACTATCTACAACTTCTTGACGACGACGCGAAACAGACGCTCGCGGTCGCAGAGCCATCGTCGCTGATTCCGACTTGACTGAAACGGCAAAGCTCTACGGCAATGTCACTTTGGACTGACGGCCAACGCTCCGAAGTAGCACCTCACCGGCATTGAAAATGTAGCCGATCGCCCAACCCTTTCGGAAAAAGGCAATAAAAATCAATAGGAAGAAATTGCGGTACTTCGATCGATGCGGCTGGCAGATTGCTCCGCGAATCGATAACGTTGTGGGGCGAGACAATGTTGGCAGCGAGGCGCCACATAGATGAAGCACGCCAAAATCGCTCCCAAAGTAGCAATAGGATAGTGACCATGAGAAAACGTCTTCTTACAGCATCGATCTTGGTTTCTTTCACCCCTGCGTTTGCCGCGGGCACCACGCCCCCGCAACCGCAATTGCCTCAGGCCCGGATTGTTGTTCTCGACAGTCAGGCGATCCGGCAATTTTCCAAAGCTGGTCAGGATATGGGAAGGCAGTATCAAGCGCTCACCAATTCCGCCAAGAGCGAGTTTGCCGCCCGAACAAAGGCATTACAGGCGGAGCAAGCAACACTACAACAACAGATCGCCATTCTATCCGCCGATGCTAAAGCCAAAAAGGTGGCAGACTTCGAGGCCAAGGAACAGGCGATGGAAGCTGACGCCCAGCGCCGCCAAACCCAGATTCAGAACGGCATGGCCCAAGCTTTGAACGTCATGTCTGCTGCGATGCAGCCCATTGTTGCACAGCTGGTACAAGAGCGAGGCGCCAATATGGTGCTCGACAAGGCTGCCGTAATATTTTCCGGCACGTCGGCCTTCGATATCACAAAGGATGCGATCGCGCGGCTTGACGCCAAATTGCCCAGCGTAAAAGTCTCCTTGGTCAACACTCCGGCAGCAACGGCGTTAAAAAAATGATGAGGCGCCGCTCCGGGTTTCTACAATGTTGTTTAGCATGCAACGGTCTCAGCAATTGGACGCGCATATCGTGGGTGTTAAAGTAACCCGGCACATAATCTGGGGAAAAATATCTTGGCTCGAGAACCATCATAAATTTGCTCGCACCACAAGCGTTTGATGGTACCATCTGGCGATCAGCGTGCTCTCTACCCCTTGGGTGTATGAAATGCCGTATCGTCTCACGCTGGCGTTAGCCTCGTCACTTTTTTCGGTGGATGTGCCGATACGCAGAACCCCTCCCATCTCGCGCTAGATCCAAATCACTTCACGCTAGACACTCCGATTGAACAATTGGCTGCCAATAGCTCCGCCGCAGC
>Ga0206847_10105_pt1 | contig 29018 bp, 31 predicted proteins | sample Alteio_BWOrgCont_17_FD_152880 | JGI IMG/M metagenome (GOLD analysis project Ga0206847, IMG submission 152880) | Enriched cells from forest soil in Barre Woods Harvard Forest LTER site, Petersham, Massachusetts, United States -... | ecosystem: Environmental > Terrestrial > Soil > Temperate forest >... | reverse complement strand
ATCAAAGTTCGGCCTGTTTGCGAATGCGAGCGCCCGTTTGGTCCCTATTTTTCAAAAAAGTGAAAAATAGTAGAGCCAAATTCCAGCGGGCGCATTAATTTCGCCTGTCCCTAGAGTCGCCCGCAAGTGGCCCGCGAATGCGTTTGAGGGCACTTTGTAGACAAATCGAGGGCCAAGACAGGGGAAGGCATCCTAGGGGCCTAGAAATGGATTAGCACGGCCATCTCGGTCTGCTGTTGCACCATTGCAAATCGACTCTTCGTCAGCGAGGGTTCGTTGTATGACAACCTTATCCAGAGATATCACCCCGCCTGAATTCAATGATCCGAAACTTCAGACCATTTACAGGATGCTCAGAGTTGCTGAAACCAGAGAAGGAGAATTTCGCGTGAATCAGCTGAAAGCCATTGTCACCGCACTAGAGAGCTTGATTAAAACCGAGTCGAAATCGCCCTGATCAGTGCTGCTACCCCATGCTCTGTCAAAAATGCGGCCTAGCCCTGACGAATTGAAAGACATCTCATCCTTAGTGTAGTCGCAATGGGCCAATGTCCTTGTTGTCAAAGTAGACGCCTTTGTCGTCCTGAAGCTCCAAGACGCAGAAACCACCGGAGCATTCCTTCGTCGCCGGATCGAAGACGGCGCATATTGCTTTCCCCTCCGCTACCATTACCAGAGCCAAGTTTGGATTACCCCGAGGCACCTGAAAGCGAGTCTGGGAAATCGCGGAGTGGGTGCCTAAAGCTGATGAGAAAAATATTCCACCAAAGAACAATATGATGGGAATGAAGTTGTCGCCAAACTTCCTCCTTAATTTGGGATAAAGGTCCCACGGGCGGCGAATCGGCGGAATTCCGGCCACCATTCGACGATTCAAAACGGTGCCAAGAATATCCGTCAGAACACCAATGCCGAAGAGAATTTCGATATAAATGAGATAACTAGAAGACAGAGGAAGGTCTAATCCCCACCTCAATCCAGTCCAAGTAATTACGAGCGCAAAATAGTAGGTCCTTCGGGCCGACTTCGATCCTTCCTCGTGGTCGCCAAGTTCGACAAACGTGGATAGTATCAGAAATAGGAAATACCAGACTCCCAAGAGTGCCGCACTGAAGATTAGAACTTGGGTGAGATCGATTTGGATGAATGTTACCGGAATGCCGAAGGCGTAACAGTAGGCTCTTTGGTAAAGGAACGCGCAAAAGTAACCGATGGCAGGAACTGCGAGGATGCCCATTTTGCTGGCAACCCAAGCAACCAACGTGTCCCTTCCGTCCGTTACCACCTTTTTGGGCAATTGTGGAGCGGCTGAGGCTGGCGGGAGTGGACTTGGCGGCTCAGACATGGGGCGCAGTCTATCGCTGGGATATGCGCTTAATCCTCCTTGGCGGATCTCTCTATCTTCTTAATTCTTTGAAGGCTAGGAATTGTCGCGAGACCTAACGTTGTCAGAAAAGCAACAGAGAGAGCAATTCCAATGATGATTAGGGTAGCGTGGTTAGCATCGCGTTCACCTCGGCTTCTAATGATCTCACGGTCATACTGGGCAGTGTAGATTTTGAAGATTCGCCAAACGTAGTACAAAATAGCTCCATTTATCCCGATCAAAGCTAAACGGGCCGCGACTCGTCTCACTCGTTCAAACTTGCTTTCGAGATCATCCATAAAAGATCGGGGGGCACACATTCTGATAGGGAAGCCATGTCGCTGTCTAGGAATTTCAGCGCACCCACCTATAACATCAATTGCCTATCACAATCATTGATCCCCCGGGACTCTCATTTTGACACTGCAACGATGGGGCAGATCAACTATGCAACAATTATCCACCGCGGTCGGTTAATGCGGACCAAGTCCGGAAACAGGAAGGCATTCATTGCTGCGTTTCTTCCCGCTGTGTGCCGTGACTAATCATCACACCGGTTTAAGTCAAAAGCGCCACCAATTCCCCAGTTGTTAAGTGAAAAGTCCGACGGGAGACGACTACCCGATTTCAGGTAACGATTCCGGAAAAGTGGTAAACTAGAAGGTTGCAAGCGATAGCAGGCAGAGACTTTTGCTCCTCACCGAATCGCTGACTGGAGTGCGCGCTGCCCCGCAAATTGCAACCATTACCCCGTTATTTTCGACGATGAAACGATGTTACGCGCCGACGGCTCTTTTCATTAGTGCGGGTATTGCGCTGGTTGGTACCGCTCGAGGGCAAACCAATACGTTTCCTTCTTCCGGAAGCGTCGGTATCGGCACCACAACGCCTTCATACACCCTTCAAATTTCGCAACCAACAGGTTATAATGCATGGGAGGTTCTCGAGCGTCCAAATAGCAGCCAAATAGGCGTTTTGGGATTTTTGACTGGCAGCACATCTGATTGGGCACTCGGAGAGGCGGATACTGGGTCTGGTGCCAGTGATTTCGGCATCTTCAACTATTATGCGTCCTCAAACGCGATCTCGATTTTACACGATAACAGTAACGTTGGTATAGGCACCACATCGCCTCAAAATAAACTTACCGTTCTGCAGTCTTCAGGCGGCAGCGGGTATGGTGGGACCGACGGAACAGGTGGAATACGAGTCGCTTGGAGCAGTGGGTACGGCGCAAGCCTTGATGCGTGGGACGGTGCATCGCCGCGTTGGGGGGTCGTGCGGTTTGTCGAAAACACGCCGACAGTCTTGATCGAGGGGGTTTACAACAATAACAACGTCATTTTTAACAGCGGCGGCAATGTCGGAATCGGCACAACCAATCCGACCTATCCGTTATCGGTCAATGGTACTGTCGAGGCCAAAGAGGTGATCGTACAGACCGGCTGGTCGGATTACGTGTTTGATAAGGGATATCGCCTTGCCCCGCTGAGCGAGGTGGAGCGCACAATCGAAACGCAGAAGCGTCTTTCAGGGATGCCGTCCGCACGGGAGGTAGCTGCGCATGGCGTCAAGATGGGAGAAATGGAGGCGAAGCTCTTGGAGAAAATTGAAGAGCTAACCCTGCACGTAATCGACGAAGAAAAGCGCCTCAATACCGAAACGAAACGTATCGACCAATTGGAAGAAGAAAATGAGCAGCTTAGGGTCGCTCACTAAAATTTTATGAAAAACTCACTTCAATCATCGGTGGCCCTAATTGGAATGAGTATTACAATCGTCTGCACGGCGACGGGGCAAACGAACACATTTCCGTCGTCGGGCGACGTTGGGATTGGAACGACGAGTCCCAGTCAGTATTTAGATATCGAAGGCGGCTCTCTATTAGTAAACGGCTTTAATTATGGAGGAAATGGGCTTCTATTACGAGGGGCGGGAGTTTCTGCTCAAAACGTGTCTGTGCTGACAACGAATTTCTTCTATTCGGGTGACTATGACGGGCTACAAATCAATGGCTATCGAGGAATAGAATTTACGACGAATAATGGCGCAACAGTTCCGATGGTTATAACCAATGGTGGCAATGTGGGCATCGGCACGACGAGCCCAAGTTACGGTCTCGATGTAGTTGGACCATCGAGCAGCTATACAATGCGCCTTGGAACCCCAGACGGTGGTGATGCCATATTTTCAATGACTGGCGCAGGGTACCAGTTGTTCTCGGTACGGACTGCTTCAAATGCCTACGTAAGTATCAACACGCAAAATAGTGCGATGCTTGGCCTCGGGGTTTCGACTGACGCCACCCCGGGTAGCATTACGAACACTTTGAATCTTACAGCGGCGGGTAATGTAGGTATCGGAACAACAGATCCGGCCTATCCGTTGTCGGTCAACGGTACGGTCGAAGCTAAGGAGGTCATCGTGCAGACAGGCTGGTCGGATTATGTATTCGACAAAGGATACCACCTTGCGCCGTTGAGCGAGGTGGAGCGGACGATTAAGGCACAGCAGCACCTGCCTGGCATGCCTTCCGCCAAAGATGTAGCAGCGCACGGCGTGAGCCTTGGCGATATGCAGGCGAAGCTTTTAGCACAAGTGGAAGAAGTGACACTTCATCAAATTGAGCAAGAAAAACTGATAGAGGAGCAGACGCTCGAGATAAAAGAATTGGAGAGAAAGGTCAAGTCCATGCAGAACGACAATCATTAACCCTCATTCATAATGACGATAAGATGGTACCCTCCAAGAGCACTTTTCATAAACGCAGGTATTGCATTGTCCTGCATGCTTAGAGGGCAAACGAATACTTTCCCCTCCTCAGGAAGTGTCGGCATTGGCACGACAAGTCCGAGCGATCAGCTGGACGTTTATAGATCTCAGCACGGAGTAACTAGGATCATGGTCAGCAATCCCGATTCGACGACATCAGATTATGGCACTCAAGCGCAATTGGAGTTGCAAATCGCCGGAAACACAATCGGCGGAATTAAGTCGACCTCGAAAAACTTGAGCGGACTTAGCTCGGCATCTCTGTATATCACGACAGAGGGAGCATACCCGGTTGTGTTTGGGACAGACGCTTCGGCAAGTCCGACCTTGGGAGTGGGGGCAAGCGGTGGCGGCGTTTCAATCGGTAACGCTTACATCAATACGGATCCTGGCGCAGGAAACCTGATAGTCAGCGGAGAAGTCGGAATAGGTACGACCTCTCCAGGAGCCTTATTAGATATAAATAATAGCTATAGCGGCAATATGTCGTTAAGTGTTGTTGGTGGTGGATCAACCAATTCAACGGTTGGGATTTGGACAAACTACCCCGCTGTGGCATCGAACGGGACAAATTATGTCCGAAACCTCGGATTTTATTCATATGGGCTGCCGATATCATCAGGAGTCACGGATAGTGGCTACCGCATCGGTCTCGATATCGAAAATTTTGTGGAAGATCCGGGATTTTTAGGAACGTTGACTGCACAATACGGGCTATGGGCTCGTGTGGGCTCCTATTCCGAAGGAAGCGGAACAATCCAGAATTCGTATGCGATTTACATCGATAATCTGGACGGTCCGGCAACCGTTGTAAACAAATACGGTATTTATCAAGCGAACACTACTGCAAAAGATTATTTTGGCGGTAATGTAGGCATTGGAACAACGAATCCTGCTTATCCGCTATCGGTCAACGGCACAGTAGAAGCCAAGGAGGTCATCGTGCAGACCGGCTGGTCGGACTACGTTTTCGACAAAGAATACCATCTCGCGCCGCTGAGCGAGGTGGAACGGAGCATCAAAGAGCAGAAGCATCTACCCGGAATGCCTTCCGCCAAAGAGGTGGCAGCGCATGGGGTTAATCTGGGCGAAATGCAGGCCAAGCTCTTGGCTCAGATTGAGCAATTGGCTCTCCATCAGATCGATCAGGAGCGGGAAATCGAGGAGCTCAAGGCGCAAAACAGCGCATTGCATCAGGAGGTCGAAAATCTAAAGGAAAGTTCCAAACCATGAGCCGTCGTTTCTCGGTCATCACCCTCTTGCTCGCGAGCATGTTTTGCCGGGTTACGGCGCAAACTAACACATTCCCCGCATCCGGCAGCGTCGGGATCGGGACGACAAGTCCATCAGCAGCGTTAGATGTCGTTGGCAGTGTGACAGCCTCGGGCGCAGACACGTTTACATCGACAACCAGTGGGGGAAACTGGGGATTTGATCAGGGGAATTATTACGCTGGGCAGGGTGGAGATGTCTATAACCTTGGTTTCAGCAGCGGAGCGATTGGAGTTATGAATGGAAGCACGACGGCTCAGGACATATTTCTGATTAACCGGAACAACCCCGGCGCTGGTTATTTGGTACTCAAAGCGAGTGGTGACGTCGGCATCGGGACGACAAGCATTACTAACCCAGCCGGTTTTTCAAGAATGCTCCAAATTGCGAATTCAAGTAGTGCTGTGTTGTCCTTTCTGAATACGACAACAACGACGCAACAATGGGATGTCGGGGTATCCGACCCTCCGGGTGCAGGGACCAAAGACCTAGGAATTTATGACGCCACTGCAGGAGTGTGGAGATTTGTCATTAATAGTGGTAACGGCAACGTCGGTATCGGAACTACCGACCCGAGCTATCCGCTTTCGGTCGATGGCACCATAGAGGCCAAGGAGGTAATCGTGCAGACTGGATGGTCGGACTACGTGTTCGATAACGGATATCGCCTTGCACCGCTGAGCGATGTCGAGCGCGTAATCACGACCCAAAAACACTTGCCTGGGATGCCGTCCTCGAAGGAGGTTGCCGAGCATGGTATCAAGATGGGGGAAATGGAGGCGAAGCTATTGGCGAAGATTGAAGAGCTCACCCTTCATCAGATTGAGCAGGAGAAGCGCCTCGATGTACAGGCGGAGGAAATAGCTCAGCTGAAACAGGAAAATGCGCATTTGAAAGTTAAACAATAAGTTTCCGTGAAAACCTCCCTCCAATTATCCCTCACGTTGCTAGGATTGAGTGTCGCATTGGCCGGGACGGTTAATGGACAAACCAATACCTTCCCTTCGTCAGGGTATGTCGGTATCGGCACTCTCTCGCCCTCGGGAGAACTGACAATGGGCCCTCTTTCCAGCGATACTGGGGACCACATCACCACCTTATTCAGCAATGGAATATATGCAATGGAGGCAGGAGTCTATGACTCTAGTCCAGCGGAGTCGGTGATCACGTTAAGAAGCAATAATAGCTGGAGTCCAAAGATTGAAATACCGACCGAGGGAAATGTATACTTTAACAATACTGGAAAGTTCGGTATTGGAACGACAAGTCCGTCGGAGCAGTTGAGCATTACCAGTGGCGCAAGTACACGTACAGAGCTTTTGATGAGCGACGGAAATACCGCTTCGCTCATGTTGGCCGCAGGAAACTCAACCGATGGCGTTTTAGCTTCGGACGTTGCATTGCAATTCAGGACGGGCGTAACATATCCGAGCGCCGATACCGGTGGAGTCACCGCAATGACTATTTTAGCATCCGGCGATGTCGGCATTGGCACGACGAATCCGACCTATCCGCTGGCGGTCAACGGTACTGTAGAGGCAAAGGAGGTCATTGTGCAGACCGGCTGGTCGGATTACGTATTCGAAAACGGATATCATTTGACGCCATTGAACGAGGTGGAGCGGACCATAAAGAGTCAAAAGCACCTGCCGGGTATGCCGTCCTCAGCCGAGGTGGCAGAGCACGGAGTGAATTTAGGCGACATGCAGGCCAAGCTACTGGCTCAAGTCGAAGAGCTGACACTTCATCAAATCGAGCAAGAAAAGCTTATCAAGGAGCAGCAGCTCAAAATGAAAGAATTGGAGAGAAAAATCTGGTCTCTAGAGAACGATAACCACTAACCCTCACTCATAATGACGATAAGATGCCATCCGCTACTAGGTCTTTTCATCTCTTCAGGCATCGCATTAGCCTGCACAGTCAGAGGGCAAACGAATACTTTCCCATCGTCCGGCGACGTTGGCATTGGTACGACGAGTCCTGGATTTCCATTGGAGGTAATAGGTACTGGTAGCGCGAATATTGGAATAATAAGCACAGGCCATACGTTTTTACAGGCGATTCCGGAAAGCGGTTATAATACGTATTACGACAATTTGACGGTAGGCTCTGGGACATATTTTAGAACGTCAAATGGCACTTCGGCAGACACATGCGCGTTGTGTCTTCTCTCTAACGGTAACGTTGGTATCGGTACTACCAGTCCAGCGTTTCCGCTGCAAGTCGTGGGCAGGGCGTCTGTTTTAAATACGGATGACAATACCGGTGCAACATACGATCCTATAGGAATAGGAAGAAATACTACAATAGGCGACACGTATTTAGGCTTCGGGACTAATCAGACAAACCATTATGGATATGTCCAAACCCAAGATGCGGGAGTCGGATATTATAATTTATTATTAAATCCAAATGGTGGGAATGTCGGTATTGGCACTACCGATCCGACATATCCTCTATCGGTCAACGGTACAGTGGAAGCGAAGGAGGTGATCGTGCAGACCGGTTGGTCGGACTACGTGTTCGACAAGGGATATTACCTGGCACCGTTGAGCGAGGTGGAGCGGACGATTAAGGAACAGCAGCACCTGCCGGGGATGCCGTCCGCCAAGGAGGTAGCGGCACATGGAGTGAGCGTGGGCGATATGCAGGCAAAGCTCTTGGCGAAGATCGAGGAGCTTACCCTCCACCAAATTGCACAGGAAAAGCGCATGGATGACCAAGCGCGGCGTATTGAAGAATTGGAAGAGGAGAATTGGGAACTGAAGAACAATTATTAACATCATGAAGAATCCACTCTTTCTGTGGGTGACGTTGCTTTCTGTGGCGCTGACGCCCGTTCTGATCGCGACCACGACGATCCCTACGACGACCTACAATGCCGGCGGCACGGTTACCGTGACTGATCCGTCGGCAATTCAGACTGGTTCGAGCGACACCATCATTGTCTCGACCGGAGCATCCGTGAGCTACCAAGCGGGATCCACTGTCACATTGTATCCCGGCTTTACGGCAAATAGTGGCAGCTTTTTTAACGCATTCATCAACAGCGACCTTGTTCCTGCGCAACCGACGGATCTCGTAGTAACGAGTCAGTCTACGGGCTACATCAACCTCCTGTGGTTTCCTTCAAGCGACAGCTATGGAGGGATTTACTACAAAATCTACCGAAACGGAACCTACATCGGTAAAAGTAATTTACCGCTGTTCACCGATACGTCGGTTACGTCTGGAAGCAGCTACACCTATACGGTGATGGCGTTCGATGCCGATGGAAATAGTTCGGCGATTTCTTCGCCGGTCGTAGGCAGCGCCACAAATACTGAGTCTGCTGCGCAGATCCTCGGTCTTAGCAGTCCGACTACTGTCGGCAGCGGCACCCTGAGCTTTTCTCTCCTTAGACCCCAATAGGAGCGGTATTCACGGCACCACGTAACCCCTCTTCCCACAATTATGCCTACATATTCACTAATGGCCGTTGCGGCTCTGACAATAAGTCTCCCGCTCTTCGGAGCGCAATCTACTGCACCGGTAGCCGTAAGTGCGCCGCCATCGACGCAACAGCTGATACAGGCGATCACGACCGCCAAGGCGCAATTTGAAACAGGAGACATTGCAGGCGGTGAAACAACCCTTTTTGCCGCCAACCTTCACGCGGCTGGTACGCCGGAATGGAATCGGGACTCCGGCGCCGCCTTGATCGGTATGGCCTGCGCGGTCCACCAGGATGGCGACAGCGCAACTTCGACCAAGCTCGCCACAGAAGCTCTAACGCAGCTCAAATTAGCGCAGGCGAGTGCCGGAAGCGACAGCAAGTTGGCCGCCAACGTCTACGCGTTGATTGGATTTGTCCAGGAGCGGTTTTCGGGAACCCGCCAGCAGGCCGAGGCCAGCTACAGCACTGCGGTGAGTCTTTCAGCCGCCAGCGTTCCGACAGCTGCGGCAGCATTGAAGCGAATGCAGGCAGAAGACGTGTTTCTAGCCCTCCGCGGTACAAAGCCGGCAGGAAACTGAAAGGACAAACCCAAATGAAGCCGATTCTAGTCATATTCTCGGTGGCCGTGGGTCTTGGGTTGAGTGTCACCAGGCTCCTAGCCGATGGAGTGGATCCGGTCATGGTACCGGTCCACATAAACGCGACAGCAACGCTCACCCCGGATGATGAATCGTCTTCTTTTTCTCTTTCGATGGATACGGCGGATGCGGACGGAACGACGATAGGTCTAACGGGCACCGGGGGAAAGACGATGGCCGCATTGGTCGTGAACCAGGTTTACTATATTTCAATTGCGACTGACGACGTAGTGACAGCCACCTTTAGCGTTGTGCCTCCATCGGGCTACACCGCTGAAATCGACGGCGTCCTGTGTCCCACGGTGTCGGCAGCCGATACGGCGACTCATAGCATACGGATTGTGCCGAACAGCCAGTCAGGCGCAGCGGATTCCGGAGTCGCCTCGTCGTTTATGGGCGACCATCCGTATTGGCAGGTGTCGCTGGGCCGTCTCCTGGATGGAGTCTCGGCAGGATGGCTCAATATTGCGGCTTCCTACGCCAGTAAGAATCTTTCGCCTCTTTTCTCAGTGGCGGCTCTACAGTACATTCCGACATCAGCCGAAGTCACCGTCATTTATTCCAGCGGAAATATCAGACAGATCATTACCGATGATGTCTGCGTGGACGTAGTGCCCACAACCAGTGGTCCCACCGGATTTTATCTCAATTTTTTTCCGGCGTGTGATATCGTTTCTGGCTCAGGGTATCCGGTCTCATTTACTTCCGGCTCTTATCCTTTCATTTCCTACTTGGTTGAGGAAGGATCAGCCGGCACCAATGAGATTTCGATAACCAGCACCACATACAGTGCGCCGACGACACCCGTTAGGGCGGCGGTCACTACTCTCACTGCCTCCGGATCCTCGTATCCCTACACGTGGACGACGCAGGATTGGCACACTGGCAGCACAGCTCCTGTTCAGATCGTGGTCACTAATGCCGGTTCCACAAATTCCTCTGCCCCGGAGACCATCCAGGTTGAGGATGGTAGCAGTACGGTGGCACTCACCACGACCCGCCTATTGTCGGCATTTACGACCTGGGAGGGAACTGGAGGCTACGCGTTGACTTCGTCCATTCAAGGATCGAGTAACTCGATTCCAGAGACCGATCAGTACTACACCGACAGCAGCGCGACAGAGAGCTGCGGATTTCCCTACTCATCCTCCGTAAATGGTCACTGGGTGGGTTACGAATATCAAACGAATGGCAATGCGGATGGAAACGACGGGGTAATTTCAAAAATACACCGGCAATATCTCGATTCAACGACCACGGTTCCCAGCTCCCTAAGCGGCGATACAAACGGTTCGGTGACATCTTATACGTACACGATAAACGCCTTCGACGTATATACCAGACCGCTTACCATCCAAACGGTGTATGGCGGCACCACGATAGCTTATTCGACGATAAGTTATCGGGGCCTGAGTTCAGCGGTGGTGCTCAATGGCATGTCGGAAGTGATAGCTTCACGGACGGATTCAGCCAACAGCACAAGCAGCAGCACCATCAGTTCGACGATTTCCACATACCGAGAAGACATATCCGATGAGTTCTATGCCAACAAGACCTGCTCGGTCACTCGGCCCGACGGTACCGAGGACGAGTATGCGTACCAGCGGGGAAGCTATTCTGGCTCGACCTTCACGACGAGCGGCCTGGGGACCGGCAGCTGTAGTCGCATCATGGTAATTCACGGCACGACCCAGAGTACAGATCCTCAAACCGGTTCGAGCAACAGCGAGGTTACCGGTACCTCTGACGGCTATTCGTTTGTTCCAACCAGCGGCGGGTCGGTCCCCAACTTTTACGTTGTCGCCAACAAATCGACACAGGACATCACGATTCGGGACCAATATGCCCATGTAGTCCATACGGAAACCGATGTATGGGATGGCTCCGCGTGGCAGAACGTGCAGAGCGTCGATTACACCTATGATTCGTTAAATCACCATATGGTGACCGAGACGACTCATGGAGCGCAGGTGAACTATGCCTACAATGGGGAGCAGCTTTCCACGGAAACCGACGCAGCTGGCGTCGTAACGACCTATGGTTACGACTGTGCCGGCCGAGTCAACAGCGTCGAGAAGTCTGCCAGCGGCTCCAGTCTTTCGACGACGTCGCTTACGACCACCACCACCTACGATGGAGCAAGTCATGTGACCGGCCAGACGGTTGGCGGAGCCATCACAAGCAGCGCGGCATATGACGATGCAGGACGAGTAACTGCCACCACTGATCCGAACTCAGGGACGACGAGCTATTCGTACAGTCCATCAACCTATACGACTACCGTGACTTTGCCCAACGGGGGCACGCGAATTGATGAGACCGATCCTGATGGCCATCTCGTGCAGGAGACAGGAACAAGTGTCGTTGCGCGTTATTTCAATTATACCACAAGTTCCTCCGACGGCAGTTTGACCACCAAGGTCTACTACAACTCATCGAGTTCACCGCGCTACGAAAGCGTGCAGACCGATTTGCTTGGCCGGACCATGGCGACTGTCCGACCCACCGCCAATAGCGGTGCGACCTACACGGTTCAAAATACCTACGATTCGACCACTGGACAACTTACCAAGACCTCCCGGACTGACGGAACATATTCTCTGGCTGGTGTTTTATATATATATGATGCTATGGCGCAATGCTTTAGGCAAGGTGCGGACGTCGATAATTCAGGAGCGCTGGAGACAAACAGCTCAACTGATCGAATTACCGATACGATCCAGAATATCCAGTCTTACGACAGTAATTGGTGGAAAACGACGACAACGATCACCTATCCGACCGCCGGCAGCGGCACAGGATTTACCACCGGCGTAGTCCGGCAACGCCTGACGGGTTTGACCAGCACATTGGCGGAGGACCAACTGGTCACGAATTCCTATGGAACCACGACTGAGACGCAGACCTCGCTCAATAGCTCTGCCAACACGGTTACTGCAACCACCACCAACCCCGGTTTCAGTTCAAGTAGCGCGGAAACTGTCGTGTCTGTCGCGGGATTACCGATCAGTGAAACGGGGTTCGACGGCCTGACTAGAACCATCGGCTACGACAGCCTTTGGCGGCCGATTACCCGGAAAGACTCACGAAGCAATTCGATCACCACGTATTATGAAACCGGGAATAATTTGGTCGATCACGTCACTGACGCGACAACCGCAACCGTGGCATCGTACACCTATGACGGGGCAGGGAGGCCCACAGTTACGACCACCGATGGAAATTCCACTCGTGTTGCCTACAACTATTTTAACCAAGTGACCGACCAATGGGGTGATTCGCCATACCCCGTGGAATACGGGTACGACAGTTACGGCCAGCGCACGACAATGAAGACATTCCAGAACGGCAGCAGCTGGAGTTCGAGCACTTGGCCAGGCGAGCCCAGTTTGACCAACACAACCACGTGGACGTACGATGAAGCGTCCGGCTTGGTAACCAGCAAAACGGATGCTGCGAGCCATTCGGTGAATTTTTCCTATGACAATTTTGGCCGTACGCATACTAGGACCTGGGCTCGCAGCGGTAGCATTACAACCACCTACACGTACGATACCCCAACAGGGGACCTCACCGAAGTCTCCTACAGCGATAGCACCCCCACAGTTCAGTATACCTACACTCGGTTCGGGCAGCTCAGCACAGTTAAGGATGCGACCACCTCGGGCGATAGCGGAACGCACACATTTGCCTACGATAGCTCCATAAATGCCAACCCCTTGGAGCTTGAGGCGGAGCACCTCGACAGCGGATTTTACGGAACTTCAAACCAATGGCTTAGCCAGCTCTACGACACGAGTACGACGAACTCAGGAATATCCTATGGTGCCTATACGTCGGCTAAAATAGCAGGTCGTCCGACTGGATTTCAACTCGGCTCGAGCGAGAACACCTCTGGTGATCTCTTTCAGAATTACTATTACTCTAACCTAGGTCAGTTCGCCGGGGTCTACGCCTACAATGCTACGAGCTCGGCCCGCGCTTCGATCTACAGTTATCTCACCTCCTCAAACTTGATTAGCGGCTATACGATCGGCAGCAATTTGTCGATCAGTCGCAGCTATGAGTCGCAGCGAGATTTATTGACCTCGATCAAAGGCTATGGGAGCAGCAGCACGGCTGTCACCGAGTTCGACTATGTGAACAATTCCCTCTATCAGGTCTCTTCGGTCGTTCAGTCCGGGTTGGCCTTTGCCGGTTATGGCGGTACTACTGGACCAACTTTTCAGCTTTTCACCTACGACAGCAGGGGAGAGCTCACCAATGCGACGGGATACCTTGGCAGCGATATTACCAACACGGGATCCCCGCTGCCGGATCGCAACTTCTGTTACGGGTATGATCCGACCGGCGATCGCACATTTTCCAACTACACCGGTTCCGATAGCCTCAAGGAGACATATACTTCCAACAATCTGAATCAGTACACGGCACGGGATAATTTCACGGTGCCGGTGTCCGGTTACGTTGAAAACGACGCCACTGCGAATGTCGCCATCGGCACCAGTGCTTCCGGCGCGTCCAGTTCCACGGTTCTTGCCGGTCGGCAAGGCGGCTTTTGGGCGGGAGAGGCCCTGCCACCTCTCACAACTGGTGGTTCGCCTGCGCCGGTCAATTCGAGCACCCCTGCCACCTTTTTGCTCACACTTACCGGAGGCGATTCGGCAGCCAACGAGCAGTACAGCATGACTAAGACATTGGCGATCGCGCCGCAGAGTCAGTCGTTCAGGTACGACAACGATGGCAATCTGACCTGCGATAATATGTGGAAATACACCTACGATGCTGAAAATCGACTTACTGTGATGGAGACCACTTCGGGTGCGCAGACTGCCGGAATCACTCACGTCAGACTCACCTTCACCTACGACTATTTGGGTAGGCGTGTTGAAAAGTTGGTCTACAACGTAGCTACCAGCACTATCCTACGGGACGATCGGTACATCTATGATGGCTGGAATTTAATTGCGGATCTCAAGTACAACCCCACTCTTAGCGTGTTTCAGCTTTACCGCACCTTCACCTGGGGGTTGGACCAAACCGGGAGCCTGACGGCGGCCGGTGGAGTGGGGGCGCTACTGGAAATCAGCAACTTCACCTACAGCGGATCAACCTTGAGCGGTACGACCGACTTCTTTCCCACTTATGATGGCAATGGAAACGTTGCCTCCCTGGTGGACGCTAGCTCGGGCGATGTCGCTGCAGCCTACGAGTATTCCCCGTTCGGTGAAACTCTTCAGGCCGAGGCCCTTGAGAGTGCGGTGTCGGACAACCCGTTTAGATTTTCCACAAAGTTCACCGACGTGGACAGCGCAGGCAACAACAAGATGGGGTTGATCTATTATGGTAATCGGTTTTACAGTCCCAGTCTCGGCCGTTTCATAAACCGCGACCCTATCGAGGAGGCCGGTGGCGTCAATCTCTACGGCTTCGTTAATAACGATCCGGCCAACGGGTTCGACGTGCTCGGCTATGCGGTAGATTCAGACCCTGGGAGGGGTCTCACTGCCAATCCCATTATTAGCCCCACTGATCCATGGCCGGATGTGCAATCCTCCACTCCAGCTCCATATATCCCGCAGGACGATCCGACCAGTACGCAGTCAGTGGTCTATTGGTTGAATATCTCAGACAATGAAACGGAACTTGCGGGATATGCGAACGCGGCGGCTAATCCTGAGACTTGGGAAGGGATTCAAGGAACAGAGGCGAGTGGAAATTGGAGTACCGAACAGGACAATTTCGTTGCGCAGATGACCTGGAATAATATTATCGAACCGTTACTGGCACCATTTCAAATTGGCTCTGATAGCGGAAGCTCGGACAGTGGGGACGCGAATTCTGGATCCGGCCTGAGTTTACTTGCAACCGGTGAGCCTACGTTAGGTCCGGTCGGCAATTCGAGTGCGGCGTCCGCTAGCGAAACCTCGGATATTGCCAAATATGAAGCTGCTGGAATCCCGATTGCCTACGGACAGGCAGGTCAACCTCAACTAATTGACTATGAGGACACATCGGAAAGCGTAGAGGCCATTGCCCCAAACAACGGAGGCAGGTGGCAGGAAGGGGCTTATGGGGACTCAGCGTATGCTAACAATCCCGCAATCTATGGAGGCTCTGCGACCCAAAATAGGGCTATAACTGTCCTAAACGGTGCTAACAACGCTGATAGGCCGCCGACGGCGCTGGACAATGTGCTCACTCTAACGGGAGCAGCAGTGTCGATCCAGGGGACAGCAGCGTGGGGAGCATCTAAAGTAACTTCGGGAATTGCCGCCGAAGTTTTCGAAACCGCTAGCAAAAGATTCGGTTATGCTGGGATAGCTTTTGCTCTCGCGGGGATTGCAAATAATGGGATTACGTGGAGAACGACAGGGGATTTGTTTTTCTCGGGCGTGGGAGCGATTCCTCTTCCGATCACAGAAGGAATTGGTTTAGTTTACACTGGCATTACGGTTACATACGATCTTACCCATCTTCAACCAGTACCACCAGTACCTAACGGTCCACACTGATTTTGCTATAATATGGCCAGAATTACTAGTGAGTTCTACGCAATCGCTTACCGATTTGCCATGAAGTTGGATCCAAAGCGCGGTTTTGAAGGAGCATCGGTTTATGCCAAACATATGTGTGCGCTCTGGTTCTTCATGACCATAATTTTTGTAATTGAACTTGCAACGGCTTTACTCAGAATTCCTTTGCATCAACGGCTAGAAAATATTCGCGTATTTTCGATAGTGTTTGTGGTAATTGTATTGGTAGTGGGGAATATCGCTATCCGAGAAAAAGTTCGCAGAACGCCGCAGCTTCAAACACAGGAGCAAATTCAACGGCTCTTCGAAAGTTTGTCACCCGGAAGGAAGATTTTAATTTTGGGGTTGGTCTTCGGCACGCTAATAGCAATTTTGCTAATTATAGCGTCAAAACAGTATCTTGGGTGTTTCGGTGGACTATAGTTGTCGCGTACGGCTCGAAATATTGTATTGAATCCCATATTTGTAGCACAAAACAATGCCAGTTATTGGTAGAACGTTACCCTGCATTTCATCGGTCAAACCGCCTGGGACTCTCATTTTAACCCTCCAGTAGCGGGGGGCAGGTCACTGAACTGACGGTAGGGATATCCCAACAGCCTTGGCAATTTGGGAACCGGTCTTCCCCGCTTTCACCAGTTGCTTCACCTTGGCGCGAATCTTAGGCGAAATCTTGGCGCGTTTGCGGCCCTTTTTCGCGGCAACCGCTTTTGCGGGTCTCCCACGGCGTTTCTTCGTCTTACCGCCCGCTGCCTCTTCTACTGCCATCAAGAAGACATCGACCTCAGCGAAACCATACTTGGCGTGGAGGCTGGCAAGTTCGCGACTCAGGTTAGCCGCAATCTCGGCTTCTAGTTTCGCAATGCGGGCTTTGGTGGTAGAGAGGAGTTTGATTTTATCGGTGATCATGGTGAAGATTACAATAGTGAGGCACTCAGTTCAAATCGGATAACGTCCAAAGTTCCGTGATGTCTTAGGGCTGCGATTACTATGGAAAGCAATTACCTATCATTTGGAGCGCTCCCAATTGCGGATGGTCAGTTCAAGGTGTGGTGGTGGAACGATCATAAGCAGATGGTGGAATGGGGAGCTGAGGTCAGAACGAAGGACAAGGCATTACAGATAGCCGAGGAACACTGGACAAAGCAATTTCAGCGTTCTGGCAATAGGTCTATTGCGGACGGGTGAGTCGCCACAACCCAGATCTTTGCGCTCGTCGTTATGTGGGAGAGAATCTGGCACCCAACTTACTTGACCTCAGAGCAATTTGGAACTTACAGCAGCACTTGTCGTTACTGATAGGGGAATTTCACAAAAGGATCAGCTTGATTTTTAATGGCATTCCAATCGAAGTCATATCTTTGGGAAACAGGGAGATTTGATGGATACCTGATGCGAAAATACCCCCCATGCGTGCCTTGAAATCCATCTCCCGGTCCCATCATTCCCCCAAGCGCAAATTCAGGGATAAAATCATGGTTTAGGAATTGCGCCGCCAGGATCACTACTAGTGCAGAAATTGCGTCAGTCAAGTTTTCGAGATTTGCCATAGCAAAACCAGCCTGCCTGTTGTGCTTCGATTCGTTGTAGGCGCTATACCAAGTCGGGCGCTGCCCATTCATCCACTCGTTAAACGGTCTGCGAGTGCCCTTCGATCCCCGCCACGACGGAAGTTTAACTTCGTATTGTGATAGAAAATGAGACTGTTCGACTTTTTGGTAATCCGTGAAATAGGTCTTTTCCTTCGGATAGCCATTCTCGCTCAAAATAGCCTTACAATTGGCTTCGATTTCCACACATGTACGCAATAGAAGCCCGTGGATTCGATAGGAATAGCACTTCAGATGTTCGTCGGCAGGTTCGACGTATTCAAACAATGTTTTTACGTCTGTTTCGAGAATCAGTGCAGCTCGAATGTAGTGCTGTGGATCATTCGCATATCGCGCGTCTGTCAGGTATGCCCATGATCCGAAGTAATCGCCATTAAGGAAAGGCCGACAGGTGCGAGGATATGGATTCAAGACCGCCATATGTCAGTCCTCGGAAATCTGCATTGCCACGCCCACAACCGCCGTAATATCCTCTTCAACGCAACCCCTGTTAATGTCTCGACACTGTGCTTCCTCATAGCCGTAAGCAAAAGCAAGGAGTGTGGCGGGTCAAGAGGGCAGAGTTGGCACTCGACGCGACTCACCGGAGTACTAAACTCTGAATCCGCCATGCCATTTTCACTGAAGCCCCATCAGTTGGTCGCCCAGTGGGTTCCGGGATCAGTCTTACTCGTGATAATCTTCCTGTTCGCGAGGCAAGACGGAATGCGGCATGTTATGCAACTTGAGCAGATTGGAGGCACAGCGATTGTCCTTCTGGGAGCTGTTACGGGTGGGTTTGTGGCCGGGTTGTTGTTGGACGCAATTCGCGACATTCTAGAGTGGGGCCTCTGCATGGTTTCCGCATGGAAGATCGATTGGGGATATATCATGAGGGCTGAGACAGAAAAGTTACAGCGATTCGAAGACTACTATTTTACCTACTACGTATTCTCGTTTAATCTCTTCATAGCTCTGGTAATTGCAGAAATTATAGAACATTATTCTGCGATAACTATTCCGTGTTCTTTAGGATGGGCTGTCGCCCTTATACAGTTGTTCGCCTTGGCAAACGGCATAACGCTACGAGTCGAAATTGTTCGAATAGCGAGTGGAACTACCCTGAATGCCCCAGAAGCGCGCTAAAAAACTCCCGCACGAGGGAGTCTGGACAAGGATTAGGCGTTCTCCTATCCACGGCGTTGGGGTGTTCGCGATTCGTCCTATTCCAAAGGACACTTTCATTTTCCCGGACGACACAGCCCCTTTTTCAAATGTGATGAAAAATCGAATTAAGGGTATGCGCGGAGAACTGCGCGCCCTTTACGACGATTTCTGCGTTGCTAGGGGAAACATTCTTAAGGGTCCTTCGAGCTTCAACCGTTTAACTGTGGCGTGGTATCTGAATGAACCAGCGAAAGGACGCGACCCAAACGTTGCCTGTCGGAAAAATTATACGTTTTATGCACTGCGCCAAATTGCCAAAGGCGAAGAGCTGACTGTGGATTACAGCACTTATAGCGAGCCTCAATCTCCTCATAAGCGCAGAGCGAGCAACCAGCTAAACTTAATCTTAGGGCGCACAAAAATGCGGAGCAGATGAAAAACCCTCAACTTCACGCTACCATCCAGTTATGAGTTATATCGAAAAACACTTAATGGCTGGAGAGGAAATTCAAAGACGAGCCCGTCTTCACTGGATCGTCTACTTGCGTAGCATCATTTTGCTCGGGCTCGGCATCATTTTAGCTCTATTCTGCCGCTTCACTTCAGCAGGAAATGTTGAAGTACTGGTAGTGGCAATTCTACTGTTTTTCTCCAGTGCATTTGCGTGGTTGGTAGCGTTCGTCAATCGGAGTTCGTCGGAATTTGCGGTTACCAACAAAAGAGTCGTAGTTAAGGTCGGTTGGTTACGTCGGCGGTCTACGGAGATTCTGCTACGCCAAGTGGAGGGAATTTCGGTGGATCAAGAAATTTTTGGCCGACTTTTTGATTATGGAACGATCATTGTCGAAGGCACGGGGAGTGATCGCACTCCTTACCGCCAAATCGCCCACCCTATGCGGTTTCGCCTAGCCGTCCAAGAGCAGATCGAAATGAATACGATGCATGGCAACGTCCCCACCGCTCCGCAGCAAGAGCCTCTACTCAGTAGCGATCCTTACGCGAAGCTTCTTAAGCTGAACGAACTAAAGGAAAAAGGGATTCTGACGGAGGAAGAGTTTAGAGTAGAAAAGCGCAAGATTTTGGGATGATTCTGTCCATCACTTAACGTGATTCAACCATCAGACGTTATCTTCGCCGACGATTCGCGGAGTAATTCGCGTTGTGTCTTGAAATGGAGGCGTTGAGTGGTAAGATTTCGTCGCGCTGGTATTTTGCCCCGGCTTTTGATGAAAGTAATCCCCCTTCTCGTCGTTCTTCTGGTGGGCTGTTCTTCAACGGCAGTGGCCTCATACGGGCCCACCTCATTGAATTATGCGGTGGCGACAGAAACCGTTACATCGGGCACGTATCCGTTTATCAGCTCGGGGACAGTTTCAGAAGCGTTCACCCTCGGAAACTGCTTCTCTTTTAATGCAACTGGCCAAGCCTCGTCCGGCCACGTTGGCACGTACTCGTACGTGTTGACCGGGCCGAACTCTGCCACAATTTCAAGTTCTGATAATAGCTACTCCCCGCCATTCGTAAGTACTGTCTATGTGACATTTACTGGGCCAACCACGGCGACATTTACAACGATTGGATCTTATGGTGGCTACTCCGGTTCCGCGCAGGGCACAACCACGTTCACAATTCTACAACCGGAGCCTGCGAACACGGGGATAGCACTGGTCGAAGTTTACGAAATCACAGAAGAGACGGGGACCACGCATCGACTCGTCAATATCTCCACCCGCGGTTTTGTTGGGGCAGGGAATCAGGTCCTAATCGGTGGATTTGTGGTGTCTGGCACAGTATCCGAAACGCTATTACTTCGGGCTGTGGGACCGGCTCTAGCGACGCAAGTCGCGGGCGTACTGCCCAACCCGACGCTGACCCTTTATGATGGTGCCGGAAACGTGATCGCTGCGAACACTGGGTGGGGAAACGCTCCTACCGTCGGACCATCGCTGGTGAAATCGACCATTCAGGCAGCTACGTCTGCAATAATGACCAGCGTGGGTGCCTTCCCGCTTTCCGCTGGGAGCGCGGACTCGGCGTTGGTAGCGATTTTACCTCCGGGAAGTTACACATTCATCGCTTCGGAGCCCTAGGGCTCCGGCCCTCCGGAGCGCCCCGAATGGGCCGTATGACCCAACTCACTGTGAGGCCAATCCCATGTGATCTTTACGGCGTTGGGCTCGTGTAGCCGTAAGGTCTGTTCACGCCTTTTGAGCAATTCGTTTGGCTTGGCATGCTGATGCGCCCACAATACTCACTGAGGATATAGGCGATTACGTTATAAGCACTCCTACGCTGATGCTGTGGCACCTACTATGGTATTGACAAGCGGCCTCAATTCTGTTACTATAGCCTCTACATCCGAAGTATATAGTCTCCTCCCCATGCTTTCAAAGTCACCTCAAACCCAAGGCCCTCTCTATTTCAGCACCAAAGGATGCTGCTGGCCGCAAATATGCAGCTCTTGATGGTTTGCGACGAAATTGAAGCTGAGGTAGGGTGTAAGGCGATAGAGTCCGGCGCGGGAAACCGATGTGCGAAGATTGAGAGAAAACCTAGCGGTGAACGACGATTTCTTACGCTGCAAGAGGCGGCGGGCGAGTTGGGGTGTACCCGCCGGTTTCTTGAGGAACGGATTGAGGATGGGGAAATTAGGGTATTTAAGCCGTCGACCCATTTTGTCCGGATTTCACGGGATGAGTGGAACCGTTGGATAGAGTTTTATTCGCATGGTGGCAGACACAACCCCGGATAGTGCTAACGCAGGATGGGCGTGGCGTCCTGCACGGTGCTTAGTATTCGCTGAGCGATTCTGCGACCGGGTATGCTTCGATGGGCCAGGGTGTCGTCGGACTCCAAGCCGGGATTCAAATAGGGTAGTAAATCGAAGGACTAAGGAGGGGACTTTTCATTGCCAGAATATTGACAGATAGGGGACTCATCACATTCGTACACATTCGTCGGTGTTCGTACACGCACTCTGTCAGTAACTTGCTCATAGGGAGATACTTGGCTTAGCAAACCGTCCCTTTCGACCACTCAGGCACCTCTCCAAATAGGAGCACCGAAGCAATGCGCCAGCGCCCTGGAGCGCAAGGAGAATTGCGGCCGCGAGCCGTTGGCTTGCGCTGATTTCCTGATCGGTTTCCAAATCGGCGGAGAGTATTAGGTGGACCATGATGGCCGATGACTCCGAATTGCTCCTCCTGTATTGCCGGGATCGCTCCGAAGCGGCGTTCACCGAACTCGTGGGCCGCTATGTCAATTTGGTCTACCACGCGGCCCTGCGCCAGGTCGGTGGCGACGCCCATATGGCCCAGGATGTCTCCCAGGCGGTCTTCACGCAGCTGGCGCTCAAGGCCTCGAAACTGGCCCGCCGGACGTCCGTTGCGGGCTGGCTCTACACGTGCACCCGTTTCATCGCGGCGCGCCAAAGGCGCGGCGAGCGACGGCGGTCTGATCGCGAAAGAAAGGCGCAGGCGATGATCGAGATCGAAGGAGATGTCGCATCGTCAATCGACTGGGGTCGCCTGGGACCGGTGATCGACGACGTATTGCACGGGCTGGCCGAGAGGGACCGGGAACTCGTCCTGCTGCGCTATTTCCAGGACAACTCCTTTGTTGAAATCAGTTCGAGGCTGGGCGTCTCTTCGGACGCGGCGCGATTTCGACTGGCGAGAGCACTTGAAACGATGCGGGCTCGGCTGGCGCGACATGGCGTCAGTTCCACCTCCGCGGCTCTTGCCCTGGCCCTTGCCGGCCAAGCGCAGGCGATGGTGCCGACGGGCCTGCCGCATACGATTGCAGGCACCGCGCTGGCCGTAGCGAGGACGGCCCACGTGGGCGCGCCTGGCCTTCTCCAATTTATGAGCACATCCAAGCTGGTTGCCGGAGCCGCCGTCCTCATTGGATTCCTGGGGATCGGACTTTCGTACCACGAGCACGTCGTCAGCCGGGAAGCCGAAGCGGCGCTCGTCGGCACAAATCGCGAATACGAGTCCCTGTCGGAGCGGCTTCAGGAGATGATAAGGAGCACTCAAAGCGCCAAACAGGACCTGGAGGCTCTCAGGAGCGAGGCGGCGAGCCTGAACGTGTCGCCCCAGGGGCGACGCGTGAAATCGGCGTCGACGAAAGCGAACGCCACGGCTGCGCTCGTGGCCGCCATCAGAGGTCAGCCAAACATCAACCAGGAGCTCAGCAAAAACCCGGAGGTGAAAGCGGAAATGGCCGCGTGGCTGAAAGCCTGCTACAACGTCCAGTACGGGCCCCTTTTCACCTCCTTGGGCTTGTCCGCCGCTCAAATTGCGTCCTTCGAGAACCTCAGGATGGAGTACCCCATTAATTGGGGCGTGGCCACGATCAGCTTGCTCCCGGACGGAGGTACGTACGCTGGAGTTACTCAGGCCATCCAGTCGCTGCTCGGCACTGCCGGCTACCAGCAGCTCCAACAGTATGAACAGACGGTATTCGTGCGCACGGTTGCAAGCGGACTGGCCGGCAACCTGTACGACACGGATACGCCGCTGTCCTCCCAACAGGCGGAGCAGCTGACCGAAATCATAGCGAAGAACAGTTCATTGCCGCCGAACAGCGGGCCGCCTTTTCCGGGAACCGTCAATTGGAACTCCGCCCTGGACCAAGCTCAAGGCGTCCTCTCGGCTCCGCAACTCACCGTCTTGAAGAACGAAGTCACGGTGCTGACAAGCCAGCCCGGAATTTGGGGCGCGATGAGCCCGATCAGTCCCAGTTCCTTGGGAAGCACCCCGAACCCTCCGGCCGCATTTTACGCCGCCCAAGGGCCGAAGGAATGAGAACCATGCCAAAGACACGGGTTGCGCTCGTTCTCTTTCTTTTGGCGGTAACGGGCCTTGCCGTTTGGCAATTTCAATCGGCATGGGCGGCGCGCGCATCCCTGGCGGCGGGAAAACTGCAGCTCGAAAACGCGAGGTCCGAAATGAGGGCCTTGCGATCCTCGAGCGATCGTCTGGGCCGAGATGCCGAGCTTTTGAAAAGAGCGATTGCGGAGGCGACGCTCCGGGCCTCGCTGCCCAAGGATTTGGACACGCCGGAACAGGCTCAAAAACGGATCCGTATCCTCGACGCCTGGCTGGCCCTGAGAAACGCCGCCATGTACCGGAAGCTTGGTTTCTCGCCCGGGCAAATCAGCCAATACGAGAATCTTGCGGTCGATCACTTTCTGCGGATGCAAGACATCATCGCGACCGCCCAGGCGGAAAATATTCCGGTCAAGGATCCGGCAATTGCGGCCCTGATAAAGGACGAGAACCAGCAATATCGGCAGGAGCAGACTGCCGCGCTGGGCGCTCCCGTCACCCAGGAGATACAACAATTTCAGCGGACGGCGGGAATGCGGACCATCGCAAATTCCGTGGCTGGAGACACGTATTACTCGAATACGCCGCTCAGCGCCAATCAGGCCGATCAGGTCACGCAAATACTGGCCAACAACAGCGCGGCGTATCAAAAGGGAAATAGCGCCAGCTTCAACGACATCAACATGCCGACCGCACTCGCGCAGGCCCAGGGGGTTCTCACGGACACGCAACTTGCCGCCCTAAAGAACCTATACGATGGGGTAATAGCAGGCAACAAGGTATCCAGCCTCATTACGACTTTGATGCAGGGTTCTTCACCGCCATCACCGGCGCAAAATCGATGACCGTTGGGACAAGAATGAGCTGCCTGCTCCTGCTGGGATCGATTGTCCCAGCGATCTGTTTCGCCGTCCCCGCCGGGGGCATCCGGCAAACCCCCGACGATCACGGTTCCCGGCGACGCGTCCTCAGGATGACGCTCGAGGAGAGCTGCGGTCGCAAGTCATTGGCTTGCCCATGATGCTCAATCGAACAGACTGCCTCCGTGTCCTCGATCAGTTCCAACGATCCCTTGCACGGCGTTACGCTCGAGAAGATTCTCGTCGAGCTGTCCGCGCATTATGGATGGGAGGAGATGGGCCGGCGCGTCGCCATCCGCTGCTTTCTTTTCGATCCGAGCGTGAAATCGAGCCTCTCATTCCTCCGCAAAACCCCCTGGGCTAGGGCCAAGGTGGAGGCGATGTATGTTGGCTGGAAAGCGGCAGGTTAAAGGCTTCGAGCTTACTTTCAGCCCGGGGGAATGAAGGTCTCAATTGGCAATTGATGGACCGGTGTGCCTTCGAGGGCTGCGGGCTTCTTTTGCTGCGGGCGTTTCTTGCGCTTCTTGGGCGCGGACTTGCTCGGCTTCCCGATCAGGCCCAGGGCTTTTTTCACGTTCTGCACGCTTGGCAGCGAAATCCCCACCGCCTTGGCAATTTGGGCGCCGGTTTTGCCCGCCTTCACGAGTTTTCGCACCTCGGCGCGGATGGCGTCCGTGATCTTGGCGCGTCTGCGGCGGCGCGGCCCTGCCGACTTTTTTCGAGGGCCTCCGCGCGCGGCTTCCGCGACGGATCTTAGAAACTCGGCAACGGAACTGAACCCGAATTGTTTCGGCAACACGGCAAGCTCCACGTACATGTCATGCGCGATCTCGGTCTCGAGACGGGCAACCTTCGCTCTCAGCTTCTCAATTTTGTGCGTGGCCATGGGCTAGCTCTCCTCGCTTCGTCCGATCAACTCAAAGGAGACGGCATCCTCGACCTCAGAGGGGACCAGCGCCCAATCGAGTGAATAGTCGTTAAATTCCACTCCGGCCTGTTGTCTCGCTCCGTCGACCGTCCGGTGCCAGGTATTGCCGATGCAGTGACCTTCGGGCGTATATCGGTACAGATGTACGAATTCAGGCTTTTCCTCGATCATGAGAACAATTGGGCGCTCCGAATAGCGGGATTCAACCCCGGGCATCAGCAACTGGGATGGCCAGCCGTTCCGTTCCCTGGCGTCTGGTTCGGCGAACTTGACAACGGTTTTAGCGGTCATCCGAAATGTCATGTTCAGAATGGGAAGACGGTACAATGACTGAAAAAAGCGCCGTTCAAAGCATATTAAGGTAAATTAAACGTAAATTTTTCGCCGAAGCATTGTCTCCTACTTGGAAAACGTCGGGCGGGCTAGGTTCGTTCAGGTCTGGTTTCGTGTAGACGGCTTTCCGTGCAGATGGTATCCCGGAGACATTCGCAGCTATCATGCCAGACCCTGAAAATACGCCCAGCCTGGCGAAAAAAGGCGTGAGCGCCCGGCTGTTCGGGAATGCATGGCGGCAGCTAAAGGGATTTTCCGGGCTCGGCGGTGACGCAACCTATCTATGGCCGCGGTGGATCGTGCTTCGCGGCGTCGGACTCGTTTATATCCTGGTCTTTGCGGGAATCATCGCGGAAGGCCAGGCGCTGATTGGCCCACATGGCATTTCCCCGATCGCCAGTTTCTTTGGCGGAATTCGGCAGGCGTATCCGGACGGCATCAAGCCTTTCATTTTGGCGCCCAGCCTGTTCTGGTTCAATTCCGGCGCGGGCATGATCACGCTGCTCGAGTGGATGGGCCTCGCGGCGGCGGTCGCCCTGGTCCTGAACCTTTGGCCGCGCATGGCGCTCTTTGGCTGCTGGCTTATCTTCCTGTCGTTCATCTCCGCCTGGGGCACTTTTTCGCCGGCACAGCTCGACGACCTCATGCTGGAGACCGCCCTGCTTTGCATCCCGTTCGCGCCGGCGGGATTTCGGCCGGGGCTGGGCGCGCGGTCGCCGCCGAGGCCGATTACGGTCTTCATGATGCGGTGGCTTCTCTTCCGGATCATGTTCGAGTCCGGACTGGTAAAAATCATCGCCGGGGACCCGCATTGGCGGAATTTCACCGCGCTGGACATCATGTACGAGACGGCTCCGTTTCCGACGATCCTGGGGTACCTGGATCATCATATGGGGCACGCTTACCATCTCTTTGAGTACGCCCTTACTTTCGCGGCGGAGCTCGTCAGTCCGCTGGCTGCCGTGTTCGGAGGGCGTCGCGGGAGGTGGTTCGCGTTTGTGACTTGGGTACTGTTTCAGGTCGGCATCCAGCTCACGGCCAACTTCGGCTGGCTCAACACGGCGTCCATCGCGGTGGGCATCCTGCTTCTCGACGACCAAATGCTCGCCAGTCTCCGCCGCCGCGTCTGCGGCGGGAGACTGCCGCGGCTTAATCCCGCGTCCAGCGGGATTGAGACGGGCGGAGCACATCTTGCGGCAGAGCCCCGGCAAGCCAGTCCGGGTTGCGGGAGTTTTTGCAAATGGGGGCTGCGCGCCGCGCTTTCGCTGCAATTTTACCTCACGCTGGTCTATTTTCTGACCTTTGTCAGGATAGCGCGCGGGCTGCCGCCCGATGACATTCCCTCCGTGATGTCCGCGCCCAGGAATCTCTTCTGGAATTTTCACAGCGCCAACGAGTACAATCTCTATGCGCGATTCGATCTGGTTCGCCACGGCGTCGAATTTGCGGGATCGAACGACGGCGGCAGGACGTGGCGCCCCTACGAGTATCGATACATATCGCAACGGGTGGATCGAATCTGTCCCTTTATCGCGCCCCGGTTTCCCCGGTTTGAAGCGAGCCTGCAGGACACGGAGAGGAGCGAGGGCAAGTCGCGGCTCTTCCGGGCGGTGGCCGCGCAACTGCTGGCGGGAAACCCCGACCGGCCGCCGACGGCCATGCGGACGCGGTACTATGCGCTTTCATTCACCCCGCTCGATGTCTGGCGAAAGACCGGGCATTTCTGGCGCAAGGAGTACCTGGGCGATTACCTGCCGATGTTGTATTTGGACGATCAAGGCCGGATTGCAGAGTCGAACCTGGCCGCTGGGGACGAGGCGCTCCAGCGAGCGGACTTTTCGTCCGCTTTGGCCGTGTTTGAGCACGCCTACCGGATGGGCGATCCCGATGGGGGATTTCGTCTGGCGAACATGTATGGGCGGGGCCTCGGGGTGCGAAGAGATCCCGAAAAGGCTTTCGCGATTTACAGTGAACTTGCCGCCCGGGGGGAGATTGACGCTGAGAACAATGTCGGGGCCTGCTACGAGTACGGCAACGGCGTGCCGATCGATTATGACAAGGCGGAGGCCTGGTATAAGGCTGCGGCCGAACATGGATCCCTGCTCGGACTTTACAATCTGGGCGCGCTTTATTCCAAGGACCTGATCCTGCCCGGCAACGACATCGAGGGGTTGACCCTGCTGCAGGAGGCGTCGGAACGGGCCGTTGGCGACGATCCGTTGGCCAGGTATATCCGCCTGGACCCGCCGGGATATCTCCGGCGGCTGGAGGGGAGGATGACCCCGTGGGATATTTCCAACGCCAAGCTGCGGGCGTCGGTCAGGATCGAAAAAGACGATCCGCTGGGTTCCGATTCAAAAACACCGAACTGAGCCGCCTGGTTTTCTCCCTAGGGAATCTCGGATACCTCAACGAGCGTTATGCCGGTGGCGCCCCCGGCGCCGCTGACCTGGACGGTGTAGCCGCCGGGAGGAAGGGTGACAATCACCGCGGCGTCGGCTGAGCCGGGCGTCAACGGGAAGGCCCCGACGCTGTTCATCACCGCGGTGGTGGCGGGTTGCACCCCGGCCTGGACCGTCGAGGGCCCGATGGTCGGGTTGGTGCTCCAGCCGGAGTTGGCGGCGATCACGTTGCCGCTGCCCACGGTGTCAAAGAGCGTCAGCTGGGGCTGCGCGAGAAACCCGCTCGGGATGCCCACGCCGGCCAGGCCCGGACCGACTCCGCGGATCAGGACGGTTTCCGAGGTGGTGCCGGTGATTTCGAACCCGCCGATGGCGATGTTGCCTCCGATGCCCACAACGGCCCGGGCGGAGATATTGGTGAGGCGCGCAGTCGGAACGCCCGTATCCGCATCGTAAATTTCGGCCAGGGCGACGCCGCTGGAATTGCCCACCCCCGTGATTTGGGAGGTATAGCCGCCGGTCGGCGGAGTGACCTCCAGGGCGCAGTCGGCCGAGCCGGCGCTCAGCGGGAAGGCGCCGACACTGTTCATGAGCGTGGCCGTGGCCGGTTGCGGACTGACCGAGACGTTCGAGGTGCCCAGTGTGAAAGGATTGCCCCAGCCTACATTGGTGACGATCGGGTAGGGGCCGGGGGCGGCACTGGTGTCGTACAAGGTGAGCTGCGGGGTGGAAAGAGCTCCGGCGACATCATACGGCGCCTCCGCTAGGGTTGGGCCCACGCCGCGCAGCAAAAGATTCTTCGTGCCCGAGCCGCTGATGTTAAAGCCGGCGATGAGGATATTTCCGCCGGTGCCCACGTACGCCCGCGCGGAGAGATTGTCGAGGCG
>Ga0206847_10104_pt1 | contig 29230 bp, 22 predicted proteins | sample Alteio_BWOrgCont_17_FD_152880 | JGI IMG/M metagenome (GOLD analysis project Ga0206847, IMG submission 152880) | Enriched cells from forest soil in Barre Woods Harvard Forest LTER site, Petersham, Massachusetts, United States -... | ecosystem: Environmental > Terrestrial > Soil > Temperate forest >... | reverse complement strand
TCCATTCGGTGGTGCCCATTACTGGGCGAGTCAGCATATTGTCAAACGCAATCTGATGATCGATCTGGTCGATGCGCATCCAGAGCCCCGCATATCCCGACACAGCCTTTGTCTTTAGGAATCCCCGGAAACGGACCCGCTTGCCGCGATAGGCGTCCGCGCGGATGCCTTGCGTGAATGCCTGCCAACCTTGCTTGTTCGACGAAGTCGCCCGGATCGTTCCACTGGCATGGCCGCCGTGGAACACGCTCAAGTCTTTGCCGACGGCAAAGCCATTTTCGCTCTGACCCTCCGGAACTCCGTCGGTGGGGCCCCACCATCCGGCGGGGAATGAATATTTCGCTTGGACTGAGACTGACACGGATGCGGGGGCTGTTTTCTCGGAGTGCCGAGGCATTGTCCAGGTCGCCGGAAGTGCTAAGGAGAGGATTGAAATTATCATGGCTTCGGTTTCTGAAGGTCGATTTTCAAGTGTTGATGCTTCTTACGACATCTGTCGTATTCATTATACGACAGATGTCGTAAGAAAACAAGCTTCATATGCGAGCTCAAACTTAGTGGAGAGCGTAGATGGTGCCATCTGTCGATCCCACGTAGATTGTGCCGTCGGCGCCGATGGCGGGCGACGCGTTGAATTCACCTTGACCGGCAAAAGACCAGATCTTGGCTCCGGTCTTTCCATCGATGGCATAAAAGTGCTGATCGCCGGAGCCGACGTAGATTGTCCCGTCTGATCCGATCGCCGGCGAGCCTTCAACCGGCGCTCCCGTGACAAACGCCCACTTTCTGGCACCCGTTTTCCCGTCCAGGGCGTACACGCGGTGGTCAGTTGAACCGATGTAGACGGTTCCGTCCAACCCAACCGCAGGGCAGGCGTAGATCTCGTTGCCCGTTTGAGTTTCCCACTTCTTGGTTCCGTTCGAGCCGTCCAAGGCGTACACCTTTCCATCCCAGGAGCCTATGTACACAGTTCCGTCGGCGCCAATTGAAGGAGAATTGGTGGCTTCTTCCGCGGTGAATGACCACTTCTGCGCTCCCGTCGCACCGTTCAGGGCATACAGGCTTCCCCCGTGCGAACCAACATAGACGGTGCCGTCTTTACCGATCGCCGGATCTGAAGTAACGGGGCCGGCCGTCTGGAACTCCCACTTTTTCACACCGTTAGCACCGTTCAGCGCGTAAATCTTGCCGTCCCATGAGCCGATGTACACGGTTCCGTCCAAACCGATCGTCGGCGCAGGATAGATGAGTCCGTGGGTTGCGAACGACCACTTTTTGGCGCCGGTTTCGCCGTTGAGCGCGTACAGCTTTTGGTCTTGCGAGCCGACGTAGATCGTTCCGTCCGATGCAACGGCCGGCGTCGAAGTCACCATGAGGTTCGTCTTAAACCTCCATTTCTTGGTTCCCTTACTTCCGTCGAGGGCATAAACATAGTCGTCCCCCGACCCGATGTAGATGGTTCCATCTGGGCCGATCGCGGGATCGCCCGCATTTTCGCTTGTCGCGAACGACCACTTCTTGATTCCAACCGCTCCCGATCCGGCGCCCCTTCCCGAGTTATCCAGTCCCCCATGAAACTTCGGCCAAGGGGACGCCGCCAACCCTTGACCCGTGATCGCAAAGAACATCACGGGCGCGAGTGCGACTGCCAGCGGAATGCCTAGAATCGTACCGAGGGCTACCGACGAGCGTCCGCTGTAGCGTCGAAGCGACATCGCCTTAACCCGCGTGATCAATTCGTGCGTCGACGGAATGAGGCCCGGCACAGCGGCAACCGAAATCCTCCCCTGGCGGTTCGGGTCGATCCATTCGAGCAAGTGTCCGGCATATTCTCGAGGACTCGTTTCGGTCCACGTCCGCGCCAGCCTGTCCGCCGCGATTTCAGCCTCGATCCGCTGCTCGCGGCAAGCAAGCCAGGCAAACGGATGGAACCAAAACACAGCCCTCACGGCCTCAGCGAAAAAGATCCAAGCTACATCGCGCCGTTTAAGGTGCGCCAGCTCATGGGCGAACGCTGAGGACACTGCCTCGGGCGAAGTAGAGTCCATATCCGAGGGCAAGACGATCGTCGGCTTCACCAGTCCAAGCAGAGCCGGCGCCGCCAAGTCTTGCAGCACCCGTACCCGGATATTCGAGCGCCAACCGCTCCTATCAAATACTCTCACCATCCCTTCCGGCGCTTGCGAAAGTGGGGAGTCGTCGGAGTCTTGGAGAATTCCCTTAACCCGTTTCAAAGCCAGAGCGCCCCTTCCAAATACGATCAGCAACCCCGCCAGCCAAATGGCCCCTAACACCGTCGAGAATTGAATCGACGGCCCGGCCTGGGCGCTAGCTGCGGATGTGGCGGGGGGCGTCTCGGCTGATGAAACCGAACGCTGCTTTTGAGATATAAGGGGTGGATGAGGTTGCGAATTCGCACGCAACGATCGGATTGAAGGAGCCTGATTGAGCCCGAAGGCCAGTCCCTGGGCAAAGCCTGGAGCCGTGTTCAGGAACACGTGCTTAACCCGGCTGACGGCGCCGTTGTCTTCCTTTTGAGGCGCAACCACTACCGGCAAAGAAATCAAGAACACCAAACCGAGGGCGAATTTGACCGAAACCATCCGCCAGAGCCAGCATTTCCAGATGGCGGGCATCCGGCGGAACACTCGGGAAACCACCCAGATTGCGCAGAAGAATAATGCCCCTTGCGTCGCCGCGAATGCCAGGTGGGTAAGGACGCTACTTTCCATTGTCCTGCTCGACTTCGGAACTGAGCTTTCCGACGATGCCTCTCAACTCGGTCATCGTTTCCTCGGACACGGTGGACCGGTCAGCGAGATACAAAGCAAAAGGCTCAAGGGAGCCGCCCAAGGTTCGCTCGACGAAGTCCTTAACCACGCCCTTTAATACCGCCTCTCGCGACTCCACTCCGCGATAGATCCACGTGCCGTTGACCTGCTCGCGCTGAAGGAGCTCCTTCTTTCGCAGCCGGTCCATCATCTGTTGCACCGTCGTTAGGCCGACCGAATGTTCTTTGCCGAAGGTGTCGGCTGCCTCGCGCACGCTCATTGGGCCGGAGTTCGTGAAATGCTCCAGTAATCGTAATTCGATAGCGCCGACTCTCATGCTTTCAATATACGACAGGTGTCGTAAGAAATCAATACCCTAATTGATCGTCTTGTCTGATATCGTGGGCTTGGATCGATGATGAACCTTCTTTTGGCAGTTGGGCTATTCGCCGGCACTTTTGCGGGCGCCGATTCTGTCGGCCAGCCGGTAGACATCTCGCAAAGCGCCTACCAGTACCGGGCGGACCGGAAGCCGGATGCAAACCCTCCTGAGAGCTGGCTTGCCCTGATCCATTACGCTCAGCTTCCGCTGAACAAACCTGTTGATATCAATAGTCGAGAGATCAAGCACGCCCTTTGCGGATTGTTATGGGAGGAGATCCGTCCCGTCCAAACTTTGGAGTTGACTTGGCCGCCAAGCGCAAAGCACATCCCTCCGCCGGACCAATTGAACGTAAGCGCTCTCATGAGCCAGAGCGCCTCAAGCTCCTGGTGGAACAACCTGAAGTCCGTTCCCCAAGCGAAAGCGCCTGAAGTATCGAACAGCGGTAGAACCTACAGATACGCGCTTGGTCAAAGCACCTGCGGGCTCGTCGTCAGTGTTGCCGGCGCCAAAGACGCGGCAAGTTTCGATGTACCGCAAACCCACGTTTTCGTGCCGGACACATGGAGTTTCATGAGCTTTCAGGTCGAGTGGGGCTTCGACTCAAACACCTCAGCTAACGACTACAGCGGGCATGTTGAGGCTTACGACGGACGCGTTAGCGGGGTGGAACCTCTCGAAGGAGATAGCAAAACGAAGGTGGAGGGTACAGCCTGGCGGTCCGCCGGACGAAGTCCCTCCCGACGCGGCATTCAGATGAACTTGCTTTACATGGGCAAGTCGAAGTGGCGAAAAACGCAGCCGTACACGAGCCAGCCGGAGGACGTAGCCCGGACGATCGTGACGATTTGGACCAAGTCGGGCAGCTTCTCGTTTCTTGCTTCGGATCTGGAAAACGGACCCATCCTCGCGCCGGAGTTCGGCTTCTTCGTACGCCGCCTCATGCCTTATTCGTCCCTCCACCAAGGGTCCATGCTAAGGGTGATACCGGTGCCGATGATGTCCAAGATGGACGACATCGCGGGCGATAGCCGGCTCAAAGGCTGGGGTTCGAACGAGACGCCGTGGTTCGGTTCGAATTCCACCGATTCCACTGTCAATGCGAAAGGCATCGTTATCCCACCCAAGTCCGCGGCGATGCATCCGGGTCAGTTTGTAGATGCCGTTGCTGAGTGGCGATCGCCGGTAACGGGATACGTAAGCCTAAGCGGGCGATTAACCCACGCACAGGTTGGCGGCAATGGGATTGAGTGGTGGATCGCTCATGACGCCGCTTCCGGCCGCAAGATAATTGGTCATGGGACGACCGATGGCGCCGGCTCGGTCGTTCTATACGCGGGTATCAATTGGACGCCAATCCAGGTCGGCCCAGGGGACCGGCTTTCTCTGATCATCGGGCCCAAGGGAGATCACAGTTGCGACACGACGATTCTCGACCTGAGGATCTCCGAGGTAGGCGGAGACGGCAGGACATGGAATCTGAACCAAGATGTTGCGGCATCTCCAACCGAGGCTAACCCGCATCGCGATAGCTTTGGAAACCCCGGCGTTTGGCGATTCTGCTCCGAGATGCCGATGCTCGGCGCTTCGGGAGCACCGAACGACCCGCCGATCAAGCTGGCTTCGGAGGCTCAAAGTGGCGCCGAATTTGAAGCTGAGCTTAAGACGCGAGGTCAGACCACGATTCGAGAGAAGATCCGAGCGCACGACGAGCAGACATGGCTTGGCGCCGTCAATGCCACGCGAGGTCCGATGTTTCCTCCCTTTCCAGCGCCTCCAACTGGATCGGAACCTGTCATGCAGGTTCACGTGCCCTCCGATCGCCTGACCGCGCAGTGGAACCTTGGCACATGGCATCTGCTTCGGCACTGCGCCACGAACCCGAAGACGGGAAGGCTCTGGTTCAACGACTACCCCTACGGCATCCTCGCCGCCGAGACATATCTGGTGCTTTCCGTTTTGGATCAAATGGGTTCTCACCAGCAGGCCGCCGATGGATTCGACCAATGGCTTTCGTTGCCCCTCGAACGGGACCATCCGGTGGGCGACTTCTCGGAAGGGCATGGCGCCCTTACCTACGCCGAGGGACCTCCCGGTGTCGGCGGAAACATGGACGGCATCCATGCTTTCGGCGCAGGCGCGATTGGATGGGCGCTAACACAGCACTACTGGATGACGGGCGATACAAAGTGGCTCATGGCAAGCGCGCCGCGAATCTTGGCGAATGCCGCGTGGATGTCGAGGCAGCGGCGGCTGCTTTCCGGCATGGTTCCCGGAGGCGAGCGCCTTTGGTGCAAGGGGCTTCAGCCGGCTCTTCAGGTAACGCCCGACAGCGGCGGCCTTTGGATGCAGTTTTACGAGGCCGAAGGCTACTACTGGTCTTCGATGGCCAGATTCGCCGACGCGCTTTCAACCATCGATCCTGCTTCCGGCGCCAAGCTCAAAGCGGAAGCGGAATCCTATCGCAAAGACTTGCGAGCGGCGGTCGACAGGTCGATAACCCTCTCACCGTTAGTACCGGTTCGGGATGGGACGTATCACTCCGTCGTGCCCTTCGCCTGCTATGTTCGCGGCCTGGCGACGGGCGCTTGGGGTTGGCAACGAGACGGCTCAGGAAGCCACGTCGGTCCCCTGTACTGGGACACGGTTCAGAGCGCCGCCGCATTGATCAGCCCGGCCGGCTTGCTGTCGCCCACCGATGTGCGTGTGCAAGGCTACTTTGACGTCTTGGAAGATCGTGTGCTGCTCGAAAATCAAAACGTCGGTAACCGCGATTGGTTCCAAGCCGGCTGGCAATACCAGGGCGGTTTAGAGCGAACACCGAACATGCACTTGGCCGCCGACGATATCCCGGTCTTCATCCGATCCTTCCTCAACTGCTACGCCGTCGACATCCTGCCCGACAAGGGTTACGTGTTCAACGAGCACGCGGTACACGGTCCGCCCGACAAGATCTTCGAGGAAGCCGCCTTCCTGGAGCGATTCCGGAATCTGCTGGTGATGGAAGACGGCAACAGCCTCTGGCTCGCCCGAGGAACCCCGCGGGCCTGGCTAGGGCAGGGCCAAAACATCTCCGTGAAACACGCCCCGACGCGTTTTGGCGACGTCGACTACGAGATCGTGTCGGATGTGGCGAACGGCAAAATCACCGCAACCGTCACGATGCCGACGCGGCTAGCGCCCCAATCGGTCATCCTCCGCCTTCGCCACCCCGAATCCAAGCCGATCTCCGCTGTAACCGTAAACGGTAAACCATGGAAGGATTTCGACGGAAAACGCGAAGTGGTCATCCTGCACGGCATGGCTGGGACTGCCAGGGTCGAGATTCGATACTAGGGTAACCCGATCAGTGCAATCACCACTAGCCCCCGTAGTCGTCGTCTCCGTGGCGACGTAGCAGCCTTAGTGTTTGTGATTGATCAGGGTTACCTAGCGCCACACGAGAGGCATCTATTCGTTCCGGACGGCGCCACGGAGACACCGGCTACGGAAGCCCATGGGAACTCAAAACAATTCATTTCTGGCCTAGGTTCGATAATATAGCCAAAGCGAGAATTATCAAAGGTTAGTCGGCCTTCGAATCATGTTCCCCGATTATCGCAGCAGTTTTCAAATCTGCATACACAATCGACGACCCGTACAGACTGTGAGCGGTGGCAAGAATCTCTCCGCCGGGGGGCGTAGATGGTTGAGAAGCCGTAGCTGAACCATGGTTGTGGGGCGTCCACGCTCCAGTTGGCGCCGATGACGTAGTGGTGGAACGGCTTCAGCCGCTCTGGCAGCAGGTGCCAGAACCAATCGGCGGGGTGGCTGGGCGAAACCCATGCGATTGGATACAGAAGCGCCCAGATGTTCTTTGGTTTGAGCTTTTCGAGGATCGTGTGGATATCGAAGCAGATCGCCAAACCCACCCGCCCGTATTCGGTGTCGAAAGTCTGCACTCCCCGATCACCCTTGCTTGCCCACGATTTTTCGGGGAAGGGCCAAGGCGTTAGCTTTCGATAGTGCGCGACGATCTCGCCGGTAGGTGCGGCAAGGCATACCGTGTTGAAGTACTTCGGGTCGGCGCCGCCTTTTTGCGGTTCCGTTTCAAGGAAGGGAACCGTGACGTAGATTTTTAGCCGCTTCGCAAGCGCGGCGAACTGTTTCGTCGATTCCCCGGGAACCTGCTCGGCGTACCCCTTTGGGTCGCGACCCGTAAAGCAGGATTCGATCGGCCAGCCGTCAAGTTGCCAGTTTGTTTTAGAATCTTGCGACAGATAGCCGGTGATCGACGCCTCGGGAAGAACCACGATCTTGGCGCCGTTCTTTGCCGCCTCTTCAACGAGTCCAGTCAGTTTCTTGCGGTTCCCCTCAACGTCACCCATGACGGAGGAGCATTGGACAGCCGCCACCTTGACCGTGGCCGGGCGATCCGTTGCTTGAGCAAGGGCAGACGCTGCGATCAAGGAAAGCATAGTGTGCCAAACGATGGATCTAGGCTATTGTTCTGTCTCACCTTTTGGTGGCCTTGTTTGCGTGGACTAACAATGCCAGAAGAAGGAGTACCAGCAATGGTCCGCAGACTAACATGAATCTTCCTCCTAGCTTTCGCTTCTCTGCGAATGAGTGGAGATCAGACGCGTCATAGCCCTTGCTGCTTCATGCAGCAACCCCGGCTAAGTGAACTCTTACTTGCTAACCGCTTGTCCGTTCGCGAGCTAGAATTGACCTCGGCATGAAAAGGGGCGATCTTTAGCGGCATTTGCGCCGAAATGGTTGCGAGGTACTTCGTGAAGGCGGATCTCACACTATTTGGATGAAAGCCTCAAACGGTAAGAGAACGGCAGTACCTCGACACACCGACATAGCGGAGTTCACCGTTGCCGGAATCTGCAGGGCCCTCGAAATCCCTAAGCCGACTTCGCGACAGTGACCTCAAAGTCTAACGTCTCATCGTAGCCGTCACTGGGGTGGGTCCTGTTTTCCCGACCTGCGAGCATGAGTTCGTTCAAGGCGTCGAGCACCATTTCTCGGGCTTCTTCTCGGCTTTTGCCTTGCGATACTGCACCGGGATATTCGGGAATCGACGATGTAATCCAGCCATCGGCATTCTGTTGATAGACGATTGTAATCTTGCCGTGCATATCGTAATTATACGTGGCGCTGAGGCCTCACGAGTCGATAAAGCTATCGGCTTTAGATCGCCAGAACTAGTAGCCTCGATGATTACTTCGCTGTCGAGCGGATCGTCAATTCTTACCAGAGTTCCCTCTTGGATACGGCCTGCAGTGAGTGCTCGCTCAGATTCCGAAGCTTGTAGAGCAATAAATCAATCGCTTTCCAATTTGACGTACTTAGGATGAGGTTGAGGGCCCTTTACCTTTCTAGCCCCAGTTACGTATTCCGGTCTGTCATAGATCGCAGCCGCTCCACCACAAAGGAGGAGTTACATGTTCTCGTAAACTGGCTGGCCGTCTTGGACAGTTTTCAAACTTTTGGAGTTCGACCTGTGACCTGCGTAGCTCGAATTCGCACATACAAGACTACACCCCGGGTCCTGCGTGGCGTAGAATAGGGTCATGACGCTCGTCGTCCGTGAAGATTTGTCGGTGCCCATTTCTGAGGAGATGGCAGAAAGGATGGGGCTCCATCCGGGAAGCCCAATACAGTGGGAGCGCTCCCCGGACGGCGCCTATACGCTTCGTCCGGGCCAAACGCGCCAAGAGGCTGCCCGGCGACTTCATGGGATGTTGGCACACACGCTCAGGCCAGGCGAAAGCGCTGTAGCCGACCTAATCCGTGAGCGTGGGGAAGAGGCGATCCGGGAATAGCAAGGGTGACCCACGTCCTTGACAGTTCGGCGATTCTGTCCAATATCTTCGGCGAACCAGGCGCGAACCGTGTTAACGAACTCATAAACGACCCAAATGTCACTGCGGCCGTCTCCGTCCTTACGCTGTTCGAGACGTACACGACCGTCTTGCATCGCACAGGCGCCGATGCAATCGCGAGGCAAGCCGTTGCAACCCTGAAAACAGCATTGAGCGAGATGGCGCCGATAAGCGAGGCGATAGTGGAACTTGCGATGGACATGCGCCACACCGCTACGTCCCGAATCGCTACCGTCGATTGCTTGATCGCAGCCACGGCAGTTCCACATGGTGCAATCCTCGTCCATCGCGACCCGCACTTCGGCGCGCTGCTAGCTGGAAAACCCACTCAAGAGGTGCTTCCGGACAAGGCGGCCGTATGAAGGCACTCAACCGTAGGCCAAGTGTCATCAAGCAGTTATATTGCAAAAATCTGGCAGACTAGGATTCGAACTAAAGCCCAAGTTGACACGCCAAGATCATTGTGGTCCGCTTGGGAGTGATACTAACCGCTCGCGGGATAGAACTGACTTTGCGGGACAATCTGGAACGGGATTCCCGGGGCCGCCCATAAAAGCTGAAGCAGCGAACCGCCTCCGCCTTGGAAGTACATGATTTGTATGTTGTACTTCTGGCCGGCCACAAAGTCTATTGTGGCGGAGTCGTAGGTCGGGGCGTGGTACGTGTAATCGTTGATCAGTAGGTTCCCGTTGATGTACACCTGCACGCCGTCGTCGGATTGAGTCGTGAGCGTGTACGTTCCGGTGGTCATCGCCTGGATTTGGCCCGTCCATTCGCCTGCCCAGTTCGTTCCGGCGACCCCGGTAATCGGCGAATTTCCGGCCCAGTTAAAGTTGATGGTGGGATCGATCTCGGTGGCGGTCGGTGTTCCCGATGCGTTTTGGCTGTTGTTGTAATAAGCGCCGAATAGGCCGGTCCCATTACCGGTAACGGCGTTGATCAGATAGTTGTTCTGAACAGTTGCGCTCGCCCCTGCGCCGGAAAGGAAAGCTTTTGTGGAAAGTGTGAGACTGGACGTCAACTTCAGGGGTTTCGTGTAAAGCGTGGATGTCACAGTCGGCGTGCTGCCGTCCATGGTGTACCGGATCTGGGCGCGAGGCGTGGTGTCCGTGAGCGTCACGGTAACGGAATTTTGATATGAGCCGCCTGCAGGCGTCATTCTAGGCGTTGCCGCCCAGGTGCCATGTCCGAAAACGCCGACGGAGCTATTGCAGCCCACATAGACCTTGCCGTGGACGACCATCGGGGTGGTGAACTTTATGGCGACGTCGAGCGTGTCCCGTCCACCTGTCGCGCTGCTGTCGTACAACTCGTTGGCGACGTTCGTAGCGTCGTAGGCATGCAAAATGGCGGGACCGCTGCCGTAGTTGTCGGTTTGAATCGCCCATACGATCCCGTCCGAGATCCCGTTGGCCGAGATGCTGGGCGTCGGCCCAGGGTACTGAAAAACGGTGTTCGTATAGGCGGAAGGCGATGTCTTGGTAAACAATCCGTTCTTGATTGGGAATGAGACCAACGCGGAATACACTGGGCCGAAATACACGGTTTTGTTGAAGTACGCGGGCGCTCCCCAAATCCCTCCGATCGCCTGCGGCAATTCCTGGTGGACGATATCTGTCGCGTTATAACCGCCGAGATTGGCCATGTCCAGCAGATAGATAGACCCTTCCTTTCCGGATTCAACCAGGAGATTCTTCTTCAAAGTGCCGCTCGCCGCGGCGGGAAGAAGCATGACGCCTCCAGCGCCGAGATCCGCGTCTGAATCGTCCAAACTCTGCTGCTCATTCGGGGTAAACCAGTCGGCAATCTTAAGGGTTTTATTCAGTACACGGCAGACCGAATCGCCAAACGAACCTGTCGTGGGATCGTATGTCCCGTTGCCGGTTGCGAAGTAGACGCTTTCTCCATCGCTTGCAAGTCCGCCCCCTCCTTGCCAAATCCCTCCGGCGGCGATCGGATATCCGCTGGGGTCGGTCAGGGCGTTCGGCGTTGTGTTCATGACGCCGAGGGAGGTGAGCTTGTCTGCATCGTATTCGAATAGCCAGCCGTGATAGGGCCCGTTGTCGCCATGGGACGCGAACGCCACATAAAGAGTGCTGTCCTTGCCAGGCGTCGGAACGATCAGCAGCCCCGGCCGCGCGTTTTGGATCAACGGTTGGAATGCAACGACTCCATTAACCGACCCGTCGCCGACGCCAGGCACCTGCCCGCTGATAATAATCGGCCCACCGAGCTCTTCCGCTCCGGTTTGAGCGGAAACCGCGTGGATCTTGTGGGTGTAAACAGGGTTGTTTTCAGAATCAAAGGTCTTCGTCTTCGCCACGACATAGATCACGGCCAAGCCGTTTTTGAGGATATGGATAACGGGTGTGCTCGTGATCCCGACCTCGGGGTTGATATCGCCAGTTCCCGTATCGCCGTTAGGAACCGAAGGGCCGAAATTGACGTGCCACAGTGGCTTGGCGTTTGCGCCCGTATTGCTGTCGGCATCGAATGCGTAAAGCGAGTTGTGCTCAGTGGCGATGTAAACGACGTTGTGGATGCCCTTCCCGGGGATGTACACGCGGGGCAGATACAGGGGCTGCGCATAAACTTGACCATCGACGGGAAGAGTGAACAGCAGGCCAAATTTGGTTTGGTTGACGTTTGAGGGCGCCAGGATCGTCTCCAATGAGTTTAGACCCGTCCGCAGGTTGTCGTAGTGGTAAGTGGTGACCTGGGGCTGGGCCAATACGGCCACGGAAAGCATCGCCAGGGCACCGGCAACTCCTGCGCGAATTGCGGTATTTGATTTGAAGAACATCGCTGCATCTATGATAAACCCTGTGTAAACCGCGGAGAACCCCTGGGCCGGATGACCTAGGGCATAATGCGGAAATGGTGGCACTCGCGCTTGCGATTGGATTGGGCTTGATCCTGGCCGGCGAGGAAACACCAGCCGACAAGCCGGTGCGGCCCGAGTTTTTTCGACCCCCAACCAAGCGGCCCATTCTTTCCGAAATCTCCACGCGGGTGCATGTTGCCGCAACTGCCGATGGCCAAACAGGCGTTGTTACGCTTCCCGTTCCGAGCGATTATTCGGGCCAAACGGTAGTCGCGTTTAGAGTGCAGACAGAGCCTCCAAGCGCGCTCAAGTCCTGGAAATGGATAACGCGGCCGGATGGATTGAATCCAGTGGTAAAGGCGACCGTGGCGGCCGGACCAAAGGGGATTGCCGTTGGCTATACGGCCCTGACGATTCTGCCCGGCGAAGGTGTTGTTCGCACGCAAAGCAAAAACTTCAGCCCTTGGCTCGGTTCGAGTGCGAGAGTCCAGTCCACCGATCCAGAGATCGCGACCCTGGCCAAGAAACTCCACGTCGGCGCAGATTCTCGCTCTGCATTTGTGGGACGCGTCGTCAAATGGGTTGCAACAAACAAACTTCGCCAAAACCTGTCACCCGGCATTTCGAACTCAAAGAGCGCGTTGAATTCGGGCGGCGATTCGTTGGGACGTGCGAATCTTTGCGCCGCAATTCTGAGGGCTGGCGGAATTGCGGCACGTACACTGGCAACGATTCCAACCTGGGCAGAACGGATGGACGCCGAGTGGTGGATAGTGGAGTACTGGTCCGACGACGGGAACTGGCAGATGATCGATCCTACCGTCGGAATTCAACATCCTTCTCGAAACTCGGCTGTCGTGCTTTCGATCTCAAGCGTCGCCGACGAGAATGAGTCGCTTGCGCGAGCCTCCGCGCTCCGTCCGGACGCGCCGGTTTTGACCACTCCCGAGATCTCCGCGAGGTTAACTTGGTCCACCCCCGCATCGGAAGAGCCGACCACAACGATCAGAGTGATCAAGGTATTCCCGAACCGTAGTGGAGGAAGGCTGCTGATGACTGCCTTCCGGCGAAACAAGAAAGTCGTTCAATCGGCCCAAAACGGACAATCGGAGTGGATCGACGAGGGCATCCTGCAGAAAGTCATCGCAAAAGGTCCGATCAATCTAGCCCTCTACTTGGACGGCCAGCCCACCATGCCCGATCGCCAATAAGCGAACGATGATTAGTCGTTTCTGCCTTCGGCAACCCTCGTTCGCAGATCGTTGGGACGAACGTCTAGCCGGATAACGTGACTGTTCGGATCAACCGGCAACCCTGCGGCGGTTTTTGTCCTCCCCCGATACACCGAGTACGATTTCCATGAATCTGGGACGCTGACTTCAACCGTTAGGGGCTGGTCGTAGAGGACGGGAATGGGTCGATCCGTAAAGGCGAGCTTCTCCGGGTCACACTTCACCACGATTGAGAACCCCCTCGAGTTCCTTGATGTGAGAACCGGAGCAGACGCTGCATCGCGCTCCTGGACGTATTTATAGATCTCGATTTCAGGAGCGACCCATACATCGGTTCGATGAGCCACCAGAAAGTCTAAAAGCTTGGTCAAGGTCGGAACGCTTGTGCTAAGCCACTCTCCGCCAATCCCATGCATACATACATTCGACCATTGGCCGTCCTGAATCGCGCGTTGAACAAACGTGATCGGATCGGTGGTCTTCTCGTCGAAGAAGTTTCGATGTTGGGCGAGTACGAGGTGGCGTTTTCGCAAGATGGGATCCAACTGATCGTGCGTGACATTCCACGGAACCCCGCCCGGTATAGCGAACGAAGTGAGGCGAGGTGCGGGCCCGTAGACTGTCGCCAGTCGATCGGAGCAATCGTCGACTTCTCTGCTGAGCTCTTCGAGGGTCTTCGCTCCCTTGTGGTGGGCCGTATGGTTGCCAAGATCGTGGCCGGCTTTAGGTACGTCGACCTCCCATTGGCGGAGATGTTGCCTGTATTGATGGCTGTCCGTGATAACAAAGAAAGTTGCCTTCAGTTTTCTTGCGTTCAATAACGGTAAGGCATTTTCCAACTGCGTCGTCATCGCATCGTCGAACTGCAATGAGATCGCCGCGGCTGCGTTTCCGTGGAATCTTGAAATCGTCGGCATTCCAAAGCTCGTCCTGGCCGAGCGCAGCTTCGCGGAATGCAAAGTACAAAGTGCGAAGTTCAACGAGAAAGCAACCCAAAAGACGGAGCAAAGCAATGGTTTCATGTCAGTCGACCCCTCAGGAGTAGCTTGCACTTTGTACATTGAACTTTGCACATCCCAGGCTGGTAGCCTGAGATCAAATGGCGGGCATTACCCATGAGGACATCGAATCTGCATCGCTGGACGACGTACTCGCCGCGATTGGTGAGGCTGGCGCCCGGCTTTCCGCGATCGACGCATCGGAAGGGGCAGCCGGCAACATCTCGGTGCTGTACAGTTGGGAAACGAAAGCCGACGCTCGGTTCTCTGAGTATTGGGAAATCCCATCGCCGGTGTCGGTCCCTAATTTGGCAGGCGCCTGGCTGGCGGTAACCGGCTCCGGTCGGCGTTTGCGAGAAGTACAGAGTTCGGCGGGTGCGAACGTCGCATTGATACAGGTTCTCGACGGTGGGGAGAGCCTTGGGATCCACGCTAGCCCGACTCGGCTGTTTCAGAAGCCGACTTCCGAACTGAACACCCACCTGGCCCTCCATTCGAGGCATGCCGCCAACAACGGACCGATCCACACGGTCATTCACGCGCAGCCGTTGCATCTGACGTTTTTGAGCCATATGGTCGAGTGCTCCGACACGTTGTCGATGACCTCGCACGTTCTAAGGTGGCATCCGGAACTGATCTATCACCTGCGTGACGGCGTCGGCGTGGTCCCCCTTCTGGTTCCCGGCTCGAATGCACTCATGCACGCGACTCTCGAACTATCGGAGCGACATCACGTTATCGTTTGGTCCCGGCACGGCGCCATCGCACGCGTTTCCGGATCGGTCAAAGGCGCATGCGACCTGATTGAGTACGCCGAGACAGGTGCCCGGTACGAATTCATGAATCTTCAGTGCAGCGGCAAAGCTGAACCGATTTCGGTTGAGGCGTTATTAAGCATGTGCAAGGAGCTTGGAGTCGAACAGACGGCGTTCCCTGAGTAGTTCGTGATATAGTCCGGTCATGTTCGGTACTGCGATTCTCCTTCTCACTTTGATGCAGACATCGGCAAAGCCGCCGCTCGGTCCTTTGCCCGTGAGGGGCCTTCACCTCTCCGCACCGGATACGAAAAATATTGGGATGCTCACGACATTCATCAAAGACGCATTCCCAAGGGAGGGAGTGAACACCTTCGTGTTGGAGTTCGACTACCGCTTCAAGTTCAAAAAGCACCCCGAGATCGCGGACGGAGATCCGTATTCGGCCGATCAGGTTAAGCAGATCGCACAGGCATGCAAGGATGTCGGCGTTCGCTTCATACCGCAAATCAACCTGCTTGGCCATCAGTCATGGGCGGCCCACACTGAGTCTCTGCTGAGAGTGCACCCGGAGTTCGACGAAACCCGCGGCAAATACCCGAACAACAAAGGCATCTACTGTCGCAGCTACTGCCCGAACGCGCCTGGGCTGCATCAGGTGATCTTCGATTCGATCGACGAACTGTGCGATGCAGCAGGCTCCGATGCGTTTCACTGCGGCATGGACGAGATATTTATCCTGGCCGATCCCGATTGCCCGAACTGCAAGGGAAAAACGGCCGCCGAAACCTTTGCCGGTGAAGTGACCGCCCTGCACGACCACCTGAAGAGCACCGGACGCCAAATGTGGATGTGGGGAGATCGTTTCATCGACGGCAGGTCGAATGGGCTAGGCGAATGGGAAGCCAGTCAAAACGGCACTTGGACCGCGATTGGAAACGTGCCTAAGGACATCATGATCTGCGACTGGCACTACGAGCATGCCGAACCGACACCGGCGTATTTTGCGATGAACGGCATGCCGGTTGTGGTGTCGCCGTGGAGAAGGTCGGAGTTGGCGATTCAGCAACTTGGTCTTATGGAAGAGATTCGAAAAGGCGCCAACGAGAAGATCGCCTCGAAGGCGCAAGGAGTGCTGCATACGACCTGGTGCGGGGCGGAATCGTTCATCAAGGCTTATAACGGCGATACCAAGCAAGGCAGACAGGCGACCGAAGCCGCAAAGTGCTTCAAGGACTTGTTTAAGGCGATTCGGGAATCAGAACCGGTGGCGGCCAAATAGGGACGCTTCCATGCAGCCGGAGACTCTGACAGAGCCTGCCAAGAACGAGGTATGCCCTCGCTGCGGGTACAGGGGAGTTTCCACCATGGCCGAACTGCTGGATCTTGTGTCGAAGCCGGCCAGCCAGTTTTCGTCCGATATGGCGGAATGGCTGAACCCGCCGCAACGTCCGCAGCGGCCAACCTCCCGGCGTCACAAGACCGGCTTTCGGAACAGCGTCGCGTTCGGATTATTCTGGATCGCCATTATCATGGCGGGAAGCTTTGCCCTCTCTGGCTCGGCGCCGAACCCGTACACGATTGCCGCCTCGATATTGATCGCGATTGTCGTGGGACTCGGCAATTACCGCAACGAGAGGCGGCTTGCAAACAAGGAAGATGCCTTCCTTCTACAAGCCCACCTGGAGCGCTATCGTGCCTACCTCGTGCGGCGAAGGGTGTGGAAGCGGTTGCGGTACTGCCCCAAATGCGCCTGGGTAACGGATCTAGTCACCCTCCAATCGTCCTCCCTGTTCGACGTGCATGAACTGGCAAATAGCAAGATCAAGGAGGCCAGTGGAATTTCGACTAGAGGGTGACGATGCGCTTATCCTCCTTCGCGATTTCTTTGCGGGGCTAACCTGGTTTGTCGCCGTCGTTTATTTCTTAAGCGGCACCCAGGACTTTGTTTACGACATCGGCGCATATTGGCTTCGGTTCTGGCGCAGGTACACCTACCGACGCTCGCCCCGGCTCACGCTGGAGCGGTTGCGCGCCCGACAGCAGCAGAGGATCGCGGTAATGGTTCCTGCTTGGAACGAAGGCGAGGTCGTCGCCAGCATGGTCGACAACATCATCAAGCGCGTCGAATACGACAACTACTCGATCTTCGTTGGGACCTATCCGAACGATCCCGCGACCCAGTCGTGTGTCGACCGTCTGGCAAAGGAGTATCCGCAGATTCTTAAGGTTGTCACCGCGCGGCCGGGACCGACCACAAAGGCCGACTGCCTACACAACGTGCTGAAGGCGATTCGAGCTTACGAAGAAACGAACTTGGTCAACTTCGACATCATCTTGATGCACGATGCGGAGGACTGGGTGCACCCGCAGGAGTTCCTTCTGCACAACTACTTGATCCCCCAGGTCGACGTTGTCCAGATTCCGATTCTGCCTTTTCCGACCAAATGGAACAAGTGGGTTCACTGGATTTACGCCGACGAATTCAGCGAAAACCACATGAAAGATGTGCCGGTTCGGGAAAAGATCTCCGGCTTCGTTCCCTACGCGGGCACGGGCACCGGCTTCTCCCGAAAGGTGATCGACTACCTCGCGGAGGAGCATGACGGTCACGTGTTCAACGAGTCGTCGATGACCGAGGACTACTCGATGTCGAAGAAGATCCGAGAGGCCGGGCTCAAGTCGGTGTTCGTCAACGTTTTGTTGGGTGACGACAAATCTCCCTGGTGGGTACCCCTGGCAAGAAGACCGCTGTTCGTGTCGAACTGGTCTTACTTCCCGATGGACTGGACTCGTTCCGTTCGTCAAAAGTCGCGCTGGATCATCGGGATCTCCCTTCAGGAGTGGGAGCAGTCCGGTTGGGAAGGGAGCTGGCTGATGAAGGAAAACTTTGTCAAAGACCGCAAGGTCTTTGTCGCCGCCACAGCCTCCTTCCTCGGCTACTTTGTATTGACTTACTTCATTATCTATGCGATGGGACAGGCAGGCCTGATCAGGCTAAAGCTCCTTCCGATTTTGATTCCGGATACGGCGCTCGCCCACCTTGTTTCGTTCTGCAGTTTCTTCATGGTGGTTCGGATTACTCAACGGATTACATGGGTGGGCCTGACGTATGGGATCGGACCCGGCCTGATGTCCGTTCCCCGGTTAATTGTCGGAAACGTGCTCAACGGTTTGGCGGCATTTCGTGCGCTACGGGTGTTTTCCGACTCTCGAAGGGGGCGCGCAGCCGTGAAATGGGACAACACCCAGCACCTCGAAGGGATCGGCGATATGGGAGGCGTCGACCAGTCGAAGTCGAAAGTTGCCGCGCTGCAGGTCCCTCTGGACGAAGTCCTCGCCGGCCTTATCTCGACCGAGCCACTTCAAATCGTGAGGGCCCTAGGAGGGATTCCAGTTGAAGCCGAGGAGATCGAGAGGGCTGAGATAATCGCATATCTCAGATCTTTGGTATCGCACGAGGATCTGCGAGTAAGAGCAGCCCTGGCGCAAACTCTCGGACGGCTCACCTGGCGTGAACTGACGCCGACGCTATTTCACGCATTGAACGATTCGGACTCCGTTGTGCGATCGAATGCCGCGCGATCCCTGCTTGAGCGCCCTCGTGTCGGACCGCTGCTAGAGCAGGCCTTCACCGCCGCCAGTCCGAGGGCGGTCACCGCCCTGATCCGGGTCATCGAGCAAGACAAGAGGCGTCAAAGCCAGGTTTTCGACCTGATTGTGCGCGAACAGTTGGACGTGACCAAAGCCACCGTCATAGTCGAATCGGCAATCCTTCGCAAGCGGCTGACCACCTACCTGGAAGAGCTGGCCCTAGCATCCGGGCTATAGTAGCGCCGAAGGTGCGTCGTCACAACTGCCTAGGTATTCACGTGAACCGAGGGATGATTGACGTCTAGAAGCTGCCGGAAATCGCCTAGCCATGGCTCGAAGTGCTTCCACCGAGCAACGGAGGACTTGTAAAGGGGCTGCCGGACTTGCCATGCGCTTGGGGTTGCGACGAGGCGTTTGTTCTCGTGAGGGCGCAGGCAGGCGTTATCCCACTCTAGGCCGCAGAAGACAAGCATCCTTCGGATGACCGGTTCCGGGTCGGCGACCAGCGCTTCGTAGTCGATCTCGAGGAGGCGGTCCTGCGGCAAAACGGTCCGCCAGAATTGCATCAGTTGCATATACTGCTCATACACGAACGCGATGTTTCCCTTGTGGTTACCGCCCTCGTGCGGCTGGTGATTGGGTGTTGCCCAGATTGAAAGGCAGGTGTCGGCCGGGTTGCGGCGGATGTGGATGAACCGCGCGTTGGGTAGAGCGCGGTGGATCATGCCGGCGAACATATAGTTCCCAGGCATCTTATCGGTTACTCGCTTGGCGTTCGGACCGATACGTTGGAGCATCTCAACGTATTCGCGACAAAGCTCCGATGCAGGTTCCGGCCTTGCCCAGTTCTGCGTCCAGAAGAGCTGCTCGCCGGCGCCCTCGACTTCTGGGTGGCTGCTAAGGATCTGCTCGACGAGGGACGTGCCGGAGCGCATCATTCCGATAATCAGTACCGGGAGACCCGAGCCTGCGGTTTCGCCTGAGTTTGGGGGCGGGTTACGCTCGATCATCTGCTCAACGTGCCGTCGATAGCGATCCTCATCGAACGGGGTTGTGCTGAACTTAAGCAGTCGCGTAATGCGGTTCGCCTCGTCGTAGTGGCACATCGATGCGTCGTACTCGTTTAGGTCCTCCAGGGCCTTTCCGAGACCATAGTGCAGCGACACCAGCTCGGTTTGGCTGAGATCGGTCGTTTCGAGTAGCGATCGCATCTGGTCAACCAAATTGCGATCGGATTCCGTCACCTTTTGGTTTTGCATCAGGGAGTCGTAGGCGGAAACCTGCCGCGGGTTTTCAGCGATGGCAATCCGCAGGTTCGCGTTGGCATCCTCGATGAAGCCAAGCGGTCGCTGCCGGGTCGCTGTATGCAGCGCCTCCCGATGATCGGGATCCAATTCGATGGCACGCAAAAGATGCCGCTCTGCTTGAACCGTGTGCTTCGTTTCGGTTAGCGCGCCGCAAAGCAGAAGATGGGCGGCAGCTGAATTCGGGTACTGCTTTACGCATTGTTCGGAGCAGTGGAGCGCACTCTCGAAATCGCAGAGCGTGAGAAGCATTTGTCCAAGGGCGAGCAGATATTCGAGGGTAGGCGCGAGTGACGCAGCCGCCGAAAACGCTCTTGCCGCTTCGCCGTCCCTGCCTTCCAGCTGCTTGGTTTTACCGATGTTATAATGCGCGGCTGCGAATCCGGGTTTGAGGGCCACCGCTTGGCAAAACGAAGACGTTGCTGCCTCCAGCCGACGGGCGGCAAGCAATGACAGCCCTAAATTATTGTGCGATTGAGCATCGCGTGGCCTCGCGACCACGGCTCGCCTTCCAAGTTCTATCGCTTCATCCAACTGTCCGCGCTCTCGATAAAGGGTTGAGAGGGACATGAGCGCCTCATAGGCGTTTGGATCCGCCACCAAGACTTTCTGAAGCATCGCCTCCGCACGAACAAAATCTCCTTGGCGAGCAGAAGCTACACCAAGGAGAAACATCGCCGGAACTGACTGAGGGTCGATATCCAGCGCTTCTTGCGCAAACCGTTGAGCGGTTTCGAATTTGCCCGACTTTTGAGCCTCGGCCGCTGCCACCAACAGACGATCGCTAAGCTGGCTCATCGAAGATGTGCAAGCCGCTGCCCTCTCAACGGCCTGCATCGGATCAAACCACTACTTTCCCGGTGGCTTATTGGGGTTGCCTCCGCCACCGCCGCCTGGGGCATGATCGTAGTCGCCGGTTTGGACTGCAACACCGTTCTTAGGCGGGTCAGACGGTCCGCATCCTTGGCAGGCTGCAAATGAAACAGCCAAGAGGCAGATTAGCCAGAGCGATTTAGTAGATGTAAAGTATCGGGTCATATTTCGATGAACAGACTCCTCCTGCAGTCGCGAATTGAGGGTGCGTTTTCGCGGTTGGGAAGTAACCCATGTAGGCGGTTCCATCCGAACCGAAGCCGGCATCGGCGCCAGTGACGCATTTGGCGTACTTCGAGTGGCCGTCTACGTACGTGAAGTTGGCTCCTTGGAGGAAGCCGGCGTTGGCGAAGCTCTGTCCGACGGCGTCCGCTCCCCAGAGCTCGTAACCCCAGCCACCCTGGCTGATGTCCCAGTCGAGGTCCACGCTGTTGCCGGTGTTGTTAATCTGACACGAGCTGCGGTTGAACCAGTTGTCCGATGGGCCGAGCATAACCGTATCGGCCGGTTCGTTAACATTGGTCATCGATGCCGCACCTGGGCTAAGAGGGTTCGAGTCCTGGTGGGCAAGGAACTCGTTGAACGTATAGGTCACCCGGTAGAAATCGGAAGTGTTGGTATCGGTCGCGCTGGTAGCGCCGGGCTTCCAGTATCCCTTGTCCAAATAGAGCGTGTCCAAGTTGGTTGGGTTGGCGAATACGCCCTTATTCTTTACATAGGGCATCAATCGGTCGGTCCACCAAGGACCCATTTCGCCATGTGTGAATACGGTGTTGCTGCCGCAACCAGGGCAGCTGGTCGACCATGTTCCGGCGTAAGGAAACGCCATTGCCTGGTCGTCGAAATCGTTGCTGTACATGAGGTGGCTGAGGCCAAGCTGCTTGAGCTGTGAGAGGTCGTTGGTCTTCTTTGCGGCAAGCTTGGCTTGGGCAAAAACCGGGAAGAGGATGGCTGCGAGGATAGCGATAATAGCTATAACGACTAGCAGCTCGATGAGGGTAAAGGCACGTTGGATATTCTTCACTAATGGTCCTCCTAAGGACTGGGCATGGATTTACATATGACGAACTTGGGGTGATGGACTGAAAACGGACAGTGTGTGTCGGACATCACGCACTCACCCCGGAGCGGATGAAATCGGTAGAGCCTCGAATATCGAGACCGCAAGGCAAAACGAGTTCGAGGCTGTCCTTCGGAGCGCCCTCAACCATCTGGATCACTAGATCGACAGCCCTGAGGCCGATGTCGTAAAGCGGCTGCGAGACCGAGGTCAATGTGGGTCTCAGCTCTTCGCAGAACTCGGTGGAGTCGAATCCGACAACGGCCAAATCCTGCGGAATGCGGACCCCGTGGGTCGGAGAAAAATTGATGAAGTCAGCTGCAAGACCATCCGCGTGGCAAATCACGGCAGTATGTTTCGGGCCCTCGGCGAGGTACGTGTGCAGCGCCTTGCGATCTTGAAGAACGTCGAGGATATCGGAATCTAGAACCGTCACCCCATGGCGATCCATATGATTCCGATATCCTGCAAGACGCTCCTCCGACTCGACGTTGAGCCTGTCGCTCTCGATCGCGAACGCTATCTTTCGATGGCCCTTTTCAATCAGGTGGTCGATAGCCATGCCGATCCCCTGCCGGTTATCGCAAATGACCGTAGCATGCCTCTCGCCGAATGTTGCGGCCCTGGCGTGGCAGATAACCGAAGGAACCGTACAGTTGGCCAGAGCCTGTAAGTTCGATTCGGAGGGGGAGATGCTGTACCAAACCAGGCCGGCAAAGCGGCCGTCGTTGATGGCGTCGAGCGGATTGCCGTTGAGCAACTCGGGGCAGAGGGCGACCGAGTAATTATGCTGAAAGGCACCCTCAACGATGCCGTCCATTAGTGATGCAAAGTATCGCGGTCCAGTCCTGAACGATGGCCGCTCGATGCCGAGACCGTTCAACACGCCGATCATCATCGCGCGCTGAGTTCGGAAATTCCTGGCCCAAATATTGACTCGGTAACCTAACTCTGTTGCGGCTTCGCGCACCCTCTCGGCAGTCGCCACGCTCACACGAATACCATCCAAATTGCCGTGCAGCACCTTTGACACGACGACGGGCGACACCTTTGCTTTCTTCGCAACGTCCTTGAGGGTCACCGGCATGCAGCTATGATACAACGAGATATCGGATTTGATATAACGAATATATCAAAATTTTTCGAGCTTGCCGATTTAGCAAGATTTCTTGCTCGGATTTGAAATAACTGGCGGAAAATGAACTTCCGCGCAAGCGCCAGGATGCTTGGCGGCAGGGTTGTTGAGGAACATGGAATACGACGTCGTAATTGTTGGAGGCGGCCCTGCGGGCTCGACTCTCGGCTCGGTACTGCGCAAATATGCACCGGCGGCCAAAGTCCTAATCTTAGAGCGAGAGATTTTTCCTCGTGAGCATGTGGGCGAGTCTCAACTTCCACCGGTCACCAAGGTTCTGGAAGAGATGGGATGCTGGGACAAAGTCGAAGCTGCCGGGTTTCCGGTCAAGACCGGCGCTCTTTACCGGTGGGGAAACACCGACGATCTCTGGCGCTTTGACTTCCTTGTCGGCCAGGAGTACGAAGACCTTCCGCGGCCAGGCATATTAGAGGGGCAGCGCCACCAGACGACCTTCCATGTGGAACGCGCGACGTTTGACGAAATCCTGCTGGATCATGCCGCCGAACTGGGTTGTGAAGTATGCGAGGGAGCCAAGGTTTCAAGCGTTCAGCGAACTGGCGACACAGTCGATGCAATCAAAGTGGAGGGTACGACGCCTGCCGGAGCCGATGACGCCGGGTGGGTAAGAGCTAAGCACTACGTCGACGCCTCGGGCCATGTCGGCATCTTGCGAAGGGCGATGGACGTTACGGTTTCTGAGCCGACATCGCTGAAGAACATCGCGATTTGGCGCTATTGGCGGTCCGAGAAATGGGCCGACCTTGATGGAGTTGGCACAGGCGGCGTCCGAGTGCGGGTAATGAGTCTTGGAAACGGCTGGATCTGGTTTATCCCGATCGCAAAGGATTTGACCAGCGTCGGCTTCGTCACCCATGCTGACCACTACAAAAAGTCCGGGTTGACCCCTTCTGAACTGTATGCGCAAGCCGTCGCCACCGACCCCCATATCGCCGACTTGCTTACAGGCGCGACGCCTGAACCCGAGATTCGTTCGACCAAGGACTGGTCCTTTCTAGCGAACCGAATGGCGGGCGAGAATTGGATGCTGGTTGGCGAAAGCGCAGGGTTCGCCGATCCGATCTTGGCCGGAGGAATGGCTCTAGCGATGGTAGGCGCTCGCGAAGCAGCCTATCTCCATGCCGCGTTGATCAACGGCGACCACGAGGAAAGCTGGCTGAAGGCCTGGTATTCCGAAACCCAAACTCGCAGAATTTCACAGCATATAAAGTTTGCGGACTATTGGTATTCCGCGAACGGTCACTTCTCAGACTTACAGGCTTACACTTCGCAAATCGCGGCCGAGGCTGGCTTGTCGTTGAATCCGAAGGAGGCATTCCAGTGGCTGGGGACAGGTGGATTCGTCAGTGACGACCTTGCCTCGCCGGTAGTCGGCAGTTACCGGTTGGGAGCCGTGAAGTCCGCCATGCAGATCCTGTCCGGAATTCCGGCGACTTGGGAGATCAATCAATCCAACACATTCACCCTGAACCTGGAAGGGTGCGCGATTGAGCAAGTACCCTACTGCGCAGACGGCAAGATCGAGAAAGTCAAGTGCTACAAGCGGGGCGCTAGCCTGTTGCCGATGATCGGAATCTATCGGATGGTGTTCCGGGCCCTCAACCGGGCGAGCGATGCCGCCGCGTTGGTAAAGGAGCTAAAAATGACCATTGCCGGCACAAAGGAAATAACAGAGCCGTACAACGCTTTCCTGGGTGCCCTGGATGCCCTTGAGGGCATGGTAGCCGAAGGTTGGATTACGGCCTCGGTCAAAGAAGGGCGTCCCTTTATGAATGTGATGTTGGACGAAGCCAGCGTTTCAATGGCGGGGCGATAAGCGGCCGAGGTGTCATGGTAATCGATCGCGACGAACTGATTACGGCAGCGGCACAGGCGCATGCGTCCGGTCGACTGGACGATGCCGAGCGTTATGCCCAGCGGATTCTCTCCGCCCATCCGGGTGATGTCGACGCCCTGTTGATTACCGGCATCGTCAGCTTCAAGAAAACAAATTTCAACGCCGCCGAACAGTCTTTGCGGCGACTCATCGAGTTAGAGCCCAAGTCATTCGATGGCTGTTTCTGGCTGTCGATGGTGCTGCGCCGTACAGGGCGCCTCGATCAGGCAGCCGAAATGGCGCAATGCGCGGTTCACCAGGACCGCAAAAGCGAACATGCCCTGAACCAGTTGGGAATGTGTCTATTGGATCTTGGCCAGGGAGAAAATGCAGTCTCCTGCTTTAGGAAAGCGATCGATCTGGCCCCGAACATGGCGCCGTTTTTTGACAACCTGGGGAGGGCGCTGCAATCGGTAGGTCGTAACGCCGAGGCGATTGCGGCCTATCGAAAGGTGTTGGAGATAGGTCCCGTTCGCGTCGGCTCCTTGTTCCGCTTGGGCGATGCCTGTATGATCCAACCGGATGTTGCAGGGGCTGCGCAGTGTGCTCGCGCAATTCTTAAAATGGAGCCGGATTCGGTGCAAGGAAACCTGCTGCTCTCGCGCGCATTGATCGGCGACGGCCAAGTTGCGTTGGGGGCCGAATATGCGCTGAAAGCTATGCGGCTGGCGCCGTCGAATGCTGTTCCGGTGGCCTACTATGGCCGCGCACTGCAGAGCCTGGGCAAAATTGCTGAAGCTGACGAGCAGTTCAAACGGTCGATCGAGTTGGAACCGAGGCAAGGGTTCGCTTACCATGCTCTGGTCCATAACCACAAGGTGGTTGAAACCGAAAGACCGCTGGTCGAGAAGATGGCACAGTTGGCAAAAGACGATGGATTGCCGCGCAGGGAGATCATCCAGCTTGAATACGGGTTAGGCAAAGCCCTTGAGGACCTTGGCGAATACGAAGCGGCAATGAACCACTTCGATCAGGCAAACCACATCGATCATGAGCTTAAAGTCGGCGTTGTGCCTTTCCAAAAACAGCAGCTTCGCGAGACGGCGGATTTCCTCATCGGCACCTTCGATCATAGTTTCATCGAGCGGAACCAGGTCGTCGCATCCGACAGCGAGGTTCCGCTCTTCGTTGTCGGAATGATGCGGTCCGGCACCACGCTCGCCGAGCAGATTCTCTCGAGCCATCCCGAAATCGGTGGCGCCGGCGAGCTGCTCTTCTGGCCGGAAAACGCCGGCTCCAGTGAAAAGGTTTTTGTTCGAAAGGCGGCAAATGCCCAAGTGCTCGACCTTCCGAAGCTGAGGACTCTGATCGATTCCTATTTAGATCTGCTCGACAAAACCGCGCCGGGAAAACGGCGAGTCGTCGACAAGATGAATACGAACTACCTGCTGCTCGGCATTCTTCACGTCGCGTTCCCGAATGCCCGCATCGTGCACATGAAGCGGCATCCCGTCGATACCTGCCTTTCCATTTGGGCTACACCGGTCGCTAACGGGATCGATCTATGCGGCGAAAAGGAGAATATCGTATTCGCCTATCGCGAGTATGTGCGCGTCATGGAGCACTGGCGAAAAGTTCTGCCCGCCGACCGCTTCCTCGACGTGCAGTATGAGCACCTCGTCTCGAATCGAGACCAAGTGACGAGGCAAATGATCGACTTCTGCGGTGTCGACTGGAATGAAGCCTGTATGAAACCGGAGGACAATATCCGTTCTGTCAAAACGCCCAGCGTGTGGCAGGTACGGCAGCCGGTTTACAGAACCTCGATGCAGCGGTGGCGCAAATATGAGTCATGCCTCGGCGCTTTTGCGGAGCTCTTCGATGCGGAGACCGGTTAGCCGCCCGTCTTTGTGATAATTGCAGGGGTGATCTCAAGTGAGAGTTCGACCCATGCTCCGGCGCCTCCCGCTGTAATTCGAATGGTGCTGGACTTCGTCACAGCCTTGGTGTCAACGTTAAAAGTTGCCGAGTTTTGACCAGCGGGAATGGTGACATAGAGCGGCATCTTGACCAACCGAGAATCGCACGAAACTCGGACTTTGAATCCTTCCTTCGGCGCCGGCCCGTTTAGGAGGAGCAGCCCTGTGGTTTTCGTACCGCCGACGACACTGGGATTGGTCAGCCGGAAAGAGGTGAACTGCGCTGGTGTCAGGTTCATATTGGCCATGATCTTCGACCCGCCGAGCGCCGCAAGGACGTTCATATCGGTGACACCCACAACCGGTTCAGTCGTCAGCGCGAAATTCGTCGTGGTGGATCCAGCTTGTATCTGGCAGGAAGGGGGGCCTTTCCAAAGGGAAGTGTTTGAGGTTAAGACGATCTTCACTCCCCCCGGAGGCGCCGGTGAGTTGATCTTGATGATTCCCGTTGCCGTCGTACCGCCCTGGGCGCTTGCCGGGCTAAAAGTGAACTCACTCAACCTCGGCGACTGAAGGTTGAAGCTTGCCGAAGCCGTGCTTTTCCCCACCGTTGCCTTGATTGTCACGGCGACGTCCGCCGGCACCGGAGTGGTAGCGATCGGAAAGGTAGCCGTGGATTGACCAACCGCTACCGTTGCCGACGCGGGCAAAGTAATCGCAGTGCTCGTCGAAGTCAAGGTCACGACAACCGGAGTCTTGTCGACCTTGACCCCAAGATCAAGGGTCCCCGTCACTGCGCTCCCGCCTTGAATGGCAGCCGCCGAAAGGGTGACTTTGGCGATTTTCTGGGCTGAACAAAGGCCCGCAAAACACGCAAACAACAAGGCCACAGAGAGCTTGGGAATTGATTTCATACTAGATTTAGGCAACCGGCCGGCGGCAATGAATCAACTTCGCCACCACGTTTGGTTATACGCTGTCAGCAGCCGAATATGATCCTAATCGCAGCCGAGATCGACAAGATCATTCAACCGCTAGGCCGAGAATAAGGGCGGCTCGTGCCGAAATCTTAAGCGATGAGTCGCATTTTCTTGAGGTTCGATCGTCTCGTGAACGAAGCCGAGCCCCTCGTAGAATGCAGCAGCCTCCGGGTCATTTGTTCTTAGAATCAGTTCATCGTAGTGGCGGTCAGCGACTTCGAGCACCCGCGACATGAGCGCCGCGCCTATTCCACGCCGGCGATGGGATGGGTGGACATACACTCTTCGAATCCTCCCTAAATTGGGCCCTTGTCGAGTTACACCTGCGATTCCGACCAAGAGCGCCTCAACCGTTGCGCCAAAGAGCTGTTCATCGGGCGAATCGAAGCGGTTTGACCCGTCGGCCCACTCCTGCCGGAGGCGATCGATCATGCGGTATCCCTCAAGTGCCGCTGCATTGGCAAGGCTCTCAATTCCATCCAGCTTCGATAGTCGCCGTATCAGGAATTTGTCTTGGCTCACGAGACCGTTATACCAAGTGAAACAGCGGGCAATTCGGGGAAGTCTTAGTTGTCATGAGCGTCGCTAATCTACAACAAGTGTTCCTCTGGTGCACCGTCATCAACTACTGTCTGCTTATTCTTTGGTGGGCGATCATCATGTTGCCGCATAAATGGATTTACAACCTATCTGGCAAACACTTCGGCTGCAGTGAGGCGCAGTTCGATTCGTATAATTTAATTGGCATTATCTTTTACAAAATGAGCATTGTGTTGTTATTTCTGGTGCCCTATATCGCGATGAAAATCGTCGGCTAGACGCTGGACCTATCGAGTGAGGCGGTACGTTTCCCGAGCGATTTGCCGCTCCTCATCGGTGCGGACGACCCATACGGAGACAACGCCGCCGGCATCGATTCGTACGGCATCTTCTTGTCCATGATCGTTGGGTCCGGCCTCATCAAGCTTGATGCCTAAAAACCCGAGGCGGCTGCATATTCGCTGTCGCATGCTTGAGGAGTGCTCGCCGATCCCTCCGCAAAATGCGATCGCGTCAAGTCCCTCCAGCGCGACCGCATAGGATCCGATGTATTTGGCCACTCGATAGGCAAACACATCGAGTGCCAAGGTTGCGGCTTCGTTGCCTTCGCCGGCGAGCTTTTCGAGTTCTCGCAAGTCTCCGCCAGTGCTTGACAGCCCGGCCAGGCCGCTTTGCGAGTTCAACATCTTATCTACCTCCCGCATGTTTATATGCAGCTCTCTTTCTAGATAGAGGATCAAGCCTGGATCCACGTCGCCGGACCGGGTGCCCATCACCAAACCCTCCAACGGAGTCATTCCCATGCTGGTGTCGATGCTTTTTCCATCCAGGATTGCGCAGGCGCTTGCCCCGCTCCCGAGGTGACAGACGACCAATTTGCTTGCTTTTGGGGTGAGTCTAGGTTGCAGCAGTTCCGACACATATCGATAGGAGATCCCGTGGAATCCGTACCTGCGGAGCTTGTGGCGCTCCACAAGTTCTCTCGGAAGCGCATAGTTGAATGCCACGGGCGGCAATGTGCTGTGAAAGGCCGTGTCAAAGACGGCGACAATCGGAATACTTTCAAGGGCTCTTCGCGCCCCCTTGATGGTTTCGACATCGCGCGCATTGTGAAGCGGCGCCAGAGGGGACAGAGATTTGATTTCGAGTAAGA
>Ga0206847_10103_pt1 | contig 29317 bp, 24 predicted proteins | sample Alteio_BWOrgCont_17_FD_152880 | JGI IMG/M metagenome (GOLD analysis project Ga0206847, IMG submission 152880) | Enriched cells from forest soil in Barre Woods Harvard Forest LTER site, Petersham, Massachusetts, United States -... | ecosystem: Environmental > Terrestrial > Soil > Temperate forest >... | reverse complement strand
CGAAGATGTAGAATCCGCGTTTTCCATCGTCTCTGGCAAGGCCGGGGGCATGGTGCTCTTCCAGATCGTGAACTTCACTTTGTTGATCGCGAACATGGGCTCAGGGATGGGCGCGCAGCTTGCGGCGGGACGATTGCTTTACGGGATGGGGCGCGGCAATGCACTCCCGAAGAAATTCTTCGGCGCGATCGAGCCGAAGCGCCGCATTCCGAGGAACAACATTGTGGCTGTGGGCGGTTTTGCATTTGTTGGATCGGCGCTGCTTCAATTCTTCGCGGATAGGCTTGGTGGCGGAGCATACGAAATCGGCGCGGAATGCCTGAATTTCGGTGCTTTTGTAGCATTCATGGGTGTGAATGCGGCAGCGTTCGTGCATCATTTGCGACATGAGAATAGCAAGAATCTCGGCGGCTACGTGATCCCCGGGCTCGGCTTTCTGATCTGCGGATTCATCTGGTTCAATCTGAGCAATCCGGCGCTTGTACTGGGCGCCGTTTGGATGATTGCCGGGATAGCTTATGGAGCCGTGCGGACGCGCGGCTTCCGTTCTGAACTGGTAACGTTTGACGTTCCATCGGACGTGGCGTGATTGCTTTCTCCAAAAGAACTAGTTGAGCGTTTCGTCCTTCTTGACTTCAAGAGTTGTATTTTCGAGACGAAGCTTCAATGGGAGGCCGCCGACTGCAGGGGCTGCATCGCGAGCTATCTTTTCGAAGCTGGTAACTATGGTTGGATCGTTCCATGAGTCGTCTCCAACGATAAAGCCCAGCGAGGTGCCATCGCTCTGTTTGGAGAGGAATACGTCGAATCCAATGTATGAGAGGACGGCCACGGAGGTCCCGGCAAAGATGCTCGATGGATGAAAGGTGGCCGGGTCGTAGAAGGGGTGAGTAAAGAATCCAGGGTCGTGATGGACGCCCCACACAGCGCGCACTACAGAGCCGAGAAACAGGACGACAACAACCGTCATCCCGGCGCAGAGGACCTCATTCATCCGCGCTGAGGTTTTGATGCCGCGCAGGTTTCCCCAGGTGAACAAGGCCGCGTAGAACAGAATCCAAAAGTAGAAAGACAGGCCGGGGAGGATATTCATGGTGAGCTTGGCGCAGATCGCCGTGCAGATTAGTGGATTGATCAGATAGTCCATTACCATGCCCCAGCCGACCACATAGCCAAGCGCCGAGTGCATCTCCTGACCGACGTAAGTGTAGGCCGAGCCGGCGCTGGGATAGATCCTTGCCATGCGCCCATAGCAAATGGCCGTAAACAGCATGCCGACCATGGCAATGAGAATCGCAGTGACCACATGCCCATGAGCCTTGTTGCTGATTACGCCATAGATGCCCATCGGCGCAGTCGGCTGGATGATTACCATGCCGATGATGATCAGGTTCCATAGGCCCAGCGTACGATTGAGGCCAATGCCTTTTGGTTGCGCGTTTCCTTCAGCGTCTGCCATGGATATCCTTAACGCGCCGCCACCGCAGCTGTTGGTGTAATTGTTTGCGAACCCGCGTTCCAGCTACCGATTTGCACTGTTGGAGCATCGACTCCAGTCTCCGGCAATAAGGCCGTCAACACGCGCTTCTCTCCAGGCACAAGCTCAATCCAGTTATCCGACCAGATCACAGGGGCGATCAATCCGCCCGACGAAGTGCGCACCGCCGCGCTCACTTGAAAGGCGAGCGCCGTGGATGGGTTCTCAAGTTCCAGGCGCACAACCCGTCCCCGAATGGTCTTCTCAATTTCCGCGCGCGCAATCACCTTGGCCGCCGGCATATTCGCAAGCGCAGTCAGGTCTTCATGACGTGCTGCGGGCGTATGCGTATAGTCGGTTTTTGGCCAGTCAAAAGTGGTCAGCGTTCCAGGCACCCAATAGAAATTTCTGCTTACCACTTCTCCTTTGCTGTCCGTAAGAGCCAGATCAATAAAGAAAAATCTCTCCGCGTCCGCGTAGAGATTTTCCGGAATCGTGAGTACCATTTGCGAACTATCCGCGCCCGCATCCACCGGCGCATTGCCGCTGTAGAGCTCCTTCCACGCCATGTTGTGAACGTGCACGCTCGCATGAAGTCCAGCAAGCCGTTCATAGGTACTATTCACCACAACGATCGAGCGATCGTCGTAGGAGTACTGAATGTGTACCGGCTCGCACGCCTTCTTGGTTCCGAAGTATCCCGCACCTGCATCGAGATAATAGTCATACAAATGCCAGATCATGGATGGCCACGCGTTGTTCAGCATCCACTGAATCACGCCCGTCGACGTGTACTTGTTTCGGCTATAAGCCTCGAACATGGCGCGCTCGGAGTCGTATTCCATCGCTCCGGAAATCCGTTCGTACTCAGCAGCGGATTGAGGCTTCGCGTAAACCGCAGCCATTGAATCGTCGAGCACTTTGAGGTTCAGGAACTCACCGCCGCCGTAATGCATGCTCCAGTTTTCGGTGGGCGGCCATGCCTGCGCGTCGGGCAGAAACTTCTCCCGGCTCGCCAAAGATGGGATCGCCGGCCCAGGGCTGGTCTCTGTGTTGAACCCGTACGCGCCGCCGTTCTGCTTGTCCACATACCAATAACTGGGCGCGACATAATCGTACGGACCCGTCATCTTCACCCCGTTCGGACCACCGCCGGCAGTCACTTCCGAAGCCGCTGCGGAGATGATTGGGTTCGGCCAATGCGTCTCGGCTTCCACATCCAGATACGCGCGCTCAACACTCGTGGGAGGCGCGTTGTCACTGCCGTTGAGCCACACCAGCAAGCTTGCATGCTGCCGCAGCCGCAGCATCTGCGACCGTAATGACGCCGTCGCAATCGTCAAGTCTTCGGCAGTCCAGTCCTTCCAATGCTCCCAGTGATCGCAGCAACACCAGCCCAGCATCACCAGAATTCCATCCTGATCGGCGATATGGAAAAATTCTTCCGTCTCCAGCTTCCCTTCCAGGCGAATCGTGTTCAGATTCATATCTTCGACAAGCCGGAACTGGTCGCGCAAACGATGCTCATCAGTGCGCAGCAACATATCCTGCGACCACCCCGCGCCTCGAATCAAAATCGGCTTGCCATTCACGCGAAACAGCCGGCTCTCATTTGGCGTGAGCTCGGATGTAATCTCGCGAAATCCAAAATCCACGCTCTGTTCATCCGTTACTTCACCTTGCTCATGGAACCTCATCGTGAGCCGTTCAAGATGCGGCTCACCCATCTGTCGCGGCCACCACGGCTTGGGATTGCGAATGCGCAGTTGCGCAAAATGATCGGGTGAGAAAACAACCGTACGGTCTTCATGCGCGGCAAGTTCCACCGGTTCCTCGAACTTCACGCCTGCGGCTGTTCCGGACACCGCGCCCTTCACCGCGTGATCGCTCGCGTTGTGCAACTCCGCGTAAATGGTCAATTCCGCAGTACCGAGTGAACTATCGGTGAAGTGTGTAACCGCCAGTGGAGAGCGCAAAGTCACCGTGCCGGTTGTCACAAGATCCACGGCTCCCCACAGCCCCATATCCTTATCCGGCGGACAAGGATTCCAATCGACCCAGTTGATGCCGAGATCCTTCTCCGTTGGTGCAAATGTCTCCACAGCCAGCACATTTTTCTTGCCCGGCTTCAGTAACTCAGTAACATCGAAGTCATAGGTCCGATAAGCGCCTGCGACCTTGGTTGTATCCGCGATTTTCTTCCCGTTCAGCCACACATCGCCACGGTAGTTGATGCCGCCAAAGTGCAGCCACGCGCGCTCGCCTTGATGCGCGGCGGCCGGCGCAGCGAACTCCGTGCGATACCACCAGCCGCACCTATAGGGGCTGTCCTGGGCCATCGGCATGTTCGCAAAAATTCCGCCTATCTTATAAGTCGTGCCCGGAATCTGGCGCAGATTCATGCCGTAGTATGGATCTGGAAAGACGCCCGCCGCAGCTTGTGAAGCCAGCACGGTACTCGGCACTGCGGTCTTCAACCAGCCGTCCGTCTGGTATCCATCCGCGCCAATCGAGTCGCCTGTTGCCTGAAGTTTGCAGGCCGATTGCAACTGCCATCCTTCGCGCAAAGGCGTCACGGTTCCCGCCCGCATCATGGGCAAAACCAACAATGAAATCAGGAAACAAAACAACATTCGTCTAGGCATTGATCACCAGCAATCCTTTACATGCAAAACATGGTTTGTGTGTCAAATTCAAACGTTTGAACTGAGGAACAAAGGGAATATCGGTCATTTTTCAGCAACCTGTCAAGTTACTCCCGCAAACCTCTCGACTGGTCGTTTCTTTCTTCCCGGTGGAGCAGCCGAAGACATCCGCACAACCAGTTCCGGAGGCGCTCGGTGCAAGCGCAGCGTTTGCTCTCTCCGTTGCTCGCGCGCTTCTATCGCGTCCACTAACCACTCCGTTGCCAGCAACCCCATCTCCCGCAGCGGCTGCCGGATCGTCGTAATCCCTGGCGTTGCCACCGCTGCCGGAAGCACATCGTCAAACCCCAACACCGAGCAATCCTCCGGCACGCGCACACCCGCGCCAAGCAATCCGCGCACCACGCCAAGGGCCGTGAGGTCGTCGAACGCGAGTACGGCGGTAAAGCTGCGCTCCGATGCCAGCATTCGTTTCGCACAGTCCATTCCACCTTCGAAGCCGGAAGTGGGATCAACGAGATTGGGCAACTGGAAAACCAGGCGCGGATCGAATTTAATACCAACCTCCGCCGCAGCGCTTTGCATTCCAGCCCATCTTGGCTCGCTGTCAAACATATCTTCCGGGCCGCGAATTACCGCAATTTTGCGATGCCCGAGCTCATGCAGATGGCGCATAGCAAGAGCCCCGCCGGTCTCGTTGTCTACGAGTACCGAACTCACGCCACGCTCAGTCAAATCGCGGCTTACAATGACGATGGGAACATTGTTTTTCTTGACGTCGCTCAGCAAATTGGTTTCATCGAATACCCAGCTTGCGATTACGATCACGCCTTCCGCGCGCCGCTCCAAAATCATCTGAAGATAGCTGTCAAAGAGTCCGCGCTGTGTCTGCGCATCCATCAACAGCGGCAGGTAACTGCCGGGCTGCATACCCGCTTGTATGCCCCGCACGATCGGAATGCAATACGGATCGGAAAGATCGTAGGCCAGCACGCCGATGGTCTGGCTGCGCCGCCGCCGCAACGACCGCGCAAACGCGTCTGGATGGTAGCCAAGCTGCTGTGCCATGGCGCGAATATGTTGGCGAGTCTTTTCCGCAACATTCTGCGATAGGGGCGCCTCGCTCAACACAATCGATACCGTCGACACGGAGAAGCCGCACGCGCGGGCAACATCCAGCAATGTGACGTGACCGGATCTGCGCTGTCCCAACTCTCCTCCACATTCGCGACGGAAAATCCGCGATTTAGATTTTTCGCTTGACACGCGAAAAGTTTGATCCTACATTAGCCTTCTACTATTCAAACGTTTGAATGTCAACAATTTGATAGGGGATGGCCAAAATGAACTCAAAAACAAGACTCTCGATCCTGCGAGCTTTCTGTTGTATCGGTGCGCTTCTATTAGTGTCTATAACGGCCGCCTGGGCTCAGGCAGGCCGCGGCGGAATCAATGGAACGGTCACCGATCCAAGCGGCGCACTGGTCCCCGGCGCAAAAGTGACTGCCCTCAACCACGCAACCGGGATCGCGCAATCGACCGTTACCACGGCGGCCGGCTTGTATTCCTTTGTCTCGCTCAATCCTGGCAGCTATGAAATCAAGGCCTCCCGCACCGGGTTTGAAAGTGTCGCCGAGGACAACATATCAGTAAGCGTGGACCAAGTCAGCGTCGTCAACATCGCGCTCCACGTAGGCAGCGTCACAGATACTGTCACCGTTGCACAGGCCGCGGATATCATCGATACCAGCAACTCCACGGTCGGCCAGCTCATCTCCGCCGAGACCATCGATCGCGTTCCGTTGCTGAACCGCAATGTTTATGAACTGGTACAACTGAGCGCCGGTGTCACCCCATCCAATGGCGCACCGAACTCGGCAGACTCGGCGCAGATAAACAACATCTCAGACGGCCGTCCTGGAGTCGATGTATCGTCATACAGCATCAACGGCGCTGTGCTTGGTTCGGTCTATTACATGCTCGACGGCAGCCCGCTTGGAATTGCAGAGAACAACATCGCGGCGATCATCCCCATGTCGGAGATTCCCGAAGATAGCGTGGACGAGTATCGCGTCGAGACACAGAACACACCGGCCTCCTATCAGAGCGGAGCAGCGGGCGTAATCAGCCTGGTGAGCAAGTCCGGCGGAGACAAGTTCCATGGCGATGCATTTGGAGTTTTCCGCCCGGATGTTCTCGCGGCCAACGAATATTTCAACAAGCAGAGCCAGTTTCTGGGCGGCCTTCCCAATCAGCCGCAAAGCTTCCATCGCTACCAGGAAGGCGGAGCCATCAGCGGGCCAATCAAGCATAAAAAGCTGTTCTTCTTTGGCGATTACGAGGCAACGCAGCAAGCCCAGTTTGACGGATCGAACTACTTCCAGGTTCCCACCACTGCGGAGCGGACGGGAGATTTTTCAGCGGACGCTTATACGATCTACGACCCGACGCAGCCCGACGTTGCCACCGGACCGCTGGCAGGAACGCGCCAGCCCATTGCTGGTAACAAAATCACCAATCCTAACCCTATCGCGCTGAAGTTTCTTTCCATGTTCCCGAAGTGCAACCGGCCCAGTCCCAGCACCTGCGAAGCTGCCACTGCCTTGTCCCCGTACCCCGTATCCGGTGGCGGCAACTTTTTCGCTCCCGGCACCGATCCCACCACAGGTCAAAAATTCGACGTCCGCGTGGACTGGTACGAGAGCGAAAAGCAGCGCATCTTCGGTCGTTTCTCCTTTTCGCGAACTACCCTCGCAAGCTTCAATGCTTTTGGCAACATGTGGGACCCCTTTTATGCACTGAATGTAACCAACGCGCGTAACGCGATCGTCGCCGACGACCTCACCTTGAGTTCGACCACTGTTTTGCAACTGCGCTATTCGTATACGCGGCACTATGAGAATCAGGGCGGCGATCCCGCACAAAATGGATTCGACATTACCTCACTGGGATTCCCCTCTTCGCTGGCCGCGCAGGAAGTCTATAAGATTCTTCCCCTCATGAATTTCAACGATGTGGGCGGCGGGATCGGCGGCACCTGCTGCTACAACACCTTTCAGTATGCCAGCGAAAACAGCGACATCATTGCCAGCCTGACCAAGGTAAAGGGCAAGCACGAAATCAGCACCGGCTTCGAGTATATGAAGCGTTTTTTGAACGTGGGTCAGCCTCCGTTTCCCTCCGGCAACTATTACTTTGACATGTCTGCGACCGACCAGACATCGGGAGCGGGATCGCCAGTGGGAGGCAACGACTACGCTTCGTTCCTGCTTGGCACTGGTACAGCACCGGGCGGCGAATCAACCGATTTCACCAAGGATCTTTTCGTAGCCTCGGCCAGCCCGTACTACGCGGCTTTTGTTCAGGACACCTACCACATCTTGCCAACTCTCACTGTTACTGCGGGGTTGCGGTGGGATATCTTCGGCGGCAAGACGGAACGGCATAACCGCCTGGAATATTTCGACCCAACGGCGCAAGGCTCGAGCAATGGCGTGTCGTTTACAGGCGGCGAAGTTTTCGCCACGTCCGGCAACCGCTCTCCGTTCACAACCAACATGAAGGACTTCAGCCCTCGCCTCGGTTTTGCGTGGCAGCCTTCAAAGGACATCGTCTTTCACGGTGGCGCAGGCTTCTACTACGGCCCCAGTGCGCAGATGGTCAGCGGCGCCGGACAAAACAGCGATGGCTACTCTTCGTCCACAAATTGGAATTCCACGGATTGGAATAACGATCCCAATACCGTTGCATTTGACGGCGGCAGCGGCTCCGGTAACTCGGTCCTATACGGCAGCAGCCTAGATCCAAATTTCACCGGCGGCCCGGCGCCCAGCCCCACCGCGCCCTATTCAATCAGCAACCCATTCCCGGCCGGCGTTATTCCAATTACCGGCTCGTCGCAAGGATTGGCCACCTACCTCGGATCTTTTCTCAGCACCATGCTCCATTCGCAGCGCACGCAGACGACTTACAACTTTAACTTCGGTTGGGATATCGATCTCTCCCATGGTTTCCATCTCGCCGCCGGTTATGTGGGCAGCCGAGGCCTGTTCCTCCCGCTCGGCGCTGCTGACCTGAATCAGCTCAGTCTGGGCACCATCGCGAGCAAGCAGACTGCGCTCATCAACACCATGGTCCCCAACCAGTGGGAGGCCATTCAACCCAACACAAACGTCAATTATGGTCAGGCAACCGTGCCGCTTTGGGTGGCTCTGCAGCAGTTTCCGCAATTCGGCGATGGCTCGGCCTGCTGTGGCGAAGGCGTCACCGTTCATGGTTATCCCGGCGGCGACTCGGACTACAGTTCCCTGCAAACCAAGCTTGAGAAACGCCTCTCGAATCACTTCACGACACTGGCCTCTTTCACCTGGGCCAAGATCATGACCGATGACGGCAATCCTCCATTGGGCTTCGTCGGCTCTCACAACGGCGCGCCGCAGGATTGGAAGAACATGAACCTCGAGCACTCGGTGAGCCCGCAGGAAGTCAAATTCCAGTTCACCTGGCAAGCATCCTACGATCTGCCTGTAGGCAAGGGTCGACTGGTTAACCTGAATGGGGTGGGCAATGCGGCGCTAGGCGGCTGGACGATCAATGGAATTGCCTACTTGAGCGATGGCATTCCGATCAATGCCCCCGTCGTTGGAGCCGGCTTCTCCTATTTCAATCAGCGCACCAATTTGTCTTGCAACCCGAGCAAAGGCGCGCCCCATACAGCGAATCAGTGGTTCCTCCCCAACTGCTTCACGGTGCCGGCAAGTCAATTCGTGGCGGGCACTGCACCCGCGTATCTTGACAACGTCCGCACCATGGGAGCAGAGAACCTTGATCTCTCTCTGTACAAGAACTTCACGATCGGCAAGGAAAAGGATCTGCGTTTTGAAATCTCTTCGTACAACATCACGAACAAGGCGCAGTTGGGAACGCCCAATGTAAGCTCCCCCGGCTCGGGCTATTCGAATTTTGGCCAGATCACCGGCACCATTAATACCCCGCGACAGTTCCAGTTCGCAAGCCGTTTCACTTTCTGATCGGTTACGATTTAAAGAGCAGGCAAATTCCCTGGGGAGTCTGCCTGCTCTTTTTGGTGCGGAGAAGGCAATAAGATGGAGTCACCCTGGCACTGTGTATCATGGTCCCATGTTCGGAAACCGGCGCGCCGCTTACACCTTTCTGGTTGCATTCGCAACTCTGATTGCTTCCATTTTTGCATCCTCGCAGACCCAGTTGCCAATCGACGCTTTCCATCCGCGGTTTGAGGCAGTGCTCACTCAGCATGGCGTGGTCGGCGGTGGCTTTGCATTCGTTCGTGGGCCTGCGCCGGCTACGCAATTCTTCTTTGGCAACGCGCGCCAGGAACCCGCTCAGCCTGTGGATGCAGAGACCGCATACAACTGGGCGTCGATCACCAAGACCATGACGGCGATCGCCATTCTTCAACTGCGCGACCGCGGCCTGCTCTCGCTTGATGATCCCGCGGTGAAGTATGTGCCGGAGTTACGCCAGGTGCATAACTCATATGGCCAAATTGAAGCGATAACAATTCGCCACCTGCTCACGCACAGCGCGGGTTTCCGCAATCCGACCTGGCCGTGGGACTGCGACGACTCAACCAACTGCGACTGGCAACCATTTGAGCCGACGCATTGGTCCCAGGTCGCAGCCATGCTGCCGTATACACACATCGCGTTCCCGCCCGGCTCTCGTTGGAGTTACTCCAATCTCGGCTATGTTTTTCTGGGGCAAATCATTGAACGCCTCACTGGCGATGACTTCGAAGTCTATATCGACAAGAACATCCTGAAGCCGCTTGAAATGCACTCCAGCTATTTCGATCGCGCGCCTTACTTCCTTGAAAGCCATGTCTCGGCGAGTTATTTGCACGCTGGCTCCAAACTCACTCCTCAGCCATTTAATTACGACACTGGGGTCACGACTTCCAATAGCGGCCTCAAGGCGCCGATTCCCTCATCGGCGATCCGGCAAACGCGCGGTACGAATTCGTACTCAAGCGAAGCTCGCTGGAAGAGATGTGGACCGGCGTGTTGCCCGCTATCGAGCCAGGCCAGGCGCCGACACCCTATACGGCAGGCCCGCATGGCGCGCAACCAATGATGGGCCTGGGATTTTTTGTTGTTGAAGTCGCGGGCCATCGCTATATCTACCACGATGGCGACCAGGGAGGGTTCTCTTCGGAGTTATTGATTGACCGTGCTGGGCGCAGCGCCAGTATACTCGCTGTGAATACAACCGATACCGGCGCCCCGGAGCCAGCGACCACGCTCCATCCCCAATCGAACACCGAACCCGACCCGAACACCGATCTTCGCCAGACGCTGCGCACTGTCCTCATTGAGACTGTATTTCCGGCCTACGCAAAAGCACCGTAATTCATCCCCAAAAAAATTGTTCCAACTTGTTTGCAGATTATTTCGGTGAATCGAATAAGATAAGTTTCCATGGCTACACTTTTCGACAAACTGCAACTCAAAGATCACAAGGAAATGCTGGTCCTCAACGCGCCCGAGACCTTCGAGGCTGAGTTATCGCACCTGCCCGTGCTCCACATCCATCGCAGTATCGAGTCGCTTGCGGAGATTCGGTTCGCCCTCGCATTCGTAACGCGCCAGGCGGAAGTCGATGCGCTCGTACCGAAGATCGCCTCTCGCGCCAAGGGCGACGCAAGCATCTGGTTCGCCTATCCCAAGGGCTCATCGAAGAAATACAAATGCGATTTCAACCGCGACACCGGCTGGGCACTTCTGGATGGAGCAGGATTTGACACCGTGCGTTCGATTGCCATCGATGAAGACTGGACAGGCCTTCGATTCCGCCGCAAGGAATTTATAAAGTCGCGCTGAATCTAACCGGCTCAAACAACGAAAAGACCCGGTAATACTTCGCCAGCCTTGCCCTCCACGACATGCGTAAACGCGCTGGCGTTCCGCGGCGGCTCCGGGCCAACATACACGGTCCGCGCACCGGCCTGACGCGCCCAATGCACAAAGTTCGCCGCCGGATAGACCGACCCTGAAGTCCCTACCACCACCATCAGCGGCGCCTTCTTTATCTCCTGCTGAATCCGCTCCATCTCCAACGGAATTTCGCCGAAGAAAACAATGTGCGGCCGCATTCGAGCGCCACATGAACAACGGCTCACCGCGCTCAAGTCCTTATAAACCGCCATGTCCGAAACCGGCGCCTCGCCGCATTCGGCACCACATCGCGATTTGGCTAACTCGCCATGCATGTGTACCAGCCGCATGCTTCCGGCCCGCTCATGCAGATCGTCCACATTTTGCGTACACAGGAAGAACCGATCTCCCAGCAGCTTTTCGAGTTCCGCCAGCGCGAAGTGGGCCGGATTTGGCGCGGCCTTAGCTCCCTGCTCGCGTCGCTGCGAATAAAACTCCCACACGAGCGCAGGATTGCGTTCCCAGGCTTCAGGCGTACATACATCCTCGATCGGATGCCCCGCCCACAAGCCGTCCGATGCGCGAAATGTAGGCAAGCCGCTCTCCGCGCTGATGCCCGCACCTGTAAGCACAAACACGCGGTCATCAGCACCTACGGAAATTGGTTCTATCATTTCGATTCGTCCAATAATCCCCTACTGATCACTGGCAACTGACCACTGTCTTCAGGGCTCCAGCAGAATCTTCCCAGTAGTCTTCCGCGCCTCAAGATCGCTCTGCGCCTGCGCGGCCTCATTCAGCGGATACAAATGCTCCGTGCGCAGCTTCAGTTCTCCCTTGGCGGCCCAGCCCAACACGTCGCCGGCACGCCATTCGAGATCGGCCCGCGTTCCAATGTAATGCCATAGCGTAGGCCGAGTCACAAACAGCGATCCCTTTCCCGCAAGCTGGATCAAGTCGAACGGCGGCACTGGCCCACTCGATGCCCCAAACAGCGCTAACAGTCCCCTCGGCCGCAGACAATTCAAACTGCCTTCAAACGTTGTCTTGCCGACCGAGTCGTACACCACGTCTACTCCCTTGCCACCCGTGAGCCGCTTCACCTCCGGCTCGAACTCCTTCTCCGTATAAAGAATGACATCGGAAGCACCTGCCTCTCGCGCCAGTTCCGCCTTCTCTTCGGTCGAGACTGTCGCGATAACACGCGCTCCAATGCGCGCCGCCATCTGCGTCAGTAACAGTCCCACTCCGCCAGCGGCGGCATGTACCAACGCCGTCTCCCCGGCCTTCAGCGGAAACGTCGAATGCGTCAGGTAATGCGCCGTCATGCCTTGCAGCATGGCCGCCGCCGCCTGCTCCATGGTGAGGCCAGCGGGAACCTTGACCAATTGAGTCGCGGGCACCAGTGCATACTCCGCATAGCTACCGAGCACGCCCACCGAAGCCACTGCATCGCCAGCCTTGAAGCCGGTCACGCCAGGGCCAAGCTCCTCCACCGTGCCTGCGGCCTCGCTGCCCAGGACCAGCGGCATTGACGATTTGTACGTCCCCTTGCGGAAATAGATCTCGATGAAGTTGACCCCGGTGGCTTCCACTCGGATCAACACCTGCCCTGGCCCCGGTTCGGGGATGGGCAATTCGGCCAGTTGCAATACTTCTGGCCCGCCTGTCTGCTGTATCTGAATTGCTTTCATGTCACGGCCAGAATGCACCCTGAGACCGCGCCTCTGCAAGTTCCGTTCATTTTGCAGCAGCAAACGCACTCCCGTTTGCGCCCAATAAAAACAACGAACCCCGCCCAGGCAAAAGCCCAAGCGGGGTTTTATTCTCTGGTCACTTCGTCCCTGGTCCCTGGTCTCAATCGCGGTCCGACAACAAACTCTGCTCTTCCGGCGAAATCAGTCGCACCAGCCTATCAACCGCATAAGGCGCGCGGTTCTGCATGGTGTGGTAATGCCTGACCTGCAGCTCTCCCAGTAGCCCGATCGCCACCATCTGGATGCCGGCAAGAATCAGCACTGCACCAACAACGAACAGCGGCCCATGCTGGTCCATCAGGCTCTGGTGAGGATGGAGCAGCTTCAGTCCCAGCAGGACCGTCGAGATGATGCTGCCCACAACAATGCCAAGCGCGCCGAACCCACCGAAGAAGTGCAGCGGGCGGCCCATGTATTTCAGCAAGAAACGTATCGTCAACAGATCGAAGAACACGCGGAATGTGCGACCGATGCCATAGTGGCTCTTGCCGCGCTCGCGGTTCACATTCTTGATCGGAATTTCACAAATCGATGCGCCATACCAGCTGGCCAGCGCGGGAATGAAGCGGTGCATTTCCCCATAAAGCGGAATGTTCTGGATCACTTCGCGGCGGTACGCCTTGAATGTCGTCCCGAAATCATGAATGTCCACCCCGGAAAGCCTGGCCATTAGCCAGTTCGCGCAACGCGAGGGAAAGCGGCGCATCACGAAATTGTCGATTCGCTCCTTGCGCCATCCCGACACCACGTCATAGCCCTCTTCCAACTTCTCAAGGAAGGCGGGAATATCGTTCGGGTCATGTTGCAGATCGCCGTCCATGGCAAGGATAAATTCGCCCGATGCATGGTCGAACCCCGCCGCCAGCGCCGACGTCTGGCCAAAGTTGCGGCGCAGCTTCACCACCAGTACCCGGCTGTCCACCGCGGCAATTTCTTCCAGAAGCTTGTACGAGCGGTCACTGGAACCATCGTCCACGAAGACCAGCTCAAAGCTGTCGCCCACCTGCTCCATCACCTGCTTCAGGCGCGCATACAAGGCGGTAACATTCTCTTCCTCATTGTGAAAAGGAACGACTATCGAATACTTCGCCATAATACGAGTATAGATGAATTTGGATTTCAAAAGTTCTATTTTTCCGCGCTTCCTGAGTACTGTTTTTTGCTCGAATGTTTACGCTGGCTGGGGTGCTACCCCTCCAACTCGTCCAGCATCGCCTGCATTTCGCTCAGCGCGTGCCGATTGCCGCTTCGCGCCGCGCTTCCGATCCCAGCCTTCAGCCGCTCCGCCGCCTCCGCATTCCGCCCATCCTTGGCCAGCGTCTGCGCCGCCATAAAATAGCCTGCGGTGTAGTCAGGATCGTTCTCAAGCAGAGTGTTGAACTCATCCAGGGCAGCCGCAGTCTCACCGCGACCGGCCAGTTCCATCGCCACGCCGTAGCGCGCAAAGCTATTCTTCGCGTCCATCGCCAGAATTTCTCTCAGTCCAGCAAGCTTGTCCATTTGCTCTTTTCCGGCCCCAGTCAACTGAAGGCATTTGCACATTTGGCGAGGATTGCCGACACTGGATCTGGACGCCTCAATTCGAAGACCTGATTCAAGCCAGCAATTACATTCTACTTGGCCAGTCGGATCCACCGGCCATACAAGGGAGCAATCGAAATATGAGTTCCACAGAAACGAGTCCGGCAGCCCGCACCGTCGCCAGCACGCAGTCCGAAATGACTGAGATCATCCTGCCCAACGACACTAACACGCTGGGTAATCTGCTCGGCGGCCGCCTGATGCACTTCATCGATCTGACCGGCGCCATGGCCGCATATCGCCACTCCCGCACCAACGTCGTCACCGCCGCAATGGACCATATCGACTTCATTCGCCCCGTTCATCTCGGCGACCTGCTCACGCTCAGATCGAGCGTGAACCGCGCCTTCTCAAGCTCCATGGAGGTCGGCGTGAAGGTCTGGGCGGAGAACACGCGCACTGGCACCATTTGCCACGTCGCCAGCGCCTACCTGGTTTTTGTCGCGATCGATGACAAGGGGCGCCGCCAGCGTGTGCCTGAAGCGCTGCCGGAAACTCCCGACGAGTTCCGCCGCTTTGAAGGAGCGCTGCGCCGTCGCGAAAATCGAGAAGCCGAGTCCAACCGCCGCAAGCAGGCCAAAATCGAGACTGACGCGCAGGAAGACGCCGCCGTGGCCCAACCCTGATCTGCTCTCGCGAGCATTCTCTTCAACCAATGCAAAATGGGGCTTTCATGCCGGCTTCCCTGCCCATGACGAATGACCATTCGGATTTTCCGCGCCGCATTGTTTGCTTAACCGACGAGACCACGGAAACGCTCTACCTGCTGGGCGAACAGGACCGCATTGTCGGTGTGTCAGGCTATGCGACTCGACCTCCTGAGGCCCGCCGCAAGCCGCGTGTGGCTGCGTTCAAGACTGCAAAGATCGACGCAATTCTGGATTTGAAGCCCGATCTCGTTTTGACATTCTCGGACGTGCAAGCGGAAATTACTCGCCAGCTTGTTCTGCGCGGCGCGACAGTGTTCAACTTCAACCAGAGGAGCATCGCTGAGATCCTCGACATGATCGTCGTGCTCTCGCGCCTTGTCGGAAAACAAAATGATGGCCAGGCCCTGGTGCAGCAGCTACTCGGCGGTCTTGACGAAATTAAAACATCCGCGCAAGCCTTCCCGCATCGCCCGCGCGTCTTCTTCGAGGAATGGAAAGATCCGCTCATCAGCGGCATCCGTTGGGTAGAAGAGCTGGTCGAAATCGCAGGCGGCCAGGTCATCTTTCCTGAGTTAGCAGGATGTGGCAAAGCGCAGGATCGCGTCGTCGACCCATCGGTTGTCGCGGCCCGCGATCCCGAAGTCATCCTCGCATCATGGTGCGGCATGAAAGTCAATAAGGCTCTCATCCGTTCCCGGCCCGGCTGGTCCTCCACGTCGGCAGGCCGCAACGAGCATGTCTACGAAATAAAGTCGACCTACATCCTGCAACCTGGCCCCGCATCTTTGACTGAAGGAGTACGCCAGGTTCATGCCATCCTTGCGCATGTTGTTGGCGTCCAAGTCGCACCGTCGTTGAGGCCAAAAGAGAAGATGGATCCCCTCGTCCTGTAAAATTCAAGTTGGAGCACCACGCCGGAATGGCAGTGATGACAACTTGACCGCGCCATTCACCGCGAACAGTTTTTTCGAAGAACAGGCTTTCTAGAAGGAGCAGTTAGAAATTATGGCCCACGCCCCCAATATGCCCGCCCCCCTCGCTTTGCCAGGCGTTTCTAAAATCGTCGCCGTCGGTTCCGGCAAAGGCGGAGTGGGCAAAACTACCGTCGCCGTAAACGTTGCCATCGCGCTCTCAAGACTTGGCCAGCGTGTCGGCCTCATCGACGCTGACATCTACGGGCCAAATGTTCCGCTCATGATGGGCACAGCCAAGCAGCCGGCCGTTGGCGCGAACAACCAGATCATTCCCAACCTGACTCATGGCATCAAGACCATCTCCATCGGCTACATCTCTCCCGGAGATAAGCCCCTGGTGATGCGTGGACCTATGCTGCATCAGATCATCCGCCAGTTCCTGCAGCAGGTGGAATGGGGCGAGCTCGATTACCTGATTGTCGATCTGCCTCCCGGCACGGGCGACGTGGTGATCTCCCTGGTCCAGACCGTTCCTCTGACAGGCGCGGTTGTCGTCTCCACGCCATCCGATGTGGCGCTCCAGGATGCCCGCAAGGCGCTCGAAATGTTTGCCCAGGTCAACGTTGAAGTCCTCGGCATCGTCGAGAACATGAGCCACTTCACCTGCCCGCATTGCCACCATGAGATCGACATCTTTTCCAAGGGCGGCGCCGAGCGCACAGCAACTCAATTCCACATTCCCTTCCTTGGCGCAATCGAATTGGTCCCAGCCATTCGCGAAGGCGGCGACCGTGGATTGCCTGTCACGCTAGCCGGTCCCAAGAGCCCTCAAGCCGCCGAGTTCTACGCCGTTGCTGAGAAGCTTATGGTTCGCGCCGAAGCCGCCGCGGCAGCCGCTACGGATGTGATTGAGATCAGCTAACCTCCTGCGGCGGGGCGGACCACCTGCGGTGTGGCAGACGCTTGCTTATCGCTCGCAGGAAATTCATCGGGACCGAACATTGCGAATGGAGCCTCTGCGTTGCCCAACGATATCCTGATTCGTCAAATTCAGCCGGCAGACTTCGCACAATGGAAGCCGCTCTGGGATGGCTACAACGCCTTCTACGGACGCGAAGGCGCAATCGCGTTGCCAGATGCCACCACGAACATGACCTGGTCGCGCTTCTTCGACGCCTGCGAGCCGATGCACGCACTTGTCGCCGAGCAGGCCGGCAAACTGTTGGGCCTGGTGCATTTCATCTTTCACCGCAGCACCATTTCGATTGCGCCCACCTGCTACCTGCAGGACCTTTTCACGGTAGAATCCGCACGCGGCAAAGGCGTAGGCCGCGCCCTCATCGAGCAGGTTTATCAGCGTGCGAAGCAAGCAGGTTCCAGCCGTGTCTATTGGCTGACTCACGAGACCAACGGGACAGCAATGAAGCTCTATGACAAGGTCGCCGAAAAGTCTGGCTTCATCGTCTATCGCAAGCCGCTCTAAGCCTGCCTAGCCGCAACAACACAATGGGAGCGAGGCCCAAGCCCCGCTCCCATTGTGTTGTTGTGTCACAGATTGTTAAGGTGATTCAAACTACCGCCAGTGCCCTTCTCTAAGCTCCCAGTGGTCACCGCGGCGTTCCCAGCGATGCGCAACCCAGCGCTGGCCCGGATGCGGCGGACGATCCCAGCGGCCCGGAGTCCAAACATACGCTCCGCCTTCCCAACGATGATAGCCATCGATCCACACATAGCCGCGATCCGGCGGTGGCGGACGGCGCTCGACGATCGGAGGTGGCGGCGCGATCCGCACAATTACCTGCGCATATGAAGCCACAGGCGAAAGGGTAAGTGCAACTAATGCTGCCAATGCAAACTTCTTGAACATCTTTCGGTTCCTCCAGGGTTGGTTTTCCGGATTCCCTCGTACATTCCGGCCTGTTGAATTAGTCAACGCCATGTTGCGGGATTAGTTGCGCGTTGGGGATGGAGCGCTTTATTCACGACACGAAATTGGATGCCTCAAACGCTCGGCGGGGTGGTCTGGATAAAGCATCCAATTCATAAAAATTCGCATCGTCGCGGTCCTCCCGACTTACAGGAAATAATCGAAATCCGTCTCGAACTTCATGCGCCGCTGAATCCTGAGAATGTGCCCTGGCTGCTTCGCTGGATTCAGTTCGACGTAGTTGCGCGGCCCGCTCCACAGATAGCGCTCTCCCGTAAGCAGATCTTCTGCCTCATAGCTGCGATCCCGTGGAATCTCCAATTCTTCCAGCGGCAACGTGACGAAGCCCGACTGCGTGTGGTGGGGATCGAGATTGACCACTGTCAGAATCAGATTCGATCGATCCTCCGACTCCTTTGTGTAGCAGATCAACTGCTCATTTTCGCTGAAGTGGAATTTGAGCCCCCAATCGCTTTGTAGCGCCTCATTGGCTTTGCGGATCGCGTTGACTTTGGCAATCAAGGGCCGCAAGCTGTCCGTCCGTTCGAGATCCCAATGCCGGATTTCGTATTTTTCCGAGTCGAGATATTCTTCGCTCCCGCGCCGCACGGGATCGTGCTCCATCAGCTCGAATGCGGGACCGTAGATTCCGTAATTCGCCCCCAGAGTAGCTGCCAACAGCAAGCGAATGCCGAACACCGCGCGTCCGCCGATCTGCAGAAACTCGGTGAGAATGTCAGGGGTGTTGGGCCATTGGTTGGGCCGGAAAAATTCACGCACCGGAGTCTGCGCCAATTCGGTCAGATAGGCCGTCGTCTCCGCTTTTGCATTGCGCCATGGGAAATAAGTGTAAGACTGGCTGAAGCCTAACTTGGCCAACCGGTACATGATCTTGGGCCGAGTAAATGCTTCGGCCAAAAACAATACTTCGGGATGAGCGCGCTTGATCTCGGTGATGACCCACTCCCAAAAGGGAAAGGCCTTTGTGTGCGGGTTATCGACGCGAAAAATCGTCACACCCTGGGCGATCCAATACTCAAATACACTTTTCAATTCCTCCCACATGCCGGACCAGTCTTCGCTCTCGAAATTGAAAGGATAAATGTCCTGATATTTCTTGGGAGGATTCTCAGCATACTGAATGGTTCCATCGGGGCGCTTGCGAAACCAGTTTTCGTGTTCGCGTACGTATGGGTGATCGGGCGCAGCCTGGAACGCGATGTCAAGCGCGATGGCCAGGTCAAGATGCTTTGCCTTGGCAACAAAGTATCGGAATTCTTCAAGCGTGCCGAGTTCTGAATGAATGGCTTTGTGGCCGCCCTCTTCCGAACCGATGGCCCAGGGGCTGCCGCAGTCGCCTGGCTGGCTTTCGGGATTGTTGTTGCGGCCCTTGCGAAAATTCACGCCGATGGGATGAATGGGTGGAAGGTAGACCACGTTGAACCCCATCTCGGCAATGTATGGAAGCCGCATTTCGCAATCTGCAAATGTGCCGTGCTTGCCCGCCTGTTGCGCCGCCGACCGCGGGAAGAACTCGTACCATGCGCTGAATCGCGCAATTACTGGATCGACCACAATGCAGTATTCGCGATCCGACTCAGTTGCGAAGCGCTTATCGGGATAGCGCAGCGTCGTCTCATATAGCTTCTCGTCGGTTGCGAGTTCGCGCAGCTTCGCCGGCTCGTTCGCAAAACGCAGAAGCTCTGACCGCTCCCGCAGCCATTCCGCGTCGGGGCCTTCCGCGCGTTGCGCGGCCGCGGCAACCAGATCTGCGCCATTCAAGTAATCGACCGTCGCATCGCTCTCTGCCTTGATGCGCTTCAGCAGATCGCGATGCCAGGTTTCAAAATGATCCACCCAGCCTTGCACCTTGAATGCATACCGGCCGATTTCACTCACGCGAAACGTAGCTTCCCAGCGGTCGTTCCCATTCACGACGGCGCGCATGGGAATCTCAACCCATTGCTCCGAACCCTGCCGGCGCGCCAGCAGCGAAGCGGCAATCGCGTCGTGTCCATCGGTAAAAATATCGGCTTCAACGTGTACGTGATCGCCTACCGTCCGCTTTACCGGAAACCTGCCCCCGTCAACAGTAGGAGAAATTCCTTCAATAATGACGCGCCTCCGTCCATCCTCGTGTGTAACTGTCATAGTCTTTCCATGTCCTCGGATTGCGAGCTTGAGTTAGTGCAGGAAAATGCCATGCATCAATGTTGCGCGCTGCTTTTGCGTCCTTCAATCAAGGTCTTGTAAAGGTGAATCGTCTGTTGCGCAATCGCGGTCCAACTGAACACTTCTTCCACGCGTCGTCGCCCCGCATCGCCAAAGCTCTTGCACCGCTCCGGATCGCTCAGCATTTGATTGAGGCGCTTCGCAAGATCGCGCGCAAAGGTCTCCGGGTCGCGCGGAAAACTGGTCACCGGATCCTGATCGAACGGCACCAGGTAGCCTGTCTCCCCATCCACCACAACCTCTTTGATGCCTCCCGTGGCGCTGGCGACAACCGGCGCGCGACATGCCATGGCTTCAAGGTTGATGATGCCGAATGGCTCATACACTGATGGGCAGCAAAAGACACGGCAATTGCTATAAAGCTGGATCGCTTCCTGTTTCGTAACCATCTTTTCGATCCATACAATGCGCGGATGGTGAACTCGTGCGGCTTCAACTTTCTGGCGCAGTTCAGCGGCGATCTCCGGCGTATCCGGCGCGCCCGCGCAAAGCACCACCTGCGTCTCGGGAGGTAGATAACTGATCGCATCCACCAGGTGAGTTACACCCTTTTGCCGAGTTATGCGGCCCACGAACAAGACATAAGGCACTCCTGGATCAACTCCGTAATCCGTGAGAGCTTTAGTCTCTTCGGTCTTCTGATATTCGGCGAGATCGATGCCGTTATAGATGACATGAATGCGGCTTGAGTCGACATCCGGATAGGCCGCTAGAATGTCCGCCTTGGTGCCCTGCGAAACCGCGATAATTGCATCCGCATCCAGTATCGCGGTGCGCTCCATCCACGAACTCATTGCATAACCTGAACCCAGTTGCTCAGCCTTCCAGGCACGCAGCGGTTCAAGCGAATGAGTGGTCAGCACGAAGGGCACGCCGTAAAGTTTCCTGGCCAAAAAACCAGCCATCGAAACATACCAGGTGTGCGTATGCACTACATCGATGCCCTCGAGCGCCTTGACCTGCGTCAGGTTCAGGCTGAAGGCTTCGAGCGCGCTTTTAAACTTGCCTTCGGTTCCATTGGTGATCTCGGCCCAGGGTTCCGCGCCGCGCACATGCAGGTTGCCCTCGTCCAATTGCTGAGGCCCCCAGCAATGCACCTCGACCTCAATCTCCCTGGCTAATTCACGGCTCAGATAGTCGACGTGTACGCCGGCCCCGCCATAAACAAGCGGAGAGTATTCGCGTGTAAACAACCCAACTCGCATGTGTCTTCCTCAGGCCAATTCGCTGCGGATGAGTGTATTCGGTGGATTAATCCCGCGCAACCCAACAAGCTACATCACGCCGACTCAATCTCCTCGGTCAGCGCCTCAGCAGCGGTAATGCAGTCTCCGGGGCTCACATCCAGATGGGTGACAAGCCGGATAAAACCGCCCCCCAAAGCACTCATCAGAATCCCCCGCGCTTTCAGTCGCGCCACCAGGTCAGCCGCGCTGCGGTCGCCTTTCAGCTTGAAGATCACAATGTTGGTTTCGACCGCATCCAAATCGATATCCGCGCCATCCATGTTCGCCAGCGCCTCAGCCAGCAACCGCGCGTTCGCATGGTCCTCATGCAGACGCTTAGGTCCCTGCTCCAGCGCCATCAATCCCGCGGCAGCCAGCACACCTGCTTGGCGCATTCCGCCGCCTAGCGCCTTCCTGAACAGACGCGCCGAGTCCATAAGCTCCGCCGACCCCGTCAGCATCGACCCCACCGGCGCTCCCAATCCTTTGGACAGGCAGAACATCACGGTATCGAATCCGCGCGTCAGCGTCTTCACATCCACGCCCAACGCGACAGAGGCATTGAAGATTCGCGCTCCATCCAGGTGCGTCGGCAGCTTGCGGTCTTTTGCGCCGGCCCAAATCTGCTCCAGCACCGGCAGCGGAGTGCAGCCCCCGCCCGCAAGATTGGCTGTATTCTCAATCTCGATCAGGCCAGTGGCAGCGCGAAACGCTCCTCGCGAATAGATCACAGGCTCAATATGATTCCATGTCAAAATGCCGCGAGCGGCGTGAACGGCCCGCACCAGGCAGCCTGAAAACACTGCGGTCGTCGCCATTTCCCAATCCAGAATATGCGCCCGCGACTCCGCAATCACTTCTTGCCCCGGCTGTGTATGCAGGCGAATACCGATCTGGTTCCCCATCGTTCCTGTCGGAACAAATAGCGCCGCCTCGCGTCCAAATATCTCGGCGGCGCGACGCTCCAGCAGGTTTACTGTAGGGTCCTCGCCATAAACGTCGTCGCCAACCTCAGCGGCGGCCATCGCCGCCCGCATTTCCGCCGAAGGCCGCGTAACCGTATCCGAACGTAAGTCAATAACTCCCGCCAATCGTTCTTCCTTTCCTGTCCTGAGGCCCGTGACCTGCCTCTTGAGCGTATCCCGTATGCGATGCCTACTCCGGTGGCGATAACCGAATCGTTTTCAGGATCATCCGAAACATTCGTAAATCCTCGTCGAGATTCCGCGCACTCGACTTGAGCGAAATTGAATAGTTGAACCCAGGGGCCGAGGCATCAAAGTCAGGGTTCGGTTTCCCCGCCTGGGCCACGACAATGATTTCGACTTTCCCGTTTGCATGATCAACTCTTGCAGCTTCGCTACGCAATCCGCTGACCTTCAAATCTTCCGGTGCGGGCTGGCACGGTCCATTCGCAACTCCAACGCACTGGTCACTAAGGAAATCGTGCAGCCTCTTTGTATTTTCCGCAGAGTTGTAGGACCCGAACACCTCGATGTATCTATCGCAAAGACCCTTGCCGCAATCCTTCACACTGGTTGGCTTGAAGAAAAATTGCCTACCGTGGTCGATTCCCGTCATACTGTGTGGCCTAAATAGATAGAGTCCATGCGGAATGGGGAGCACAATTCCGAAGTCCCGATTGCGGTACACCGTTCGTTGGGCGATGAGTGCGACCGGAAAAGCAAAGAGTACCAATAATGGAACGGCCGCCCTGAGCCTCATCATGCGTCCCCCTTTCCCCAGTCCCTTCGTCCCTAATCTCTGCTTTACGGTATCTGCCCCATCGGCAGCTCAATCACCGGATTTCGCTTCCCATCCTTCATCGCCACCGCCCACAACCCATGAAAATTCTGCCTCAGCCCCGGCTGCGCCTTCAGTAGCGCGCTCAACACGGCACTCGCTTCTGTCCGTACCGCCGCCGGATCGGTCACGCCGGTCGATTCATACACGACCGCTAGATCCGGCTGCCGCAAGCTCGCGTCTATCCGCACCGCATCGATCTTCCAGGTCCGATCGCCATCCTGCAGCGAATATGGGAACGCTTCCTGCGGCGACCCCTTGATTTGCGCCTGCTCCTGGCCCAGCTTTTCGAGGTTCGGGGATGAAAGAAAATCCACAGGCACCAGCAGATAGCGAGCCGCCTCATAGCTGAAAAATGCTGACCATGGCTGGTCTCCCTTCGCCAGTTCCCGCGCCCGGGTCCAATACCAGACACCGTCATGCCCGTCGAAGATCCCCTGCCGCACCGTCAGTCCGGCCAGCTTCCAGGCGGCTGTCGATCCAGTCGTATCCCAGGCCAGCACCAACCCCAACTGGCCGCCCAACGGAGCGCCCGCGGCATCCGCCAAAACCACCGCGTATTTCCCCGCCGGCAACGAGCGCATGTTCATGGTCACGGTTAGCGAACCGCTCGCATTGGAGCAGAAAAACTGTGTATCCGCAGGCGCCGCCAGAGTGCTTGCGTCCAGCAGATAGAGGTTTTCGAGCTGCATCTGACCGCCCTTCACAAGCGGGCCGCCCAGTTCGACCGAATCGTGAATGCCGGTCCAATCGCCTGCCTCGGCCGGAAGCAGGGCTGCCTGAAGCGTTCCATAGTCCTGAGCGGCAACGGCCATCGCCAGCCTTCCGCCGATTGCTGTGAGCGCATTCCGGTCCTGCGGCTGCAACTCCCCCTGCGTCGTGCAACTCGTCGCCTGGCTCCGCGACTGCAAACCCGCCACCACGAAAACCAACAAAGCGGCCTTCCAACCCCTCCAGCAGAGACGCATTTTGTCTAAAATCCTCTCCGCCTCGCGAAACTGCTTTCGAGCGTCCGCGAGCCACTGTTAGTCTAGTACAGTGGAGCGGCAACGATTTTGCTGTGCCCGACCGCCAATCAGCGCCGAGCAACTTTGGCAGGCGGAGGCAGCAATCAGGCCGGGGAGTTTATCGCCATGCGCACAGCCATTCCGCCGAAAGCTCAATCAGTGGCCGCCCGGTTTGCGCACTCCCTGCAAGCTGGTGAACCGGCTTCGCGGAAACCCCTTTATCGGTCTCTATTCAGAGCTTTGGCCTTCTCGACCGTCGCGATTGCGATGTTTGGGACTCCGGTGCATATTTCTGCCCAGGAGCCTGCCGCTCAGACGGCTGTCCCGACCGCGACTCCCGCTCATAAGCCGATTCCAAATCGCATGCACCGCAGTCCAACACATCCCACAGTTGCGCAGGCTCCCGATCCTCCCGTGCCGGTCACGCCGCTAGAGCCCGAAAAGCCGAAATGGCCCGCTTATGACCACCCCGCGCAGGCCTCCGTCATCTGGGATAGCCGCGGGCTCAGCATTGATGCCTCAAACTCCAGCCTGCAGCAGATTATGACCGACGTTTCCACCGCCACCGGTGTCAAAGTGGAGGGTATGGGGTCCGATCAACGCATCTTCGGAACTTACGGCCCCGGTCAGGCACGCGATGTGCTGGCGCAACTCCTTCAGGGTTCCGGATACAACGTTCTCATGATCGGAGATCAGGGTCAGGGAACCCCGCGGCGGGTTCTTCTGAGCACCCGTCAGTCAGGCGGCGCCCAGCCAGCGGCAAGGAACAGCCAGCCGAATAACGACGAAGAGAATGAAGTTGAGGAACAGCCTGTTGTCCCGGCTCCCGTGCCCGAGGCGCCCGTCCGCCAGGCCTTCCCTCCCGGCGCGCCGCCCCGCTCCCCGCAACAGATCATGCAGGATATGCAGCAGCGTCAACAGCAGTTGCGAGAGCAGCAACAGAATCAGCCGAATCAGCCGCAGCAGCCGCAAAACTAGCGCAGATATCAGTTGTCAGGGTTCAGTTGTTAGTTCTGCTATGCCGGCTGATTCGCATCACGAGCGATGTCATTTGGTTTGGGAGCAGAATGTTAATGGCTTGAAATCGCCGCGAAAAGGAATCTGCTGAAATTTAGATAGCTTTATTTTCTTCGATTTCTGGTTCGTTGAGACGGGGCCACGTCGGCACCGAATCGTCGCCTTCAACCGGAACCTGGCAGACGAAGGCCCGCAGTTTGCTCAAACCCTTGCCACGCGCGCTTTTACTACCACCGCACCACCCTGCGGTCTCATCATCGCAAAGCCGGCACGCAACAAAGCATACGCCGCCAGCACCCCAAATACCATCGAGCCAACCGACACTGCAATCAACATCACAAAATTCATCAGATCCGTCATCTCTACCGCTCAGCCTCACTCATTCAGGAATATCGAACTACCGCCTCTTTGGCTTCGATGCAAACTAAACTCTTGCGCCCCTGCCAAAATGCTAATTCAGATTCTCGCAGAGGTTCCCCACTTCATTGCGTCCAAACCTGTTAACCAGTGGGATACCTGAGCCGTTTTGAACCAAAAGTACTGCGGAACGCCCATTTCGGAACCAACCATTCTCAGCCAGGGATGCCTCGCCAGTCTCGATTATAGGCACGCCAATCCCTTCTCTTTATAGCCACACTCCGTTTCCGGCCCGTGAATCTCCACCTCATCGCCCGCGTACCATTTTTGAGAGTTGACTCGGCTATGTATCATGGAGACAGGCCCGGTTCCGCCACGCTGTTGGACGTTCGATTTTTTCGCTCTCTCCTGACTGTCGCACCGAGTTCATTGAAACTTCATGCCCATTACTCACATCTCGGTGCGCGGGGCGCGCCAGCACAATCTTCGCGACATCAACGTGCGCATACCCCGCAACACGCTTACGGTGGTCACGGGTCTCTCGGGATCAGGGAAAAGCTCGCTCGCTTTCGATACGATTTATGCCGAAGGACAGCGCCGTTACGTCGAGACGCTCTCGGCCTATGCCCGCCAGTTCCTTGACCAGATTGAGCGTCCCGACGTCGATTCCATTGAAGGCCTTTCGCCGGCCATTTCCATTGAGCAGAAGACCACCAGCCGCAGCCCCCGTTCCACTGTCGGCACGATCACGGAAATCTACGACTACTTGCGCCTGCTCTACGCATCTGTGGGCACGCCTCATTGCCCCAATTGCGGTCGGCCCATCGCTCGCCAGACTGCCGAGCAGATAGTTGCGCGTATTCTCGAGCTCGGGCGTGGCGAGCGCGTCACTGTCATGGCTCCCATCGTCCGCGGTCGCAAGGGCGAATTCAAAGACTTGCTCGATCAGCTTGATCAGCAAGGCTTTCGCGCACGAGTGGATGGCGAACTCCGCGACCTATCTGAGCCGCTGCTGCTTGATCGCCGCAAGAACCACACCATTGAGGCCGTCATCGACCGCATCCTGCTCAAGAGCCCAACTCCCATCGCAACGGCATTGACAGCAGCGTCACCGAATCCCGGCAAGCCCTCCGTCGAAAAGCGTCTCGAGCAGGCCGTCATCAAGGCCCTTCAACTCGCCAACGGCCTTGCCCTGGTAGCCGTAGCAGGCACTCCCGATAACCAGGAGCAGCTGTTCTCATCGAGCATGGCCTGCCCGGACTGCGGCCTCGACGTGCCCAAGCTGGAACCGCGCAGCTTCTCATTCAACTCGACATTCGGCGCCTGTCCTGAATGCCACGGCCTCGGCTCGCTCTACGATCTCGATCCAGCCAAGGTCATCACCGACTGGTCGAAACCCCTGCTCGATGGCGGCCTCGGTCCCGGATCGGCTTCGCAATATCTGCTGAAGCTCATTCATCTTGCCGCTGACAAATACAAAATCGACCTCAAGCTTCCCTTCGAAGACCTGCCGGTAAAGCAGCAGCGCATCCTGGTCTACGGACCGCCAAAAGGCGAAGCGCCGCGCACTGGATTTCACGGCATCCTCGCCTTCCTTCGCGACACGATTGAAGAAGCCCGCAGCGACGGCTATCGCGAGTACATGATGAATTTCATGTCCGCCACGCCCTGCCCTGTTTGTCGCGGCAAGCGCTTGCGTCCCGAGTCCCTGGCGGTAAAGATCGGCGGCCTGTCGATCGCCGACTTCACCGCGCTGCCGCTCAATCGCGCGCTCTCCGCAGCCATCAACCTCAGCTTCACTGCACGCGAAGCCCTTGTCGCAGATCGTATCCGCCGCGAAATTGTGGAGCGCCTCGAATTCCTCTGCGCCGTTGGCCTCAACTATCTCGCCCTCGACCGCAATGCTGCTACGCTCTCAGGCGGAGAAGGCCAGCGCATCCGCCTTGCGACTCAAATCGGCTCGCGCCTGCGCGGAGTTCTCTACGTCCTCGACGAGCCTTCGATCGGCCTTCACCAGCGCGATAACATGCGCCTCATCCAGGCCCTTGAAAGACTGCGAGACCTTGGCAACACGGTCCTCGTTGTCGAGCACGATGAAGACACGATTCGTCATGCGGATTACGTCCTCGACCTCGGGCCAGGCGCAGGCCGGCTGGGTGGCCACGTGGTTGCGCAGGGCACCCCGGCTGAAATCATGGCTTGCCCCGAGTCCCTTACAGGGCGCTATCTTTCCGGAGCGGCCACAATGCTGCAGCGAGCCCATCCCCGCCCGCTCACGGGAAAATGGCTCACCGTTACTGGCGCTCGCGAGCACAACCTCCAGGACGTTTCCATTCGCATTCCGCTGGGCGTCATGACCGTCGTAACAGGCGTAAGCGGCAGCGGCAAAAGCACGCTGATCAACGACATTCTCTATCGCTCGCTGGCCCAATCTATCTATGGCTCGCGCGAGGAGCCGGGTGCGCACGACTCCGTAACCGGCGCGGATCAGCTTGACAAAGTAGTACGTATCGACCAGTCTCCGATCGGCCGCACTCCTCGCTCAAACCCCGCCACGTACACGCAGGTCTTCTCGCCGATCCGCGACCTTTTCGCCATGCTGCCTGAGTCGCGGGAACGCGGATACAAGCCGGGCCGCTTCAGCTTCAACTTCTCTGGAGGCCTCTGCGAAGCCTGCCAGGGAGACGGTCAGCGGCGCATCGAAATGAACTTCATGCCGGACGTCTATGTGCAATGCGAAGTCTGCAACGGCCGCCGCTACAACCAGGAAACATTGGCTGTGAAATTTAAGGGCCATTCGATCGCCGACGTTCTCGATCTCACCATCGAAGATGCGCTTTCTGTTCTCGAAGACGTTCCGAATGTCCGCCAAAAGCTGCAAACGCTGGTCGATGTCGGCCTTGGCTACGTGCATCTCGGGCAGAGCGCAACTACGCTATCAGGCGGCGAAGCTCAGCGCATGAAGCTGGCCCGTGAGCTCTCGAAACGGCAGACCGGCAGAACCCTCTACTTGCTGGACGAGCCGACCACCGGCCTGCACTTTGACGATGTGCGCAAGCTGCTTGAAGTGCTGCATCGCCTGGCCGACCTTGGCAACTCCGTCATCATCATTGAGCACAACCTCGACGTCATTCGCAATGCCGACTGGATACTCGACCTCGGCCCCGAAGGCGGAGAAGACGGCGGCCGCATTGTCGGCCAGGGTCGTCCTTCGAAAATCGCCGCAACTGCCGGCTCCTACACCGGCCAGTTCCTCACGCGCTACTACGCCTCAAGCAACGGCAAACTTGCGCCCATTGAACTTGAGGAAGAAATATCCAATGAAGGCGATGCCGCGCCAGCGGAGTTAGTCGAGGTGTCCGCGAACCATGTTGGTCGCGCGCAATCGGAAAAGATCGAGCTTCCGAAAATAAAGCCCACCCGCCGCAACACGCCAGCCGAAGACGACCTTGCGGCGACCCGCGCAAAGGCCAGCGGTCCAGCTCAAATCGAGACCACATCGAAGACCACCGGCCCGCGCCAAAAGAAAACAGGCCGAGCATGAGCACCGAGCCCGAGCAGGATCCATTCGACCCGGAGAAGGCAGGCCACGAGCCAGAAGATCCGCACCGTCCGGACGCACTCACGCCGGAAGAAGTCCTGTCCGCAGTAAATAAATATTTTCCATACGAAATGCCCGCGCCTGTTCACACTGAAGACGCTCCCGTTCCGTATGAGGCGCCGCCCTTTCGTTCGTGGCCTGAGCCAGAAATCCTTCGGCCTGAACCGCGTATTCCGCACTTCGGCCATGTGGCGCTGCTGGGCTTCCTG